>Ga0326727_10003715_pt1 | contig 48035 bp, 38 predicted proteins | sample MB2enrmetagenome_FD_207643 | JGI IMG/M metagenome (GOLD analysis project Ga0326727, IMG submission 207643) | Lab enriched peat soil microbial communities from McLean, Ithaca, NY, United States - MB29MY | ecosystem: Environmental > Terrestrial > Soil > Wetlands > Peat | place: USA: New York... | reverse complement strand
ACGATGCCGAAGAAACCCGAACCGAGTTCGATGCTCCGGGCGCAGGTACAGACGGCGAGCGAGTCCAGCCACGCACACAGGTCGCAGCAGCCAACGGGGTACGCGCGTGAGCCTTAAAGCTTAACGAAGGCTCAAAACAACCGAGCCGGAAATAGTGCAAGGCGGATGGGCTGAAGGAGATCGCAACGCTGCCGTGCACGAAGGTGGAGAAGAGAATCCTTGAGCACGCGCTGATGTGCGTTGGGGTTGGGCTGAATTGGCAGAAAAATTCAAGAGAAAAACTGGATACGATCAGGACCGCTTTGGTCGTAGACGGTATCCTGGAAACCTGGAAAGCGGCAACACCCGCAGGCTGATCCCTCCAGAGGATACCCAATCTGACGCGTCCGGTGGCCTGTACACCAGTCTCTTTCAGCGGCTGGCCCTTCAGGCTCAGAACAATGAGCCACAGCCAAAAACACCTCCAACCACGCAGGAAGAAGTTCACGATTTATTTCCGCCCCCAGCCCAACAGGACATTCCCCCAGATACCCCGCTGCCTGTCCCATGGGAAGATTGCCGAGATCGGTCGCGGCTCTGTGTTCCCAAAGCTTGGAGGGCAGAATTTGAACCTTCCCCAGTCCATCAACAACCGGATACAGGTGGTTGGCGGATCGGACTTGTATGGCGACAACGTCCAACATGCGTTTCTCTGGGAGAAGGGCATGATAACCCTTGCTGCACTGCATCGCTGTCGCGGTATACACCCACCACTTCGCCGAACGAATTGATGCCGCGCACTTGAGCTCCGGTAAAGTTCGGGACGTCGACGGTGATGTATCTGGGAGATGAATTGGACAACGTTGAGTTCTGGCCGTGGGCGTGGTACTTTCCGCGGGAAACACAATGCTCACCCTGCTCAAATGAAGAGACCGCCCGCAGCTTCGAAACCCCTATTTCAGTGTAACCTTGTAAAACACACTGGCATGAGGCCCGAGCAACACGCGTATCTGTTCGCTTACCCCCAAGTCTGAGCGCACCCACAAGTCGCGAACCGCGGCCTGTTTTGTCTTGATTCCCAAATCCTGCCATTTCAGATCCACGTCCTGTTTGGCCTCGCCGAGGTTGAATACTGCTACGTACTTCACGTTCTCCCCAGGCGCATCCGCCGTCCAGGCAATGGCGTCCCCGTGGCGATAGGCTTGATGGCCGCCAGAGCTGCGCTGATTCGCCTCCAAAACCTCAGGATTCGTAATCAACGCAATCGCAGACTGGTCGCTGCTTGGCAAGTCTCCTCCGAACATAAGGGGCGAACGGAAAATCGACCAGAGGGTCATCAGGGTGTATTGTTCGTCGTGAGTAAACAGGCTCGCGCGATCGTCGCCCCGCTCCGCGCGAATGCCAATGTGCCCCAAAGGCAGCATGTCGGCATCGGGCCAGCTGTTGGGTTGCACATAGAACTCCCATGTATGCAAGATTTCGAATTGACGTTTCAGCGACTCCCAGTTGTCCCAGAAATCCGATGACACTCGCCACATCTGCGCGGATGTCTTCAGGAAGTCCGCGTAATTCGTAACAAAAGGGCCCGGAGAGAGACTGAGCACGATCGGACGTCCCGAATTCCTGAGTGCTTCGTGAAGGGCCAGTATCTCTGAAGCCCGCGCGGGCGTGCTGAAGTCGTCGGCCTTAATGTAATCCACGCCCCACGACGCATATAACTCGGCGAGTGAATCATAGTAGGCCTGCGCACCTGGCTTGGACATATCCACGCCGTACGTGTCTTCCATCCCTTCCCATTGGCAAACGTTCACTTTATCTGCGATATCGGCAGCGTGGAGCCCAGTTCCCTTGATGGGAAGGTTCTTTTCCACCGCCTCCCGCGAGATGCCGCGCATGATGTGAAAACCGAACTTGAGTCCTTTGCCATGCACATAGTCGGCAAGTGCTTTAAATCCGACGCCATTGGCGGCGGACGGAAAGCGGTTGGGGGAGGGCAAGAACCGTCCGTACTCGTCTATCGTCACCGCGCCTCGCGGGATGTATCCGTGCGCCCTTGCATTCGGCTGGTACCATTCGATGTCGACGATCACGTACTTCCATCCGAATTTCGCGAGATTGTTCGCCATGAAGTCGGCGTTCGCTTTCACTTCGTCTTCCCGCACAGTTGGACCAAACGAATCCCAACTGTTCCACCCCATCGGCGGCGTGGGCGCAAGTTGCTGTGAAGACGCTAGTACTGGGCAGAGTGCTAGCAAGATACCCATCCATTCACTAACGCGCATTCGTCGCATCACCTTCATGCAAAGCAACTCCTCTCCCGATGTGAAACCACCAGGACCCCGAGCGGGCGGCCTGCCGGTAACCTATGGCCGGTGGCCGCACCTATCACACCGCGACCATGCACCTCATTTCGCAGTTTCGACCAGTGGAAGAATAACGGCATCAATCCAGCTTTCGGTTTCACCAGCTTGAATGTCCTTGAAGAGCCACCAATGCTCGGTATGTTCCGCCGTGTCTCCTGGCCTCAGATTCCGAAGTGGCCCCAAGGTTTCGAGTTCGAGCGAGTGCGCGTTTGTGTATATCTCGAAATTACAGCCGAAATCAGGGTATTTTGCGTCTTGTTCCACGATGGCCTTCTTGACGAACAAGTGGCCCCTTCGGAAGTGAGCGCCCCACCCGAGCGGATTGAAGATCCCGGCCATCTGCTCTTCGAATTTGCTCGCAGAATTCCCTGCCTGGTGGAGCTGAATATACTGAGTGCCAAGTTTCCACCGCGGGTCCGCCAAGTCCGTATAGGACCAAAGCGCCAGGACTCCTTCGGGCAGTAATCTGTCGGCCGACATCGGTGCCCGCGGCGGAAGGGGAAGAATGGCCGTCCCATGACCAGCCATCACGGAGAGTGCCCATGGAGCCATTTCGGTGGGCCCATCTCCGAGATTGCGGATGCGATGCGTGACGGTTACCCTTGCTCCTGTTTCCGCCAGTTTGATCTCAACCTCTTTTTGCAGATTTGTGCCGGGATGTGCGGATTCCGGAGGAGCGGTAAAAACAAAAGCGTCGCCCTGCCTTCGCACTGAAACAGGGACATTGTCGGGATAATACGTCCGCTCGACTTCGGGTGCTACCCAGAGTCGGTGGCCTCCGTAGACTCTAAAGGCCTCATCGCCGGTTTTCCCGGAATGTTCGGGAATTTCGTGGAACTCGTTGTCTTCTCCCCTATAGCCAAAGAAGAGAATCCGTGGTCCAACTTCGGTCAAAACGACCAGTTCCACAGCATCGTTGCAGATTTTGATTGCCTTCTTCCATTTCTTGTACGCGACTTCTTCGGCTTGTACTGTGCCGACTCCGGCAAGTTCTTGCATGTTCTTTCGCCTCCTGGCTCGGTGCGTAGGACAAAAGGTCGCTCGCCCATGGTTCCATGGCCTTGCCATCGAATTCGACCCTCGCATTCGGCTTCGAATCGGACTCCATCCAACCCCATCTGCATCTGGGACACGTAGGACACGCAAAGTCCTGTGTTCAAATGTTCCGGGGCATCGCCAGGAGCTTGACGAGCGCATCCTTTGTGTATTTCAAGGTGCTTGCACCGAGATCGCCTTTCCGGTGTATTCAACGGTGTTGTCGGGGCTGGCCACTGGGGCAAACCCTGACCCATGCCCGTCGGACACCCACACAACATTGATTTGGATTCTTGCAGGCATGTCGCTATAGCTCCCTTCCCGGTCGCCAATCGTGAGAGTTCGCGTTGCCTGCGACCAATGAAGGGGAATAACAGAATGAGCGCCCCTTTCATAGTCGTAGCTATCGCCCGCATCCTGATATAGTTCGAAGCTGCCGTCGGCTCCGGGGAAAATGCGCAGTTCGATGGGTCCCGCAGGCTTTTCGTCGGCGTACTCAATTTCCGGGCCGAGAGGAAGAATCGAACCGGCACGTACGTAGAGTGGAATGCGATCGAGAGGGGAGTCAGCGTCAATCGCACGCCCTCCGTTCTGCGACGCTCCCGTCCAAAAGTCATACCATGCGGGAGAATCCGGCAAATACAAAGTCCTGCGAGCCGCATTCGCCTCAAGCACAGGGCTAACGAGAATCGAGGGCCCAAACATGAACTGGTCGCCAATGTCACGAACCCTCGGATCCGTGCGCCAATCCATGACCAGCGGGCGCTGGATGGTGTAGTCCTCCTTCGTGACTCGCCAAGCGAGGGAATAGATGTAGGGCATAAGGCGGTAGCGAAGCTTGTCGAAGTTGATTAGGATCGGCTTGACTTTGTCATAGGACCAAATCTCGTTTTCCGGTCTGTGTCCGTGCGTGCGGAAGATCGGGCAGAAGACTCCATACTCGAACCAGCGTGCGTAGAGTTCTTGAAATTTCGGATCGTCAAGAGGTTTGTCATGAGGTGACCAGTAACCACCGATGTCAGTTGTCCAGTAGGGATATCCGGAAAGTGCAAAGTTGAGCCCAGCCGCGACTTGATGCCTTAAACCCCAATACGAGCCATAAACATCACCGGACCACACCGTCGCGCCGACTCGCTGCTGACCGAGGAACGCTGATCGCGTCAACAGGAAGACTCGTTTGCGATCTGTCGTCGCCTTCCAGTGCTGCTGGATTCCTGTAGTGTGCATGAACGGAAATATGTTCGTGTACTCTGCGCCGTTGCCGATTGCAATCTGCTTGTTCTGGAGGATCGCGTCTCCCATGTGGGGCCAATATTCTTCGGGCTCCGCGCTGTCGAGCCAAAACGCGTCCCAGCCCTGCGAGAACAGCTTGCTGACCAAGTTATTCCAATAAAAGTCGCGGGCTTTAGGGTTTGTAGCATCGTAAACATGGGCACTGGGCACGAGAAAATGTTGCGCTTCAAGTTGCTCATAGTTTCGTGCTTTCGTAGCGAAGATCCCCCAGACCGAGAGCATGGTGTGAATGTGCTCATCATGGAGCCGATTCAATTCGCCGGGGACATCCGTAAAGTTCGAATTGAAGATCGGGTCTCCCTCTGTCTTCCACCAATACCAGTCCTGCACGATGGCATCGAGCGGGATGTGCTCCTTGCGATAATGATCGGCAATCCCTAGGACCTCATCCTGAGAGACGTAGCGATCCTTCGACTGGAAGAACCCATAGGCCCACTTCGGAAGCAGGGGCGTGTGTCCGGTGAGGCTTCTATATTCGTGGATGATCGAATCCAGTTCGGGACCGTAAATGAAGTAGTAGTCGATGGAATGGCCTGCGAGTGAGTCAAGGTTCAATTCGAGCGGGAAGCGGTTATCGACATAGGTCAGGGAGGCGGTGTTCCACATCAGCGCATAGCCCTTGCTCGACAACAGCAGAGGAATTGCGACATCAGTGTTGTTCTGTCCCAGTTCGACTGTCGATCCCCGGTAGTTGAACATTCCGCTTTGGTGCTGGCCAAGTCCGTAGAAGCCCTCGCCGAAATCGGGCGAAAACCTATCTTCAACATGAAAACTCTTTTCGCCATTCACACTGGTCGCGTCATACGTGCGCGGAATGGAGTTTCGCTCTCGCAGCAGGCTATCGCTTTCAATGGTGCTGTACTGCACGCTTCCCCACTTCAGAGAGAGCTCGACCTTCAGGGCGTCGGTGGTGAGGAGAGCTGTATCGGTTGTCTGTGTCACTTCGAACTTCGCACCCGGACACGAGTCCTTCGCATCGAGCATCCAAGGCCGGCTCTGTTTAACGATGTTGGGCGCCTCGGGCGTAGCGACAAAATGAATGACACCGGGACCGCAGACGGAAATGTGAAGACTCTCGTTACCCACCGAGGCGGTGATGCCGTCCGGAGCCTGCCGATACTTAACCGGAGGCAGGGGTGGAACTTCCCAAAGCTGAGCTCCTGCCGGAATCGCAGGCCAGAGGAAACAGCAGATCGCGAGGATGGAAACCCGATGATTCCACCGTTGGACGGAAGTTGCTCTGGTGTAATGGAGCGGTTGGTCTAGCTGGATCCTCATGCAATCGCCGCACTCGTTCGCCGATCCGTAACGCAATGGGAAAAGCGCACGAAACATTCTCTTTGTGATCATCGCTATCCTTTCTTGAGGCACGTGGGTGTCTCAGTCCGCGCAAGACCCAGTCGTAAGACTGTTTCGCCGCGCGTTGAACGTACTCTCGGGCGGTACTCAGACATCACGGCTGACATGCCGTAGTGCCATTGGTCACAATCGCCTCGGCTGGGCCATCCGCACCCGGAATTTCAAAGTTCACGAGTTCTCGCCTGAATCCCCGCGTGTTGTAAGCACCGTAAGCTAACCCGATAAGCATCCATCCGATTCCCAACACTTTGGCGCGCCAACTCAGGCTCAGCCACAACAGCATGCAGATCAGGAACCCCAGGACCGGTGACACGAAACTAAACCAGCGCTTGTGTGTTTCGCGGAAGTAAAATCGCGCGAGTGCTGAGGCGTTCACACCCATGAACGCAAGCAGCGCGCCGAAGTTCAGCAATTCAACGCCCCGCTCAAAACTCAGGACCATCGCACCGATGAGTGCTACTGCGCCCACAAACAACACGTTGTTTCGCGGAATGCGTTTCTTGGGATCGATGGCCCCAAAAAAACTGCGCGGCAGTGCGCTGCTGCGTCCCATGCCGTAAAGCAGGCGTGCAGCGCCCAACTGCGCTCCCATTGCCGAACCGACCGTAGCCACCAAAAGCGTCACATTGATGATGGAAAAGAGCCAGCGCCCACCAGCTCTTCCGGCAACAAACACAAATGCCGTGTCCACGTCGGGAAAGTTCTGTGCGCCGGGCCAGACGAGTTGGGCCGCATAGACCTCGATCGACGCCAACATGCCGGTGAGCAAACACACAAAAACCGTGGCAAGCAGAATATTGCGGCGCGGGTTCTTCGCTTCTTCGGATAGGGTTGAGATCCCGTCGAAGCCGATATAGGTCAGCACGGCCAACGAGGTGCCGCCCAAGATGGACCGGACCGAGAAAGTTTTCGGATCGAAAAACGGCCGAGTAAAGAACGCGATTCCGTCGTGAGGTGCCGTGTGCACGTAACGAGCGGTTGCCCCCAAAAACAGAAGAATGACCACACCCATAATCGCAACGAGACTCGAGTTGATGCGCGCCGAAGTTTGAATGCCCTGCATATTCAATGCGGTGAATAAACTGACGAAGGCCATCACCCATACCGCGTAGGGGATTTCCGGAAAGAAGTTCATCGCGAACTTGCTGCAGAGGATCGTGCAGATGAGCGGGTTGAGCACGTAGTCCATGGCCATGCTCCACCCCGTTAAGTAACCAAGGGCCGGGTGAATTTCGCGCCCCACGTAGGTGAACGCAGAACCGGCGCTGGGATAGGCGGAGGCCATTCTCCCGTAGCTTATGGCCGTAAACAGCATGGCCATCATGGCGAGCAGCACCGTGATTACCGCATACCCGTGAGAACGCGCGCTCATCACCCCGTACACTGGCATGGGCGCGGTAGGTTGAATAACAATGAGCCCGTAGAGAATCAGATCCCATAGACCCAACGCACGTCGAAGCTGCGGCGTGCTGGCGGTTTCCGTCAGAGATGTGGACATGCCTTGGTACTCGACTCGGGCCTACGTAGGATCCGGAACACTTTCAGGAGACATCCGTTCGCATTCGCAGCACGCACCCCGAAGCGAATCGGAAATGGATGCGCCGTGCGATTCCGCGAAGGCGAATAAGTTTTTCAGTACTGCGTCGGGGTGGATCGTATGTAGCGAAGTGACACTGAAACTCGCGTTCAGGACGCCGAAATCCAGCGCCGTCCGCAGTATTCGGCCCGAAAACGAACTGCCAGATTCGTTCCGCTTGATGAATGGCAGGCCCGCCGCCAAACCACACACAGCCCCTGCGAGGAGTGCGTCCCCAGCGCCCGCCGTGGACATCGGTTGAAGGACGGGCGCTGGGCAGAACTGCGAACTCCCGCCCTCGAAGCCGTAGGCTCCTTTTCGCCCGGCGCTCACAATCATGCGCAACCGCGGGCGGCTCGCCGTTAGATTTGCAGCGTACTCCGCCAACAAGCCATCATCGAGAACATGACCCGGGTTATCTCCAAGTACGGCCGAGGCCTCCTCCTGATTCAAAGCCAGGAGATCCGTGAGAGCCAACAATCCCATCCTTTGCGCTTCTTTGATCTCCCCGAGCACGAACGAGCATACGCGGTAATTGCCGCAATCGGATGCAATTTCAAGGAAGTTCCGCCTCAGTTCCAACGGAACCTCTGGAACGCACAGGGCCAGCCCGCGTGCTCCTGCAGCTTTCATGTACGGTGATGCCGCCCCTAGGTCATCTACGCTCAACGCGCCAGCGGCTGAGTTACTGCTGGTAATGTTTCCGCCCGAACCATCGGGGTACATAAAGCAAACACTAAAAGACGTTTTCAGTGCCGGATGGGTCCGCACAAACTGCGTGTCCATTCCCGCAGCGCACATTTCGGTCAGAATTTGACGTCCCGCTGCATCGTTACCGACCACGCCCACTGGCCGTACCGGAAAACACGCTGGCCCCCTGCCGGAGCCCATGAACCCCGCAATGTAGTGAAGGACGATGTGCAACTTGCAGTAATCCCGCGAGTCAAGCAGTTCGCCCAACCTGCTTTCGTTGCGGCCCAGTTCGTGTTCGCCCTGGAGCGCATAGACCATGCCCGCTCCGATGCCACCGATGCCGATAGCACACGTAAATCCGCGTTCCGTGTTTGCGCGCAGAGCCAACATAAATTCAGAACAACTCCCAATTTGGATTTTCGCTCACTGGATGGCGCGCCGTTTCCAGTGTTGCCGTTACGATTGCGTCGGGATGGGTTTGCAGCAGGGTCATTGGGTACTCCGGAGTGGGCTCGCTGAACAAAGCGACCCGCAGCGCCGTCTGCTTCCAGGCGCCCGTGTCGCTATAAACGCGGACCTTCTTTGCGGAAAAGCACTCGCGGATCCCCAAGGTAACCGACATGGGCGGAACAAACTGGTAGGCCGCACCGAACGTCCTCTGCGCCAGCGCGATGATCGTATCGATATTGTTTTCCTGAATTCGGATGGTCGAGTTTGCGATCTCCTCCAGCGTGGCATGGTGAAACGGATGGCGGCGGGCCTGGTTATAAGCCACGTGTCCATCCTGGCCCCATCCACCCACAGTGATGTCCACCGGTGCTTCGTTGATCGCGGCTCGCACTTGTTCCATCGTCGCGGGTAGTAGCCAATAGCGCTGACCCTCCGGCACTGCGAGTTCCGGGCGAATGCCTCCGTAGAAGTGCCGCTCCATAAAGGTCTTGAAGTTATAAGGATGACCCGTCGGGAGCGGTTTCCCCTGCCAATCCAGACACTCGTCCATGTGAAACACGTGCAGGCCCCTCAGCGATACGCCGCGCGAATTCACTAAAGACCGAAACGGTTCGTACCAACAAGTAGGTCCACAAGGAACAATGGCGCGTGTTGCCCGCCCTTGCTTGTTGTTTTCCTCGATGGCTTCGACCAACTCCCTCGCCATCAACGCGCCCAACTCCGTAGAATCGGCCACCTGTCGGTAACGCACTCGCAACTCCCTATGTCCCAGCAATTCCGCTGCTGGAATCGCACACCAGCGTCGCAGTTCTCTGGCATCAACAGGAGACGACAAGCCAAAACACGATCTTTCTGCGTCCATACTAGAGGTCCAAGGTCTTGAAGCATCTGGCAGATATGATTGATGGTGGTTGGCACACTTCTTCCACCAGCAGAACCTAACCAGTTGAGTTTCTACTTAATCTCAGTGGAAGTCGGCGGCGAATTGTATCCTTCGAGCTTGATCCAATGCGCCTCCGCCGCCTTTGAAACGCTTCCATGAATCTCGGCAGTTTCACCGGGATACACGGTGATGTAATTGTCGTCGTACTCGATGGGGAGCACTTCGTCCCCGTTCTGGGTAACAGACACGGTTGCGCGTTCGAAGAAGGCGATATGTTCGGACGGATTATGTAGTCGGATCGCTACATGCCTTTCGCTGTCGGTCACAGTCTGTTCAGCGCTGAGCTCGAGTTGGACCTGAGGCATGGTATTGAGCGCCATCATATCCGCCCAGCTGACTAGTTTCAGGTCCATCGCGTCATCGTTTTTCCGGTCTCCCATGTCGTCGTCTTTCTGCGATTGCCAGTAGCTATTGTCAACCAGCAGCTTCCCGGTGCTGTCAAACAACTGGCAACGCACGAAAAACACAGCAGAACTCTGGGGATACCGAGGCAGCGCCATGATCTGGTTCGCGCCATTGAATGGAAGTTGGATACCGTCGGCGGAACGGTCGTCGAGAACCTTGCCATTCAGATCGTAAACGCGCACGCGTGTGCGCAAATCCTGCACGCCGCCAGGAGTCTGATTGAAGACAATGATTTTGGCCTGGCTGTGATCACCGGTTGCGTAGGCATCGAAGACCACAGATAGCGGACGCAGCCCCTTCTTCGCACCGTAGTACGTACCGCCGGGACTCAGATAGTAATCAATGATGTTGCCGTAGAACGAGGGCCAGTGACTATTGAGCATCCAGTAAAGCGTCATTTTATGGTTGCTCCAGCCACTGGCCGCGAAATTTTCGAATTGCGCGCGCGTGCTCTCGTAATGTGCCACCTGCGCCTTGCGCACGAACTCCTCCACGCTGCTGGAAGGTCCGTAACGCGTGTCAACCGCTCGCTGGACATTGCCCAGCGTATTGGCCTTCGCGAGCGCTCCTGAATGGAAGAACCACGTGTCGTTGATGGGCCAGAGCTTGTCGGCGGGAATGAACTTCTTCAGGCTCTCCAAAGTGGGAATATGTTCGTTGTCGCCCTGCTCGGCGCAAGATCCGCGAGATGGCACGTATTTTCCACTGAACCAGTACGCCGGCGGCCGCCAACTGTACGGTCCCTCCATGATGATGCCATCCCAAATATGTTCGCCTTTGGCGTCCTTGGCGAAGGATGAAACGGTATCGACAATCGCGTTTTGCCAGTGCGCCTCGGACAGAATCTTATGGTATTCGTTGCGGACAGGTTCCGGCGGCAGGCCGTCGCTTCCGTTGGCCCAGATGAACACCGACGCATGCGGACGGAGCATGAGCGTCTGCGAGCGAAGGCTCTCAGCCGCCACCCGATGGTCCTCTTCACTCCACTGGTCCCATTTCTCCCATTGATTGCAGCACATCCAACCGAGCATCAGAGGAATGCCTTGTTCGTCCGCCAGTTCAACAATGTGTTCACTGGAGATCTTCGATTCCCACCGCAGTAAGTTCATCCCAAGATCCTTCACGTACCTTAGGATTTCTGCTTCGCGATCAGGATCGTATCGATATAGAAGATCCGGGGTGTAATCTCCGCCGCGCGCCAGGAAGTCTCGACCGTTTACCTGCAGATAGAAATTCCCGCCCTTGCCCTTATCGGGGAATTGCTCGTCTTGATCGCGATGCTGGGTAATGCTCCGTATTCCGAAGCGAATGTGAGAGCGGTCAGAGACTTTCTGTTCCAGCACAAACTCCAAGCGCAGGTCATACAGCGCCGGATCACCCATGGTGTACGGCCACCAGAGGTCGGGATCGCTTACGGCCAAACTGGGGTACTTTTCAGCGGTAAACACAACTTCGCGAGTTTCATGGGGGGAGAGACTGACACTTTGTTCTAATTCGATCGTTGGCTTCCCTTGTCGCGAAATCGTTCCCTTCAGCGTGCCGCTGAGGGGTTGCGCGGCAAAGTTATGCAGGTTCGCATAAACCGCAAGCCGCGCAACCGCCTGTGGCAGGGAAAGCTCGGAGTTGACCACCGGGTTCTCGAGCGCGACCTCACCTGTGGTCTTTAGGTAAACCGGTTTCCAGATGCCCGCATTTCTGTCCGGCACAAAGGAAGCGTCGAACATATGCTCCTTGGTGTACTTGCCTTTGTATCCCAGATATTTCCAGTTGATCCAATCAAACCAACTGTCCGCCAGTTCCACACCGTCAACGTCCTGAACCAGTTGCTCGGGTGTCACTTTGACAGCCAGCGCATTCGGCGAGCCTGGCTTGACCCACTCGGTCACATTTAGCTCGTGAGCGGCGTACATCCCGACGATTTGCCTGTTGTCCGCCACCTTGTGCCCGTTCACCCAGATTTCCGCGCGATAGTTGATTCCCGGGAATTCCAGCGTGTAGGCCGAGTATCCTGCTGGCGCCGTGAACACCGTCCGATACCACCAGTCCTGCTTGTACAAATCCTGCGGGACGTTCTCCAGCATGTTCTTGCCAACATACAGGTTGGGGTAGACGCCATCCTCCTGCAGTATTTCGAGAACCGTCGCAGGCATGCGATGGATGGGATGCCACGCCCGATCCTGGTAATTGGATCGAGAAAGCGCTGCACCATCTGCCCCAACGTCTTTCGCTGCGGCCAATTTCCAGTTCTCCGACAGTTCCAGTTTCCCAGGAGCGTCCGCTGCGCCCAACGCTGGCAAGACAAACAGGCACAACAACAACGAGATTGCAGAAATCACGCGATACATGTTGCTCTTCCTTTCGGAGCACCTGGAGCGGGTCTCATGTTCGTGAAACCCGCGTCCGCAAGTCCGCTGCGGCTGTCAACCTCGCGGGCACTTATGCAGTGCGAAAAGCCACTAATCGCCGGCATGGTCTGCTCCAGCCGTCAAGCTTCAGTAATACAGTTTCAACCCGAACTGAATTTCGCGCTGATCGTTTTGCCCGTCGCGTGTCGAAGTGATCGTGCCAAAACCGGCGGGATTGTTGTAATTGAGTGCTCCAGGCGAGGCTGGAAATCCATTTTCGGAGAATCCCGGAAGGGAGAAGTTAGGATGATTGGCCAGGTTGAAGAATTCGGATCGAAACTCCATCCGGAAACGTTCGCTCAGCTGGAACTGCTTAAAGAGCGAGAAGTCCAATCGATTGAAGCCCGGTCCACGGAACTGACTGGGCCCACCGCCCAGCGGACTGTAATCAGTTTGCCCGACGGTCTGGGCGACTGGAGGCGTGGCGAAGGCTGCCGCGTTCATCCAATGAGCTGCATTATGCGGTCCGGCATACAGATTCACCCCAGGAACCTTCAAGGCATCGCAGCCGAAGCCGGTGGTCGTCGCGATGGCACACGAGACCGTGCCGGGCTGGCCGTCCTGCAGAGTATAAATCCAGTTGGTGTCCCAACCGCCCAGGACCGCGTTGGCCACTTTGCTGCTGCTCCCCAAAAAGTGCCGTCCATGTCCGAATGGCAGTTCATACATTCCGCTCAGGTGAACCACTTTGTTAATGTCGAAATCGCAGCGTCCAAAGTCCCGGTGCACCCCAAAACCCGGCAGGAACGGGGCCCGGTAGCTGCTCAACGCGGTCTGATTCAATACATCCACGGCATCGGTCAAACAACTGGCCCAGGTGAAGTTGCCGAGGAAGTTCAAGCCGTGGCCGACTCTGCGCTCATAGTTGGCTTGCAGAGAGCTATAGTGGCTGTTGGCCCCGAAACTAGTATAGGTGATATAGGTAGTGAAATCAGGATACGGGATGTAGTCAGTGACATTCAGTCCAGGCGGCAGTATCTCCCGAGGGTTATTGGGGTTGACGTACGAGCCGAGATGATGAACCGTGTTTCCGACAAAGCCCACCTGCACGGTGTCTTTGCTGGTTAACGCGTACTGCAAAGTCAGATTGAACCCCTGCGTGTTCGGCGTCCGCATGTGGTAATCCTCACCCGTAAAGGACACACCTCCGGGTTCAACAGCCGCCGGAGTGAGAGGAATGCCGGTCAGACCGGTCTCCAGCGTGGCAATGGAGCCGTTGCTGAACGTAACAGGCTGATTCGGCACCAGATATGGGTATGACAAGAAGAATTGGAAAGGAAAGTCAATGTAGGTTTCGACCACGGAGTTTTCAAACCCGCCGAAGAAGATGCCGTATCCGCCGCGCGCCACCAACTTGGGAGTGAGTTGATAGGCAAATCCGAATCGTGGCGAGAAATTCGTCTTCTGCGACACACCGAGACCCGGCTGGCTGGAACAGACAATATCAATGTCAACCCCCGGCAACACCTGTTGTCCCGGCACCCCACTATCGTTCGCCGCGTCCGCCGTGAAGTCCGAGGACAATGGAGTATTGCAGCGTTTCTTGGTCAACAAGAACGTCGAATGCCCGTTGGCTCCAGTAAGAATGAAGTTCGATTGATTGCCGTAGTTCTCAATCAACTGGCCGAAGTATTCGTACCGCAGCCCAAGGTTCAGGGTGAGCTTTGAGGTCACCTTGAGGTCGTCCTGGAAGTAGCCGGCATAGTAGTTGTGCTTCATCGACGTGTTGGCGATATTGGAGGCACCGACGTTGTCGGATCCGCCCACATAATCTGCGGCGCCCTGCACCGTTCCTGGAATGGGCGTCAAAAGCATCTGGGCAAGCCCGGTATTGCCTCCGGTTGTGGTCGGCACCTCTGTGTAATCACCGCTGAACGACCATTGGCCTCTCCCGGCTATCGGCTGCAGAATGGCGAAGCCGAGGCGCTGCCATTGGAATCCGGCCTTGAGAGTCTGGCGCCCGACGGTCTTGGTCAGGTTATCGGTGATTTGCGATGTGGTGCTGAGTTCGATCGAGGGCAAGTAATCGTTGCTGCCCAGTTGGTTGAGGCCGGTGAGAAAGATTGTGCCGAGACCGCCGTTGGAATTCCCCTGCGGAACACCCTGAATGCCGAATTGCGCGGGAATCCCCGTGGTGTTGGCATTGGGCTGAGTACGCGTGGCGCTCAAATGGTTGTATCCCAGGCGGAACTCATTCACAAATGTCGGTGAGAACGCGTGGGTTTCACTCAGCGCCGAATTCCACGATATCGCGTTCTGATATCCGGCAAAGAAGGCGCCGCCATCCGCGATCCCCCCGAATGGCCCCGGGATGAAGTCCGGATTGTTGACATAACTTAGCCGCGCAAAGCCGTTGTCCTTGGAACTGAAGTTTTGATCGACACGCACGTCGAACTGATCGGTATTATTGTTAATCGATGGATTCGACGCGTAGTTGTCGAACAAGCCTGACTTGTTCGGCGCTGGATACAGATTCAAGAGCTTAATCGCATTCGCATCCAGTCGTCCTCCGGGGAGCATATTTCCGGCGAACGCCTCTCTGGCAAAACCGATCGGGCTGCCGGTTGCGGTTCCGGTTGGGCAGGGCGGCGTAATTCCGGACACTGGATCTGCGACGTTGCAGTCGATGGCACGCGTCGTGGAAGGGTCGAGCACCTGTCCCAGCGTGAAGCCCCGTCCTAGCACATCCTCGACGCAGCCGGATTGGCTTGGGTTCTGCATGCAACTGGTCGGAGGCGGGCCTTGGGTTAGCAGTTCGGACAGGTTGGTGTAACCGCTGCTGCGCTCCAGCGCCGTGGGCACCGTACTTATATAAGGGTAGGCTTGCCGAATGCGCGTGCCTTCGTAGTCCATGAAGAAGAACGTCTTGTCGCGGCGAATCGGGCCGCCAAGCGTGGCTCCGAACTGGTTCTGGTGGAACCCGCCCTTGGCAAGCTCAAAGTAATTCTTCGCATCCAGTATGTCGTTGCGGAAAAACTCCCACAACGCTCCATGGAACGCGTTGCTTCCAGATCTAAGGCTGGCGTTCAGTACCGCCCCCGCCGACCGGCCTGACTCCGCGCTGTAATTGTTGGTCTCGACCTTAAACTCCTGAATCGCATCCACCGGCGGTTTCACCGAATAAGCCGTGCCGTTGAGAAAGTCCACCAGATTGGCGTTGTTGTCGATGCCATCGAGCAAATAGTTGTTCTGTGCGGGACGCAGCCCGTTGGCCGCGAAACTGCCGCTCGATCCCAACCCGCGCGAGTCCTGCTGGCCTTGAGTAACACCGGCGGAGAGCTGGGCGAGAAATGTAAAATTCCGGCCATTCAGCGGCAGGTCATCGATCGCCGCCTCCTCAATAACTTGCCCGACCGACGCGTCCAGGGTCTGCAGCAGAGGCGGAGCTGCTTCGACCACAACCGTTTCTGTCGTCTGTCCGATGGCCAGCGAGATGTTCACCTCCCGCTTCTGCTGCACGTCCACGGTTACGTTGTTTTGCTTGACGGTCCGAAACCCACTGGCAGATGCGGATACGGAGTACCGCCCGATTTTTACCGGTGAGAAGGTATACTGCCCCTCGGACCCCGTCGTGGTGGAGGCGGAGATGTTGGTGGCCTGATTGGTGAGCGTCACCTTCGCGTTGGGGATTGCAGCGCCGCTTGGATCATGGACAACACCCGATATCGATCCCATGTCGACCTGGGCCACGAGCTTTGCGGGAACAAGGAACCCCAAAAACAGCACCAGCACAAACACCGTTGACTTCCGCCATCCGAAGTTCAGAATCAACATGATCTTGCTCTCCTCCCATATACCGGGACACCCGGAACGCGATTCCGAGAAATCCGCGCCGAGCCGTTTTGGCTATCGGAATCTGCGGCCCTACGAGGTCTGTTAACGTTTACTCACGCACCCAGCTCACCAAAATTTGGCGAGCGTGCACGTGCACGATATTGGCGTGCACGTGCACGATGCGCCTACAGGGACCCCATTGTCAAGCTTTTTTTTGTAGCTTTTTGTAACGTTTCGGCTCTGGACTGGCACGACGAATGCGGTACCCGTGAACTGTCCGAAAGATGGCTGGAATGTGACGCTTGGTTTCGGAGGCTTGCCGTGGCCTTGGGAAGCAGAAAAGTCAATTGGGCTGAATGGTTGATCGCGAGCGAGACTACGAATTCGGGCCCCCCCATTGACACTGAAACGCGGGTTCAAGCTCGCGTCTTCGTATCGCTCGGATCGAGCAAAGCCTTGTCCGGCCGGTCGGTAGGCATTGACTCGCTGAGGCGAGTCTCTCTGAAGAGGTGCAGATTAGACAATATCACCACAGCTGGACTAAGAAGGACTCTGGGGGGAAATTTGACGTCTGAGATCAGATTATCCACCATGAGACGGACGGCGATTTGTCCTTGCCGGTACGGTTGGTGGTAAATGGACGCCGAGATTGTGCCTTTCTTGAAGTAGGGAGACATTTCCACGAAAAGGTCGGTCGTAATTAGCTTCACTTTTCCCTCAAGGTTCCCCGCTTCCAGAGCGCGGCAAACAGGCAGGCAGTTAACTGTATTGACATAAATTCCCGCGAGCTCAGGTATGCGCCGCAATAGACCGAGAGTTTTTTGGAAGCTCTCTTCTTCGTCTTCGTGACCTTCGATAACGGCTACGATTTTGCCGCCCAGACAGTGTTTCGGGAACGTTTCCGAAAACCCCTCCGCCTTTCTCCGGTGGTCTTCCGCCATCAGCATTCCGGCCTCGACAGCCACTTTCGAACCCGGCGGAACAAGCTTCCCCAGCAACTCGCCCGCCGCGCACCCGCTTAGATAAGGCTCCACGTAAACGACACTGGAACGCCGACTTTCTGAAGCGTCCGTGTCCACGCAAACGACGCGGATGCCCTTGGTCTCGGCTCTGTCGATCAACGGTTTCAATTTCTTGGGATTGCCAGCGGTGAGAATGATTCCGTCAACCCCGCTGGCCATGAGTTCCCGGAAGGCCTTGGCATCTCCCTTGCCGAGGTTCTGGATAGGACGATTTATGAATTCAACACCAAACTGCGAAACACGCTCTGCCTCTTCCAATACTCCGCTCCACAGCTGGTCATAGAAGAAGTGAATCTCGCGAGGAATACATACGCCGATCCTTGCCGTCGCCCTGTTGACCGAGAGCGCTCGAGCCGCAAGATTCGGCTTATACCCGATTTGCCGGGCTATTTCCAAAATGCGCTGGCGCGTTCTTTCGTTAATGCCGCCGCGCCCGTGTAAAGCCCGGTCAACCGTACCCCTGGACACCTGGGCGATGTCCGAGATCAGATGGACGCCACTCCGCCGTTTTGCCATGCTCGTTCTCTATCCTACGTCCAGTTAGGGTCTGCTAGCAAAGAAGAGTGCTTGTGCTTGTGCTTGGGCGTATCCGTCAACACAAGACTTAACCGCAGTTGCCGGGTGGATTACCACTACTTGCGCATCTTCCCGGATGGCGAACATCGGTCACACCCCAAAAAGGAACCTCTCAAATCGCAGTCACAGGGGTATCCTCCGCCGCATTGCAATTTCTCGCTCACCGTACTAATCTCCAACCGTTAGCGACGCGCGACCTGAAGCGACGTATCAGCAACGCAGTGACGCACAGGGTGGTGTGCGAATGCGAAGTAGCTTCTTTAGTCTCAGCGCAGAAGTCTCAGCACAGAGGCACGGTGCGTACTCTATGGGAGTGAAGGAGCAATTTATCTAAACCGGCGCAGCTTGACGCCCGCCAACAACGGCGGTATAACTTTGGGGGTTCGGGGGAATATATGGAACTGATAGATTTCAAATCTGTTTGCCAGGTCTCCCCGGTCCGCCCTTTTCAAAGCCAAGAATCGCCGACGGAATGCCCAAAAGCCTCCTTGGCGGCAGCTACACAAACCCTTGAATCTGCACGGGTGTGAACTGGTCCGTTTCGCCGCCCACAAACAGATGTTTCTGGGCTAGGTTTGCACCCGAGCCAGGCCAGACGCGCGATTTTGAGTCCCTGCGGAGGCCCCATCTCACTTCTTCTGTTCGTTCAGTTCGGTCGGGGAGCACGCTTCCTCGATGCCCTCAAGGCCCTCTTCACGTGCGACCTTGTTAGACCTATGAATCAACCACCACACTTTTGACATTGCCCCGCGTTGCCCTGTGCCCTCTCCCACGAACCGACTAGCGAACGGCGCACTCTCTTTAAGTGTGCTCGGAGATCCTGCTGGGCCGCCGAATCTGACAACGGCGCCCACGATGAAAACGATGGGACCAGAAGATCGACAAACCAACAACCATCAACGTCCCTCTTGAGCAGGCGACTCTCCCACAAGCCCTCATGGTATCCCCACACGGCCCCGCGAACAGACTCGGTCACGAGTATGCGTGGGTACTTTGCAACCTCGGATTCGAGCTTGTAGGCTTCAACGATACCCGGACCGAAAAGAACTCGACCCTTGTGATAGGCTTTGCCTTCGACCACGGCTCCTCTTGTGAGAATTCCCTCTGCCAAGAACTTCGACCCCAGAGCTTGGACCGCCGCGAGTACGTGCCATGCAGGAGACACTTCTGACAGAATGTAGCAGTCCGAAAAGGCTGTCATTTGGAGACTGCCGGCTCCGGCAAGTGGAACGATGCGCTTCTGTTGAGCCACGTTGTGTTTGGCTCGACGTTCGCGGCGGTACTGCTGAAAGCCTCGTGATTGCTGGTCTAAACGTTCGAGCGCATCGCGGATCGTTGTGAACAGCCGATCTTCGTTTGACATGCGCTCAACAATGCCGCTGAATCCCAGTATGTCAACCTCCCACAAGCCGACTTTTGGCTCGCCTGGTTCTCGATGACTCAACTTCGGAGTAGCCCGTCAACCGGAATCCATCTCAACGTTCGTGTGTGGGTTGGCGATGTCTCTTAGCCTTCTCGCTTCAGCATGGACGAGTCCTGATAAACAAGCTTCAAGGATATTTCCCCTGACAAGCAGACAAGCAAGCTTGGCCGCGGGATCAGTGGTCTTCGATTTTGCTGGCACTAGGTCCCACTGCGCGAAAGGTGTGGACATTCCGTGTGGTTGCCGGATCGCCAGATATCAATCGCGAGCTGAAAGCGTACATGGTGACTAAAGTTCGATTGAGTCGTCGCGATGCTTGATTCCAGGTTATAACTCCCGCTAGGATTCGCGAAGGAGAGTATAGGAAGTCCTGCAAGCGTGCCTATGGCACAGCCAGTCGAAAAGCGAGGCCCACAACTTCGGGTTGTCATTGCTACCGTTACTCTATCCCTCTTCCTGATCTTTTCTCCCCGGGCAGCCTCACAGGACAACGTCGACGGAAAATGCGCTGTAATTCATTGTCCTGATGCGGACGATCACATAGTGGCGTGTCCCAACGATCATCCCACCACGGATGAAATGCGGGCCGCCTGCGGAATGGATAAGTCTTCGACCTCGGGAAGCCCCAGTTCTTCCGACGCTCCGGCTGCTGGCATCGGGGCGAATCTCGGGAAGTTCATAGTGGACTATCGCAACTATAACGGCACCGCGGCCGGAGTGGACCTGGGCAACGCCGTGTCGGGAATCGCGGACTACCTCGCGAACCAAAAAAGGGAGCAGGCTGAGGAAAAAAGAAGATTGTGGGACCAAGAAGCTGCAAGCTATGCGGCACAAACAGAGGAACTGGAAAGAAGGAAGCGGTTGGAAAGGGACGCAAAGCGCCGGGCTGAGATCGAAGCGCATATTAGACAACTCCAGGAAGAGCAGGCAAAATTGGCGGCTTTCCGCCGAGATCGCGACGAAGGGTTGAGCCAATTGAAGAGCTCCAGGTACTGTCCAAGCGCGAACTCGGGGAGTGGGCTCGGCGCAGGCACAGGCGTCGATCCCAGCGATCAGCTGAAATCGGTCGCTCCCATGAAGACGGTGCGGTCGGCGCTCGAGCTAGGTGTCGCATTTGATTGCAGCACCGCCGCTGCAGGCGAGGCGGCCAAGCCCTTTGAGGGACTTCAAAGCTACGGTGAGCTTAAGTCTTACAATCCCCAACACAGCGATGCTGCCGACCGGGCAAAGCAGTGGTCGGATTGCATGTTCGATAACTCCTGTGGCGCCTCACCGTCTATGGTACTTCAGTTTCCAACGAAGCTTGGCAGGAATCAACCGGGGGTTAGTCATCAGCAACTGCAGGCGGAAAAGCGTTCGCTCGTGCAGCAACACAGCGAACTGGAGCTAGAACTGGCCACGATTCGCGCGCAGAAAAATCAGCCGGGCGCCGACCTTACTACACTCGCGGCCGAGGAGACCAAGGCCGAGCAGGCAGTCGCGAGCATTGAACAAAAGCAGGAGGTCAATCAACGGCAACTGACCTCTTTCGAGGCGTCGTTTGATGAAGCTCCCGACGGGCAACAGTCGACCGGCTCGCCGAGCGGCAGAGCCGACTCAACTGATGCTCCTTCCAATGCCAGTCCACCGCACTAAGGACCGTAACATGCACATTACGAACCTGAGGGACACCGGGATCTGTAGCCTGTTGTGCTGGCTGGGAATTTTCAGTTTCCTAGCGCTAGGTGGATTGTCTTCGGCGACCCAAATTCCCAAGATCGCCGAAGTACCGAAGGACCGGGCCGGCTTACTGCTGCAGGGGCTCACAGCGGAGCGTTCTGAGCTGGAGGCGCGACGCGACGATCTGAGAAACCGCGTTCAGGCGCACAACGCGAAGTGTACGAACGTGCCGGTGGGCAGCGACCAAGTGCAACAGTGCAGTGGGCGTTTGGCTGCCCTGAATGAGGAGATGGCGGCATACTCCGCCGATGTAATCCGCTTCAATAAGAAGATCGAAGCGCTGCCTGTATCGGCCGAGGGTTGCCAGGCCGCCGTCCGACAAATGCAAGAAGATCGGGAGGCCATCGCACGTCAGGCGCGCAGTAGCGACCTTAACCAGGAAGAACTGTCCGAGTGGACCAAGAGGGCGGAGCAGTCCCGGGTTGACGCTGTGAAAGCAGCTATCAACCTCGTGTTGGACACATACGTTAACGACATCGACGAAGTGAAGGACAAGGTTGTCAAACTTCAGCGGCGCGCAGCTGTGCTGGCGCAGGAAGCCGCTAAGACGTCCAAGGCCGCCGCCAAGGCGCGTTATGCTGAACAGCTGAACACAGTAATGGTTGAATGGAAGCCGCTGACGTACGGCGAGTTGTGGCCCAAGCTTGGAGCTCAAACTGCAGCCGATAGCGCGCAGGTTTGGAAGTTGGCGCGCAACACCATGCAGGACGAGTTTCGTGTGGCGGCCAAGAAGGATCGGGAGTTGCATGCGGTTCTAAGTGAACCTGAGTTCAAAAGCACATTTCTCGGCGACGACCTCAACTCTCCCGGCGAGGAGGTTTTTCTCGCGCTTGCCGACGAGGCAGTGAAGTCTCTCGCCAAGTCTGAACTTAGCCTTACGTCGTTTGCTCGACTGACTGGCCCTGGTGTCACCGCTGGCGTTTTCGTTCGTGACACGGGCTACGCCATGACGGAGCTTTGGCTATCAAGCGATCGCGTTTCGCAACAAGATGACTTGGCCGGTCGGCTGGCCCAGTCGGCTCTAGTGTTGCAGAAGAGGTACAAAGACTCTGTGGACAAGGTCCACGTGTGTCACAGTGTGGGCTGGCTAAATTGATGGAGGCTTCATAATGGCACGTTTCGCAACGATACTTTCCGTCCTTGCTTGTTGTTTCCTTGTGTTGTGTCCGAGGCTGGCTCCGGCTCAGTCGCCAAAGGCTCCCCAAAGAGTTTCCAATGCATTGGTTCAAGGCATTGCCGAGTTGGAGAAGAACCCCGGCGATGATGCTCTGAGGGAGAGAATCATCAAGGCCGTTGTGGCAGGCGCGGTTCCGCCTTCGGTGCCCAAGGAAGTCGATGAACTCATGGGCAAGGGCAAGGCGATTTTCAAGAATGCGGAATCGGAGGCCGACTATCTTGCCGCCGCAAAGGCCTTCGAAGAGGCGATTGCGCTGGCCCCGTGGCTGCCAGAGCCCTATTTTAATGTTGGCCTGGTGTATGAAAAAGCGAAGCGCTACGACGATGCCATCAAGAACCTCCGGCTCTACGACCTGGGAGCGACGAATGCCGACGAGGCGAGGCAGGCCAGAGAAAAAATAGGGGAAATGAAGTATCTCAAAGAAAAAGAAGGCCAGGCTGCAGCCGTGCGGGCAGCGCAGGAGACGGCTGCGCGCCAACAGCAAGAGAACAAGCAACGGTTCCTTGCTGCCCTGACCGGCCACTGGCTGTGTGAGACCGGTTGCGAGGGAGTGGCAGAGGTTTCGGTCACGGGAACATTGTTCAGGTTCACATTTGGCGCCGGCTGGTCGGGCTCGGGACAGATTAATGGCCTCGAGATCAACGGCACCACCACGCAGGCTGGCGGCTCCAGCGGAACGTGCGACCTGCCTTCCAAGACGCATGAACTCACCGGCACTATTCAACCCGAGAAAAGTTTGATTGTGCTTAAAACGGAAAGCACCAACTTCAGTACGCACGAGTCCGGACTAATCTTTACTTCCTGCGACAACGTTACCGCACAGCCGCCCGAGGCCCTGCAGATCATCCTCAAGGGCCCTGTCGTAGGTTATTTTGGGTTGAAAGTGCGGGACTTTACCTCCGAGGATGCCCATCAAGAAGGGATTGATGCCGCAAAGGATGTTGTCGGCCAATTCGCGTCATGCAGCAAGTCCGGCGTCACCACCGGCGGCGCTATGGTCACGGAAGTGGATCCCGGCAGCCCCGCCGCAAAAGCTGGGATTGCGCCCGGAGACGTGATTGCGGCCGAGCGCCACGGTCCCCGTATCTGCGGGAGCAACTACCAGGGGTTCACCGACTCCGTTTTGCCGGGAACCTCGGTAGAGCTCGGCATCATTCGCAATGGCAAGAAGTCCAACTATGGCGTTACCTATGGTTCCCGGCCTCGGGACGCTCTTTAGTGTGTTCCCTAAGTCCCGCACCGTTGTAAATCGTGGGAGCAATATGTTCCAGACCTGCTCTCTCGCAGCAGATCGGGACCGTTGATGTGATCGAGATCCAGATTGAGGACGCGTTGCGATACGTCGCGTCAGCCGGACTGGGTCAAGCTTCACGATGAACTGTGGACGAGGCGATGCGCCGCCGGTTTAACCTGTTGCCTTTCTCCGTGACAATTCCTCCGCAGGAACGGGACGCGGAACTCGGTGAGAAGCTTCGGCCAGAGTGGGGCGGGATTCTGCAATGGACCGTTTTCGGGTGTCTCGAATGGCAGCGAGAAGGACTCAACCCGCCAGTTGCCGTGCGCGACGCTACCGCCGCGTACCTTGCGAATGAGGACTCGGTCGGCCGTTGGTTCGAGGAACATTGTGTCGCTGACCCGCGCGCATGGACTTCCTCCAGTTCTCTTTTCAGCGATTGGAAAGCCTGGTGCGCGCAAGCTGGTGAAAAGGAAGGGTCGCAGAGGAAGTTTGCGCAAGAGCTCGAAAAACGCGGATTCGTTTCGGAACGGAAACGGACGGGACGCGGCTTTCTCGGAATCTCGCTCAACAGAGACTTTGTGACGCTTGTGACGGATCAACCTGATATGCCCGTACACACACACGCGTGTGGACGGCCTATATAGGTGGAAGTGTCACAAGCGTCACAGAACCGCATAGAAGAAACGCAAATGCAGGAAGCATGATCCCAGAGCGACCACAGTTCGAATGGCTAGACCTGAAGACGCTGACGGGGTACGCCTGCGTCTCGGAGCGAACACTGCGCGGCTGGATCCACCGGGCCGTCAATCCTCTGCCGGCCGCGCGCGTGAGGTGCAAGATACTGGTCCGCCGAAGCGTGTTCGATCGCTGGCTGGAAGCTCACCAGGTCCAGCATATTGACGTAGGTTATATCGTGGATGAATTGGTCGCAGGAGTAAAGGGGACGAACTGATGGGTGTCAAAATTCGCAAACGCGACGGCAAGTGGTACGTGTTCGTCAACTATCATGGGCACCGCAAGGCGACGTGTGTTGGTACCAGCCGGGAACTAGCGGAGCAAGTCAGGCGCCAGCTCGAGGCGAAGCTCGCCCTTGGGGACCTCGGCTTTCTGGCTGAACCCTCAGGGCTCACCTTCGAGCAATATTCCCAGTCCTGGTTGAAGCAGTACGCCGAAATAGAGCTGAAATCGTCAACGTTGATTGCTATGCGCAGTTCTTACGTCTATACGTACTCCCGCAGTTTGGCCACGTCCAGGTAACGGCGATTCAACGGAGTCAGGTTAAGGATTTCTTGGGGGAACTATCCGCGAAGGGGCAGCTATCGCGCAATACGCTGCGACTGATTCTTTGCACTCTCCGGGTCATTCTGAATCATGCTGTCGAAGACGGCGTTGTCGAACACAACCCAGCCGAGAGGCTTGGCAGGTTCACAAGAACGGAGAAGCCAAAGCATCAAGCGGAGGCGATGACGCGGGCTGAATCCGAGACCTTTCTCGCGTCGGCTAGGGAGTTGTGCCCGGATGTTTACCCGCTGTTCCTGATGGCGCTTCGAGGCGGACTACGTAAAGGCGAACTGATCGCGATCCAATGGGGTGACATCTAATTCGGGGCCAGTGAAGAGGATCCCAACCGCTACATCTTGGTCCAGCACAATTGCGTATGAGGCAAATTCACTACACCCAAGAGCAAGAAATCCTGCCGCGTTGACCTTTCGCGGGAGTTGCGGCGGGTTCTGCTAGAGTTGCGCGACAAGCGGATGCTCGAAGCCTTTATGAACGGCAAAACCAGCATCGCGGATGAACTGGTGTTTCCCTCAAAGGCAGGAACGGTTCTTGACCCAAGCAACTTGTTTCACTATTACTTCTCGCCATGCTTGGAGCACGCTGGACTCCGACGATTCCGGTTCCATGACCTCCGACACACCTTTGGCAGCCTACTGATCCAGGATGGCGCTTCCCTGGCCTACGTTAAGGATCAAATGGGCCACAGTTCGATTCAGATCACGGTCGATACCTACGGGCACCTAATCCCCGGGGCCAATATCAACTGGGTGGATGGGCTAGACCGGAGAGCAACCCTGCAACAAAATGCAACCCAGGCGCAACTGAATACGGAGGAGAGCGATGAGGCTGGCCCATTGCCTGGGGAACTTATTGAGCACACTCGGAATGCTGGTGGGCCCGCCTGGATTCGAACCAGGAACCAACAGATTATGAGTCTGCTGCTCTAACCGTTGAGCTACGGGCCCTAGCCTCATTATCCCACGAACTCAATTTCCAAAGCTGAACCGCCCCGATCTGCAACGGCAAACCTGCGTACTTCCGTAGTTCCTTGCCCAATGCCGTTGGGTTATGATTCTTGCAGAGCCCACGACTCATGGCCAAGTTGCGCTTCTTGATGTCGTTGCACAACGACTATAACGATTTCCAAATCGAGCAGGCGGAAACTGCACGCCAGGCAGCCAGCAAAGCCGGCATCGACATCGAAGTCCTCTGTGCACAGGATGACGGCATCCTGCAAAGCCAGCAGCTTCTCAAGAATATCCAGTCCACGGCCGATTTTCGTCCCAACGCCATCCTCTTCGAACCAGCCGGATCCACAGTTCTTCCGCAGGTGGCGCACGCCGCCGCCGCCGTGGGCATTGGCTGGGCCCTGCTGAGCCGCAACGCCGACTATCTCGACGACCTCCGCGCGACCTATCACATACCGGCTTTCGTCGTGACCGCCAACCATGAGGAAATTGGCCGCATCCAGGGAAAACAACTTGCCGCTTTGCTGCCAGCGGGAGGATTGGTGCTCTATGTTCAGGGTCCCAGCCGAAGCTTCTCTGCCACGCAGCGGTATGTCGGCATGCTGGAAACGAAGCCGAAAAACGTGCAATTGCGCGTGGTCAAGGCCCACTGGACCGAATCGAGTTCGCATAAGGCCATTACCGGCTGGCTCGATCTTTCCACCTCTCGCAAAGCGGAGATTGCAGCGGTGTGCGCCCAGGACGATTCCATGGCCCTTGGCGCCCGCAAGGCTTTCGAGCAGTGCACTCATGAATTGCCCAAGTCTTGGCTGAAGGTTCCGTTCCTGGGTGTCGACGGCCTGCCCAAAACGGGTCAGGCATGGGTGCGCGACGGCCTTCTGACTGCCACCGTCTTCAACCCTCCGACTGCCGGGATTGCGATTGAACTGATGGCTCGGTTCATGGAGCGCGGAACCATGCCGCCTGTTTGCACTGTGACCGAACCCAGATCCATTCCCGCCGTCGAAGAACTAGCTCGAAACGCACGGGCGGTCTCGGAGCAGAAAGTTTCGGCAAGATAGTGCAGGCTCGCGAGGCGCCCGCGTCGCCCAGTCACGCGGGTGCGACTCGGCTCGCCAGCGCTTCGATCTCCCGTTCGAGAGCCTCGAATTGGGGAGCGCTCCAACCGAGATTCTCATCATAGCGCTCGACCCGGCAGTCGGCGAATGAGATGGCCATGCCCACCAGATCGCCGAGGCGATTTTCGGTCTCGCGGCGATAGGAATCGTCCAGGCTGAGGCGGTCGATGTCGATCGCCAGATGGCATTGCGGCTCGCCGAGCTGCCTCGCTAAGAGCCACATGAAATAGAAAATGAAATACAGCCGGCGCAAAACTATCTCGTCCACGAGCTTGCCCCGGAAGGCCTCGCGCAGCCCGGAGGACTCCAGCAATGCCGGCAATTCAATGGCTGCCAGCAGCGGCGCGAAGGCGGGCGCTTCCATATTGTGGCGGAGAATGACCACGCCCCGTTGCAGGAAATAAGGATTGCCCTGCACCGCTTGGCGCAACATCGACAGAAACTGGCGGCGCGGCTCGCGGCGGATGAAGATATGCGTGCCGGGCATCCGGGCGCGAAACCAGCCCACCCTCAAATCGGTGCGTACGAAACCGTAGACCGGACGCCGCCCGAGCCGCTTGGCAAGCCTTGCCAAATCGGCCAGATAGGCTTCTAGCTCCGGCAAAGAGTCATCGCTCGTGGCGCAGTATCGCCCGAAGGTGAGATGGGCGGGGAAACCTGGTATGCCGCCTGGGGCGATCAGCGGACGATACTCCTCCAGGTACGGCGCGTCGAGCGCTGGGTGATTGGCAAAAGACCAGGGGACGAAGCGATCAATAATTTCTGCCGTCAAAGTGAACAGATGTTCGTTGAGCGGTTCGAAATAACAGTAGGTGTCGGGCCGCTGCCGGAACTTCGCCCAGACATAGGTGCTCGACGCTCGCCAGCTCGAATGCAGGAAGATCGCGTCGTTCGTCTTGACATCGACGGCCTTGACATCGACCATCTCTGTTCTCCGATCTGGGTGCCCGGCCAGACGTGTCGTAGCGGGAAACTATCGCGGCCCGGGCGTCGATCCCGTCAGTCCATGGAAGCGCGAGGCGTGGTCGCCGACGAATTCATAGGGGCCGGAGTGAGTTAGTTTGCTCGCGGCATCGATCCAGATCTCGCCGCCGATTCGCCGCCAGCGGAGACAAAAGGAATAATCCTCACTCAGATAGGCGCCAGTCTCTGGGTCGATGATGCAATCGAATAGCGCGAAGAGATTTGAACTCGGCGCCACCTCGCGCCGCGAGCCTGACATGGGCAGGCTATGCACGCGGCTGAAATGAGTTTCGGGATAAGCGGCAATCATCTTCTCCAACGCGCTGCGGCGGATCATCTGAAAACCGCCGCCGGCATAAACTCCTGTAACAAAATCGCCCTCCTGCTTACGCTCCGCCTCGGGGCAAAAGGTTCCGACATAGGACAGGGCAGCCTGTTGCACGCTTTCGCCGCGCTCGACACAGCGTTGCGGGATGAAATCCCAATCGATTGACTTGAGCGGATACAGTGCCCCGGTGAAGTCCTTATCGAACCTCAGCAGCCGCTCGACCTGCTGCGGCTCGAAGCTGATATCGGCATCGACGAACAACAGATGGGTGGCCGCCGGATTGTCCAAAAATGCGGCGACCAGGGTGCTGCGCGCTCGTGAGATCAGGGCGTCATAACCCAGCATCGATAGCGACACGTCGAACGCGGCGGATTTCGCATAACTCATGAGCCGTATCACCGACAGCATGTAACCTTGCGAAACCATGCCGCCAAAGCATGGCGTGGCGAGGAGGATCAATGGCTGGGACATGGTCTCTCCCGAAGAAACGCTGACGGCCGCGGCTCGATGGCTTAGTACCGAGCTCGGGCAGTTCTTGACGGCGGCTTAGTTAACGGGACCCATGAGCGACGCAGCGACGCAGAAATCCGCCTGTCTTCGCAACCCACCTAGGGCGTACTGGGGGGCGCGGGTGGCGGCGCGGGAGCAACTTCCGCTGCCGCGCTGCTGTTCACTAAATCTTTCAATTCCTTGCTCGGCTTGAAGAACGGAATCTTCTTCGCCGGAACTTCCACCCGGTCGCCAGTTTTCGGGTTCCGGCCCACGCGCGGCTTGCGTTGGCGCGTGCGGAAGCTGCCAAACCCGCGTATCTCGATCTTGTCGCCCACCCGCAGCGAGCGCACCACGCTGTCAAAGATCGTGTCCACAATCACTTCGCCGTCTTTGCGGGTGAGTTCCGCCAGGCGGGAAACTTCTTCGATCAGGTCAGCCTTCGTCATAAGCTTTTTGCTCCCTCTTGGGCCGGTCCCCTTGTAGGGTTCCGTTTGCCCTGGGGTTCTCGCGCCCCGGCGCTACACTGCGCCTGCCTATAACCTTCTCAAATTTAAGGGGTTTAACGCAAGTGGAGAAAGAGATCCTCCGACTGTGCGCGCCGCGCCCGCCGTTGCTGTCTTCAGGGCCGGTAAATCCAGATCTGCGAGGTCGCTTGATCGTTATCGGGATATCCTCCCGCCAAGAGCACGCTGCCGTCGCGAAGTCTTGTTTCTGTCATGAAATGGCGGGCGTCGGAAATCTGGCCTGGTGCGACCAGGAATTTCGCGCTCGCTGGGTCGAAGATCTCGACCTGCTTGCTCCCACCAGCAATCAGCAGCTTTCCGGATGGCAACGCCACGGCCTCATGCGGCAGCTTGAAGCGGCTATCGTTCATGGATGACGTGACCGTGAATTTTCCGGTGCGCGGATCGTAGATCTCGGCGCCGCTAAGCTTTCCGTGCCAATCCCGTTCATCGGAACCACCGGCGATCAGCACTCGTCCGTCGGGCAGCAGACCTGCCGTATGTTTGTAGCGTGCCGTGGCTAGGCTGCCCGTCTCCGTGAAATGCCTAGTCTTCGGATCATAAATCTCCGCGCCGGCGTTGACCCGCTCTCCGCGGCCTCCCACAATCAGCACGCGCCCATCGTCGAGCAGAGCGGAGGTGTGCGAGATACGCGCAAAATGCATCAGCCCAACCGCTTGAAAGGTCATGCTGGCCGCATGGAAAACTTCCGCCGATGAGATCCCACCCGGAGTGTCGTGATCGGCGCCACCCGCAATCAAGACATCGCCATCGGCCAGCAGAGTGGCGCTGGGGTCGCCACGCCGCGACGCCATCTTGCCGGCCAGCTTCGCAAAAGTACCGGTTGCAGGATCGTAGAGTTCCGCCGAATCGGTGGTGCCATGCCCGACAAAACCTCCGGCAACCAAAACCTTCCCTGATCGCAGAAGCACGGCCACGTGGCCCACGCGCCGCTCGCTCATCTCGCCCGTCGGCTGAAACGTGCCGGTTGCAGGATCGTAGAGTTCCGCCGACTTGTAAAAGTCCTGATTTCGTCGCATGCCCCCGGCGATCAACACCTTTCCATTCGGCAGCAGGGTCGCTGTATGCCCGGACCGCGGCTCAAGCATCTGTCCGCCTGGGGCAACAGATCCCCACGGCATAGCGGCGGGCGGCGACTCTCGAAAAGCCATCGCTGCGACGGCCAAACTTATACTGAGGCAAGCGCCCAGAAACACCAGCCGTCGGTTCATGGCGCCCTCCCGAATGAAATGTTGGATCTATTTCCCCACTTCTACTTCCACAGATAATAAAAGCCTACTTGCTGCTCCAACAGCTTTTCCCGCGTGGGCAAATAATCGGAAACATCGCCAAACAGCAGATCCAGCCCCGACCGCCTCTCTTTTGGCGGCCATATCAGCGTCGGTTCGCCGGAAATATTCACCGCCCGGGCCGTATCCTTCACCGCCCCCTCGAAATCGGCAATCTGATCCACCAGTTTCAGCGACAACGCCTGCTCGCCGGTCCAGACTTTTCCGTTCGCGATGGCGCGGATGTCTTCTTCTTTCGCATGTCTCCCGTCGGCTACCGCCTGGATGAACTGCGTATGCATGTTGTCAATCAAGCCTTGCAGGTACTCGCGTTCCGCGGGCGTCATTTCGCGGGTCGGGCTACCCGTGTCTTTGAATTCGCCCGCCTTCATCGTGATCGCGTTCAGCTTCGCCCAGCGCATAAGCTCACCGTAGTTCACCCATTCGGCAATCACTCCAATCGATCCCACCACGCTGCCCTTGTCGGCATAAATCTTGTTGGTGGCCGAGGCCACGTAATACGCGCCGCTCGCGCCCACGGTTTCAATCGAGGCCACAATCCGCTTCCTTTTTTCGTCGCGAATCCGCTTCACTTCCCGGTAAATCTCCTCCGACGCGGCCACGCCGCCGCCGGGCGAATTCACATGAATGATGATGGCCTTGACGGAATCGTCATCGGCAAACTTCTTGAGCTGTGGGACGATCTGCTTGGGAGAGAAAATTACGCCATCCAGCTCAACCACCGCAATCTTGGGCCCGAAGCCGGAGAACGATTCTTCACTCTCGCCGCCGAAACTCAAGTACACCATCGTAAACACGGCCACCACGAACAGCGCAAACAGCCCGCCGCCCACCAGAAACCACACCCAGATGCGGGAACGTCCCTCGGGCATAATCACCTCAGTGTACACCCGGGCCACAAAACGATAGAAATTTCCCCTTAGAGTGAGGCCGGGAAGAGTTGTTTCCAGCCCTGCGGCGCTAGTAGACTCTCAGCGAAGGAGGAGTCCCATCTATGACACAGGGTGTTGCTGACGTTAATCGTCGGCGTACCTGGATGTTCGCCATCGCCACTATTGCTGTACTCGCTGTTGTGTGTTGGATCCACGACATTCTTGCATCTTTCCATACATATCGCAGGCTGTACAAAAGTCATCCATTTTACGTCGCCGAGAGTATCGATAAGATCGGCGGCGTTGTCTTGTGCGTGGTAGCAATCTGGCTGTTAAGGCGCGTGCGTTGGAAAGAGATGGCACACGAGTTAGGCTTGGCCACCTCATTTTCCCGCGGCATCGCCTTTGGGTTCGCAGCGACATTGCCCATGCTCGTTGGCTTCGCATTGACCCACAGCATTACTCCGCACATGCAAGCGGCGGAGATCCTCTTCCTTACAGTCTTTTCTCCAATCGTTGAAGAGATCGAATTTCGAGGCCTCGGAATGCGGGTCCTCCAGCGCGGGACGGGTTGGCCTTTCTGGGTAGTCGTATGGCCGCAGGCCCTGCTTTTTGGGCTTGGCCACATTGAGAAGGGCCAGAACATTGCCGACATGGCCGGTCTGCTTCTAGTAACAGGCACGGGAGGCGTAGTGTTCGCTTGGTTAGCCTATCGTTGGCAAAGCCTCTGGTTCTCCATCAGTGTGCACATCTTAGTCAATCTCTGGTGGTCGGTCTTCAGCGTGTCCAAAACCGCTATCGGAGGCTGGTTCCCATTTGTCCTGCAGGCGATCACGATCTTTGCAGCCATCGCGATCACTTTGCGCTGGAGTAGGCGGCCAAGTCATGCTAAGACCGGAGTTGAGATTGCGGAAGCCGAAACCTGCCGGAAATAGGATCTGTTTCCGTAACTCTGGTTTCATCGGCTCTCGCAGTCTGCCGTACACTCGACGCAATGCACGACGCAATCGAACTCGAAGTCTTCAAGAACGTCTACCACTCCATTGCTGAGGAAATGGGAGCCGCGCTGCGCCGCACTTCCTTCTCTCCCAATATCAAGGAGCGCCGCGACTACTCCTGCGCCGTCTTCGATTCCGCTGGCCAGGTCATCGCCATGGGCGACCACATGCCGGTGCACTTGGGCTCGATGCCAATGTCTGTCGCCGCGGCTGTCGAACAATGCGAGCTCGAACCCGGCGACGTCGTCATGCTCAACGACCCCTTCCGCGGCGGCACACACCTCCCCGACATCACGCTGGTGATGCCGGTCTACTTTTCCCAACCCCTTAAGATCGAGCGTGGTGACGGGACGGAGCTTGCCCTGAGCGGAGCCGAAGGGCCCCGTCCCGGCGGGGCAAAGCCCCGCCACCACACAACCGCTCCCGACTTCTATGTCGCGTCCCGCGCTCACCACTCCGATGTCGGCGGCACTTACCCCGGCTCCATGGGTCCCTGCCGTGAAATCTACCAGGAAGGCCTCCGCATCCCGCCGGTCAAGATCATGCGCGGCGGAAAACTTGTCGCCGATGTGCTGGCCCTCCTGCTCAACAATGTTCGCACGCCCGAAGAGCGCGAAGGCGACCTCGGTGCTCAGATCGCCGCCTGCCAGACCGGCGCCCAGCGCCTCCGTGAAATCTGCGCCCGCTACGGAATCGCTCGCGCGAAAAAGGCGGCCGCCGACCTGCTCGTCTATTCCGAAGAAATGATGCGCGCCTTCCTGCGCACCATCCCGCCCGGCCACTACCAGGCCGAAGACTTTCTCGATAACGATGGCGTCGAAGACAAACCCGTGCGCATCGCCGTGAGCATCCAAGTCAAGGTTTCATCCAGGAAGAAATCCCCCGTAGAGACGCGGCTTGCCGCGTCTCCGTCCGCGTCGAGTAAGAAGCCCCCGGCCCCAGTCACCGTCGACTTCACCGGCAGCGACCCGCAAGTCCAAGGCGCGATCAACGCGGTCGAGGCCATCACTTACTCGGCCTGCTTCTACGTCTTCCGCTGCCTTCTCCGCGAGGACGTGCCCGCCACCTCCGGCCTCATGCGCCCCATCCGTCTTATCGCTCCATCGGGAACCGTGGTCAACGCCAAGCCTCCGGCCGCCGTCGCTGGCGGCAACGTTGAAACTTCGCAGCGAATTGTCGACGTACTGCTGAAAGCGCTGGCGCAGGCGACTCCCGACCGCATTCCAGCCGCGGCCGCCGGCACCATGAACAACCTCACCATCGGCGGCGTCGATCTTCGTCCGGGCGATCAGCGCTCCGGCGAGCCCTTCGCTTATTACGAAACCATCGCCGGAGGCATGGGCGCGCGCCCTACCAAAGACGGAGTCTCCGGCGTCCACACCCACATGACCAACTCCCTCAACACTCCTGCCGAGGCCCTCGAATACGCCTACCCGATTCGCCTCCGGCAGTATTCTCTTCGTTCCAACAGTGGAGGCGCAGGCCTCCACACAGGTGGCGACGGAATCGTCCGCGAAATCGAAGTCTTAACCGACGCCCAGGTCACTCTGCTCGCCGACCGCCGTTCCCGCGGACCCTACGGCCTGGCTGGCGGAGCCGACGGCGCTCCGGGTCGCACCCTTATCATCCGGCGTGACGGCTCCGCGGAAGAAATCCCCGGCAAGACCAGCGTTCGCCTGCGGTCCGGGGAGAGTGTGCGAGTCGAAACCCCCGGCGGCGGTGGCTGGGGGAAAGATCGTCTGGGTGGTGGGGTTCTGTTCGCGGGCGAACTGGCGAAAACTTCGTAGCGCTCGTTGTTGGTCGGTTAGAAGAACTACCTTCGATCGTAGTCGTAAATGACCGGGGTGAGAGCCGCTACTCTCTACGAATTAACGGGCATCCTCCACTAAGGAAGCACGCCGCCTTAATTTGTGGTATGCTGACCGGCGGAAGTTGGCCGCCAGCGCCCACTGTGGGCTGTTGGTGTTTTGAAAATCGTTTTTCTACTAGCGAATTGAAAACAGGCAAAGGGGAAATCTCATGGTGAAAAAAATGCAATATCTGCCGTCGCTTTTTCAGACCATCTCGCGAGGAATGCACGCCCTGTTGGCGTTTACCCTTGCACTCGCGCTAGCCGCGGCTGCATCCACCGCGGCGCAGGCACAAACGTACACCGTGCTCCACACGTTCAAGGCCGAAGCTCAAGGAGTCCAACCCTGGTCTGGGGTTATCCTCGACAAGGCTGGCAACTTGTACGGCACGACAAACATAGGCGGCAACCTCGCCAAGTGCCCGACCTACCCCGGTTGCGGCGTTGTCTACGAGCTGAATCCCGCGGGAAAGGAGACGCTGTTGCACAAGTTTAAGGCTACCCCCGACGGACAGGAGCCCACCTTCGGCAACTTGCTCATGGACGCCGCTGGCGACCTTTATGGGACGACGGCCTTGGGCGGCACCGGACAAGCCGGAGATATCTCGGACAATGGAGTCGTATTCGCGCTGAAAAAGACGAAGAGCGGCGGGCTGAAGGAGAGCGTGCTCCACAGCTTTCCCGACGGATCGGGCGATGGGGCCGGTCCTGAAGGATCGCTGATCGAAGACGCGGCCGGAAATCTCTACGGCACGACATTTGCCGGCGGCACCAGTTCTTACAGCGCGGGCACAGTGTTCAAGATAACCAAGACCGGGCAGGAAAGTGTCTTACACAGCTTCACCGGGTACGACGGATTCGGTCCGGTGGCGGGCTTGGTTCAGGATGCGGCCGGCAACATGTATGGCACAGCTTCGTCGGGCGGTTCGGCCGGATGGGGAACGGTGTTCGAGATAAGTGCGGCCGGCGATTTCTCGGTGCTCTATAACTTCCAGGGCTACACAACTGGGGATGGAGGGCTGGCGTCGTCGGGACAGCCTATGGTGCTGGACAGCGCGGGCAATCTGTACGGGGTAACCTGGGAGGGCGGCGATGCCTATGCCTGTCCTGGTTTTGGCTGCGGCGTAGTGTTCAAACTGGACCCGGCAGGCGATGAGACCATACTGCACACATTCGTTGGGACGGATGGAGCAGCCCCCAACGGAGTCATCCTGGATGCGGCAGGCAATCTCTATGGGACCACATGGGCGGGCGGATCCAAAGGCTATGGGACCATCTTCGAGCTGGATAGCGCTGGCAATTTCACTACGCTCTATAACTTCAAGGGAGGGGCGGATGGAGCAAGTCCGTTTGGAGGCTTGACCCCGGATAACGCGGGCAACTTTTATGGGACCGCTTACCTGGGGGGCGGCATTAAATGGGGGTGTGACTGCGGCGTCGTATTCAAGCTGACGCCGTAATCACGAGGGCACGTCTGGCGGTTGCAATCGGGCGGTTGAGCTGAGGCTCTTCCGCCCGATTTTTCCGTGGAGCGCCGGCCTGCCTCGCTCCCTGTGGTTGAGAATTTTCTCCGCGTACTCCGCGTCCTCTGCGGTAAATCCCACTTTTCGCTAGAATCAACGTGCAGGCTATCTAAGGATTAACCACGATGAGATTCTTGCGACCTTTTATCCTCGCCATTGTTCTGGCGTCCGCCTTCTTCTACTTCACCACCTACCGCAACGGACATCTCCATCCCGCGAGCTGGATCAGCCGTCCGCAGCACGTCGAAATCACCGAAGCGGCCGGCAGCGAAGCGTTCGACGCCGAAGAGCAAAACAACATCAGCGTCTATCGCAAGAACATCGCATCGGTGGTTAACATCACCTCGCGCGTGATGACTTTCGACTTCTTCTACGGCCTGGTGCCGCAGGAAGGCCAGGGCTCCGGTTTCGTTATCGACAAAGAAGGACACATCCTCACCAACTATCACGTCATCGCCGATGCGCGCCAGGTTGAAGTGACGCTGCACAACCGCAAGAAATATAAGGCCACCATCGTTGGCACCGACAAGTCTCATGACCTGGCCATCGTCCAGATCAAAGCCCCCGATCTACAGCCGATGACGCTCGGCGACTCGGCCAATCTGCAAGTTGGCCAGAAGGTCTATGCCATCGGCAATCCCTTCGGCCTCGCCGGAACCCTCACGCTCGGCATCGTCAGTTCCATCCGCCAAGTGCAGGAGCCTGACGGCTTGGTCATCGAAGAAGCCATTCAGACCGACGCTGCCATCAACCCTGGCAACTCCGGCGGCCCGCTGCTCAACTGGCACGGCCAAGTGATCGGCATTAACACGATGATCGCATCCAGCGTCGGACAGAGCGCCGGCATCGGCTTCGCCATCCCCATCAACACCGCCAAAGCCGTGGTCAACGATCTGGTCACGCTCGGACGCGTGCGCCGTCCCGCGCTCGGCGTGCGCACCATCCCCATCGATTCGGAAATTGCCGAAGAACTCGGCCTGGCCGCCGACTACGGACTCCTCATCGTGCAGGCCGTTCCCGGAGGCTCCGCCGATCGCGCCGGATTGCGCGGCGGCTCCGAACGTGCCTACCTCGGCAATATTCCCATCATGATCGGAGGAGATTTAATCGTCGCCATCGACGGAGAAAGAATCGAAAGCCAGCAAATCCTCGCCCAGGTCATGAACAAACACCAAGCTGGAGACACGGTGAAGGTAACTATCTTCCGCGGCAAGAAACAGATGGAGGTACCGGTGGTGCTGGGGGAGGCTAGAGACCAGGTGTAGCTAGCGCGCCGTACCGCCGGGCAACAAAACACCTGTTGAGGCGGGCGTAGTTAGTGTGGACGCGGGCGACTTGACCGCGTGGCTCGGGCCAAATCTCTCTTGCAATCCCTCGTGCTATATAGCATGATATACAGCAAGAGGAGACTGCCATGGCGCCGACTTCCAAAGCAAAGGTTTTTTACAGCGGCAGGAGCCAAGCCGTACGGATTCCGGCCGAGTTTCGCTTCACGACGGATGAGGTCTACGTCCGCCGCGACCCGCAAAGCGGCGATCTGATTCTCTCCGAATCTCCTGTAAAAACTTGGAAGGAAATCTTCGCTGCTCTTGACGACGCCGGGGTTCCCGATGATTTCCTCACTGATCGAGACATGAGACCACCGCAGAAGCGGGACATCTTATGATTCGGACCTGGATGCTCGATACAAATACAGTGAGCTATATCGTTCGGGGAGAATCTCCCGCCGCCAGGGACCGTCTGGACGGCTTGAAAATAAACGAAGTCGCGTGCATTTCGGTGATTACCGAGGCGGAAATTCATTATGGGCTGGCTAGAAAACCTCCCAGTCTTGCTTTGCGGACGGTTCTCAACGACTTCTTGCGAAAGATACGAATCCTGCCGTGGGGCAGCGATGAAGCCCAGGCCTATGGAACTCTTCGGTTCAAGTTGGAACGTGTCGGCAAGATCCTTAGCGCCTTGGATATGCTGATTGCCGCCCATGCCATCAGCACAAACGCAACCCTGGTGACGCGAGATAAGGCATTTGCTCAAGTCGAAGACCTCCGTCGCCCCGTGAACTGGGCCACTGATCTGTAAGCGCTGCTAGCGAAAGAGACCATCCGCCCATGCCCGACGCCGACAGTCTCCGCGAACTCTGCCTTTCTTTCCCCGGCGCCACCGAGAATCTTCAGTGGGGCGAAAGCCTCTGCTTCAAAGTGCGCGGCAAGATATTCGCTATCGTGGACCTCTCCGAAGGCAACCTCTGCCCAATCACCTTGAAGTGCGCTCCGGAACAATTCCACGAACTCCTGGAAATCGAAGGCATCTCGCAAGCCCCGTATGTCGGGCGCTACAGATGGGTGCTGCTCGAAACCTCCAACGTCCTGCCCTCCACCGAACTCGAAGCCCTGATTCGCCAGTCGTACGACCTGGTCGTAGCCAAAGCGCCAAAGAAGAAAGCCGTACGCAAGAAGACGCCAAGTGAGCGCCGCGCAGGGAAGGCGAAGATCCTGAACCGCAGAGGGCGCGGAGATCGCTGAGAGCAGATAGGTAAGAACCTCTTCGATCTCGACGGTCTTGACACATTTCAGCCCGAATTCTTCACCACAGGGGGCCCCTCGGCTCCGCTCAGGGCAAGCTCCGGGGCACACAGGGGAAAGCAAGCTACCCGAAACTCTGCGTGCTCTGCGTTCTCTGCGGTTAAAGTTCTCCTCCGCGTCTCGGCGGTGAAAGATTTCTCCGTTTGACTCCCCGCAACCCCCTAGACTAGCCTCGAAGGTTCGCCGCTCCAATCCATGCGCATTCAACGTAGTTCTCTAATACGTTTGCTGCCCCGTTTCCCGATCGTCTGCATTCTGTGCGCTCTGCTCGCCTCGACCGTCGCGGCCGCGCCTCTGCGACCCACGCACGCTCCGCACGCCATCGTGACCAGCGTCCACGAACTCACTTCTCTTGCCGGCGTCGAGATGCTGCGCTCCGGCGGCAATGCCGTCGATGCCGCCGTCGCCACCGGCTTCGCACTCGCCGTCGTTCATCCCCAGGCTGGAAATCTCGGCGGAGGCGGATTCCTCCTTCTCCGCAGCGCCAACGGCGAAACTCACTTCATCGACTTCCGCGAAAAAGCGCCCGCCGCTGCCACCGAGAACATGTATCTCGACGCCCAGGGCAACGTCATCCCAAAGTCCAGCAAAGACTCCAGCGTCGTCGGATGTAAAGCTATCGGCATCCCCGGCACCGTGGCCGGCCTGGTCTACGCGGAAAAACGATACGGCAAGTTGTCGATAGAGAAAGTGATGGCTCCCGCCATCAAGCTCGCCCGCGATGGTTTCCCCCTCGCCTACGAAGACGCGCAAGATCTGAAAAAAGATGAATCTCTCGCCCAGTTTCCCGAATCCAAACGCATTTTCCTGCGCGACGGAAACTTCTACCAGCCCGGCGAACTGCTCAAGCAACCCGAACTTGCCCGCACGCTCGAACGCATCGCCAAGGATCCCGACACGTTCTATCACGGAGCCATGGCCCGTGAACTGGCCGCGGCCATCCACCAAGGCGGAGGACTGATCACCGCCGCCGACCTCGCTGCCTACGAAGTCAAAGAACGCGAGCCCATTCGAGGCTCCTATCGCGGCTACGACATCATCAGCGCTCCTCCTCCATCCTCCGGCGGAGTCGCGCTCGTCGAAATCCTCAATATCCTTGAAGGCTTCGACCTCGCGAAATTCGGCAACCGTTCCGCCGGCGCCATTCACCTCGAAGCCGAAGCGTTTCGCCGCGCCTTCTACGATCGCGCCGATTTCATGGGCGATCCCGACTTCGCCAAAGTTCCGGTCGCGCAGCTCATCGACAAGAAGTACGCCGCCGCATGGCGCGACTCCATCGACCCCAACCACGCCAGCGCGAGCCAAGACCTGAAACGCCCGTCGATCTTCAGTGAACTGGAGCGCGTAGCCCAGTCGCGCCCCACAGCCATTCGCGAACCGGAAAACACGACCCACTATTCCGTAGTCGATGCCGAAGGCAACGCGGTTTCCGTAACCACCACGCTCAACGACTCCTTCGGCTCGCGCGTCACCGCCGCAGGCCTGGGATTTCTGCTCAACGACGAGATGGACGACTTCGCCGCCAAACAAGGCGTCCCCAACGCCTATGGACTTATCGAGGGCCCGGCCAATGCCATCGGCCCGGGCAAGCGCCCGCTCTCCGCCATGACGCCGACCATCGTACTCAAAGATGGCAAGCTCTTCATGGTTCTGGGCTCGCCCGGCGGCCCGACTATCATTACCACCGTCGCCGACATCCTCATCGGCGTCGTGGATTTCTCGCTGGACATCGCGGAATCCGTCAACGCGCCCAGGTTTCATCATCAGTGGCTCCCCGATCAGATTCTCGTCGAAGACCGCCTCTCTCCCGATACAATGAGTGTTCTACGTTCCAAAGGACACAAGCTGAGCGTCAGGCATTTCTGGGGAGACGGCGAGTGCATCATGATTGACCCCAAGACCGGCGAGCGTCTCGGCGCCAGCGACGGACGCAACAATGGGAAGGCGGTGGGTTACTGATGCAGAGAGCGGTATCGACATACGTCTATGTGAAGGAACGGCTCCATCCGGGCTTGCTCGACGAACTGGTCAAGGCGGGAGCCCAGTCGATCGAAATCTTCGCTGCCCGACAGCACTTCGACTATGCCAATCGCAAACAGCATGTCCGCGAAATTGCCGACTGGTTCCGCTCCACCGGCATTCCGCTTAATTCCGTGCACGCGCCGTTGTACTCGGACTACGAGTGGGGACGCACCGGTTCGCCGCCCGTCAACATCGCCTCCACCGACCGCGCCGGCCGCATCGATGCCATGGACGAGATCAAGCGCGCGCTCGAAATCGCCGAGCACATCCCGTTCCGCTTTCTCGTCCAGCACCTCGGCAATCCCGGCGAAGCGTTCGACGAAAAGAAATTCGAAAACGCCATGACCTCCGTCGAACACCTGCGCGCCTTCGCCAAACCGCTCGGCGTCAGAGTGCTCGTGGAAAATATTCCCAACGAACTTTCCACGCCCGAGCGCCTCGTCGAGTTCATTCGCACCATGCATTTCGACGACATCGGCGTCTGCTTCGATTGCGGTCACGCCCACCTGATGAGCGGCATTCCCGAAGCCTTCTCTGCCTTGCATAGACACATCTGCTCGACCCACGTGCACGACAACAACGGAGACAAAGATTCGCACCTCTGGCCCGGCAGCGGATCGATCGACTGGAACGAGACCATGGAATTGCTGCGCACTGCGGCGCAAAAGCCGCCCCTGTTGCTCGAAATCGAAGGCGAAGAAAAAAAGAGCCCCGGCGAAGAAGTGACGGCAACCTTCCGCAAGCTGGAAGACTCGTAAAGCGAGGTCAGAGGTCGGAGGTCAGATTGCAGAGGTTAACCCTAGGTTTTTGCCTCTGCAATCTGACCTCTCACCTCTGACCTCTCGGAGCCAGCAAACGAAACGCAAATCTGAATTTTATGCCAGCACCCATCAGCACCATCGCAGAAATTGGCAAACACGAAGGCCAGTCCGTCACCATCCGCGGATGGCTCTACAACCTCCGCGAAAGCGGCAAGCTCCTCTTCCCGCAATTTCGCGACGGCTCCGGCGTTATTCAGGGCGTAGTCCCGAAGAACGCCGTCCCGCCCGAAGTCTTCGATGCCATCAAGGGCCTCACTCAGGAATCCAGCGTGATCGTCGAAGGCAAGGTCCGCGCCGATAAGCGCGCCCCCGGCGGCTATGAACTCGACGTTTCGAACGTCCAGGTCGTGCAGCGCGTGCCCGAGTCGACTCCCTACCCCATCACTCCCAAAGAGCACGGCGTCGACTTCTTAATGGAACATCGCCATCTCTGGCTGCGCTCCCAGCGTCAGGCTTCGATCTTGCGCGTGCGCGCCGAAATCATTCGCGCCACCCGCGATTTCTTCGATACCAACGGATTCACCCTCACCGACCCTCCCATCCTCACGCCCGCCGCCTGCGAAGGAACCTCCACGCTCTTCCCCGTGGACTACTTCGAAGAGCAGGCTTATCTCACGCAGTCCGGACAGCTCTACATCGAAGCCACCGCCATGGCGCTGGGCAAGGTCTATTCGTTCGGCCCAACCTTCCGCGCGGAAAAATCCAAGACCCGCCGCCATCTCACCGAATTCTGGATGGTCGAGCCTGAAGTCGCCTACGGCACGCTCGACGACATGATGGAACTCGCCGAAGGCTTGCTTACCTTTCTAGTCAAACGTTGTCTCGAACGCCGCCGCGTCGACTTGCAAACCATCGGCCGCGATCTCGCGAAGCTCGAGAAAATCGACGCGCCGTTCCCGCGCATCACCTACGACGAGGCCGTCGAGAAATTGCAGGAAGGCCACTCACAGGGCGTGCTCGAAAATAGATTCGAGTGGGGCGGAGACCTCGGCTCGCCCGATGAAACTTATCTTTCATCGCTCTACGACCGGCCCGTCATGGTGCATCGCTACCCGGCCAGCGTGAAAGCGTTCTACATGGAACCCGACCCCCAGCGTCCCGAACTCGCTCTCTGCGTGGACGTGTTAGCCCCCGAAGGCTACGGCGAAATCATTGGCGGATCGCAGCGCACGGCCTCGCACGACTTGCTCCTGCAGCGCATTCACGAGCACAATCTGCCCGAAGAAGCGTTCAAGTGGTATCTCGATCTTCGCAAGTACGGCAGCGTTCCCCACTCCGGTTTCGGCATGGGCATCGAGCGAGCGGTGGCGTGGATCTGCGGTTTAGAGCACGTGCGCGAGACCATCCCCTTCCCGCGCATGCTGCACCGGCTATACCCGTAAAGCTTTTCACCGCCGAGCAAAGAAGAGTTCAGGCACTTCCACCAACTTGTGCCGTTTACTCGCCTGCGACTGGGTTAATTAGCGTAGGGGGGATTTGTCGTCAACCATGCCGAGCCCACTCGGGTCTAGCTTCGATAGAGCTACGTAGGGTAGTCTCGCCTCTCAACAGAGCACATCCCGCTCGTTGAAATGCACACCTTTTAGGTCGAGCGTCCTTCCGCCTCGACCGGAGAGCAGTGAAACTCTGCCGGTCGCCAGAACTTCCCCCTCAAGCCCACGAAACTGAGATCGAGGGGGCCACTCGCTGTAGTATCTGGGGTTCTCTTTCTTACTGGCCCTTCACAGGTGTCGCAGTTGTCACAACTTTGTGCGCGCCGTCGTCCATGGTAGACGTGAAGAGAAGGCCTGCTTCCTTGACCGAGATAACGCTTCCCGGATCCAGTTCGCAATAGACGGTCCTGTATGCTAGCGCACCCGTAGGGCTCGATCCCCTTAGGCCTCTTCCATCCGCTATCGTCTGCGGCCCCGGTATACTGACCACCTCGCTGGATACATCTCCTTCAAGGGTTTGCACTCTGACGATGAGGTTGCTGACTGTGATGTTGTGGCCCGACACGTTGAGCAGATCGCAGCTCACTGTCTCCGAATTTGTGGTGTTCTTGATTTGAGGCGTTCTCCACGGCACCGGAGCAGTTCCCGCATAGGAAGCGGCGCACAGAAGGATACATACGGCGATTTTCCAGCTTGGTTTTACCATGTTTCGGCCTCCTCTAGTCGAGTTACTCCACGGTATTCTAAGCGATGTTTAAGCGGAAATCCCCATCAATTTTGGAAATTCGCAAGAGTGTTTTCTGGATGGGTTAAGTTGGCACGCTTCAAAGCAGGGGTGCCCGACGTCCCGTGCTTTTCGAGACGTAGGGGAACCCGTAGTCGGGAACCTCTCCGGCTGCACTCGCCCGAACTCTGTGTCATACCCCGCAATTCGACAAGGCGTCACAGGCAAAACCAGCCTTATCGCCAACGCTGCCGCTTTCATTCCGCTGGCGCCGCTACTGGCCGCTGCGGCCCCTTGACTTCACGCGGTATAATAAAACATTAGGGGAAACGTGGAGTTAGGTATCATCTCTTCAAGCCTCCCAGGAGGCAGCGCAGAGATCTTTGACATTTTCCGTAGCCGCTGACCGCGCCGCGGAATCACGAAAGCAGTCGGCTGCGAGGCCAATTCGTGATAACGTTCTTGTTTTGAATACTTTGCAATTGTCGCTCGTTTAGAATCAATACTTTGCAAGACAAAGCCCAAGCAAATCGGACAAAAATCGTATCTAACTCTTTCCGATTGAATACTTTGCATATAACTCTTTTCCGTTCAAGACTTTGCAGGGAATTTTTCGCTAAGTCTATGATTCCAATAGACCGGCGGTAGGGGGGAGGGGGACCCCATCCAAGTGTCCGTTTGCTAAGACCCTCAGTCCTGCAAGATGTGATCCTGAGAACCGGGAACTGCGACCTGACAACTGACAACTGAGAACTGATCCATGCCATTGCGAACCGCGACGTTCAGCAGCATCACTCCGCGCCAGATCCGCGTGATCGGCGTTCCTCTTGACCTTGGCCAATCGCGCCGCGGCGTGGACATGGGTCCTTCCGCCGTCCGCGTCGCCGGACTCGATGCCCGCCTCCAGGCCATCGGGCACATTGTTGAAGACGCCGGCAACATCGCCGTCGCCATCCCCGAACAGAAAAAAGAAGGCGCGGCCAACGCCAAGTACCTCAAGGAAATCACCGCCACCTGCACCAAGAGCGCCGACTTGGTGTTGAAAACGCTCGAAGCCGGCAAAGTTCCTCTCGTCCTCGGCGGCGATCACTCCATCGCGGTGGGCACGGTGTCAGGCGTGGCCGAGTTCTACCGCCGCAAGAATGAGAAAATTGGTCTCCTCTGGATCGACGCGCACACCGACATGAACACGCCCGACTCTTCCCCCAGCGGCAATGTCCACGGCATGCCGCTCGCCGCGATCATGGGCCTTCCTCCCCTCGAACTTGGAAGGATCTACGATTTCTCGCCCAAAGTGCAGCCGGAAAATTGCGTGCTGGTCGGCATCCGCGACGTCGACAACTTCGAAAAGGAACACATCCGCAAATCCGGAGTCGAAGTTTTCACCATGCGCGACATCGACGAACGCGGCATGCGCGCCGTGATGGAAGAAGCCCTCCGCATGGCCGGACGCGGCACTGCCGGTTATCACGTCTCGCTCGACATGGATTGGATCGATCCCGAAGACGCGCCCGGCGTCGGCACTCCGGTCTGGGGCGGAGCGACTTATCGCGAAGCGCACCTCGCCATGGAAATCATCTCCGACCATGGACGCATGTTGAGCTTCGAAATCGTAGAAGTGAATCCGGTCATCGACGAGCGCAACCAGACTGCCGACTTAGCCGTCGAGCTGGCGCTCTCGGCTTTTGGGAAGAAGATCCTGTAGAGACGCGGCTTGCGGCGTCTCCCCAAGCGTTCAAACAGACGGGGCAAGCCCCGTCTCTACAGAGAAAAAATCGCAACGCTCACTGCACGTCCGAAACTTTTCCGTTGAGAAACGTCACCTTAATATCCTTGTAAACATAAATCAGCTTGGCGCCTAGATTGACGATCTTGTCCGGATTGCCGAGCGCGGCTTTTACTTGATCGGGTGTCTGTCCTTTTTCAATCTGCGCCGGCTCCGCGGGAGGCGCTTGTTGCTGCGCTTGTCCTTGAGCTGCACCCTGGTCGCCCCCTTGCTGGTTGTTGCCTTGCTGATCGTTGCCGCCCTGCTGCGCGCCACCCTGATCGCCGCCCTGCTGCGCATCGTCGCTGATCGACAGCAGCTGCCCTATGACATCTTCCACCTGGCCTGCGCTCGCGTTTGCCAAAGTGCCGGCGGGGAACTGGAATACCACTTGAGCCTTGTTATAGGTCGGTGGATCGGTATTGTTGCAGGTGTCGCAAGCGACGATGCCTAGAGTGACATTGTCCTTGGCCACGTTAACATCGATCTTCGTGGGATACACCTTGTCTCCCTTGGCAAACAGATGCGTGGTCTGTCCCTCCGACGCTGTCTGCGAAAAATGTCCGAAGAGGGCCTTCCGTGCTTGCACCGCAACGCCGCTGGGAGTGTGAACCGTTCCACCTTCATACTTGGTGGTGAGAACAGTCTTGTCGGAATAAGGCACACCGAGGATTCCGCCCTTTTGGATGGCCAGCAGCGTGCCCGCCTCGACCACGGAATATCCGCCCGTGTCCGACCCCATCTTCACCAGCTTGTATTGCGCGGCCAGTTGCTCCTGCAGAGAAACCGCCTGGGCACTGGCCAGCGACAACGGAAAAATCGTGGCAGCCAGAAGCACAATTCCTGAAATCAGATTGTGGAATTTCCGCGACATCGTAAAACCCTCCGATTTAGCTTTTCCCAAAATTGGACTCCGAGCGGTGCGCTGACCCGTGAGCGCAGCGTCGGGAAATATCTTGCCACTTCATTGCAGAAGGGAGCGTCGTCATCCGACGCTCCCTGTGCTTGATTGATCGGTAAAACCGCTCTACCAGCGTGCGTTCTACTGGCCGCCGCCGCCCGCAGCTTCTTGCTTGACCTGCGATTCGGTCTGGTCGGCCGCCTGCTGCTGGTCTTGCAGAGTCTTCTCCGCCGTCGTATCGGGTGGAGGAGGAGGCACATCCGAGGCCGTGGTGCTTGTGTCCGGGGCTTTCGGAATGCCGCCCGTGCCCTGCTTCTTGGCCAGTTCGCCCAAGCCGTTATTGAGTTGCTCGTCGAAGTGGTTTTGCATTTCCTGCAGGTCGTCCACTTTAACGGCCACGGTTTGTCCGGCCGCGCAGTCCGACTTCTTGCTCGCCGAGACGCTCGCGTTAACCATATTGTCGGCATCCGGAGTGTCCGTGAGCCGCATGATGACGTCACCGCCCGTCAGCCCACATTCCTGGCCGTTCGCCACAACCGAGAGATCGCTGTCGACGATAAACGTACGCCTAGCCGGATCGAGCGCCGGCGGAACTTCGCCGTTGGCATTTGCCGGTGCTGGCGCGTTGGAACCGCCGCTCTGTGCCGCTTGTGCCTGCTGCGCGGCCAACTGCGCTTTTACTTCATCGGCGATCGCCTGCTTGACCTCGGGAGTCAGTGCTGGCGCGTTCGAGGCCGCTGGAGCAGGAGCATCTCCCCCGCCTCCGTCGCCCGCTGCCGCGTCCGCAGCGGCTTCTTGCCGAGCCGCATAGGCCGATTGCAATTCCGCTGCAATCAGGTAGTCAGTGAGCCAGAACGCTGGCCCGGCATAAACGGGATAAGGTGTGAACCAGCCGCCGTAGAAGCCCCACCACGGCGCTCCTCCCCAACCCCACGCCCCTACGCCCCAGTAAACCGGCGCTGCCCACGGATTGTAGGCCCATCCATAAAATCCCGGGTGGTACCAGTACCCAGGATAGTAGCCGTAGTAGTTGTGACCGCCCCAGTAGTAGCCGCGATACACGCCGCTGTAGTAGTGGCCGTTGCGATAGTAGGTACGGGAATAATAGGAGTGGCCGCCGCGCGTCACGTAGGCGCGCTGCACGTATCCGCCGTGGCGTCCAGTGTTGACCACGCGGGCTCCGTTGTGCATCCCCACAACCGTGCGCCCGCCGTGGACCCCATGCTCGATGTGCATGCCGTTGCGGTCGACCGAGCGAACCGATCCGTTCTTACGGAGGGTCGCGCTCCCGCCGCCCTTCAGCGCAACGGTCCTGCTTCCTGCCGGCGTATGCCCGCCCGCGGCACCGCCTCTCCCAGCGTTCATTGCGCCACCTCTGTTGCCGCCCGCGACACCACCTCTGTTGCCACCCGCAGCGCCACCTCTGTTGCCGCCCGCCGCACCAGCTCTGTTGCCGCCCGCCGCACCGCCCTTGTTGCCCCCGGCTGGACCACCCTTGCCGGCGTTCACCGCACCACCCCTGTTGCCTCCCGCGCCGCCGGGCTTAGCGCCCCCGCCCGCGTGCTGCGCTGCGGCTGCGTGCGTTGGGGCTGCATGCTGCGCTGGGGCTGCGTGCGCTGGGGCTGCGTGTTGTGCCGGGGCTGCATGTTGCGCCGGGGCTGCGTGTTGCGCTGGGGCTGCGTGCGCCGCAGGCGCGCTCTTCTGCTCCTTCTTCTGCGCCGAAGCAACTGCTGTTACTGCGAGAAGAAGCAGCAATACAGACCATTTCGGCAGGACGTTCTTTCCTCGGTTGCTCGAATTCATATACGCTCCTGTGGGTTGCGAAGCTCTTTTCTCATAAATCCCGGGAAACATGAGCGGCCAGATAAATCTCATCTAGCCTTCAATCCCGCTCATGAGTTCTTCGACGAGAGCTTCTGGGTCCAAGTGCCATAGGGGGAAGGCCCGGGCACCGGTTTTCGAAGTTCCGACAATTTCACACCTGTTTCACCACCGTGTCAAGCAGCATGCCCCGGTGGTAGGGCCTACCCACATCGTATCCCCCTGGCGAGGTTGAAGGGTATGAGTGAGAAACGGCGGCGGGAACTGGAGGGTTGCTTGTGGGATTAGAAAACAATTCCGTAGCCGCCGTCGTCGGGGTGGTGGGAAGGTGG
>Ga0326727_10003714_pt1 | contig 48036 bp, 34 predicted proteins | sample MB2enrmetagenome_FD_207643 | JGI IMG/M metagenome (GOLD analysis project Ga0326727, IMG submission 207643) | Lab enriched peat soil microbial communities from McLean, Ithaca, NY, United States - MB29MY | ecosystem: Environmental > Terrestrial > Soil > Wetlands > Peat | place: USA: New York... | reverse complement strand
GCTGAGAATGCGACTACGGCTGCGGTGCTGAATTCTGGGACGGGTATGTTCGTCTGTTCCAAGTAGACGTTCTGGCCTGTGCCGGTTTCTCCAGGCGTTATGGAGACGCTCCAGGTTTGGGATACGTAGCCGGGGGCGCTGATGGTGAACTTGTATTGGCCTGGGGGTAGGTAGGCTTGGTAGATGCCGTCGTACGTGTAGAAGTTCATCCCAGTGGCGTTAGCTGCGTTAATTGGGGCTCCTACCACGCTTATCGCGCCCCAGCTGAGGGTTCGGAACTCGTTACTCCACGTGAAGGCGAGGGTGTTACCGCTGATGAAGCCGTTCAGGTCAACTTCGAAGATGGCCGAGGCTTCACCGCTATTGTGCGTACCAGAGATCTGCCAGACACCCTCCTGCGAGTACGGACCTAGGTGGTTCGCGACCAGGCTGTGGCCGACTAGTTCCGGTTTCAGCGCCGTATCCTCAGTTAGGCTTATGCCGGATGTGGCCGTGGTGCCGGGTATGATGTGGTAGGATTCGCCCATCAACAAGCCATTAACGGGCGGATAGTATTGGGCGCCGTCTACTACAACCGTACCAGCCGTGCCCGTCAATGGGAAGGGCAGGCCGTTCCAAATGGTTGACTGCGTGTTATTGTTGTACAAGTTGACGAAGTCAACCTCCGCCGTCCAACCGCCCGTATAGTCGGAGGCTCCGGCGATACCAGTGTTTCCGAAGTATCCGGGGACGCCGACACCCAAGGTGGTGCCTGGGCTCGTGTAACAGTTGACCTGGAAGCCACAGATTGTTGTGGCGAAGAGTGGATCGTTGAAGTACACTTGCTGTGGGTCAAATTGTGAGAAGACGCCGTCGTCGGTTCCGGCCGCAGGCACCTGTGGCAGCCCTGCCATCATGACGTGCAGTAGCGTTACGCCGCCAGGGACGTAATTGTATGTGTTCAGAGGTTTGGGCACAGGTATCGTCGGGTGTAGCGGGCCGAAGGGGTATTGGTCGGTTCCGTCCGCCGCCCGAGCAAACCCAGTTCCGGTCGTGTAGGTGCCTTCGCTCGACATCCATTCCGCGACCAAGTTACCCGAATCGTCGAACAGCCTCACCCTCGCGGACATGTTAGCGTTGGTTGGGGTGATGATGCTCTCCTTCTTGAAGAGAACATCCAAGGTTACGTTGACGCCTATGATCAGGTTGAGCTTCATGTCGGCCACCTGACCGGACTGAGCGTACAGGGCGAAGTCCTTGTCCTGTATGTACCCGTACGTGTACCCTTTCAAATTGTATTGACCCGCCGGTATCGCGGACGGGTACAATGGCAAGTACCCCGTCACGGCCTGCTCATAAGTTCCCCCATCCGACAGAGTCGTCGGGCTCCAATGCGCCGGTGAGAACAACACTGATCTTGTCGTGAAGTATGATATGCCTCCAGTATACCCACCTACGAAACCAACATCACTCAGCTCCTGTCCGAAGTATGCATCGTTCGAGTTACCTTCGTATGCGGCCAACGTGCCCTGCTGCAAGTACTGAGCATCCCACCCTCCTCCGCACATCTGCACGGTTGCGTTCCAGTTGTTCTGGAAGAGGCAACTGGTTAGCACGGTGTCCTGAAGGTTCGAGGGCTCGTCTCCAATGAAATCAATCAGTGTGCCATTCGCGTATACACCGATGTCAATTTCTTCACCCACCATGTAGATACAGGATGCCGTCGGAGCCGTACATGTTGCCCCAGCGATACTGGTCCAATAGCGTGGATCTCCTAGGTAATTGGGAACATCGCCTTTGGTTGTCGGGATTCCTGAGGGTGCTATCGGTGAAGTAATGCCTCCCGGCGTGTCCGTGTAGCCAACCGGGTTGCCCCACACCCAATTTCTGCTAACCCTCGGCCGTTCCCAGTCGATGCTGTAGAGCGTGATGTTCAAACCCGCTCCGCGGTACATGTGGTCGCTGATGTCGGTGGGGTTACCGCTCAACGTCACCGACACCTGCTCAGTGGGGCCGTGCTCTATGTAACCGAGAACGTACACGTGCGGCGTGTAGGTTCCACTCGGGATACCGTAATTCTCCCCACCCCAAGTATCATTCCAACCCCAGAACTGAATATTCGCCCGCCCCGTCTCAACCGCGTGAGCGTTAAGCTTCGCTTTGTCGAGATCGTTTCTATGGCGTAGGGTACTGGTGGTTCGAAAGGCGCCAGCGCCCCACCCGGACCTCAAACCGAACGTGTACAGACCTTGATAGCCCAACAGCGATTGGTTATAGGACCAGACAATTCCATTCGAATCAACCAAGACGCCGCTCATTACACCCGCGCCCGTGTCAATTGGGCTAGTTGTGATCGTATTCGTGGAGGCGTCGTGGAAGTAAACGGTCTTGTTAACCCAACTTGAGAGGCGTAAGTCTAAGGGTAGAGTTACGTCGCCTGCCCACTCATTCGGGGTCACGTCGAAGTAGTATTCTTGGAAGGTCGCTCCGTCCAAGGCGGTTTGAACGTAACGGAAGACCCATGCACGCACATAGTAACGCCCCGGTGTCAAGCCGTTTACCCAAGTTGCGTAAACTTGCGGCACCATACCGTCAAGATCCCGCGGCGCACCATATTCGCCCTTCACACCGAACTCGAAGTGGAATGGGGTTGTTGTGCCCCCGCTCACAAACCAGTGTTGTGGTGGGCCGACGCCTTGTGGGTCCTGCATTAAATTGCCGAAGTAAACGCCACTGCCAGCGATCACGCCGCCTGCTGAAACCTGATAGTAAGAGGGTGCAGCCGGATTTGGAACACCGTAGCCGTTGCCCGGTGTATACTCGTGCCATGGGAAGGCTATTTCGCTTCCAAGCCGAGGATCGTTACAGTTTCCCGCGGTGTAGAAACCGGTGTAAAATTCTTGGCCTCCGGCGACGCATGGGAGCGGTGACCATGAGACGAGGTTTGCGCTGGGATCGGGAATGTTACCGAGAGTTGGGCCGTCGTAAAGTTCAATCTTCGCATACTCACCAGTGATGTCGGGCCCCGTACCAGCCAAACCATTATGACTGCCGGCCACTCCAGTATCTCCCAGCGGCCAGGGTTCGTCCCCGAACTGGTGCTTGGTGAACACGTTACCGTGAATCACCGGCCCCGGCTGCAGGTAACAGTCGAAGTGCAGCGATTGTCCCTTCAGAACGGTTATTCCGCTTTCGCATAGGGTCTGCGGGTATCCCGCGGCAGAAGCATAGAGGTCATAGACGCCTGGCGCCAACCCTTCGACTTCGTAGTGGCCAGTGGCGGTGGCGTTGAAGTAACCGACCGCATCAATTGTTGGGAGGTCGGGCCTCTGCTGCCCCGTGTAGGGGTCGAGGCGCATGCTCATCTTCGCCCAAACTTTTCCCGCCTCCTGAATGGGCTGACCGTAGAGGGTTGCATTGTAGCCCGCGTACCGGATCGTGCCGGTCAGTATCGCGGGGTCAACTTCCCCCTTCACAAGTAGGACGGGCCAATTCTCGGTCGGGATAAATTGAGAGCAACTCTCGCCGGGCAACCCTCCAGTCCCAGTCCCCGTGCCTTCTTCTCCGCAGATTGATGAGGTTCCGGCATCAAGCAGGATCTTGAAGAAGTATCTTCCCGCCTCCGAAGGCGCGAGCACGCCGTTGATTCGAACATAGTACCACTCGTTCGCCGTGGAAAAGTCGATTCCCTGATGATCATAGTATGGGCTGGTTGTGGTCGGGAGGGTTCGAGGGTTTACGGAATCAATGCCTGCATCAGCTATGATCCGGACCAGAGTCCAGCCCGGAGCATACCGGTCGTTTGGACTAATGCGGGACACGATGATTCCAGAATAATCGTTCGTTATCGTCGAAATGATCTGAGGAGTGCCGGGAACCGCAAAACCCGGCGGGATTAGGATGTCTACCGCCCCCCATCGGCCGCTGAACCGAGTGCATCCGGCGCCGCCACCCGAGGCTTGGCAAGAGGCCGTGGACCACGCCGTCGCGTTTAACGCGAAGATCATGTCACCCGTCGTGCCGGTGAGGATGGCGCCGAAAGGCGCGTAAGTGTCGCCTTGAAGTTGATACCATGAATTGCTCGGTGCACCTGGCGGGTTACCGTTGGGGTACGGCGCCTGGTAGCCGGGGTTCAGATTGTCGGTTGCAACGTTCGGGAAACCCGCATACGCGTTCTCGCCGCTCCCGGGCCATACGTACCCAATAACGCCCGGAACATGTGGATCAAAGTCGTTAGTGTGATAGGGATATGTGCCCGTAAGATCACCGAGAGTGAAGTGAGCTTGGACCGGCACGCCAACGGCGATGACTCCAAGTATGAAAATCGAGATTAGAAGGAGTACCCTAAACCTATTCAAACATCCCTGCCATCCAAGCAATTCTGCCCCGATTCTGCCTTCTGATTCGAGTTCCGGAGCCAATCGGTCGAATTTCCATTGTGCATATATAAGATGAGGTGTCGACTCCCGACATAAGCTTCCTGTAGAGAATCAAGCTAAGAATCGCACGCGAGAGCGACCTATTTCTGATACGTTGTCGTTCGTCATTCAATTAACGAAATTGAATAATTTTCCTCGCCTCAAAATTGCGAAATAATCTACGTGCAGTGCACGAAAACACTGCCTGGATCTTGCAATAGGTTAGCGTGGCGTTTCCACAGCATCGTTAGTTAGGGTGACTAGTAACATATCCCGCCGCCCTGCGACTGCGGCCGCTACTGGAAGTAATTCGAGATAAGAATCGTTGACGTGAAGTTACGTCGAGACCTTGATCTCTACGTAAAACGTTGCAGCCGATGGATTTCAGTGCCGTTTTGAGACGGCGAGTATTGATCCAGCGACTGCTAGTGCGCTCAGTATGATTAGCAGGGGTTCGATCGGCGAGGTCTGTGTCTGCTGGGTTATTGGTTGTGTCGTTGGATTTGTGTTAACTGCTTGGCTGCTCAATGGCGGCGCTACAGGAGCTCCAGCGGGTGGTGCCGTACTGGTCGGAGGCACGCTTGAACTTGTTGCTGACGGCGCGTATGCGTATGTTCCAACCGAGGTGTCAACTTGAGGAAAGATCCTTCCGTTGTCATCCGCTAAGCCGTAGGCTTTGATGTAGATCGTAACCGTGCCCGTCAGTGACGGAGGCGTGAACGAGTATGTGTAGGTGCCGGGGGATGTCTGCTTCAGCGTTGCATCAACGGTACTACAGCTACTTCCGTTGCATATGTCGAGAGTAACATGATTGGTCTCAAGAACCACTGGGGTTCCGTCGGCGTAGAGAACGCTAATGACGCCGCTGAATAGACTGGGAGCGGCTAAAGCCGGGGCGCCCGTTGTCCCGAGAATCGGCAACCCTATAGTACCTTCACCGGAGTTCGCGTAAACCGAGACAACGCCTAATGCGAGAAACATGACGAGCGAAACCGCCACTATATTAAGCCCTTTCATCTGCGATCAGATGCAAAGCATGCATTTTCAGATATATAGGCTATACGTCTGCAGGGCCAGAGATCTGCGATGTACAACGCTTTCAACCAAGGTGTCACCGAACTTCGGAGGCTTAGGGAACACTAAGAATAATCCAAGTAGCGACAAAACATTGTCCCGACGAACCAGGGAGATAAATCGACAATTGACCCTATCAATTCGCCCGATACGGTTGAAACGATCCATCTACTTCAGAGTTCCAAACGACATCGTCGACCTAATCAACCTCGAAGACAATTCACAGGTCACGCTTACTCTTGAAGAGAAAAACGACTGCCATTTGCTCGTGTATTCCGTCATCAAAAACGTTAAGCCGCTTCAGACCCTCCGTCTAGATGGGTAAGCTGATTTGTTCTCGATGATCTGGCGTGGATTGTAGGATTCAATAGTAGATTGCCTGTCATCGCACAGGCATGCCGGAACCCTGTCCGGAGCTGAATATGTTGTGTGGATCAAGCACTAATGGATACAGAGTTCTAAACGCGGCGTTGAAGAGCAGCAAAATTAGAACCGAGAGAATGAGGAATTCTAAGGATCCGTAGTTCGGTAACCTGACAACAAGCAGGAACGTAAGGATCAACGCGGCGGCAACAACAAGCAACCGAACATTGGGATCCGAGAAAAGGAACAGAGCCAACCCGGTAGCTAACAACGATAACATTGACAAAACAGGCATGACTTGAGATAGAAGACTCGTGGGGTTGGCTGTCGAGGTTGATCGCTTTGCGATGCTTACGCATTTCTCCATGCCTAGCGCGAGAAAGAACGGGAGCGGGGAGATGTAGAGCATTCTCCATAGTCCGGTTTCGTTGAGACCCGGGTTCGTCGGATTGAGCCCAATAGGGGCTACAAGAATCGAGCCGACGCACCACGCGGCGGTCCATGCGACTAGGTAGTTTGCTGTGATATCTCGACGTTTCGAGAGAGCGTACGCACCTACGATGCACAAGAGTAGGAGGATTGGGGAAAGAACGGGTCCAAGATCGTAGAACATGTTCGCTAGGGCTGCGCCGAAAGTCAACAAACTAGGCGGGTTGACTGGACTACTGACGTACAGTTGAATGGTGCTTGTGAAGGCGTAGCGGAGGCTTGGGGAAAGCAAATAGGCCGCCGCCCCCAGGGGAATAGCGAGTGCGAGTGCGGCCTCAAGCGCGCGAATAGAATGCTTGCCCCAAGCGTTGTTCCTTGAAATGACGCCTGTTAACAGCAGGGTCGTGGCGAAGACACCCCAGATCCACGGATGAACCACTAGAATTGCAAACGATAGAACGGCTAGAGCAGCATAGGTGACGATGGTTTCAGTCTTCGCGAAATAAATTCCTAAGAAGACCATCCAGAAAAAGAATGCAACCCAGTTGGCTTGTAGGTCAACGTATATTCCTAGGGTCGTTGGTAGCCAAAGCAGCGTGCATAGCGAAGCGAGTATTGCTAGTTGAAAACTCCATTGCCCGCGGAGCGTGGCGAAGAGCACAGCTGACCCGGTGCCAAAGGCTAGCGCGAGGGGCGCGTACTTGACGATTGAAGCTACGCTTGCGCCGGTCGCCGATTGTATGAGGTAGAGAAAGACGACGTAAACCCCATGAAGGGCAGACGTATTGAACGCCTGGGACGGAGCGAGACCGACGAGGCTCTTGACGGGGTTGATGTACATCCAAAAAGCGTCTTGACCAACAACCCAAGTTTGCCCTGCGAGGTAGGGGTAGAAGAAGACGATTATCGCGACGATGGCGCAGAGATCCAGCGCAGCCACAATCGATCTGAGGTCAGGCTTCGGAGGAGTAGGACGATACCGAACCAGCAAGTGAGCCTTCGGCTTGGAGAGGCGGGGAATGAGTGGAATCCAGAGCCATGAGAACAGGAGCAGTAGCATCATCGGAATTACGATTGGGTAGAGGAAGAAGGTTAGATTCGCTTCCAGCTCTTGAGAGGGGAACACAACGGTTCCGTGAGGGTTAATGGCGGCGGCGAACCAGTAGCAGATAGATGCCCACTCCACTAGGACGAAAATTGTGAGGGCGGACGGAAGGATTTCCCTGAGCCTAGCCCGGCGAGCATCCGACCGAAAGACACTCAGCAGCGCTGCACAAATTACAGTGGCATAGAGAACTGTCACGGCGAAGGGTTCGCTGATTATTGCAAGAACGAGTGAGACCACCCAGACAGAAATGATTCCCCCCGAAACGGGTACCGAGAACCGCTTCCGATAGGATGCAACAGTCCAAGGCACACAGATGCTAGCCACTAGGAAGAGGTAGTAATCGTAGGAAGCCGAGATTAGAATTGTCGAAGTAGTTCTCGGGTAGAAGAGGTAGTAGGGTATTTGGAGCTGATTAAGAACGACCAGTAGCCCTAACCCGAGACCGACCCCCATAACCCAACCCGCATACCTGGGCACGTTCATGGTCTACCAGTCCTGTGAGTTAGCTGAAGTTACACGTAACACCTTCGCTAATCCGCCACCAGCACCAATTGTCATGCTGGAACCAACGTTTGGGGTGGCTTCGGGAGGCTTGTGAGGCCGGGCCTGAAAGGGGTTGTGTACCGTTCTTCTCTCTTTGGGATTACCGGATATTGACACGGACAACATAGTTTGATTGCGTAGTCCTCAGGGTGTTGCGATGTTTGGTTTTAGAAGTTTATTCTAAATCTCCATTGTAACCGGCTTACACGAAGAACGGTGACACCGCCCTTACTTGACGGTAGGAGGGTGACTTTGCGTGGAGACCGCGAAGCTTTGCGCCTCGACGCCATATGGTCAGCGCTACCCGAAGACCGATGGATCACTAGAGAGGCTCTGAAAGAAGCCACCGGCACGGACGACATCACCCTCATCCGAGCCATCAACTTCCTAACCCGCTGGAACTTCATCGAAACGCGAACCACCCCCGAACCACAGATACGACGCAGGGAAGGAGCAATCGACCCCACCAAGGCGGTGGAGCAGCTTCGAGAAGTTACCGCCAACCGACGGCTCCCGACAACCCTCACCGAAACTGTGCCTAACGTCGCATCTCAAGAAAAATGGCATATCCACCTATCATTTCATTTATTTTATTTAGGTTTATCCGGACGTATCTAGTGAGCAAAAGCCAAGTAATTGCAAAGTAATCCGGCTTTCCATACTATCGCTTCTGATGGCTTGTAGATGCGCATGTATGTGCGTGTGGCGTATTCAATTTCGTTTCGTTCGATGAACGTTTAGTCTGCGATTCGCTGCAAGCGCCATCCAACGAGCTGTGCGCCCGCACGTTTGCCTTACCCTTCCGTGCCACAGGCCATTGTGTAAGTTACTTGAATTTCATGTTCAGTTGAATCTGCCATAACAGGAATCCGATAGCTGCCACGGCGAAAGCAGTCATGCCCACCTCGTTAAGCCGCCAATTGAAAGGAAACAAATTGACATGAGATAAAGGAGCGTAGATCCAATAAGGATGCGTAACCTGAATAACGACCACATAAATCCAAATCAGCAAACCGAACACAAACGCCGTCAAGGCAACTGCACGCCCTACCGCCTGTTTAGGTTTCATTGACTCAACCAAACTCCTGACAATCCATATCCGTGATATCTCGGTTGCTGCCTGTCGCGAGAAGAGTTCGGAGCTGCTAGGTGCCTGAATCAGTTTTTGGAGCTGTTCCTCCGGTAAGGAGAATTCTGCCTAGGGCTCTCGCGATAACCGCCAACCTTGGGCCTAAGTATCTTTCCATGAGGTCAATGTCATGCTTTCTCACGGCGTTCAGAATCCGCAATAGAAGCAGGTAAACGATCACACCGAGCAGAGCATACATTGGAAGGAGAATTCGGGAGTAGATGAACATCTGGACGAGGATTAGTACCCCCGCCATCACGGCACCGGCCACGAGGCTCTTCCACGCCATCTCAACGTCCACACTCATAGCGTGCATTCGTTTCAGAACGAATATTGCTAAACCCAGAGAAGCAACCGTTGCGACTCCGCGAGCTACTGAAGCCCCGACAATCCCTAAGAACGGCAATAGAATATACGCCGAGACGAGACCGAGCAGGACCGAGAAAATTGTGATCCACATTACCTCACGAGTCTTAGCTAACGCCGTCAACATAGGACTTAAAGCCAAACCGAACGCGGTCAAGACAAACGCCAGGGACAACACCATTAGCGGCACGACTCCGCCGGCGTATGCCTCGCCGACGAAGAGCGTCAGCGCGGGTTTAGCTGTGGCCAGTATACCGAACCCCAAAGGAACAGCGACTAGGCTCACATAACGCGAAGTCAACCAAGTGGCTCTCCTGCATCCCTCCAATCCACCACCGCTACCAATATTCGAGTACACAGGAAGAAGCGCGCTGCTTAACGCACCTGATAGGCCGGTGACTGCGCCATACGCGTACAGCGCCGCGTTGTACACTCCAAGTGACGCCAGCGGGACCAATGCGATCAAAATTGCCCGATCGAACCAGTTATACGCGAAACTGATCAGGTTCCCAACGCTGAGGGGCCACGAGAAACTCATGAGCTTTCTCAGCTGGAAATGCATCTTCGAAATTCCGATCACACGCGAAGCGTACAACCCAAACGCCGCAAACATGGCGAAGTCCGACAACACCCAAGCGTAAACCAACCCGATGAAGTCCTTCAGGAAAAGAATCAGAAGAATGATCAAGCACTGCCGCAGCACTTGCCCAACCGTTCCGATAGCAGCTGCCTCCTTGAATCGTTTCGCGCCGAGCACAGCGCCGTTCGCTACAGGTAACACTCCTCCGTAGGCCAGGGCATCTACCGCTAAAACCCTGAACAATCGCGCTTGCGCCACTGTGCCAAGCAACGCCTGAGCCAGGAACCCTGATTCCAGGAAAATGAAGCCTGCGAAGGGCACCGAGATGATCAGGCTCACTCGTAGCGCTTGATAGAAAACGCCTGCCGCGAAATCTTCGCCTGACCCAGTCCACTCACCGATATACTTCATCGTCGCCTGCTGGAACGCAAGGCCGTCGAATGCTTGCGAAAGACCAGTGATTAAGGCAATAATCGCGAGGACGCCAACCTCACTTGGCGTTATGATTCGAGCCAAGATCGCGAAGGCAACCACCTGAGCGACACTCGTAACGACTGTTTGAAGGGTGAGGTAGGACGCTCCGCGGGAAACCTCGACTGCTGATGCCATGCTCTCTGAGGACATCATGTCAACGCACAGTCTCTAAGCGTTCGTGTTGAATATGTCACAAATGGCGTAGCCAACGTAGCCTGTTCTCGGTTAGCAGCGTGTAACACCTCGGCCTTATTTACTGTGAGTTCGCGACTCTAGTATTCATAGTTGGCCCGGTCACCCTGCTCTTGAAGCGCACCGAGTACAGATTGGAAGAACCGATTCGATCCAGAAATCAGATTCGACAACCCGGCGCGCGGGAATTGAAACCTTTCAGGCTTACGGTTGCGAACGGCTCTCGACCTATCCCGGACCAAATAATACTTATGACTTACGCTAGGGTCTGTATATGGTTACGATTGTCAGGGGTGAGCTTCTTGGAAAGGACCACGTGCAAGATATGTGGGATTCACGTAGCCATGTCGGGAGACATTCTTTGCGAAGAATGTGCAGACCGCTATTCGAAGCTGCTCCGCACCCAACTGACGAGAACGGAAGAGCTAAACACTGTGGTCTCTCAATCCCCCAAGTTAGCCCCGGGCGTGACACCCCTCGTTGAAGAAAACTTGGGAATGAGGGACCCCGCCGCTCAGGCGCTACTCGAACCACTCGAGAACATGCAGGAAGCACAGCAAGAAATCGAGCCCATACTTTCCCAGACGAAGGCGTTTCACAGGCAAAAGCCAACGACCCTAGTAGGCTTCTTTCTGATCGGAGTTGGGATGGTGGCGCTCGTTGCCGCCGTATTGTTTGCATCTACGATCTCAGCGTTCATCGGCCTCGGATTGGCGTTCTGGGGAATGCTAGCGTTCTTCGTTCAACCGAAAGGATACGTGCAGTCGGACCTGATGAATGCCACGGCCATCTCATCACTTAGGACCGTTGACAAGATGATGCAGGTGATGGGTTATGGGGAGAAGGGAGTCTACATTCCAGCCGGAGATTCGGACAAAGCCGTCGTCTTCGTTCCCTCCGAACCGTTCTCCGTGATACCTGCATCATCCGAAGTCGAGGACAAGACCTTCCTTTCAGAACCTAAAGGCCTCCTCATTCCACCACCCGGCCTCGCTCTCGCCACCCTGATCGAGAACAAGCTAGGATTCAAATTGAAGAATTGCGGAGTCGAAGCCCTTGTCCAAGCCCTTCCGAAAGTGCTAGTGGAAGACCTGGAGATTGTCAGCAACGTGGAGATTGAGGTGATCAAGGACACGGTTCGGTTCAGGCTTTACGACTCGATATACTCAGACTTCTGTTCGGAAGTTCGTGAGACGAGCAGACGATGCGGACTTGGTTGCCCGATGTGCAGCGCGTTAGCGATTATTCTGACACTTGCCACACGAAAACCGGTTGTCTATGAGGAAGACAAAATGTCCGAAGACAAGAAGGTCACAGAGTCCGTCTACCAATTGATAAGCAGACGGAGACTCTAGAAACTCCCCGAACTCCATGCTCAAGTGAAAGCGACGGTCTACGAAGGCATAGCTAAGGATCGCGCCAAACTGCCTGGATCACCGAAGTCTCAACAAATCAGAAGCAGGACGCTGGCGACCGAAAGCAGGCTGGGCGCCAGCAATAGAATGATCAACCAAGATTTTCTGCTTAAACGCCCTATCAGCCCAAGCCTCCGACTGAAGTATTCCGACGGCAGACCAATGTAGAGCCCGCCTACGAACACGTTGATCAACAGACCGATCAGCAAAGTTGATTGCGGTATCAGGATGGGGATGGTGATGAGGCAACGCGTTTCTAACTGTTGACTGCTGCTGGCCGTGTTGTTCGTGATCGTAAGAATCAAGCCGATGGTATGGGACGTCGTACCGTCGTTTGCCTCGATAGTTATCAAATCCATGCCCGGGGAAGCATTGGGTGCGATGCGTATTGCGACGGTGGCTGAGGCGTTACCGCCTGGTGGGACGTGAAGTGGGTTGGGATTGGAGTCTGATATTGTAACGCCAGCCGGCAGCCCGGGAACTGTGAATGTCACATCGCCTGCATATTCCGAGACTGAAGCAGCTGTAAGCGCGAGAGACGTCGAGCTCCCCTGCGCTAACGTCACGTAGGACGTGGTGGGGTTAAGTGCATAATCTGGATTCGAGCGGGAGAGTCTAACGATCTTATTTGCCGCAGGCTCGCTCACCCACACTGTCCCGGAAGAATCAATGATCACATCGTTCGGTAAACTGGGACCTAAGGCGTATGCGGTAAACGGGCCTTCGCCAGAAGCCTGGACGGAATCTATTGCGGGCGTGACTGATTGAATCGTAGCGTTAGCGTAACTGATGGTTGGCGAAAGAACGGTTGCGGTTGGGGCGGACGGTGCAGTTAAGGTTGAGGGGAGGAACATTGTTCCGTTCCCAAAGTCTTTCAGGTTGGCGACGGTTCCGTTGCCTTCAAGCGCTGATTGTTCCGCGATCCAGGGCTGCTGGGTGAGCGGGTTAATTGTGATTCCTCTTGGGTTTGCACCCCTCCGGGGAATTCGCCATTCCTGAATCACGTTCCCGTGCAGCACTCCCACGAAGTTATTGTCACTGGAATTGCCGGCCGCACCTTGAGTGTACCACAATTGCCCGAGAGAGTCGAACGTGATAAAGCGCCCCACGGCTCCGGCATGAACTGGCAGCGGCCAAATCGTGTAATCTCCCGAGGTCCGATCCCATTTCACAATGGAGTTGAACCCTGCAAACCAGATGGTGCCCGAAAGTGCGTGCAGGTCATAGGCTCCTCCGCCAACAGAGGCCGGAAACCTATCTTCATAAAACGTCACATTTCCGGAAACGGGATCGTATACGAGTTCACCATTCCTGTTGCCAGTTGGCTCAGTAAACCAAACCCTAACGATGCTACTTTGTGGTTCAATGGAAATGTACGCAGGCCCCGACCCGGGAAGTGAATATTCGCTGAATCTTCCATTGGTTGGCGAGAACTCGAAGATCTTACGGGATGCGAACTCCGTACCCCACACCATAGTATTCCCAGCTAAGGACGTGATCGCGATACTGTAAGGATTCGAGTTGGAGGTTGGTATCTGCCACTCTTGGAAAGAGCCTGTCTTCGAATCAAAGTGGCCAATCTTATTCCCGTAATATTCCACGAACCAACAGCACGAACCCGATTGGTCAAGTTTCAGACCCCAGGGACCGCTTTGAGGCGTCGGTACGAACCATTCAGTGAGAGAAGCTGCTGGAACTGAGTTCGACGAACTAGGCTGAACTCCACCAAGCACCAAGATTAGAACTAACAGCAACAAGCAAGCGTGTCCTGGCAAGATTCGGTTGGATGAAGTTAACAAGCCACGGACCGCCGGTAAAGAGAATCAGTTCGAAGCTACTATTTCTTCGTTTCCCGGCACGACGAACATGCGATGTCTATGCATCTTCCCAGTCGTTCAGCTAGAACAAAATCCAAGTAATTTATAGCTGGATGAAGCATTTTAACTATAGAATGTCGTTCCAGGAAGGACAATTTCATGGTCCAAACTCTTACAAGCCGCAAAGCAGTGACAGGGTCAGAGGTCGTTTGGCTTGATTGATAATCAATCTGTCCCTTAAGCGAGCAACTATTCGTTAGGACTAAAGGTGGTTTAGTATGGTCTCGCGACTCGTTCCACTCGCACAGTGTCTGCTAATAATTCTGTTTTCAGTTTCCGTTTTCTCGTTAACGGTGGTTAGCCGTGTGAGCGCAACTCCTGCTTCAGCAATTGTTGTGTTTAGTCACGGCTTCGCAATGCAGGTCAATTACACTCGGGGGCACTTCGTCCCCATTAACATCACATCGACTTTTACTCAGGACGACCGGCAGGTTATTGCTTGGTTCACTGCCGCGGTATCCACTGCAAATGTCACATGGTTATGGTACAATCCATATGGGCAACTGTATGCTAATCAGACCTCGGAATTACAGTGCGATTACACACCCTGCACATTCGCTTACTACCTTAACTTGCGATATAGCAATGCGAGAAAGATGCTTGGGCTCTGGACGATAATGTTGCAATCGGGAGGAATCACCCTCTACTCGGACCATTTTTCCGTCTCCCAAGTTATCACGCAGACTACTTATTGGGACTTCGAGGTCACCCAATCCAACCCGCCCCGTGCGCATGGGACATTAACGGTTACAATTAATCCCAACAACAAGACTTGGAGCACCTACCAGGTGTTCCTGCCCTACGCGGCGAACATTACCGCCTACGAATATCCTTCGCATCACGCACTTGGCTTGGTAGCGTCCAATAAAACCGGCCGGGTCCTAGTTAACTTAGGCTCTCCACGGTCGCGTGGGTATACTTTCGTTTTGAGTTTCGACGTAGCATCTGGTTTATGGGAACTGAGCGGAGGGGTCTTTGTATTTGAATGGTCCGAATCAGGTTGGGGGACGTTCGGCGACGGATATCATTCTATTCCTGGAGCAGTCAACGTATCATTACCGTCAAACGCTACTTTCTTGGACGTAGTAGGCGTAAACTCGATTGCACTCAATCCGAATGTGACGGAGAACGGTTCGAAATCCGTAGTGGGCATTCCAGCAACACTTCCGGAAGGGCAAAGCCTTGGTTGGATTATGGTCTACAATGATTCTTCGCATGGTAATTCTCAATCGACCTCTGCGTCTTCCAATACTGCTCCGGCGGCGGGAGTATTGAATACAGTCCTGGCAGAGCCTATTTCTTTTCTGCCGCTGACTCTCGGAAGTTTCAGCTTGTGGACTGCAGTCATGTCCATCTTTCTGCTGGTAGGCTCCGAACTCTTGGCACCAGCGTATGGGAAGACGGGGATACTGATTAATCGGCGGCGGTTGCGTATTGCAGCGCTAGCTCTAGCGGCCGCATTCGTCGCGGTGACTGCGTATGCGATAATCCTTCAACAATCCATCCAAGCGGCGGTCGGGCATTGAGTTCTTCAATTGGTCGAAGTTCACGTTAGTTCCTGGGTCATGCACTCTAGGCGGCCCGGATCAGTTTCGCTCGGTGATATCTGCTTCCAGGTTCTCCGCTATTACTTCCGCAGAGTAACGTGAGGCAATCTTCCGTCCCAAAGCTGGGTTCAATGAGCCTCGGGTCCGTAAATAGCCAAGGATTCCATCCGCAATATCGCGCCCCTCAGTTCCCTTCAGCCAATACACTACAGGCATGTCTCCTACAATGACCTCTACAGCTGGGAGACGATAGGAGATCAAGGGCTTATTCATAGCAAGGCATTCCAAGACCTTGATGAAGCACTGGTATCGCCACCATTCATGATCGGGCATCGGAAGAACCTCAACGTCAGCCATAGCAATGCGTTCCGCCACTTCGTCTCTCTTCAATTGGTCGCATAGAATGACCGTGTCATGCAGACCTTCCGACTGGATGTATCGTTTTATCTCTTCTCTGAGTGGACCGTAGCCCACAAGAATTAGCATCACGTTCGCCTGCTTGCCTTGCTTAAGCAGGGTCATTGCCTTTAGTAGCTCCATTATGCCCCTCGGGCGGGTGAGAGACCCATGATAAATCAAGCAGACCTTGTTCCCAACTCCAAGTTTCTTCCTAAGCATCTCCACTGTCTGGTCCGGGTATAGATTCGGGTCGAAGACGTGAAGGTCCACGGATGTTGGCCAAACCCCTGCCTTCTCGCTAGGCACGTGTGAGAGGGCGCGATAGTAATCCCGCAACATTGGCGATATGAATAGTGTCTTGTCGAAGAAAACGTTACCGAGCCTAACTGATAGTTGGTACAGGAATTTCATGTAGACAGTCGTGATCAGTCCGCCCGTCTCGACTGGATTGGTCGGAACTCGGAGAATCAAGACAGGCGAGTGAGTTGTTACGCGGCGTATTAGGACAATTGGCAAGAGGAATGGGGCGAGGTGTGGATCCATGATCATGCAATCAACGCTCCCTGCCTTCAGAGCTGTCTGTAGGAACGCGAAGAGAACGAATTCGCCTATCGATAATGGGGACCTGCCGTGCGGTAGCACCATGTCGTGGATTGCAAGTCCATCCGTCATCCAACTCGTTGGGATGCGAGCGTCCGGAGTTCTTCCGATTACTGCTGTTACATTGTGGCCTCTTTTGGCGAGCGCAACCATCTCCGCTAATTCCGCTTCTGCCCAACCGTGATACCCAAGAAGTACGTCTCGGAGGAAAAGGATGTGCAGCCCTCTGAGGTTTCGGTGAGTCAAATTGCAACTGGCCCTTTCCTGCGTGACGGTTCGTTCCGTTGAAAAGAATCGTGAACGCCCCTGATTTGAACATATCACGATAATCTTAAGGGCCCTCTTAGCCAATCGGAGAGATCTGCCCTCCTTCTAGGTTCGCTTGTCGCGTTTAATTCGAGTCGGGATTCGCGTCTACTTACGCATACTGCGATGGGGCGGACGCGGTCATGTTGAACCAGATTTGCAGCCAAGCCACTCGACGCTCACCGTTGGTTTGCCAACCGAACTGGGGCGCGCCCGTGTTGGTGTCCCATGTCCAGAGTTCGAAGATCAACCTGAAGTTGTAGCCGCTGCGGGCGGACCAGTCGGCCACCTGGTAGGTTTCATTGTTTATCTCGAGTGTTAAGATGCGCATTCTATTATTCACTAGCTCGGCGTTGGTGACGCGCCACGCAAACGGGAATTGCCACGTTTCATTGTTTTGTGTGAAATGTTGGAATTCCGTGATGAGTGGTGAGGGGGAAGGTAGTCCCAGTTGGTCGTCGGGCGGGTTGATGGTCTGGTTGCCGAGTTTTACGCGAATGTCGACGAACTGTACGTTACCCATGAAGTCCGTGGCGCCCAGGTACCAGGTGATTGTCTCGTTCGGTGAAATGTCAGGATTGTTTGCTGGATAGTAATTGGCTGCCATTCCGTTCGAGCCCAGGACATATAGCTGAAAGAACTGCTCCGATGGACGTGGGGTCGTGGCCACGTACGCGATCATCTCAAAGACGACTATGAGCGAAATGAAGACCACAATGAGCACGCGTTTGTTCTGTGATACTACGAGTTTCATTTTGCGGTAACCTTCATTTGAAATGTGCGTTTGATTCTGCGTCGTCGATAGAGGGTGAAGAGAGCAGCGTAGGCGAGTGTTCCAATTGCAGCCGCGAGGCCGCCGTAAACATACGCGAGCACATCATTAGTTTGAGTTCTTTGGGAGGCTACAGTCTCGAGGGTGGTGGCACTTGTCTGCACTGCGTTTAGCATCGCGTTTACCTGGGAGAGTAGAGCAGCGCGTTGTTGCGTCTGGTTGGGCGACGTGAGTGCGAGTGCCTGCTCGTTCAGTTCGAGCGCCTTGTTCAGGGTTGTAACAAGTCCTGCGATCTCGCTCTGCGTTGCGCCGGCCGATTCGGCCAGGTGTACTTGCATGATCGCCTGATTGAATCCGGGTTGAATCTCACCCGCGCCTAGGTATATCGAAGTGTTCGAGTAGACGGCGAGGAGAATAACCGTCACGACGGTCATGAAGGTGAGATACCTCCGAGTGCCGCGCATTCGTACGTCAACCGCCGTAGATCGTTACTCTCTATTCCATATAACAGTGGCGAAGTCTCATGTCGGTGGCTTGAATAGGAAGAGTGGTAGACCTGATTTCGCCTTGTCCCAAACTGAAAGCCTAGACGATCAGGCGCTCGACTATCTCAAGAAGAACGGCACAACAGCCGTCCCCGTATTATTGGAGGCGCTTAAGGCAAGTAACCCATCGGTTACTGACTCTGATGTCGCGGGCTTGGTGTCGCGTCTTGACGGACGCGGTCTGATTGAGGTTAAGGATGTGCCGCCGCGAGCGACGTCTCTGATCGGATATCTCGGGTTATGGGAAAGGAACCTCTGGTTCTACGCGACGGTGGTTCTATCGCTGGTAACGTTACCCGTGATTTATGCACTTCCAGCTCAGTTTCCTTTGGTGGTGGTGCGGTGGATCCTGGGCTGCGTGTTTGTTCTATTCCTGCCTGGCTACGTGGCGGTCGAGGCGCTGTTTCCGCGATTTCGTGAACTTGATGCGATCGAACGGTTCGCGCTGAGTGTTGGGCTAAGCTTGGCACTCGTTCCGTTGATTGGGCTGATGCTGAACTATACTCCGTGGGGAATCAGCCTTACTCCAATCGTAATCTCACTGACCATCTTCACACTCGCCTTGGCTGGGGTAGGGGTGGGGCGACAGTATGCAATCAGCAGGGAGGTCGGAGGGAGGGGAAGGAGTAGTAGTTGAAGCGTGTGATTCCCGATTGGGCATCGGCATATGCCTGGTCGATTGTCTTGCTAGTGGCGACTGTGCTGCTCTTGCTATCTTGGGCTAGGAGTTATCCGCTGCATCAGGAGTCATCGAATCTGCCTTTTCTGAGTTCCGTCTACTGGACATATTGGGTTTCATACGTTCTCTTCGCGATCTCGTTTTCGTGGGTGGCTGTTACATCTCACTCTGTGCCGGTCAAGTGGGTAGCCGCGGTTGGTTTCTTTACGCTGATGAATTCCCTAGCGTATTTCTACTACTACGTCCCCGGTCCCGATACTTTCTTCATGAACCTCGCGCCCGCGTACTTCTCTGGTGGATTCATCTATTCACCGTCTTTCCGAGTCTATTCTTGGGCTGGCTTCTTTCTCTTGTACCGCATGTTAAGCGAAGTAACCAGGTTGCCGTTGAATCTGGCTGTGGCGGTCTTCTATTTCGGCACTGGGTTCGTCACGGTTTCGATGCTTTTCTTCATAGCAACTAGCCACGGGTTCGAGGGATTTTGGAGTGTTGTCGTTTTTTCAATCATCGGATTCTTCTATCTAGACTACCAATTTGCACCGCAGACATTGGCACTGGCTTTTGTGCTCATCTTGTTCTTTATTGACTATTCGTATGGAAAACGTTTCGCTGGAATAGTGACTGTACTGATTCTGGTGATCGCCACGGCGCTCTCGCACGCATTCGTGTTAGCCTATTTTGCTGTCTATCTAATAATTAGGACCTTCCAGAATCGACGCTACATGCTCATCGGGATCTTCACAATCACATTGGCGCTGGTATCGAATATGTTTCTCTCGTTTTCAGTTATGTCAACACTCGTACAGGGTTTATTCAACTCGATTGAGCTGATGCTTGGCTTCGCTGATTATGGAAGTAGGATGGGCACTGCTATCACTAACACGTCGCCCTTCGTAACCCTCGCGAGACTTTCTGTGCTATGCGCGGCGGCTGTTTCCGCCCTTGGGTTGGTTCACCTAATGTGGAAGCGGAGCGTTCTTCCTCAAGATGTCGCTCTCATTTCAACGTCGGCTTTGGGTTTGGGCGTAGGTATCGCAGTTGAATACTTTGGCACGAGGGCGATCCAATTGGCAATAGTTGTAGCAGCGTTGGGAACCGGCCATTTCCCCGCACTGTTAGGTAAACGCAGAGTATGTGCTGCATTGCTTCTTTTCCTTTCAATTTCGTCAATCTTCTGTATTATGCACCTAAATTACAATCCGCAACTCTATCAGAATCAGGAGGATGCACATGCCGCTGATTTCCTATCTACCAGAATTGAATTGGCGGGGAGGGGTTATTCTAATTCCCTTAAGATTTTCACGCCTTACATCCTGAGGGGGTACTTTGGCCATTCAGACGGCGGGAACGCGTCAATTTTGGTATTTACCAGCTTCAGAGGGATTGACACGTCTTCATTGGATTATGCTCTTGCGCCAACAGCTACTCCTGCGAATGCGGGAAACACAAGCGCATACCTTGCGGCTAAAGCTGGACTAGCATCGAAATACAATATCGTGTTCAGCTACGGGGACGGGGTCATATACGCGGCAACATGAGATGGGGCCTGTATCGCCTGATGATCATACTCTGGCCAGCGCGTTGGCATCATAAAGCGCGCTGTCATTTGAACACATTGTCAAACACGCGACAGTCATTCGCCATATGAATGTCGGTTAAGATACTTTTCGATTTAGGGAGTAACTGACCGCTTTTTCGAACTGTTCAGCTTGGTATTCATATCCCTTGATCTGGTGGAATGTGGATAGAACTTGTGCTGGTGTTATGGGTGTGTCTAAGAGACGCATTATCCTATCTGCCAGAAATTCAACATTTCTCTGGGGTACCTGATACCCGTTTATCCCATCCTTTATGAAAGCCAAACAATGGGGAGTGGCATCGGTGCTAATCACCGGTCTTCCTGCTGAAAGTGCCTCAACTACAACCATCGGTCCGCCTTCGTGACGTGGTGATGTCTTTGCGTGAATTGATGGCACAATCACCATACAACTTCTTCTAAAAAGGTAGGATTTCACGTATATGTCTGCGATCCACCCAGTGAAATGGATCCTATGAATCCCGAGCTGTCTTGCTAGATTTTTCAAGTACTCCAGCAGAGGGCCGTCACCAACGATCAAGAGAGCGGCATTGTCATATTTCTTCTCCACGATACTGAAAGCTCTAAGAAGAAACTCCACACCTTTCACTTCCAGCAATCTGCCCATGTACAGGATTATGGAGGTGTTTTCGTCAAACGGAAGCGGAATGTTGCGGGGCTGCACTTCAGAATAGATGTGTCCAGGGTATTCGTTGGCGACAAACACTCGCTCCGCTTCGACTCCGAGGTTCATCAGAAATTTCCTTTGGGGCTCACCCAGCACGAAGAACGCATCAACATATCTACAAAACAGTCGAATTAGTGCATACATGAATGCAGCTCTCAACCCAGGAAAAACTACATTCCACTCTTCCCAAACAATCACTTTCTTGTGGAGGACTTTACAGAAGATCAGTCCGATGAGTGAATAAGAGGTCCAGATATTGGACGTGGCGAAGACGTCTGACTGTCTTATCCCGGAATACAATGCAAGTAGATCATGAAACCCTAGAAACGTCAGATTCGCCAAACCGCGAATCCCGGTTCTTCCTAGGGCACTTGCGTAGATGGAATCCAATACGTTTGGTACGCTGGCATTAGATTCAAGGAAAAAGAATTTGATCTCAAACCTATCGCTTAGCAACTGGAAGAAGGGCAACCTGTAATCCATTATGCATACGTGCCACCAGAAAATTCTCGTGGCTCTCATTGTTGCTCCGTTAAAGTTTTCCTAAGCTCCGAATATAAACTGGGCTTGCAGAGCATTTCCCTATCTGGCGGTGTCTGCACCGTTTGCCATCGTCGCTGTAGATCTGGGGACGTTGGGGGTTCCGCGGCAGGTTCGCAAGGCAACTTTTGAAAATTCATTGCAATCTCTTCTTTCGAAGTAATCCCGCTTCGAGGATGCTCTATGACTTTTCCTCCTGCCTATTCTTCGGACGGACTCACACTTCAAAATGTCTTCTTAGCGTTATGTCTTAACTGGCTCAGCAATCTGTCGAAGCTTTGTGAAGACTTGCTGGGCATGTTCTTCTGAAGACACGCCTACCACAACCCCTGACAGGTTCAGTTGTCGGATGTATCCAATTGCTTCTTCAAGGGTAAGGTAACCTCCTGCAAGGATGCTCATCGCTATCACAGTAACGTCATGTAGTTCCGAGAGGCATGTTTCACAGGCTTCTCGCGTTGGGTTCATCTGAAATCCTATCTTGTTGACGGGCGTCATGATTACCGTGTCCGTTAATGGCAGGTTCGTGTCGCGGAAGAACTTGACGAATCTGACGAGGTTGCGGGTAACGAAACCTGGGTTCACATGGTACTTGTCATGCACATGCTGGATGTAGCAGTCAATGAGATTCCGGGATTGAAAGCTGACAGCAAGGTCGGTAACGATGTCGTGAAGTAAGATTGTCGCCAGTCGCCCTCCCAGACGATCGATGGGTAGCAGCTCGGCGTCTATGTATGTTCTTATCATTCCAGTCGGATCCATGGTGAGCGTCGAGAGTCCGGCTCTTAGCGACAGTTTCGCTTTGTCGGCGAGTGAGTATCTTGACATCAGATCGTTGATGAGGCCGACAATTCCTTTCTCGTTGACTGTTCGCACGTATCCTGCTGCGTATGGGAGGGTTGCGCATAAGTCCAACCTACTTATCGTTCCGGCATTTTGAAGAGTCTCTAATATTCGCAGGTTTGTGGGGTGCACGGTGAAGGAGAAGCCGGTGGCTCCACAGGAGAGTGCCGTTTCGAATACTCGGCTTATGGTTTCAAGGCGCAATTCTTTGAGTCTTTGTCTTGCGCGGTCATGTGAGAGATGGCTGATGCCGATGAACGCGTTGTCGCCTATTAGGACGTATTTCATGGGGAACGATTTCCTTCCGAAGATTCCGTTATCCTATCTATGAGGGCGTTCACCTTGGACGCCTCGAAAAAGTTAAGCTCCGGCAATTGTCGAGTTTCAACTGCACTCAGGAATCGTTCATCTTCTTTAGTATACTCTGGGTCGGCCATTAGAAACGATACTGACGTGTCGAATGATTGCTTATGGTCAATTTCCAAGACGGTTTCGAGCGGTTCCTGCGCTCTGGCTTCCAGCCTTACGTAGTCGTCTGTCACGCTAATAGTTCCGTCTTTTCCATGAACTTCGATCAAGATGTCAGGCAGTCGGTACTCACTCATGCTCCAACACACATCCACGTACCCTTGCAATCCATCGCGGAATGACATGGCAGCATGAACGTAGTCATCCACTTCACGTGAGTAGATGCGTCTTCTTGTGGCGACCACCGTTTCCGGTTCACCAAAAAGCCATATCACCATGTCAAGAACGTGTGGGGCGAGGTCGAGTAGGACGCCTCCTGCTCCCTTTGTGAATCTCCATGATTTCCCTTGCCGAAGGACATCAGATGAAAAGGAGTGTGCGCGGAAGAACATCAGATCTCCAATCCGATGGTTCAATATGAGTTCCTTTGCCCGCTGGAATATCGGAGAGAACCGTTTTTGGTAACCTACCATGTGAGCACCCTTTGAGTCCCTTACAGCCTCGCACGCCACTCGGGCTTGATCGTAAGTTACCGCTAGCGGTTTCTCGACGAATATGCTCAAGTCCTTTCGAGTTTGGGTGATGCCCGTCACTATTGGTACGTGGCTCTCTATCGGAGTAGCCACAAAGACAGCGTCAAGTTCCTCCTTCTCAATCATCGTCATGTAATCGTGATAAAAGGCAACAGATTTTGGCAGAAGCTCCTTTGCAAGTTTAGTCAGTATAGCGTTCTCCTCGCAAATCGCCTTCACTTGAACATCCGAGAGCGAGTTCACTATGGCAGCGTGAAGCACCCCCATCTTGCCTAAACCGATAACGCCGATCTGCTTCGCAATCGTCACCTTCACTTACCGCTGGTACGCCTTGAGGAAATCTTGTAGAAACACCGAGTTCTTATGAGTAACGGATAGCTCAAGCTTCAATTAAGGGGGCCAGCCCCACGGTTGAATTTGGTTGCCGTACACGCGTCTCGCATTATGATTAACCATTTGCGCCGCCGCTAATTCTGGCTGACGCCTGAACGATTGATTATTGGACTGTAACTTTTCGGCCGTTTGCTAGGTCGTTTCGGTTTGCTAGGTTCTGGGAAATGTCCGTTAGGAGAGGCTCATGGGTTTCGCCGGATAAGGATGCACGCGCCCCATATTAGGGTCCGCTACGAAGTTGAGCTGTGATTTCTTGACCCTCTGAATGGCAGTTTTGACGAAACAAAATTGCGGGAACACTCACGTTCCGTATATGGAGCATTGATATGCTTCGCGCTATGACAGAAGAAATTGGTTCATGGTAATCTTTGTTGTTCACATCTCACCTGAGGCATAAGCGGCTAACGTTTAGTATTCTGCTTATCGCGATCGTTGTTCTTGCGGCCACCGATTCTAATGAGGCGGTAGCTCAACGTCATACCACAAGCGCGAGCACCGTTACGACGACGTCGACGAGCATCTTGAGCGCAACTTCCACATTAACGACTACGAGTACCCTTACGTCGGCGCTAGCACCTTCTACAACAACGATCACGTCCGGATCGACTACAGTCACAACAACTAGCGTAATCCAAACCAATACGAACAATCAGGGAGGGATGGGGCCTTGTTCCTACCAAGTTTTCACTGACGGAACGACGACTTACGCGCAGAACTGTAGCACTGGATCAATCACGTACAGCGGTACCTTACCGGAGGTGGTCCTCAATGAGGCAATTAACGCACTAGCCTCATCAGGTGGAACGATTTTCATCAAGGCTGGAAGTTACACGTTCACAACACTACCGATTTCTCTTCTTGGAACGAGTGATAAATTTGCTATCGGAACAGACACGGTTAGCAATATTGAGCTATACGGAGAAGGAAATTCTACAATCCTCACAGCTGGATCAGGTCTGAACGGAGGAATACTTGGAATAGGTAACGTGGTAGGCTGGTATGTTCACGATTTACAGATTAACGGAAACAGGGCGCAGCAAAGCGCGGGTGGGTCAAATGCCCCAGGCCTAATTGGAATAGAAGCCTACCAAACAAGCCATGTCCGGATCGAACGCTGTTACGTTCGCGATAACAAAACATATGGGATCTTCGTCATCGACCATGGTTACGACACGGTTTCGAACAATTATCTTTACGACAACCTCTCGAACGGCTTAGACATTTATGCTGGCCCAAATGGAGGCGGCAACGACATAGTTCAGGGGAACATTATAGTGGGAACGAGCGATGTAGGCTTGGACATTTCTGGATACAGTTCATCGGTCTACATTAGCAACGTGATATGTACTGGGAACGTTGTTGAGCAGCCTAACATAGGTCTTGATCCATGGGGACAGAATAGTGGCGTTGGAATAAGCGCCGGAGACACTGGTCCAGTCAATAACGTAACTATTGCTAACAATGAAGTCTACGGTGCAGTTTACGGTATCAGTGACGGCGGTAACCTCGCCTCCTATCCCACGAGTAACGTAGAGATTCTCGATAACGACATCCAGTTGACCACAGGTTACGCGATTCATGCGAACGTCTACAGTTCGACTACGTTGATTGAAGGAAACTACATCGGTCTTCCACCTGCTTCAGGAAAAGCGATGGGTATTGTTACAGAGACAACGGCACCTCAGACCAGCATAATCGGGAATGAGGTGAGTGCTAGCAGCCAGTCTTATGATCTTCTGTACATTGCGTCCCCGTCAACATTGATTCAGGGAAACTTTCTTGAGGGTGGCGGTGCCACGAGCATCGAAATCAAGAGCCAATCGAACAATATCGTCGGTAATTCTATGCTGAATTTCGGTTACGCTGCCATAGTACTCAATCCATCGGTTTCCGGTTACACCCAAGTAACAGACAACTACATAGAAACCGCGACGGGCTTCAACTGCATTGTTGTTAGCTCGAACGACAACACCTTGTCAGGGAACCGTCTCTACTCGACTGGACCGGGCGGGTTCGAGATTGCTGCCGGAGCCGTCGGGAATATAGTGACCGATAACGATGTTCGAAATGTCACAACACCTTGGCAGATGCAGGACGGCGGGGCCAAGACGATCATCAAAAACAATGCAGGATACAATCCCGTAGGCCATGTTGCAAACCCCTTCGTTTCAGGCGGGAACTACATACTTGATAGCGGAGGCTCAGCCAGCCCCGTAAATAAGACAACGATGACCGTGTGGGAATCCCCGAAGATGATTATGGTCACCGTTGCAACCGGCGGTTATGGTTCGCCAACCACAGGATCCACCTTGGTCATCCAAATCGATGGAACCACAGTGATTTCCATTGAAGGTCCTGCCGCGGGAGTAACTTACTCGTACTACTTGCAACCCGGGCAGACATTCTACATCCAGTATCATAACACTAGCGACACAACATTCATCGTTAGCGGAGAATAGTCAAGTTTGACCTGAAGCCTGAACGCCAAAACGATCTCCATGAAGGACCGAAAAACATCATCCCACTGCCTCTGATTGCGGTTAACGGCGTCCGCTTTACGCATCGCATCTACGATGAAGTTCCTCCGGGTTGGAAAAGAAGCGGAGATAGTCTTGGTTTAGTAAGGGCTGCAGCCACATTTTAGTTGTACCAATTCACTCGACGACGTGTAGGAGATGAAGGCATGCCCGAACGTAAGAAAGGATTCACACGGCTAGAAGCTTTTCTTATCATCGTAATTGTTCTCGTGGCCGCGGTAACGTCAGGCGCCTACACCTATACCTCGATCCTTCAGAATCAGCAGCAGATCAGTCACGAGCAATCTCTGAGCATACAGACCGCGACGGCTGGTAAGTTCGGGTTTGAGAAGGATTGCAGTTTTCTCATCTTCGCTGATGGGAGTATGATTTACGCGGAGAACTGTGATACCGGAGTAATCGCCTATAGCGGTACGGTCGCATCTACGATAGTGAACGAGGCCATAAATGCTCTGACGTCTGGAGGCAGGATCTTCATCAAAGCGGGTACCTACGTCTTCACGACTACTCCTATCAGTTTGCCTACAGGAGATGAGGCGGCAATAGGGACCACAAGCAACAGCAACATTGAGTTGTATGGCGAGGGGAATTCCACGATTCTGAGAGCTGGAACGAACATGAACGGGGCAATCCTTGGCGTAGCCAACGTGGGAGGCTGGTATGTCCACGACCTACAGGTTGACGGTAATAGAATGCACCAAAGCGCGGTCGGAGATAGTGCCCCGGGTCTGATTGGAATGGAGTTCTATGGTACAAACCACGTACGGATTGAACGCTGTTACGTTCATGACAACAAAACGTATGGAATCTATGTGACTGATTATGGCTCAGACGTGGTTTCAGGCAACTATCTTTTGGACAATCTTTCGAATAACTTGGATATTTACGCTGGACCTAACGGTGGATCCGACTACCTAGTTCAGGGAAACATTGTGGTCGGGTCAAGCGATGTGGGGCTTGACATTTCAGGTTACGACGCCTCGACATACATCAGCAATGTCGTGTGCACTGGGAACATTGTTGAGCGGGCTGACTTAGGTCTTGACCCTTGGGGGCTAAACAGCGGCGTTGGAATATCGGCGGGAGACACTGGTCCGGCAAGGAATGTAACTATTTCCGACAATCAAGTTTACGGAGCTGCCCGCGCTATAAGCGATGGGGGCGTCACCGCAGCTTATCCGAGCTACGATGTTCAAGTCTTGGGTAATCTCGTGGGTGAGTCCACGGGCATCGGCATACACGCCGACTTCTATACTCGAACAACGTTGATAGAAGGCAACTACGTCAACTTGCCCCGCGCTTCAGGTGGCGCTCTAGCGATTGTAACGGAACCCTCAGCTGTAGACGCTAGCATAGTCGGTAATGATGTGAACGCGAGTGCTACCTCAGGCGATCTTCTATACATTCGGTCCCCATCAGGGCTGATAGAGAGCAACTACGTTGAGGGGGGTGGAGGAACGAGCATAAAGGTTTACGGCCAACAAACTCTCGTCGCTGACAATGTCGTAAAGGATCCAGGATACACAGGCATTGAGGTAGAGACCGGAGCTGACGGTGCTCAAATAATAGGCAACTCCGTATACGCACCTAGAGGTTCAAGTGGTGGCGCTCTAATCTACGTGTACTCAATGTATGACAGCATATCAGCCAATCGCGTCCGCAGTGCACCCAGTAACGGTGGAGGCATAAGGCTCGCTTCCTCCGCTGTCGGAGTTTTCGTGACTGATAACGATGTTAGAAACAACACCGCCCCATACCAAATACAAGACGGCGGAGAGAAAACTGTTATCGAGAATAATGCAGGTTACAATCCCATTGGCTACATATCATCACCTATTTCAAGCGGCGGCATCACACTCGTTGATTCGGGCTCAAGCTCAACGTGGACAAGCGGCACCACCTACACGAACTGGGAATCCCCTAAGACTCTCTACATCTCGGGAGGGCGAGTAACTGCTATTGTAGTTGATGGGCAGGTCCTTTACACGACGGCTACAAGCGTCTCAATCACTCTGCAGCCTGGCGACACTTTCAGCATAACCTTCTCGAGTGCACCGACAATCAAAGTCTTCGGCCAATAGGTTGTAGCCGCAGCTCTTGCCGGCGTGCAGAAGAGGTTTAAGGTTACTTCGAAACTAGATGTTATTGGTGTTCCCATATCATACATTGGTTGTGGGGTTTAGCAAAGCTACAAAGCTTCAGCTGGGAATAGGTTAAGGTTGAGGAAAAAATGTTCGACTCTTTTCGTGCTGACTGCCGCGTCAATACCGAATACCCGCTTTCAAGATTGGTGATGGCCATCTATCGTTACGGAAACTGGGTTCACCGCAAGGTTAGAATTCCCGTCGTGTCGCATATCCTCTGGGCAATATACTGGGTTGCCTACATCGCTATCTGCTATATGATCTGCGGGAGCGCGATTCCAGCCAAATGCACCATCGGCAGGGGGCTTAGCCTGCCCCATCCGTTCGGCATCTTCCTCACAAGACAAGTAGTCATCGGAGACAATGCGCTGATCATGCATCAAGTGACCATTGGATTTCGCGGGGAATCGCGTGATTCGCCCATACTGGGAAACGATGTCTATGTCGGCGCAGGGGCTAAGATCCTAGGTAGGCTGACGGTGGGGAATAATTCTTTCATTGGAGCCAATGCGGTTGTTCTAGATGATGTTCCTTCAAACGCAACTGCCGTCGGCATTCCTGCTCGAGTGATCGCAACGAAATGAAGTGGCAAGCAGTCATGACACCAAGAGTGGGAGATGAAGAGATTCGCCGCCGAAATGTTGATTATAAGCACCAGTAGGGTTTCACAAGGAATCTCCACTGACCGTTCGACGCTTCTCGTGAGTGGCTAGAGTGACTACCATCCCTGTCAGTGTCTGCGTCCCAGCGCATAACGAGGAGCAGTACATTTCGACCTGCATCAGCTCGCTCCTTCAACAGACGTTTCGAGACTACGAGATCGTGGTTATTGATGATTGTTCAACGGATAAGACTGCGAGTATTGTGGCAAGTTTTGGGGATGATAGGATCAGGTACTTCAAGAACGAAGTACAATCGGGGGTAGCAAGAAGCCGAAACAGGGGCGCCAAAGAGAGTAGGGGACGATACTTGTTCTTTGTCGACGGCGACTCTAGCGCGGGGAAGAATTGGGTGGAGAAGGGCGTTGGTGTGCTAGAAGAGAGCGGTTGCGACGGCGTTGAGGGCAAGGTCGTGTATGTGGCAGAAGATTACCGCCCCACAATGGTCGACCATCGACCTTTGGCTTCCTCGTCTTGGGAGCACCCCGGTCACTTTCTGGGAGGGAATGTGGCCTATCGGAGGGACGCCTTCGAGCGTGCTGGAGGGTTCGACGAGAAATGTGACCTAGAAGATAGAGAGTTGGCTTTGAAAGTGATTAGGGATGGGGGGAAGATTTGTTATTCTTCGGAGATGGTCGTGTATCATCCGCGTGAGGTTTGGACGATCAAGAGCTATGTGAAGAGTGGTTCCGCCATCAAGTGTCGGGTCCATCTCTTCAAAGAGTTTGGGGATAAAGAGAAGCTGTGGTGGAGGGTGGTTTACCCTAGGTCCCTTGCCGTAGCTCTCTGTCCTCCATTGATCTTCCTGAGTTTCGCCATTTACTCCTATCGGAAGTGGGAGGACTTTCGGCTGTTACCTTTCGTATACGTGAGGGCTCTATACAGCAGGCTTTGTCTCTGGAGAGAATGCATCAGAGAAAGAGTATTCCTGATTTGAGTCTCTGTCGCTCATAGAGAACTCTTAGCCTTGAATCGCCAAATGATTATAGTAGCAAGCATCATGATCGGCTTGTGAAGCAAGCTCGAATCGAAGGGCATAATCTGCAACTAGTTTCTCATTCTCGCAAACATGCCTCGTAGACGCGTATGGTTTTCTGGGCTACGTTCCTCCAAGTGTATCGGGCAGCAAATTGCGCTCCTTTCATCGCGATCGATTCTCTGTATTCTCTATCCATCAGAAGCTTACGGATGGCGGTTGCAAGTGCTGAACGATCACGCGGCGGGACGGTGAGTATCTCGACGCCATCTCTAGTATAGGATGGTACGGGATACGCGAGGATGTTGGTTGAGATGACGGCGGTGTTGCTGGCCATGGCTTCGAGAGCGGCTATTGGGCTTGCTTCATAATCTGAACACAAAACGAAAATGTCGCTCGCCCTGAGGTAGAGGTTAAGTTCGTCGTCACTTGTCCACCCTACGAACTTCACTTTTTCGTCCAGCCCGAATTCTTCGGCCAGCCGGGTCAGGGACGGCTTGAGTGGCCCATCTCCACCGATTCTCAATTCAGCTTTGTCAAGACAACCCCACTTTTGGAGTAGTGAGGCCGCGGCAATCAACACATCGAGCCTTTTTCTCGCGACGTGACGGGCGGATGTAAATATCAGAGTTCGATCGGGGTCAATTCCCAACATCCTCTTAGCCTTATCTTTTGAGATCGATAGATACGGGTTCTCCGCTACACCGTTCATTATGGTGACTAACTTGGTTGCGCCAAGCCGATACTTTGACATCAGCTCATCGGTAATGTTTGGCGCAGGTGTGATTATCGCTCTGCTGGTCGCTAATGAAGCGTATTCCGCAATGAAACCTGTCGTCAGGTAGAACATGGTCTTTCGGACTTCGGGGAGGCCGATTTCATTGTTGGTCATGGATCGCAGTTCGCCATAACTCGTGTCGTGAATTGTGGTGATCTTATTCTTGACTTTCAGGAAGCCGCCGACATATGGCTCCTGAACATGAATGATGTCGAATTCATTCTTGGCCAAGAACTTCGTCACTATCTGGCGGTACCTGGCAATGTCGTAGAGTACTGCCAGCTCACGGCCGGGCGATTCAGCCGTCCTAGCTATAATAGCGCTCTTTGGTTGCACAAATTTCACGAAACCTGACGAAGCACTCGGGTTGCCAAACGCGATTACTTGGACTTCAATTCCCACGTTCTGGAGAGCCTTTGATAATCGTGAAGTGTGTACCCCAGCTCCTCCCACAGTGTAAGGTGGATATTCTCGGGCAACCATCAACACCTTCATCCGCGAGGCCAACCTCTGGCATCCATCGGGCCATATACGCTTATGATGTTACCGAATAGAATTTTGTTCTAGCTAGTACCTCTGTTGAAGCGCGTATCCCCTACGGGTATTCTATGTCTACTAGTTCGGAAAGAGTCACGAAATGGGCTCCAATCGCCTTCAGATACCGACACCAAACTCTCACTGGTATCGTTGAAATTGAATGGAATAGGAGCGTCGCTCCGCTCCCACCTGTCAACATACTCAGCGTGGTCCAGAGGCTACATACGCCAAGACCTCTATAGCCGCACTGCACTCCTACCTCATACCTGTCTCGTCCTCCGTGGCGATGGTCCTTACGTGCGTACTTGTAATGCCTAGCCGCCGCGTTCTTTACACGTTCGTCGAATTTGCCATAGGGGTACGCCAGACCGAGTATTTCATGGCCGAGCAGAGCCTGCAGATAACTCTTGGATTCACGCAGTTCTTCTTCCAGTTGGTTATCTGTTGTGTTCAATAGGTTGGGATGTGAAAGCGTGTGCGATCCAATCTCATGGCCCATTTCAGACATTTCTCGGATCAATTCGGGATGCGATGTCAACAACGGTCTACCTTTCAATTGTTTTAATCCCGTGATCAGAAAGAAAGTTGCTCTTATCTCAAGCTCGTGAAGGACCCTAGCGACAGGAGCATGATCAACGTAGCCATCATCAAAAGTTAGGGCGACATTGAAGATGTGCTTCATTGATATCTGATGTCCGATGGGTTACGTGGTAAAGTCTAAATTATAAATTGAACCCTACACGAATCGTTGTCCAACCGACTCGTTTAGAAGGTAAGTGGGTACGTATCATTACATTTCTCGGGATTACTTCCGACTAATTACGGACCATACGAGTATTGAATCGTGAGCACTACAAATGACATCTTTGCCCGTCAGCGTCTGCATCATAGCCCATAACGAGGAGAGCCACATTTTAGCATGCATACGGTCGCTTGTTCAACAAACATTTCAAGACTTCGAGATCGTGGTTGTTGACGACTGCTCAACGGACAACACTTGTAACATTGTGTCAAACTTTGGGAGTGGTAAGATAAGATACTTCAGAAACGAAAGCAAATGCGGGGTAGCGCGAAGTCGAAACAGATGTATCAAGGAGAGTCGTGGACGATACATGTTTTTTTCCGACGCAGATTGTACATTTGCAAAAAACTGGATAGAGGAAGGCGTGAAAGCTTTAGAACAACGCGGTTGCGACGGCGTTGAAGGCAGGGTCGTTTACGTAGCGGAAGATTACCGTCCCACAATGGCTGACGCCCTGCGATGGCTTCCTAAAGCCCAAAGGGACAAACGCCCTAGCCACTTTGTGGGGGCAAATGTTGCCTACAGGAAGGAGTTTGTCGAGCGTGTTGGCGGGTTCGACGAGAAATATACCTACCTCTCGGATAGGGGATTGGGGTTGAAAGTAGCCCGGCAGGGAGGTAGGCTTTGCTTCTCTTCCGAAATGATTGTGTACCATCCTCGTGAGGTTTGGACGGTCAGGGGTTATGTAAGGAGTGGCGCCGCGATTAAGAATCGGGCGCACCTGTTCAAGGACTTTGGCGATCGGGATGACATTTGGTGGAGGGTGGTTTCACCCAGATTGCTCCTCATGGTTGTCTGTCCTCCATTAGTTGTTTTAAGCCCATTCGTTTACTCATTCCACACTTGGGAAGATTTTCGGCTGTTGCCATTTGTCTACTTTAGGGCGCTGTATGGCAGAATTTGTCTTTGGAGGGAGTGCATTAGGGACAGAGTATTCCTGATTTGACCGCAAAATGCGCCTCCTTACCGCGGCGAAACATCCTCTACAGAAAAAAGGCCACGAGATAACGAACTTTTGAAGGCCAAAGGCATTCCGCGTGATGGAGGTTTCGTGTTATTGTCGTGGCACACGCTTGGGAAATTCGGTCTTGAGGTTGTGACCGCTGCCTAGTTTTCATTCAAGCGTCGTTTCGCGCCATTCAACCTTAGCGTTATGATTTTAGCAATCGCTTCCTCTGGGCTCGTGAGTTTCTTGAGCCCGAGCAACTTACGCGATTTGGAGACGTTGACTCGAATCAGGTTCTTACTGCTCGCTTTGAATATTGGCTTCTGCGGGTCGCTTACGATCTTGACTTCTGGAACTATCTTCCCTTTGGAGATGCGTCTGACATCTCTCGCAACCGTCTTCGCCAGTTCCAGTATCGTTAATGGGCGAGGATAGAACACATTGACAACTTCGGCGAGGCTACTGCCAGTCTTCTGAAAGGTGCCTTCGATGATCTTCTCTCCGTAAGATTCGAATGCACGACAGATGTCGTCCACGTATACGTAAAGCATCGGTCGATGCATTGAATGTTGGTACGGCGTCAATGGTTCCCCTTTCAGCGCTTGGTCAATGAAAATGTTGGCGGCCGTCTTTGAAGGCATATTGGCTCCTAACGCGGTTCCTATTCTTATGACGCCGTAAACTTTGTTGAGCGACTCCTCTGCGAACAATCTAACTATTGATTCTTGAGCGACTTTCGAAAGCGCGTAAATACGCGCTCGCTCCTCGACCATATCCGGTCTCCAGCCGAACGTCTCGTCAACGAGCCCGCTAATTTTGCGCTCCCCCATAGTGTGCCAAGAACCCACTAGAATCATGCCCTTAAGGGAAGGACTTGCTCTGACGACCTCACATACATTCTCGGTTCCCTTCACGTTTACCTCGTATCCTAGCCGTCTTTCATCGTTTATCCGAGGTATCTGAATAATCGCCGTGTGTATCAAAAGTTCTGCTCCAGCGGCGACCTGCTCAAGTGCATCAACGTTCCTAATGTCACACTTTACAAACTCTATAGAGTGGTCGAGGGAAGTTTCCACCCAATCCGCGACCTTGACCGAGAACCACTTGGATAACCAACTTGCGAGCGAGGAACCAATGAAGCCGGATCCTATAATCAAGATCTTAGACAATCAAATCATTTCGTCACGTATCTCACGTACCTTATGTGTTCTTCGACTCACGAAAATCACTATCAACTCATACTGAGGCTTTAGTTTGATGCTAACCCAGAGACGAGTGTTCAGCCGACATTACTACGAATCTGGATAGACCGAGTATTTCCTCACAGCGTTAGGTACGAAAACGAAATTAACTGGCAAAATTGAGGCCATTTAGTTCATAGGTGGCGAGCATAACGGCAAATGGAGTTGGACCAAGGCGCATTACGATTTTGGGTGGTGGTCCCGCAGGTCTGTTTGTAGGGTATTATGCCAGCAAGAGCGGCTTGCCGTTTACGATTTACGAGGCCAAGGATCGCGTGGGCGGAAACTCGATCACTATCAAACATGGTGACTTTCTCTTTGATTCAGGGCCGCATCTGCTTCAAACGAAAGACATTGAAGTAACCAATGAGATTACGGATCTTCTTCAAGGGCAGATCAGTAAGGTCGTCCTCCCCGTCCAGACTTATTCTGACGGCAAGCTTGTTGACTTTCCATTTTCGCCGTTGAACTTACTTACAACTATGGGGATACTGTTTTTCGCGAGAGCAGCTTTCCAGATCGCGCGGACGAGATTCAGTGTAAAGAAGGGTAGGAATTTTGAGGAATTCGCGAGACACACTTATGGAAAGGTTATGGCGGAACGTTTCTTACTGAACTATTCTCAGAGGCTTTGGGGACTGCCGTGTTCGGAGCTCTCCCCGAAGATCGGGGGCTATAAACTTCGAGGCTTAAACATAACGACCTTTCTGATCGAGGTGATCCGCGGTAGGACTGCCAAAGTCAAACATCTAGGCGGAACGATCTATTATCCGAACCGCGGTTTTGGAACGATCGCGGAGAGACTTTCTGAGGTCTGCGGAGCTAGAAACGTCCGTACTAACTCTAGAGTTACTTCGGTCTTTCACGATAACTTCCGAATACGCGCAATTGAGCTGAACGGTATCACAATTGAGCCTGCTGACGAAGTGGTCAGCACGTTACCGTTGAACGTGCTGGTGCAATTGATGCGTCCTAAGTTACCGGAAGATGTTCTCACCGTGGCAGAAAGCCTTCACTTCAGAGCTTTAGTTCTAGTCGTGATCTTTTTGAAAATACCGTCGGTCACTGAGAGTAGTTCCATCCACTTTCCCGATCCCCAAGTCCCATTTACAAGATTACATGAACCCAAGAATAGAAGCAAAAGCATGGCTCCTGACGGTCAGACATCGCTGGTTACGGAAATACCATGCCAAGAGGGTGATGAAGCATGGAACATGCAGGACAAAGAATTAGTGTCTCGAGTTGTGACGGGTCTCCAGAAGATCCAGTTGATAGCCGCTGGAGAGATAATTGATGGAATGGTTGTGAGATTGGATAACGCTTATCCCGTGTTGGAGGTCAACTATGAGCAGAAGATTCAGCAAATTCGTGCGTACCTAGACAAATTCAGCAACCTAAAGCTTACGGGCAGAACGGGCGCCTTCGCTTACTTATCGCTACATCATATCATGAAATTAGCGAAGAGTACTGTCGCCAGTTACATGTCGGACAAAGGCTATGAGAGCGAAAGGGCTTGATTGCACGGCCCCACGTGGAGATTGTAGGTAGTGCGACTATTTTCGATAGTCGAGTTTTCTGGTCGGGGAATGTGTGTCGACCAGCTAGATTTGAGCTTCTTTTCCTAGGAGGGTTACAGCTCTCTTCGCTGGAGTGACTGGCATCATCTATTGTGGGCACGCGAAATGGTCAAATACGCCGTATTATTCTCGTTCCATCAGATAAGTAGCCTATCCATCAATCGTCTGAGAAAGTTGCAACGCGAGAACCCCGACGTCATAATTTTTCCATGTTTTGGTGTTCAACAGCATTTGCCTATTCCGAGCCGTTGGCGTTTCCACTATGCGCGGGAGTTTGCCGATAGGGTAAATGCACTGGGTTTGAAGTCATCTCACTTTTTCAAATTCTCGCAATTAGTTAACGAACGAACCGAATCATTTCGACGAAAGACGGAGTTGGAGAGGCTGAGTCGGATTTTGGATGGGATGCCATTACACTACGATTTTACTCCAGCCGGATGGTCGAATCTAGACTTAGTAATATTGAATTGGTTTGCAACAATCGGTGAATCGCAGGATCTAGATTACCTAATTTTCTACGAGCAGGATATGCTGATGACGAAGACTATTGCGAGCCTATATGATCACTATACTCGATATGACGCTGCGTTCGCTCTGCTTAGGAGGGCTACACCCGCCTGGTGGTTTTATGATTACCCACCTAGTTCTAGGAAGACACTTCTGAAGTGGCTTGACCGGAGACGTTTGAATTCGGACCTTTATGCCTGCATCTTCGCGGGCGCTATGATTTCGCGGAGAGTCCTCGAATCCATGGTCCATTTGGATCTGCCGAACTCCTACTGCGAGATGAGGCTGCCTACGGTTGTTGCCTCATTGGGTTTCAGTTGCGGACGGCTTGAGTTTCCGATGGTAAGGTATCGGCCTACTCTTACGGAGAAAGAGGTTGCTGAAAGGCCGGAGGCCGGGATTTTTCACCCAGTTGCGTAGACACATGTTTAGCAATCGAGGCCGTAATTCTCGGTCTTTCAGTAGTTACCTCTTCGCGTAGTCTAGTGCATTTAAGTAGGATAGGTTGACCCAACAGCATTGAAGACGAGGAAGCTAATCTTGGTCGACGAAGAAATAGCTGCCACACGCAAGCTCAGAGTCGGCCAAATTAAGCAAAATAAACTCTTCATCTACCACAGGTCGTCCTAGCCGTTACAGAACTGGAACGTGAGGTACCGTCTGAAGCCGCCTACGAACTCACAGTTTGTTCCCAGCGTGTTCAGTGCCTACACCGCTGGCCTTTAATCTTCCAGGATTGGTCATGTTTTGCAGACCAGATGTCCATATATCCTATAGGATAAATCGTGAAGATTGAGATAGAAGAAAATTGCTCGAAACGACTCCACAAAGAAACCTTCCACCAAGAGATCGTGTAATCTCGAGGTTGCTTTCGTCAAGGCCGGTTAGGAAAGACGACGTTACCATAGTCGTGCCTGTCCTGAATGAGGAAGGGGCGATAGGGATGGTGCTGGATGAATTGTTCAGTAACGGATATCGACACATTTTAGTCGTCGACGGATATTCAAAAGATAATACGGTTCAGATAGCGGAAAGCAAAGACGTGAATGTCGTTCAACAGCACGGCATGGGTAAGACGGGCGCAATCAAGACTGCGATAGATCTTGTTCCGACACCCTACATGCTGGTAATGGACGGCGATTGTACATATGCCGCCGCGGATATCGAAAGATTTCTTGATCACGCCCAGAACTACGAGCAGATAGTGGGAGTCCGCGACAGAGAAAACATTAGTCGTCTTCACAGAATAGGAAACGGAATTATCTCGAAATTTTTCAATCTGATGTTTGATACTTACCTGTCCGACGTCTGCTCCGGCATGTATTTGTTAAATACGGCGGCTGCAAAAGAGCTCGACCTGCATAGTGGTGGTTTTAATGTTGACGTGGAAATCATTGCTCAAACAGCCGTGCATGGGGAGATCGCAGAAGTACCGATAGACTATCGTGCTAGGGTAGGAAAACCGAAGTTATCCACTTGGAAGAACGGCAGTCAAATTATCTATTCAGTCCTAGTCTGGACTAGAATCTATAATCCGGTCTTCATTTTTTCAGTGATTGCTGCCCTCGCATTTGTACCCGCTCTAGTGCTTTTGATTTGGGTAGGAACCAATTGGTTGCTGCGAGGTATTTTCTATAGCGGTTGGGCTCTGATGGCGGCGATTCTGTTACTCGGCGCAGGCGAAGCCTTCACCGTCGGATCGATTTCACTCCTCATCAAACGTTCGGAAGCGAGGATCACCAAACGGATTAAACAGGCCGAGTCTTTGCGTTAGTAATCTAAACAACTACATGCCAGAGGGGACGTTTGGTTCGGGAAGTGCGCCGCAGGTCTTCGACTTGATCTCAGGCTAAATCATCGTTGATGAGAGGATTCAGCCGCCTAGCGGTTTTTATTGTCAGCATTCACTTCCTGGCTGACGTTCATCTCGCGTCTTGAGTTAAGCCGTTTCTTAAGGACGTTCTCTAGGGTTTCTTCTATGTATTTCGTGTTCTCGGGGGCGGTTAACTTCTTCTCCGACAGAGATCTGCCAGCGGCTTCAAGGGTTTCTAGGATTCGAGGCCCTCTAAGGTCACTGGCGCGGTCTCCGCGTACGACCCGGTCCGCGAAGTCCTCGATTTGCAACGCTAAAGTGTTGGTCGGAGTGACTGGAATCTCGTAGGTGCTATCGAGATAGTGTTGAACGAGATGTTGGTTTAGGCAGTCGATGACTAAAGAGCCTTCGGAGCCTACGATCGTGACCTCCCTAACGCTGCGTGGATTAAGCCAACTGAGTTCGACCTGAGCAAAGATGCCGCTTGCGTATTCAGCTGAAACGTAAGCGACGTCGTTGTGCGTGCGAGAGTTTCTATAAGCCTTGCCAACAGCGCTCACGTCCTTTGGCCATGCCCCTAAGAGTAGATTCAGAATGTCGAGTGGGGTTTGGCCGAGGTTGAAAATTATATCCTTGTCCGCAACATAGGTTGGATCGGCCCATTGGATCTTAATGTAGAAGGGTTTGCCAAGTTCTTCTCCGTTAAGCATCTCACTTGCAACTTGCAGCGCTCTGTTAAACCGGATAGCGCGACTAAGTTCAACCAAGAGGCCACTCTCCTTTGCGAGGTCCACAAGATCATAGGATTCCCGCGAGCTCATCGCCATCGGTTTCTCTACGAGAACATTCTTGCTCTTCTCTAGCGCAATCTTCGCTAGTTCATAGTGCGTCTGGTTTGGTGTGGCTATATGTACGATTGCGATGTCAGGGTCGTCTAGTACATCATGAATGTCTTGTGTCAGCATCTCCTGTGTAACGGAAGAGGTCTCTTTGGTTATGAACAGGGCCCCTAATGCTGCTACAGAGCTATCACATATCTTGAGTAGCCTGACTTTTCCACTTCGTTGGGCGGCAAGGTATTCAGGGATGAACTTGCTTCCCCAGGCACCTGCTCCGACCATTGCTATGCCAATTGGCTTACTCAACAACACAGACCACCAACCAAGTCAGGGGGATCAGAATCAGCGGAAGCTGAAACGAATGATAGCCGGGCTTCCGCGATCATGATTAACGACACTGCAAAGCCAGCCAAGAGCGAAAATTCCATGATAAGAGTGCTGCAACCCCACTTTACTGACTGCGGTAACGGTTCCGCTTGGTCTGAAACACGCCAAAAGAGCGTCTTTGCCATAGGTTCAGAACATTAACCAGCTCTCGCTTCAAAATGACATTAAAATTCACCTTGAAATTCAAACCAAACCGTTTCACGCCACCAAAGGAAGGAAAACGACCATTTTCCCGCCATCTCGCAACTGGGATAATTCTGAGTTGAGTACCATTCACCCTAGTTGTGAGAGCCGCCGACTTGCCTCAGTTACGGGGGCTGATCTCACTCGATTCACTTTCAACACGTAACCTTCCATTTTCATCTAATCTCCCAGTGTCACCAGGTTTCCAGCCGTTATCTCCTAGCTGAACTCTGACAGTATTGCGGTATCCTTTCCGACCTACGGATGTCGAATCCTGATGTGCATACCAGCCCAAAAAAGCCAGCCAAGCCCATATCCCGGAAATTAAGAAGAAAACAGATGTCCCGAGAAGAGGATCAAAGGACCTCTCATCAAACGGCTCCACCTGTCAAGAAAACTTGAATTTGTTCCTTCGAAACACAATTGAATCGTTGCTTTCCGGTTCTGAAGTGCCTTGAGCCAATCTAAAGTGGTAATCGCGCTCATCCTTGTATGCGCAGTCCTTGCACCATTCTCTCTGACACAGCCTGCGAGCAGTCAAGCCGTCACAACCTTAAGCACAGTACAATCGCTCACCTCGACATCCGTAATAGCAGTAACTTCGATCTTGAAATCAACGGTACTCACGCCGCAAATTGTTCGCTACGATCTTACACCTTCAAGCTTCAACAACAGAACAGACACATTCATCCTAGGTTACACGGAAACGGCCCCGTACTATCCGGCGAATCCCCTTTGCCTCATGTACGATTATTTCCTCCTTAACGCCACCACCGCGTATGAGTTCAAAGTTCACTTCGACACACAGCAGGATCTTCCAATCCATTTCCTCATCTTGAATATGGATCAATTCAACAAATTCAACCACATCAATTGCGCAAACGGCTTCTCCACCTGGGACCTGCAGGTGGTCGCTCCGGCGTCGGATCTGGTTTGGGCTGTGCCTCAGCATGGGGAGTATGTGTTACTCTTCCTCTCGGGGCAGTTCGTCGGCGGCTACATACACTTGACCGTCCAGGCGTACGGGCAGGCAATTGAAACCTCAACATCCGCATACACGACAACCAGCTTCATCCAAGTACTCAGCACTCAGATGGTCTTGTCAACAGTATCATTGCTAGCAACAACTGCACCACCAGATTACTCCACGCTTATTGTCGGCGCGATCATCATAGCACTCGTACTAGCTGCCGCCGTCCTCCTTTGGAGGAAACACCAATCCGATGCACGTTAGGCATCTGCGCTTATTGGTTGTGCGCACGAAACAAAATCCTGCATTTTCATCTCACAGTCCCCTAGACAATTACGACTGGATATTTTCCTCTTCTCGAATTTGGAAATCATGGTGAGGCTTCGGATGGTTTGATATTGGAATGAGTAGATGAGAAAGGATCGTTACCATTACAACGGTAGTTCCTGCCCCTCCCGAAAACTGTCGGGGACGCGAAGTTTGAGTACGATTTCAGGTTCGCTGGTATGCTTCATCTCTTCTTTACGCCGAATGCAAGCCGGTCCAGAGAAGAAGCTAAGCTGTCTATGGTGCGTAGGACTGAAAGTTGTCTCCAGCTAACGTCTTCCAGTTCCTCATGTCGTTCCTCGCCGTGGCCGACCATGCGTTTCCTAGGTGGGAGATAGTAGATTCGCCAGGCTTCACGAATAAGCTCCTTCCGTAACGCTACGCTATGTCGAATCGGCCATAGTTCTTCGGCGTCGATCTTTTGGGCTATAACAAGCTTGAGTTCTTCGAGGTCGTTGTAGATTGTTGCTCGAGAGGCGTTGATTCCTTTAGCGACAGCTATCTGGTCGGCGTTCATGCCGCGGAGATAGTAGCGTAGGACTAGGCGTCGACGGTTCGCCTGCTCAAATTCATTCGTAGGGTGTGGGGTCAAAATGTCCAGCCTAGTCTAATGTTCCGAAGGCGAAAATATTGTTTTATGGCCTACGTCTGGTTGTGGACGAAACTGGTCAAACTAAGGATCGAGCGGCGACGAGAAAATCACACTTGATCAACTCTGACGACAACTTCCATGTTGCTGAATTGGTTGCCTCCGGTGTCCAGCGAGAGTTCAATAGAAGAACTTGTGAAGCTCTTTCTGCAATTGAACGGATATGAAATCCATTCAAATCCCGGAGAGGCGTATCAGTTTCTGCTTGACGTGGCAGCGGGCAAGATACCTGCTGCTGATGTTAACAAATGGGTAACAACGAATTTAACGGAGTTTAAAGAAGGGTAGGATTATGGCCCAAAAGCTGAGAGTGTTAAGAGAGTTCAAGGATAAAGAGTTTGATGATGCGATGCTTGCGGCTCTTGAAGAAGATAAGGAGTTACTCAAGAAGCTGGCAAGAGTTTAGCGCCTGGCGTTTCGTTTCGGGCGGAGTTAACCTTAGGCCGGGCATTTGTCCGCATTTTCGATTTGTGGAAAGTCAATTTCCAGGGCGGGAAACCCCCTAGGCTAGGTTGATGTGGGTCAGTCGCAGAGACTCACGACAAGATATGTGGTCGGAAATTCTGACCCGTTGTCGCCCGCAAGGCGTCTATGTCGATCGATCACTCGAATCAGAAGTTGTGGAGTCAGTCTACAAGAAGCCCGATAGAGGGTATGGTGAGGAGGGCTAGGCCGAGAACGAGCATGCTTAGTGGCAGTAAGTCGATCATACCGGTCAAACCTGCCCGCTAAGAATGGGGCATGACACTATCTCTATAACATGATTTGCGTCACAGAACAGGTAAGTTCAGCCTGGCGTTAGGCTTCATTTTACAAGAACGCGAATTAGCCTTGCACCAAACCCTTGAAGCAGCAACGCAGAGTTCGATGTGTCACAGGTGTGGCATTTGTTTAGCCGATCCTTGTGGCTCGTAGAAGTGGCTGCGGCCGTAATTTTGGGCTAGGCGGTGAATTTCCTCCGCAACCCTTCTCCTATCCAGAACCCAGACGCTCTGCGTGCTCCGATCAGCGACGATCTCATACTTACGCAGAATTCGATGCAGACCACGGTAGAACGCACGCCTTCTAGCATACGGCCGAACCGGTAAATCATAATCCACAATCCAATACCACTCAACCAAAGACCACACCTCTCTTTGCATGCGAGGACACGAGAAACCTGTCGCACCTGTGACAGCAGAAACCGCGTCAAAGAACAGGGGTAGGTAATGTGAATTTCAAACGGCGATAACGGCCGCTGATTATCAGTCGTAGGCCTCTTTTCGGTGTTCGAACCACAGCAGGATCAGTTTATCGCCCTCAACCTGGTAAATGAGTCGGTAGGGCTTAACGTAGATGGACGACTGTTTGCCAGTTCAGTCTTTCCACGCCTCGCTTTCCCGTAGATGACGATGTTCAAGTGGTATATGCTGTTCTGACTCGCGCGGGAAGACAGCTGCACCTGCAGATCTTCCACCGGCGGCAATATCTCGCTGAGGATATCAGCCAGCGATACTGAACTTGTTCTAAGACTCAACCTCATTTCCTCATCCTGCTAATTCGACCTTGTGGTCGCAGCCTCGCATCCAACTTCAGCGCCGCCAGACCCCCGAGTATGAACGTGAGGAAAGCGAGGTTCGTAGCTGTGCGCGATGCTACGCCGAGGGACTGCAACTGGAGAGCAACATACTGACCCGCGAATCCGACACCAAACCAAACCAGAATCGGAATGACTCTAGTAGTCAATCCTACAGACCCCAACACTAGGGGGTAGGTAATGTGAATTTTTGGACGGTCGCTAGGAACCGGTAGCCACTTCATTCCTAGCCGGACACTACCCGATGGTTTTGCCTGCGTAGACCCCTTCTTCAGTTTTTTCCTTCTCTAAACTAGCAACCTCCCCAGAATTTTGCAGTTATCAGTTGTAACGAAACATTCTCCCTTCCGGTAACGCATCCCCTTTAACCATGGATTCCATGTTTCCATGTGGGCGTGGTTCATTGGAGGTTGTAGGTAAGTCTACGATTACTGGAAGATACCAGTTGACGCTACCGAAACGTGTACGTGAATTTCTCAGAGCTGAAAACGGCGATTTAGTAGTGTTCCTCAAAGATGGTGACATGATTCTGGTAAAGCGAGGCACAGTGAAGATCGAGGAATGAAAACCTCAGATGCTGATGCATGGAGGCCCTTAAGATCCGCTGATTGAAATGCAAAAATCACGGCTCGACATAGAGTTCAACGATGCCTTGGTCGAATCCATAGACGAGACCATAACTGAACTACTCGGCCGAACTGTGCTTAATGCGCTATACGCTCACCTAGAAACAAATTACTCTATTTCGAGAAATGAGCTCCCCCACAGACTTGACACTCTAACCACTCCTTTACAGAGGGTCTTTGGCGTTCGCAGTTCGCAGACCATAACGAGAGCCATCGCCAAGAAATTCTACCTCAAACTAAGGCTCGAGTTCACAGCAGATCCCACTTGCACTTTACTCGAATATGTTGACGAAGCAAAGATGAACCTACAGGCATCACAAACCAACGTGGGTTGAAAGATGTGTTGAAAATGACGAAGCGAAAGCATAGGAAGCGTGTGCCGACGAACCCGCGACGGTTGCTAGGAAACAATGCTGATTCAGCGCACAAGCGTCCAAAGTACGAGGGAAAGTTGATTGCACTCCACAAACATGCGCAGCAACTCGCCTCCGCCACATCCTTGGACGAAATCATTGGGTACACCTTGGACGCAATCGAGTCTCCCCTAGGAGCCGAGCTGGCGGATTTCTATGTGGTTGACACCGAGAAGGAATGCCTTCGTCTTGTTATGTCGCGCGGACGGAGCCCCTCCTTCTCAGAATTGAGTCTGCGAGGCCCCGGTTTCACTGTGAAGGCTGCAAACTCACAACAGACGGTTAGGATATCCGACATTAGGAAAGAGGCAGGGTATGTTGATGATGCAGGCCGTTCAGGCAAGGCGGTGTCGACGGCGTTGCTCTCGGAACTCGCAGTGCCCGTGATCGTTGAAGGCAAAACGGTCGCAGTCTTGAATGTGGAGAGCAGTCAACTCAATGCCTTCAACGATGAAGATCAAAGGCTACTCGAAACACTTGCAGTTCACGTGAGCTCAGCGCTTGGACGCTTGAGACATGAAGAGGAGCTAGAGAGTATGGCGAGATTCCCCTCTGAGAATCCGGACCCCATCCTACGGTTAAGCAGGCAAGGCACCGTTCTCACTGCAAACGAGGCGTGTAAGGCATTATTGCAGGACTGGGGTTCCGGACTTGATAAGACTGCTCCCAAGCTTTGGCGCGACCTTGTCACTGATGTTCTTTCCTCTAGAAAAGATAGGAATATCGACGTCGAGCTTGGCAGCAGAGCATACACGTTTCTCCTTAAACCGATCGTGGAAGATGATTACGTTAACCTCTACGGAGCCGACATCACTGAACGCAAGGAAGCGGAGGAGAAACTTCGCGAATCAGAAGAACGTTACCGTTCTCTCTTCGATCGGACGCTGGATGGGATGTACCTCAGCACGCACGAGGGTCGATTTGTCGACGTGAATCCAGCTTTTGTGAAGATGTTCGGGTATTCAAGCAGACAGGAAATGCTGGACATAAGGGACATCAAGAAGGAACTGTATTTCTCACCAGAAGAACGCGGAAGCCACGTTCTGGACACAGGCCAGGAAGAAGTGGAGGTATATCGGATGCGTCGAAAGGATGGGTCCGAGGTCTGGGTAGAGGACCATGGTAGTTATGTTCACGACGAACAGGGAAAAATCATTTACCATGAAGGAATACTCCGCGACGTCACCGAACGCAAACTGCTGCAGGAGGAACTCAGGCAGTATTCGATGCGCCTGAAAGAGCTTGTGGATGAGAGAACCAGGCAACTACGGGAAAGCGAGGAGAAGTACCGCGACCTGTTTGAAGCCTGCCCAGTCTCACTCTGGGAGGAAGATTTCTCGGCCGTGAAACAGTACCTAGATGAATTGCGACTAAACGGCATTTCAGATCTTGACGCCTACCTCGCCAACCACCCCAAGGACCTAGCCAAATGCGCCGCGCTGGTGAAAGTCCTTAACATGAACAAAGCCACCCTGAATCTCTACGCCGCGAAGTCGGTGGATGAGATTATCGGAGGTTTAACCGGCGTCTTAACAGAAGAATCGAATCGCGCATTTAGAGGCGAAGTCGTTGCGTTGGTTCAAGGCAAAAGGTACTATGAAGCAGAATTCGAAAACAGAACTCTGCGCGGCGAGACGAGGCATTGCAACGTGATATGCGCTGTAGTTCCCGGCTACGAGCAATCGCTCGCCAAGGTTCTAATCTGCATAGTCGATTTGACTCCACAGAAAAAATTGGAGGCAGAAATTGTCAAATCGCAGCGGCTCGCCGCGATTGGAGAAACTGCTGCGATGGTCGGCCACGACCTACGGAACCCGCTCCAAGGAATAGCCGGAGCCGCCTACAACATAAGAAGACAGCTAAGAAACGCGCTCGACCCCTCCACGAAAGAGATGCTGGCAGTTATAGACGACGGGGTTCAATACGCGAACGGAATCGTCAACGACCTGTTAGAGTTTTCAAGAGAAATGCATCTCAACCTAGTACCTACCACACCAAGATCGATTGTAAGAAAGACGCTTCTGGATGTTAAGCTTCCAAACAACGTCACGGTAGAGGATACGACCGTGGATGCAACGGAGATTCTAGCAGATGAACCTAAGGTTAAACGGCTACTTACCAACCTTATTCAGAACGCTATCGACGCAATGCCGGAAGGCGGAAAATTGGCAATTTACAGTACGAATACACAACGAGAAGTGTCGATATCCATCCGCGACACGGGTTTCGGAATTCCCAAGGAGATGATGGATGAAATTTGGATACCCATGCACTCGACTAAGGCGAAGGGGATAGGATTGGGGCTCCCAATCTGCAAGCGCATTATAGAGGCTCATGGTGGCTCTATATCGGTTGAGAGCACCGTTGGAAAGGGGACGACCTTCACGCTGAAACTTCCAATCCAAAACTTCCAGGCAGGAGGTGAAAGCTAGTATGAGTGAAAGCAAAAAGGGCAGTATCCTAGTCATAGACGACGATGAAGGAGTACGCAAGGTTGTCGCTGAGGCGTTGAAGAGCGAGGGTTACTTTGTGGACACGGCGAGCAATGGCAAGGAGGCCATTGAGAAATCTCACACCAACTTCTACAACCTTGCGCTCGTAGACTTGCGCCTACCCGATATGGAAGGCACAAAACTCCTAACCTCTATGAAAGAGACAACCCCAGAGATGATCAAGATCATTCTAACAGGATATCCAGCATTACAGAATGCCATTGACGCGGTAAACGAAGGCGCCCAGGGCTATTTGGTCAAACCAATCAACATGGACGAACTGCTTCGCACAGTCGAAAAACACTTGAAGAGACAAAGCGAAATGAAGGAATACACCCAGGAAAGAGTAGCTGAATTCGTGGAGACACGTTTCAAACAACTGCAGGAAGAAGAACGCGACACCCCAAGAGCGACAAAGAAAGATTAACTCTAACGATGATGCTGCGACAGAACGTGCCAGAACGCTTGGGCAAACTCCAAAGTCTTAAAGAACCGACTCGTCAATCAGGAAGCCAAAAGGGTGAGCCAAAATGCAGAGCGAATCTAAACCTACGTTTCAAGAGTACCACGTACTCGCAGATACGCTCATCACTGCATTCTAGGAGCGTTTAGTGGGTGTGACATCGAAGCGTGTTGCCGACCTGTTCATGGTGACTACTGCAACTAGAGTAGCTGAGAAGCTTGTTGGAGACTCCCAGACCCTGTTACGAAAATGCGTGAACTCTTGTCGTCGTACAACTGTCAGATTGATACGACACAAACTGGAGATTCGACGGAGTGGACTGTCAGTTGCCCATTCGCTCAATTCACACATCCGAAGACATCCAGCGACACAATCTGCCCAGTCGCCCTACTCTTTCTGGGAGCAGTTCGGCTAAAGGAACAGCAATCAGAACTTGTCACAAACAGCCTTACCGCAGATGGCGCGAGATTCACAATCAAACACAAAAGCTAGATGCGCCGTTTTTACGGCTTCATTCTGCCCTGGATTGCGTTGGGTGATGATGAGTTGATTATTTACCGGACCAAAGTATAGACCACGCATTAATATCTCTAGTACGCTACAAATATTCTAGAAGAGCTTGACTCGCGTAGCAATTATCAGCGTTCTCCCAGCAGAGAATGTGTCGAACGCAGAACTTGAAGCAGACCTAAGGAAACGACTGGAATCGAGGTTGTTCTCAGTGGAACGAATAGCGATAGTTGAGGACGAAGAAGGTG
>Ga0326727_10003713_pt1 | contig 48043 bp, 40 predicted proteins | sample MB2enrmetagenome_FD_207643 | JGI IMG/M metagenome (GOLD analysis project Ga0326727, IMG submission 207643) | Lab enriched peat soil microbial communities from McLean, Ithaca, NY, United States - MB29MY | ecosystem: Environmental > Terrestrial > Soil > Wetlands > Peat | place: USA: New York... | reverse complement strand
TTCACAAAAGTTTCCCCCCGGTTCATTCCTCCCCTCTCCCCCTCCTCCGCTTGACTTCGCGGGCCGGGTCGGTCAGGGAATGCCTTTCGATTTCACTGGAGAACGCAATGCGTCTGTACAATACGCTCACCCGCGCCAAAGAGGACTTCGCTCCCGAAGACGGCAAGACCGTCAAGATGTACGTCTGCGGCATCACCGCCTACGATCTGTGCCACATCGGCCATGCCCGCTCGGCCGTGGTTTTCGACGTGCTCGTCCGCTACCTGCGGTACCTGGGGCTGCCGGTGACCTTCGTGCGCAACTTCACCGACGTGGACGACAAAATAATCAACCGGGCCAACCAGGAAGGGATCGCCTCCGAAGCCCTGGCCGCGAAGTATATCGACGCCTTTTACCAGGACATGGACCAGCTCGGCATCCTGCGGGCCGATTTCGAGCCCAGGGCCACGGAGTTCGTCGGCGAGATGGTGCGCTTGGCGCAGCATCTGATCGCCAAGGGCCATGCCTATGCCACGCCGAGCGGCGACGTGTATTTCCGGGTGCGCTCCTTTGCCGGCTACGGCAAGCTCTCCGGCCGCGACGTGGAGGAGATGCGTTCCGGGGCCAGAGTGGCGCCGGGCGAGGAAAAGGAAGACCCGCTCGATTTCGCCCTGTGGAAGGCGGCCAAACCCGGCGAACCGACCTGGGAAAGCCCCTGGGGCCTCGGCCGGCCGGGCTGGCACTTGGAATGCTCGGCCATGAGCGAGAAGCTCCTGGGCCTGCCGCTGGACATCCACGGCGGCGGCCAGGACCTGATCTTTCCGCATCACGAAAACGAGATCGCCCAGAGCGAAGCGGCCACGGACAAGGATTTCGCGCGTTTTTGGGTGCACAACGGCTTCGTGCGGATCAACGCCGAAAAAATGAGCAAGTCCCTGGGCAATTTCGTGACCATCCGCGACATCTACACGCATTTTCTGCCCGAGACATTGCGCTTTTTCCTGCTTTCCAGCCAGTACCGCAGCCCTCTGGACTATTCCGCCGAAGCCCTGGCCGAAGCCGAAAAAGGGCTCAAGCGCATCTATGCCGCCCTGGCCCAGATCGAGGAAACCCTGACGGGAACCAAGTGGAATCAATCCCCGCTGCCCAAGCCCCTGGCCGACGAGTTCACCGCCTTGCGGCAAGGCTGGCGCGATTGCCTGGACGACGACCTCAACACCGCCGGGGCCTTGGGTCAGGTTTTCAGCCTGGTGCGCCTGGCCGGGCGGGTCATGGACGACAAAGGCCTGCGCAAAAGCGAGGGCGGCCGTGAGCTGCTGACCGGCGTGCGCGAGGCGCTTGGGGAATTCGGCGCCGTGCTTGGCGTGATGACGAGTAAACCGGCAAGGTTCCTGGACGCGCTGCGCCAGTGCAAACTCGCCCGCCAGAACGTGGACACAGCCAAAATGGAAACCCTGCTCGCCGCCCGCGCCGCCGCCCGCGCCGCCAAGGACTTCGCCAGCTCGGACAGCCTGCGCGACGAACTGGCGGCGCTCGGAGTTGAGGTCAAGGACACCCCGGCCGGCCAGGTCTGGGACGTGACTTAGCAGAGGCCGGGGGCGGCAGCTTTCTGGAAAGACAACATTGGTTCTGGTTTTCCGTCTCGACCGACAGCCGCGGCGGCTCATGCTCGTTCTAAAGCAGAGCCTGTGCTCGTGCTAAAGCAGAATCTGTGCTTTTTCTAAAGCAGGGGCCGGGGGCGGCAGCCCCCTGGAAGAAGAACATTGGTTCTGGTTTTTCTCTTCCGGCCGCTCTAAAAACAGGCTCCCGTCTCAGGCGGGATCGCCGATCGCGCGCTTGACCGCGGCCGCAAGCTCCTTGAGCTTGATCGGCTTGGGAAAAAAATCCGAGACTTCGCTGCGAAACGCCTCGATGGCGGCGTTCAAATGGGCGAAGGCGGTGATCATGATGACCTGGGTCGCGGGGTACTTGGCTTTGATCGTCCGCAGAACCTCCATGCCGTCGATGCCCTTCATTTTCAGGTCGGTGATGACCAGATCGAAGGCCTGCTCCTTGAGCCGCTCCATGGCCAGCACCGGATCGACAAACGTCTCGACCTCGTATCCTTCCTTGCGCAGGGCGATTTTCGCCATGTCGCAGACGATCTTTTCGTCGTCGATCACCATGATCATTTTTCCGGACATGCTCACTCCTCCGTGGCGTTATGGGCAGGCAGGGCCACGGTGAACACCGTCCCCTTGCCGACCTCGCTTTCGACCCTGATGCTCCCGTGATGATTTTTGATGATCCCGTAACTGATGGACAGGCCAAGCCCGGTCCCGTCGACCCCCTTGGTGCTGAAAAACGGGTCGAAGACATGGGGCAGGTGCTCGGGCGCGATGCCCTTGCCTGTATCGCGGATCTCGATCTCAACGGTCCCGTCGTCCGAAACCGCCCGGGTGGCGATGGACAGCCTGCCGCCGGGCGACATGGCCTGAATGGCGTTGGTGATCAGATTGACCAGCACCTGATGGATCTGATGCTGGTCGATGAATACAGGCGGCAGTCCCTCCGGCAGGTCCAAAACCGTGTCGATGGACGAAACGTCGAGCATGTTGCGGACCAGGCTCATGGTGTGGTTGACCACATCCCCTATGTCCGCCACGGAGCGTTGCGATTCCTTGGGTTTGGAGAAATCGAGCAGATTGATCACCACGTTTTTTATCCGGTCCGCCTCGTTCTCGACCTTTTTCATGAACTCCAGGCGCATCGCTTCGTCCAGGTCGTCGTAAGCCTGCTCAAAGGTCTGGGCGATCATGGAGATGTTGTTAAGGGGATTGGTGATCTCGTGGGCCACGCCGGCCGTGAGGATGCCGAGCGAGGCCATTTTTTTGGTCTGCAGGAGTTCTTCCTCGCGGTTGCGCAGTTCCTGGGACATGCTGTTCACGGCGTGGATCACCGAACCGATCTCGTTGTTGCTCGGGGTTTCCTCGATTTTGTCGAACTTCCCCTGGGAGATGGATTTCGTGAGCGTTTCGATTTTCTTCAGGGCGCCTATGATCCGGCGCGAGGAGATGGGGGAAAGCGCCACAGTGGACAGCAGGATGGCCCAGAAGGAAAGAAGCATGCCGTTGGTGGAGTTGTCGATGATCCGGTGGACCTCGGCGCGTTCCAGGCGGATCAAGGTCTGGGAGTATTCGCGCAGTTTCTTTCCGGCGCCCCGGATGCGCGCCTCGGTTTCCGCGTCCGGGGGACGGTCTTCCCTGGCTTCGGGGAAGGTCTTTTCGTACTCCTCGATATCGTTGACCAGGACGGCGTAATTCGCCGTGCCGGTGGCGCGGACGATGTCGCTTTTCATGGAGCCCATCACCTGCTTGGCGCTGGCCAGGCGCTCCTTAATGCCATGCAGCTCGTCCAGGTCGTTGGAGAGAAAATAGTTCTTTTCCGAAAGGCGCATTTCCAGAAACAGGGTGTTCAGGTCGTCGGCGATTTCCACGAACTCAAGTTTGGCCAGGATTCGGTTCAGATCGTGGTAGGCGAACGCGGCGATAATAATGATCAAGGCGACGTTCACCGCGCCGCTGAGCACTATGCCGGTTTTGATCTTCATGGCTAGATATCCGGATCGCAACGCGGGGTTTGGATGTATTCGCCCCGGACCGGCAAGTACCACCTCGCCCCGTCACAGATCATCCCCAGGCCGGCCAGGACCAGCAGGGCGTCGAAAGCGGTCAAGAAACTCAAGCCGAAATATTTCACCAAACCGAGCCCAAGCCCGGTCAGGGTGACCCCGGTGCGCAAAAAGGACAGGCCGGTCCTGGCCCGGGCGGCGATGGTCCGGTAGCAGGCGCCGATGGTGCGCTGGGCGGCCAGGATATTGCGTTCGCGCGCCAAATGGATGCGCTGCCGGTAAGCCGGATAGGCGGAAAGCACAGTGGAATAGCAGCACAGAAAGTCCCCCAGGCGCCCGAGCATGGTCTTTTTCGGGGCTACGGCCGGATCGTCCTGGCGCAGGAAATGAAATTCCTCGAGAAAGCTCAGAGTGACCGCGGTCACCTCCACCAGGGTCTGCACTTCCGGCGGACGCAACCGGGTTCGCCGGATGGAAAGGTAATCGTAAAATCCCAAAATCGCGATGCCGATGCCCGCTGCGATGCTGGCCCACAACGGCCAGGTTGACCGGCCCGGGGAGAGCTCGCGCAGCATGCCGTCCGACAGGGCAATCAAGCCGAGGCCGAAACGCATGATGTTCAGGCCCGTGCGGCCCTTGGCCATGTCGGTCCGGTAACAGGCCAGGTGCGTGCGCCATTGGGCCAGGCTGTTGCGCCAAAAGGCCAAGTCCGTCCGTTCCGCGCCCACAATGCGGCCGTTGTCGCGCGTCCCGAAATCCTGGGCGAGCCAGCGGACGTCCTGTTCCAGGGCGGGCACGATCAGGCAGCCGTCCCCGAACGCGCCGGACACTTCCCGGCGCAGGGCCTCGTCGCCTGGATCGGAAGCGACGACGACAACCGTGCCGTCTTGCCGCTTGCCGACCGGAAACCAGAGACATTCCCGCGGACAAAGGGCGTGAAAACGGTCCAACAGCTCGCACGGGATGCTGCGGCGTTCATCGTATTCCAGCGCGGCCGCGCCGAAACGGGCGGTGAGAACGCCGCGCAAGGCGGCTTTCGGAACGGCGCAATCCTCGATCAGAACCTTTTCCAACGGCACCGCCCGGCCGGTCGCCGAGGCCAGGGCCTCGGAAAAATCCCGGTCGTCCATGAGGCCGTATCGAGAGAGTGCGGCGGACAGAGGTTCTTCAGGCATGGTCATGATCGAAGACAACCTTTTCCCATTGATCATAGGGCGTACTGTAATTGGGCAGGTCGATTTCGAAATCGCCCGCGCAGTAAGGGAACTGTTTTTTCCATTTTTCCGCGGGAAGATACCAGTAATGGCCGTCGGCGAGCAGGATCAGGCCGATGGCCAGGATGCAAAATTCCAGCGATGTCCAGGCCGGATTGCGCAAGCCGAAGGAGACCAGAAGGCCCAGACCGACGGCGCAAAAGTTCATGCCGGTCCGGATCAGGGACATGCCCGTCCTGCCCCGGGACAGGGCGGTGCGGAACCGGGCCATGAGGTTGCGCCGCTCGGCCAGCACGGTCCGCTCCAAAGCCAGGCCGGTGGTGCCGAAAACACCGGGCGTATCTTCCGGCGCGACCGGCGGCGGGCCCAGACGCGGCGGCAAAACGAGGTCCCAAACCGTCACTTCGTTCTCGGGATTCACGATCGAAGGCAAGCCGCCCTTCCCGGCGTGCCGGCCCGGAAAAGACCAGTGGAATCCTTCGAGGATCATGATCAGACCGACGACGATCAGGGCCGTGTCCGGATAGATCCAGACCGGCAACCCCTTATGCCGCAGGAGGGCGATGCCCACGCCGATCAGGGCGATGCCGGTGCGGGCCAGGGCCAGCCCGGTGCGCGCCTTGGCCATGAGCGAGCGCAGGGCGGCCAGCCGCGTCCTGTGCTCGGCCAGGTCGGTGCGTTCCAAAGCCAGGACGCGCCGGCGCATCACCGGCGACAGGTCCTGCCAGTTCCCACGCAGGTCCTCGGCGCCGGCGACCGGCTCCGTGTGGCGAAAGGTTGGCCGCTTTTCGGTGCTCACGACTTCGAGCACGCTCACGCCCGGCCTTTGTGCCGGCGGGGGAACGGCGATCTTGCGTTTGGCGATGTCGCGCGCCTCGACATACCAGATAAAGCCGTCGACGACCAAAAACAGGCCGATCGCGGCCAGCACGGCCTCCACGATGGTCAGATAGCCGAAGCCGAAAATACGGATCAAGATCAGGACCGCGGTGCAAAACGACAGGCCCGTGCGCAAAAACGCAAGTCCGGTGCGGCCCCTGGCCAAATTCGTGCGGTAGGTTGAAAATTGGGAGCGGCGAATGGCCAGATAGGTGCGGACACGGGCCAATATCGTGCGCCCGGCGCTGGCCGGAAAGCCCGGGTTCACGTCCCAATTGTGCTCGATGATCCGGATGACGTCTCCGGGCAGGGCGGCCTTGAACCGGATATCCCGAACGCCCAGCGCGGCCATGACGCGAGCGGGCAGCCCCGCGTCGCCGGGATCGGCGGCGATGACTTCGGCCCGGTCCGCCTCGATGACCACCGGAACCCAAAGTTCTTTTTTCAAGAGCTCGAAATCGAGGCGACGCGCTTCGAGGGGCACGGTTATGGACTCATCAAAGGTGACCACCGGGCAGCCATGCCGCGCGGCGAGATCGCACAGCAAGCCGAGCCGATTGCCGCTTGCGGTCGTCCAAACAGGGCGGTTGCTTGCCTGCGGTACGCTCGGTTCGTTTTTTTGGTCCATATCTCTTCATCATAATAGGCCCCATTTGTCATGGCAAGCCCAACCTCGGTCCGGGAGGCGGACGAAGAGAAGAATCCGGGGATTTTTTTTAAAAAAAATTTCTATTAAATATAAGCAACTTACATTAAAAAATGAACTACCCCATAATAATCTTGTTCAATTTATAAAAAATGTTTGTATTTTCGCTTGCTATATTCTTCAAAATAGGTTGACGTCTTCGGTGAGACGCACCTAGACGCGTTGTCTAGGTGTGCAATTTGGTTCCGGAAATTTTTGAGGAGATCTAAGCAATGGTTAAGTCGATTTATGTTGGCAATTTGCCCTTCAGCGCCAGTGATGAAGAAATTCGCGAGATGTTTGCACCGTACGGCGAAGTCCAGTCGGTGAAGCTGATCAGCGATCGCGACACCGGCCGTTTTCGCGGTTTCGGTTTCGTGGAAATGAATGACGCCGAAGCTCAAAAGGCCATCGAAGGCCTCAATGGCAAAGACATGGGCGGCCGGAATCTGCGCGTCAACCTCGCCGAGGAAAAACCGCAACGCCCCAAACGTTCCTGGTAACCACACTGCCCGCAAGGGCGTAAGGCATACAGGCACCAAGCCCCGCTCCGGCGGGGCTTTTTTTTGGCGCTCGGCGAATCGGGGGAGGAACCTTTTTTTAAAAAAAGGTTCCTCCCCCGATTCCCTTTCTACTTCCCTTCCAGCTCCCCTGCCTGCCGCAGGGCCTCGTACAACACCAGGGTGGCGGCGTTGGCCAGGTTCAGCGAGCGCACCTTGCCCCAGATGGGAATGCGCACCGCGTCCGGATAGGCGGCCAGGATTTCCTCAGGCAGGCCCGAGGACTCCGAGCCGAAGACCAGGGCGTCTTCCGGCGTGAAGGTGAAACGGTGGTACGGCTCTCCCCTGGGCAAGTCTGCGCGGTTGCCGGCCGTGGTCGGCACCACCCGGCAGGGCGTGGCCGCGAGAAAGGCGGTAAAGTCCGGCCAGACCGAGAGCTTGACGTGGGGCCAATAGTCCAGTCCGGCGCGTTTGAGATGTTTTTCGTCCAGAGAAAAGCCCAGCGGCTCGATCAGGTGCAGCTCGGTGTCCGTGGCCGCGCACAGCCTGGCGATGCTGCCGGTATTGGGCGGAATTTCCGGCGCAAGCAGGACGACGCGGATCATGCGGACGGTCTTTGGGGGCTTAATTGGACGAATAGGCGGCGATCAGTTCGCAGATCTGGTCTTGCAGCGACCTGGCCAGGCCGTTCGCGGTGCAGGGGCCGTTGACGATCACGGTGAAGGCGTAGGGCTTGCCGTCGCGACCGGTGACGTAGCCGGACAGGGAGCTCACTCCCTGCATGGTGCCTGTCTTGGCGTGGACCACGCCTTCAGCCGGGCTGCCGCGCATGCGGCGTTGCAGGGTGCCGTCCACTCCGGCCACGGGCAGCGAGGCGTAGAAATCGGCGAAATACTCGGATTTGTGCATATGCCGAAGCAGCGCGATCATGCTGTAGGGACTCACGCGGTCATTGAGCGACAGGCCCGAGCCGTCGGTCATGGAAAATTCCTGCGCGCCAATCCCCAGACCGCTCATGAAGGCGGTCACCGCAGCCGCCCCGTTTTCCCGCGAGCCCAGGCCGCGCGTCTGCGCGCCAAGGGTTTTGAGCAATTGTTCGGCGTAGAAATTGTTGCTTTTTTTGTTGGTGGTCCGGATCAGGTCGCGCAGTTCAGGGGAATAGTGGACAAACAAGGTGTCTCGCGTTTGGGATTCCGAGGCCGGCTCACGGCTGAGGCGCGTCTTGCCTTTGACCGCAACGCCCGAGCTTTTGAGGGTTTCGGTCAGGGCGGTCATGAAGAAAAGCCCCGGGTCGTCCACGGTCAAAAGGTATTCGCGCGCCGGAACGCGGATGGACTCGTGGCCGTGCACCTCGATGACGTTCGAAGCCGGTTTGCGGGCGACGGACAGGGCGGCGGCGCCTTTTTTTGCCCCGGAGGTGGTCACGGCACCGTTATCCACCACAAAGCAGGCGGCCGGGGGCGTGAGTTCCACCTCGGCCTTGTCGCCTTGCCTGCGTCCGGGCTTGACCACCACGCCGACGCAGTTCTGGTTGAGCGAGAGCGCCCCGGACGGCGCGGCATAGGGTTTGAGTTCGTCCTCGGCGCACCAGCCGGGGTAATAGGAAAATTTTTCGAAGCGTGATTCATCGCCGATCAGGTCGCCGGACACCGCCCGAATCCCCTTGGCGCGCAGCGCTTCGGCGAAACCGGTCATGGCGAAGCCGCCCTCGCCATTGTACCCCCCGCCGCCACTGATGGCCGGGTCGCCCGAGCCGATCACGACCAGATCGCCGGTCAGCGTTCCTCCCGTGATCTGTCCGGAGGCGGCCAGAACCGTGGCGTAGCGGAAGGCCGGGGTGAGGTAGTGCAGGCCGGCGGCGGTGGTGAAGAGCTTCATGTTCGAGGCCGGGGCCATGGGCTCGTGCGCGTTGGTCCGCGCCACGGCCATATTGTCGGCCAGGGACTGGACGTACACGCCCAGATGCGATCCGGCGTATTTCGGATCGTTCGCCAGGGCCTCGATCTTGGCGCGCAATTGCCTGGCCCCGGCCGACTCGTCCAGAGGGGATTCGCTCAGTGGCGCGAGGGCCGCCGGTTTGGGCGGCACGAAGACCGCGCCGGGACGAACGGTTTTTTCGGCGCAGGCGGTAAGCGCCAGGGCCAATGCCAAAAGGACGCACGCCAGGCGCGCCAAGGAGAAGCGGGAAGATGCGGTCATAGAGTCTCGGGGGCGATCAGGGCCATGGCCGAGCGGGCGCGGATGAGTTCCTCGGCCGCCTGGGCGGGTAACGGTTTGGCGAACAAAAAGCCCTGGCCGGCCTCGCAGCCCAGGGCCTGGAGCTTGGCGAACTGGGCCTCGGTTTCTATGCCTTCGGCGACCACGCCGTGTCCCAGGCTGTGGGCCAGGTTGATGACCGTGCGGACAACGGCCAGATTGAGGCGGTTGTCCATGTCGGTGACAAAGGTCCGGTCGATCTTGAGGGTGTCCAAGGGGAAGCTGATCAAGTGGCTGAGCGACGAATACCCGGTGCCGAAGTCGTCGATGGCCACGGTCGCGCCCAGGCTTTTGATGCCCCCGAGCTTGACCGCCGCCGAGCGCGGGTCTTCCATGATCGCGGTTTCGGTGACTTCCAGCTTCAGGCGCTCGGGTGGCAGTTCGGTATCCGAGAGCACCCGGGCGATCATCTTGACCAATCCGGTCTTCAGGAACTGTTTGGCCGAGAGGTTCACGGACACGAAGAGCGGGCCGACGCTGGGATATTTTCCGAGCCAGCCGGACATCATGGCGCAGGCGTCTTCCAGGACGATTTGGCCGATGGGGATGATCAGCCCGGTTTCCTCGGCCAGGGGGATGAAATCGTAGGGCGCCACCAGCGTGTCCCCGCGTTTCCAGCGCACCAAAGCCTCGAAGCCGAGCAGCTTCAGGTCGCCAAGCGAGACGATGGGCTGGTAATGCAGGACGAATTCCCGGTTGTCGATGGCCCGGCGCAGATTCGTCTCGGCGTCGAGAACGTTTCTAGCCTCGTCGAGCATGCTCCATTTGAAGACCTTGAACCGGCTGCCGCCGAGCCGTCTGGCCGCGTTCATGGCCAGGTTGGCGTTGCGCAAAAGGTCCTCGGAATGCTCGTAATCGGTCGGCCCGAGCACAATGCCGATGCTGGCGGTGATGTAAATCGCATGCCCGTCGATATTCACGGGCTTTTGGAAGAAATCCTTGATGCGCCGGGCCACGATGATGGCCTCGGCCGGGTATTTGATTTCTTCGAGCAAAATCACGAACTCATCCCCGCCGATACGGGCCAGGGTGTCCAAGTTGCGCAAAAATCCCTTGAGCTCCTCGGCCACGAACCGCAACAGCTTGTCGCCGATCGAATGCCCCAGGCTGTCGTTGATCAGCTTGAAACGGTCGATGTCCAGGAACATGACCGCGTAGATGTAATTTTGCCGCCTGCGGGCGCGTTCCATGGCCCGGTTGATGCGGTCCAGGCACAGGGAACGGTTGGGCAGGCCGGTTAAGGGGTCGTGGAAGGTGCGGTGGGCCAGGATGGTTTCCGCCCGGCGCTGTTCGGTGACGTCCTCGAAGACCGCGGCCACCTTGCCCGGTTCCGGGCAATAGGCCTTGATCGAAAGATATTGATTCAAATCCTGGGAATAATGTTCGAAGCTGGCCGGAGCTCCGCCCAGGGCCACCTTGCCCATGGTCTCGATCCAGTGCTGTTCGGCCCCGGGCAAGGCCTCGCGCATGAGCTTGCCCTCCACTTCCTTTCTGGTCAGGCCGGTGATGCGCTCAAAGGCCGGGTTGATGTCCAGGCAGCGCAGCTCGACCGGATGGCCCTGGCCGTCGGCGATCACCTCGTACAGGACGAAGGCGTTGAGCATGCCCTCGAAGAGCTGGCGATAGCGCTCCTCGCTGGCGCGCAAAACGTCCTCGTGGCGGATACGCGAAACAGCGATCTCCAGGGCGCTTTGCAGGCGCACCAGGTCGATGGGTTTGACCACAAAACCGAAGGGGTTGGCGTCCTTGGCCCGGTCGAGGGTCTCCACGTCGGCGAGCGCGGTCAGAAAGATGACCGGAATGCCGTGGAGACGGTCGATTTCCCTGGCCGCCTCGATGCCGTCCATGTCCCCTTCGAGCTTGATGTCCATCAAGATGATGTCCGGCCGGCTGACGCCGGCCTTGTCCAGGGCTTCGGGACCGGAAACGGCCAGCTCGATGTCGCGGCAGCCGATCTCTTCCAAAATCAATTTGATATGACGCAGGGTGAGCGGTTCGTCGTCAACCACCAAAATGCGGATGTCTTTCTCCATTCCGTAACGCCTTGTTGGAAAGGATGATGCGCGCCGTATGGAAGCGGATTCCGCACTGGCGCAGCCCAAAACCTAGCAGAAAGGTTACGCTTTTGTCCAACGTTAAGAATCGGCCGGCAAGAGGTTCCCGCCAGGCCGGCCGACAAGGCCGGTCAGGGATGTCGCGGCGGGATCGTGGTTTTGGTAGTTGGCCCAGGCGCGGGCAAAGCTCGAAGTGGCGTAGCAGTATAGACAGCCGAACAGGCAGGCGTCGTAGGCGCCGATGTCACGGCTTTTGGCGCAGCCGCAGGCGGGGCGCTGGCGTAAGTCCTTGGACGCATCCAGATCCAGCCCGAAAAGGCGCCGGATCAGGGCCGGGTCGATGCACGCCCCGGGCGAAAGCCCGAAGCGGGCCAAATCCGTTTGCGGGGCGCAGGCGGTGATTTCCAGACCAAAAGAACGGGCCAGGCCGGCCAATCCGGTCATCAGGCGGCTGACTTCCTCCTCGCCCGGGACGTACGGCGCGAGCCCCGCTCCGGCAAGCCCGGACAAACGGCCGGCGATTTTGCGGTAAGGGGTGAGCAGGCTCACGGTCACCCGGCGCGTTGCATCCGCCAAGACCCTGGCCAGGCGCTCAAAGGCGCGCAAATGGAAATCGACCCCGGTTTGCGGGGACAACAGGATGGGATCGTAGCGCCAGACGATCTTGTCCGGGCCGACCCTGCCGGCCAGGCGGTGAAACCCCTCCACGGCGCGCGGCGGACGCGGGGAAAAGGGTTCGAGCTCCCGGGGATAGTCCAAAAGCGTGTGCAGGAAATAATACCCCTGGCCGTTCTCGTCCAATTCGCGGAGATAGGGCAGAATCGGCGCGGGATTGCGCGTCCAGAAGACGAAGACCTTGGCGCTGTCCGGGGTCAGCTCGATGCGGGAAACCTGGGCCGGGTTGAAGGGATTTGCCACCAGGGCGAAGCCCGCCCGCAGCCGGCTCACGAACCAGCGCGGATAGAAGGCCGGGATGTCGCAGCGGCGGCTGGCGCTGACGACCGGGGAAATCGCGCTTGCCTGGCTCATAAATGAAAAGAGCCTCCGGCGAGGCTATTTGTCCGGTTGGCGGTCGACCGGGCCATCACACCCGCACGACAACATGCCAATATGGGCAACACTGTTACCGCGTTACCGCTCATAGCCGTTTCCCTCTTTCTGGGGCCACTTTCCGCCACTCGCCCTGGCACCATTACTCGATGGACCCGCCCCATGCGTTTGCTCCGCCTTCCCTGTTAGTCCTTTTCATCGCCTGAGGGAATGCCGGGGGCTCTTGGGGAAAATTCCAGGGTCGCCCCTTTTCGTCTTGCGCTTCACTCAAAATTTGTGTCTAAATCGGAAACAATCGCCGAAAGATGAACGACGCAGAGATACCGGGAGATCAAGCGCCGGTTGCCATGTCCCGTACTTGCTTGGCGGAGAACTTGGCGGGGGAAGCTTGCGTGATTTGCCCGAGGGAGTCGTAGGGCCGCGGGTTTTACCCGGGTGAAAGTGCTTTGGCGGGAGTATTCTCATGTCTTGAAAAATTTCGAAGAAAATTTTCCCGGCGCTGCGAAGCATCTCCACAAGGACACCTATGGCGGACATCGATAAAACCAACGAGCAACTTGTCGCTGAACTGGGCACCATCGCGTTGACAGCAAAACACGACAAGGGACTATTTCAAATTGTTCTCAGCTGTCTTCCCATGCCCTACTTGCTCGTGGATACGCACGAAAGGGTGGTGCAGACCAACCAGGCCTGTCTGGATATGCTCGAAATCGATGGGCCAGTGGAGAGTTGCTATGGCCAAACTCTCGCTCAGGTGTTCTATAACGATCCAACCCGCAAGACCGTCGTGGGCCAAAGCATTCTCGAGGACAAAATCTTCCTCGATATCGAGGTGCCCACCAAGAGCCACAGGGGAAGAGAACTCCATATCTTGGCAAATGTTTTCCCCCTCTATGACGTAAACAATATCTGCATCGGCGGGATGTGCATCTACGTCGACTCCACCGAACGCAAACGGGCCGAAGAAGCCTTGCGCTATTTGGAGAAGAGCTATCGGGACCTGATTGAATTTGCACCTGTCGGCATTTTCCAGTCCTCGCCCAAAGGGCGTTATCTCATGGCCAACCCCTTGTTGGCCGAAATTTACGGCTACGATTCGGTGCGGGACCTCATGGAAAGCGTCCGGGACATCAAAACGCAAATTTATGTTGACCCGCGCGAACACGAGGCAATTTATGAGGCCCTGGAGCGTGGAATTGTTGACAGAATGGAGGTCCAGCGGCGTCGCAAGGACGGGTCAATCATTTGGGTGTCCCTCTCCATGCGAGCCGTACGGGACCAGACCGGGAAAGTCCTTTATTACGAGGGGTTCTGCCGGAATATTACCCGGCGCAGGCTAGCCGAGGATGCACTGCGCGAGAGTGAAGAACGATACCGCAATTTCTTCGCCAGCGGGGAGTCGGTGAAACTTATCATCGACCCGGATACCGGAGCCATCAAGGACGCCAACCCCGCGGCGGCGGAATTCTACGGGTATGATCTGGGTCAGCTACGGGGCATGCTCCTCCATGATCTTGAAATCTTGCCGAGGGAGAAGATTCCGGCCGAATGGCCCCAGGCTTCCAAGTTGGAAAGGGTTCAATACTGTTCCCGCCACCGGCTGGCTAGCGGAGACATCCGGGAAGTGGAAGTCTATACCAGTTCCATACCGGACAAAGGCAAGAGTCTGCTTATGTCCTCCATCCACGACATTACCGAACGCAAGCAGTTGGAAGACAAACTGAAAGAACTGGCGACAGTTGACAGCCTCACCGGACTCAACAACCGACGCCATTTCATGGAACTGAGCGGACTGCTTTTCGAAACGGCGAAACGGTACGGGTCGCATTTTGCCGTAGTTATGCTCGACATAGACCACTTCAAGGCAATAAATGACTTCTGGGGTCATGAAGCAGGGGATCTCGTCCTGAAAAATCTCAGTCAAATCGCACAGACAAGTTTCCGGTCCACAGACGTCCTCGGCCGAGTCGGGGGGGATGAATTCGCCGTGGTTATGCCGGAAACAGATCATGTCGCAACGATGAGCGCCATGGAGCGTTTTCGTGATGCCGTTGATTCCGCCGTTATCACTTATGAAGGAACTCCCCTCTCCATTACCGTAAGCTGTGGGGTTGCCCAGTTTGTTTCCGAAAATTTCACGCTCGATGGGCTTCTGAAAAAAGCAGATATGGCTCTCTATAAAGCGAAGAGGGACGGTAGGAACAGGGTCGTGGCGTTCAGCGAGCCGCCGGCTGTCTGTTCCGAGTGAACTCGGACCGTTGCCCCAAAAGTTGCCCCCAGATTTCACGAATGCCAACGAGCCAAAACGGACAAACCCGGACCGAATCGGCCCGGGTTTTCCCTGAAATCATTGTTTTTCTGATTTAGATGGACAAGGCTGGATTTACTTGTGGTGGGCGGTCGGGGATTTGAACCCCGGACTTCCACCGTGTGAAGATGGCACTCTAACCGCTGAGTTAACCGCCCGTTTGTGAACATAGGCGATCGGCCTTCGCTTGGCAAGCCCCGGGGACGGATTTTTTGGCGCACAGCCCGCGTCCAGTGCCGGAACGGCGTAAAACGGCCGCCGGCAGCGATGGGCGCCGGGTGTTGCCATCTGCCCGCGAAGGGTGTACCCCCGCCTCACCGGGCGCGCGGTACACCGGCGCCGAATCTTCCCACAACCCCGTAAATCAAGGACACGCTCCATGCGCCTGCTCGTCACCGGCGGCTGCGGATTTATCGGCAGCAACTTCATCTACCATATCCTGGACAGCTATCCGGACGACGTGGTCGTCAACTTGGACAAGCTCACCTACGCCGGCAATCTGGCCAACATGGAGCGGGCCCAGGCCGAACACGGCGGTACGCGCTACCACTTCGCCCGGGGCGACATCGCCAATTTCGAGTTCGTCTCTTACCTGATCAAGCAGTACGCCATTGACGCCGTGGTCAATTTCGCCGCCGAGTCCCACGTGGACCGCTCCATCGCCGACTGCTCGCCCTTTTTGCAGACCAACGTGCTCGGGGCCCAGAGCCTGCTTGAAGCTTCCCGCCGCGCGGGCGTCGGCCGCTTCGTGCAGGTCTCCACCGACGAGGTCTACGGCACGCTCGGGCCGGAGGGCAAATTCACGGAAGAGACCCCGCTGGCTCCGAACAGCCCCTACTCCGCCTCCAAGGCCGCCGCCGACCTGTTCGTGCGCGCCTATGTCGAGACCTACGGCTATCCGGCGCTTATCACCCGCTGCTCGAACAATTACGGGCCGTACCAGTTCCCGGAAAAGCTCATCCCGCTGATGTACCTGCGCGCAAGCGTTGACAAGCCCCTGCCGGTCTACGGGGACGGCAAAAACGTGCGCGACTGGATCTACGTCGCCGACCACTGCCTTGGCGTGGACCTGGCCCTGCGCCGGGGCCGGCCCGGGGCGATTTACAATTTCGGCGGCAATGCCGAGATGCCCAACATCAAGGTGGTCGAGACCATGCTCTCGATCCTGGACAAACCGAAAAACCTGATTTCCTTCGTCACCGACCGGCCCGGCCACGACCGCCGCTACGCCATGGATTATTCCCTGGCCGCGAAAGAACTGGGCTTTGCGCCTCGGTACGATTTCACCCGAGGCATCCGCGAGACCGTGGCCTGGTACCAGGCCAACGCTGATTGGCTGCGCGGCGTCCAGGACGGCAGCTACCTCGAATTCATGGAAAAATGGTACGGAGGCCGCCTGTGAACGCTACCCGGCGAGCCCTCGTCCTGGGCGGGGTGAGCGGCCTGCTCGGCCAGTCATTAAGCGGGGCCTTGCGCGAGGCCAACTGGGACGTCTTCGCCGCCTCGCGGGCGGATTTCGATCCCACGAACATGGACGCCCTGGAACGGGCCGTGGACGAATACAAGCCGGACTTCGTTTGCAACACCGTGGCCTACACCGCCGTGGACAAGGCCGAGAGCGAACCGGACCAGGCCGCGGCGCTCAACAAGACCCTGCCCGCCATGCTGGGACGTGTGTGCCGGGACAAGGGCGTGGGGCTTATCCACTACAGCACGGATTTCGTCTTCGACGGCAAAAAGTCCTCGCCCTACCTCGAAACCGACCAGACAAACCCGCAGTCGGTCTACGGCAAGACCAAACTGGCCGGGGAACGCGCCCTGTTGGAGCTCTCGCCGGACAACCTGTACATCCTGCGCACGGCCTGGATTTTCGGGCCGGGCAAGAGCAATTTCGTGGCCAAGATCCTGGGTCTGGCCAAAGAGCGCCCAGCGCTCAACGTGGTCCACGACCAGCGCGGTTCGCCCACCTATACCGTGGATTTGGCGCGCTACACCCTGGCCTTGGTGGAGGCCGCCTCTCCCGGGCTCTACCATGTGGTCAACAGCGGCCGGGCCAGTTGGTGCGAGTTGACGGCCGAAGCCGTTGCCGTGGCCGGGCTCGACTGCCGGATCGAGGCCATCACCACCGATCAGTACCCCCTGCCGGCCAAACGGCCCGCCTATTCGGTACTGGACACCTCGAAATTCACGGCGGCCACCGGCGTCACCCCCAGGCCCTGGGTCCAGGCGCTGCGGGATTACGTCTACCGCGACCTCAAAATGGGATTTGAACCGGACAATTGAGAAAAATTTTCAGCAGATGATGTCGCCCGCGAGCAGGCGGGCGACGTGCGTGTACTCGGCGAGCAGCCTGGCGAACAGATTCCCGGCCGATTCCGGATCGACCGTTGCCAGGTCGTGTTCGAGTTCGTCGCACAAATCACCCAAGATCATGGCTCCGACCGTCCTGGCGCTCGATTTGAGGGTGTGGGCGACGCTGACGGCGGACCAGGCGTCCCCGGTCCGGATCGCCTCGCCGAGCTTTTGCATCTGGACCGGAGCGTCCTCCAGGAATACCCCCACCAGCATCAGGTAAATATCCGTGTCGCCGTCCAGGCGTCTGAGCGCCGCGGCTTGGTCGAGCGATGCGACAGCCTTGTCCATTACCGCTCCGAGCGCTCCCCTGCGCCGTATTTCCGCAATTTCGCGTGCAGGGTCTTGCGGGTCACGCCAAGCTTTTTCGCCGCCTGGCTTTTGTTGCCCCCGGCCTCGCGCAGGGCGGCCAAAACCGCCCGCCTTTCGGCCTCTTCCAACGGAATGGCAGGCATGGGCATTGCGCCGCCGCTGGGGACGTCCGCCCCGTCCATCCCGCGCGGCGCACTGGCGGCCCTGGCGTCGGCGACCAGCTGCGGCGGCAATTCCCGTTCACCGGCAAATTCCCCGGCTGTCAAGACGACCGCGCGTTCGACGGCGTTCTCGAGTTCCCGGACGTTTCCGGGCCAGCCATAGCGCAATAAATAATCCATCGCCAAGGGGGTAAACCCCTTTATATTTTTTTTGTTCCTGACGCCGTACTTTTGCAAAAAATGCGCGGCCAAAAGGGGGATGTCCCCTATACGCGCGCGCAGCGGCGGCAAGTCCAAGGCGACCACGTTCAGGCGGTAATAGAGATCCTGGCGAAACCGGCCGTCCGCGACCAGGGCGCGCAGGTCGCGGTTGGTGGCCGCCAGCACCCGCACGTCGACCGGCAGGGTCGTATCCCCGCCAACGCGCACCACCTCGCGCTCCTGCAGGACGCGCAACAGGCGAAGCTGCATGGCCTGGGAGACTTCGCCTATCTCGTCTAAAAAAATAGTGCCGCCGTCGGCCTGCTTAAAACGGCCTTCGCGGCGGCGCTCGGCGCCGGTGAAGGCTCCCTTTTCGTGGCCGAAAAGCTCGGATTCGAGCAGGCTCTCGGCCAGGGCGGCGCAGTTGACGGCCACCAGCGGCCCATTCGCGCGCGGGCTAGCCTGGTGGATGGCGCGGGCTACGAGCTCCTTGCCGGTGCCGGACTCCCCGGTGATGAGCACCGTGGCGTCGCTTGGCGCGATCATGGCCACCATATCCAAAACCTGGCGCATGGCTTCGCTGGTGCCGATGATTGACGTATTTCCGGATTCGCCGAGTTTATGCCTGAGCGCCTCGTTTTCCTTGCGCAGCCCGGCATGCTCCAAGGCGCGCTCCAGGCTCAGCCGCAGGACGTCGAAATCGAGCGGCTTGGTCAGGTAGTCGTAGGCTCCGGCTTTGAGCGCCGTCACTGCCGATTCCACGGTGGAATAGGCGGTCATGATCAGGATGGGGATGGCCGGATTGTAGGCCTTGATGGCTTGCAGGGCTTCGATGCCCGAGATGCCGGCCATGCGCACGTCCATGAGGATCAGGTCAAAGGGACGGCCGCGCACCGCTTCCACGGCCGCCTCGCCGCTTGCCGCGCCGTCGGTCGCGTAACCCCAGCCCCGGATCAGGGTGGTGAGCATGGCCAGATGCCCGGGGTCGTCGTCGACCACGAGCAGGCCGGGCTTGGCCGGCTCCCTCACGATTCCTCCGCCGTTTGTTCCGGGTTCAGGCCGGCTTGCGCGGGCAGGGTCACGGTAAAGACCGATCCCCGGCCGATCGCGCTTTCCACCTCGATCATGCCGCCGTGCCCCTCCACGATCTTGTGCACGATGGCCAAGCCAAGCCCGGTGCCGGCCGCCTTGGTGGTGAAATAGGGATTGAAGACCTGAGGCAGGTCCGCCGCCGGGATGCCCCGACCGGTGTCGGCCACTCGGATGCGCGCCCCGCCCGCCTCGGTCCCGGAAACCGAGACCCGGACCTCGCCGCCCGGGGCCGTGGCCTCCACGGCGTTCAGGTACAAATTGAGCAGGGCCTGGGTCATGCGGTCGGGATCGAGCAGAAGCTCGATCGCCGCCGCACTTCCCTCGAAGATTAAGCGAACGCCCTTTTTTTCGACCTCGCGCGCGACCAAGCTGAGCGCCGTGCCGGCCAAGGTTGAAAGGTCGGCCTTCCGCAACCTAAGCCCCCCTGGCCGGGCGAACTCCAAAAGCTGGGTAATGACGCGGTTCAACCGGTCCACCTCGCCGATCAAAATCTCCGACGCCTGCTTCTCCTCGCTGCCGGGCCCGAACTTGCCGCCGAAGTAGGTGGCGTAGCCCTTGATCGAACTGAGGGGATTCCTGATCTCATGGGCGATCCCGGCGGCCAGGCTGCCCAGTGCGGCGAGCTTTTCGCGGCGGGCGATCTCCTCGCGAAGCCCGCGTATCTCGCGCAGGTCGCGCAGAATGAAGACATCGCCGACCAGACCGCCCTCCTCGCTTAAGATGCGCGCCGCCGAGAAGCTCACGGGAACGGGCGGACCGCCGCCGAAGGGGCATTCGGTCTCGAACTCGAGCACGGTCTCGCCCTGGGCGAGCCTATCCTTGAGGCCGCACCAGCCGGGCGGGAAAATTGCGTCAGGCCACGCGCCAAGCGCCCGTTCGGCGTGAAAACCGGTGATGCGCAAGGCGGCCTCATTGACCGAGGCGACCCGGCCGTCCGGACCGGTGGTGATCAGGCCGACCGGCAAATTGGCCATGATCTCGCTCGCAAAGGCCCGGGTGTCGCGCAGGGCGACGTGAGCGGCGCGGACGCGGCCGGCCATGAACATGGCCAGCACCAGGCCCAGCCCCACCAGCAAAACGGCCGCCGAGACCAGGGCGGTGGTGCGCAAGTCGGCCTGCCTGGCGCGCTCGAAGGGGGCGACGTCAAAGCCGGCAAAAATGAAGCGCGCCGCGCCGACCTGAGTGGCCCCGGAGCCCGCGTCAGGCGAAGCGCCGCCCCCGGCTTGGCCCAGGCCCGATTCCCGGCCGAGCGGTGGCCGCATGGCCGGGCAGTCGTCGCTCGACCCGAGCCCGGCCGGACAGTCAGCCATGCCGCAAAAAGGAAAAGCGGCCAGCCGAAAATGCCCGTAGACCTCAAAGGCTCCCCGGCTGTCAGACTCGCCCCCGGCCTCGCCCGGCTTGGCGGTCCCGGCCGTGGTCAGCCGCCAGCGCCAGCGCTGCTCGCCCTGGTCCTTTGGGCCGGTTCCGCGGGGTTGCGGGGACGAGCCGGTCGAGGGGTCGCGCAGATGGGAGACGTCCATGGTCCGGCCGATCATGGCGCGGTCGTTGTGAGCCAGGATCAGACCGTTTTCGTCGGTCACGGCGAGATAGAGGATGTCAGGCTGCTTGGCCGTCTCCTCCAGCAACATTTGGAGCTGGCCGCCGCTCCAACGCATGCCCATGCCGGTGCGCGCCCCGGACTCGAAGGCCCGGATCAGGGCCGTGCCCTTCTCGAACAGGATCTGGGACATGAAGGCTTTTTCGCGGCTGGCCGCGCGCGCGAAGAGCGCCGCCACCACGGCCGCCAAAACGACCATGGCCCCGAACATGATCCAGGAGGGAAAAAGGGCGAGCAACCCGGTCTTGCGCGAAGCGCTGGTCATTTTCTTTACGGCGTCCTGCAGTGTGGTTTGGTCCGGCCGATGCAAAAAGCGGTCTTCGCTTGAAGAACCCGACGCATATTTCTTCAATCACCAGGCATCGTTCATGAAACCATTCTTACCCGGCTGCTGACGATATGCTGGCCTCGCCTAGAATAAGACCAGGTGGATACTTTGTAAACACTATCGCCGACCAACTGGGTAATTTGGGACCAGACGCGATCCGCTTGCCGGCGCGACGCCAGCGACAAAATCTCTTGCCGCACGACAATCATCAGGCATATCTACGTGTTGCCGCCAGTGGGCGCCATTGGCACGGACCGTGCTTTGGCCCTCCCCAGCGGGACGGGAGCCGCGCTTGCGGTCCCTGCCCGATCACGATACCGGGCGTAGAGACGACGCCCGGACAAGCAACAACCCGTTCCGGGAAAAATATCCTTTGGAGGACCGATGCAACGACAACGCACGCATTTACCGATCCTGACCGCTCTGCTCGCCGCCCTGGTTCTGACCGCCCTTGCCCTCACCGCCGCTCAGGCCCTGGCCGCGGGGGCAAGCCACGACGAGAGCGAGCTGGCCGACGGCAAGGCCCATTTCTACTCCGCCAAAATCGACGGGGTGGTGGTCAAATATTTTCTGGTCAAGACTCCCGACGGCGTGGTGCGCGGGGCATTCGACGCCTGCGACGTCTGCTATCCCGAAAAAAAGGGCTACCGCCAGGAAGGCAACTTCATGATCTGCGCCAACTGCGGCCAGAAGTTTCCCCTGGCCAAGGTGGGCCTGGTCAAGGGTGGCTGCAATCCTGCCCCGCTGGAACATAAGGAAGAAAACGGCAAGGTCGTGATCAGCGAAGACGCCCTGCGCCAGGGCGTCGCCTTCTTTAAGTAACGCATGAACATCCTCACCATTCCCCTGCGCAACCTGCGCCGCAAATGGCTCAAGACCTGCCTTTTGACCGTGGTTTTCACCGCCGCCGTCCTGTCCGTGGTCGGCCTGACCTATGTCTCCCAGGAGGTCGGCCAGAGCCTGGAGAAGAAACTGACCCAGTTCGGGGCCAATATCCTGGTCGAGCCCAAAGTCGAATCCTTAAGCGTGGGCTACGGCGGCTTCAACCTTGGAGAAGTGGCCTATGACACAAAATACCTCAAGGCGGACGACGCCGAGGCCAAGATCCGCTCCATCGCGCTGCACGAACGCATCAGTTCCGTGGCCCCGAAACTCATCGAGATGGTCAAGGTCGGGGGCAAGCCGGTAGGCGTGATCGGCGTGAACTTCGAGCAGGAGAATCTGATCAAGAACTATTGGACCGTCATCGGCGCGATGCCGGCCAAACCGAATGAGGTCCTGGCCGGGTCAAAGGCGGCGGCGCTCCTCGGTCTGGCCGTCGGCTCCACGATCACCGCCAACGGCCGCGACTTCACCGTCTCCGGGGTTCTGGACGAAACCGGCTCCGAGGACGACGGCGTGATCTTCGCGGACCTGCGCGCCTTGCAGGCGGCCACGGGCAAACTCGGCCAGGCCAATTTCATCGAGGTTGCCGCCCTGTGTTCAGCCTGCCCGATCGACGACATCGTGGCCCAGATCCGCACCCTGTTGCCGGATGTGGAGATCGTGGCCATGCAGAAGGTGGTCAAAAGCCGGATGTACGCCATCGATTTCGTGAAGAACCTGGCTGCGGGCGTGTGCGCCGTGCTCCTGCTCACCGCCTGCTTCATGATCGCCCTGTCGCTTCTGGCTTCGGTCAACGAACGCAAAAACGAAATCGGCATCCTGCGCTCGCTCGGCTTTTCCCGGACCAAGGTGTTTAGCATCTTCTGTTTCGAGGCCGTGGCCATCGGCTGCGTGGCGGCCGTGGCCGGCTACCTGGGCGGCGTTGCCGCCAGCCAAAAAACCCTGGCCATGCTCGACATCGCCGGTCAGGCCAGCCTGGCCGAACAGGCGGCGCACATCGGGCACGGTGCGGCGGTCGGTTTCGATCCCGCTCATTTCGGTCTGACGCTCGCGGCCGTGTGCCTGATCTCCATCGCCGCCTCGATCGTGCCTGCCTGGAAAGCGGCCAACACCGATCCCTGCGAAGCGTTGGTCATGCTGTAAGAATTTTTTGTGGAAGAAGGGAAGAAAACCGGGGGAAAACCCCTGTTGTAAACAAAAGGGGGTTTCCCCCGATCCCCCGTTCCCTAAAAAAACTTGGGGCTGTCCAGCAAAGGAACTTTAAAGTTTTTTAGGGCTGTCCTTGCTTAGGATGATTCTATTCGTCGAGAAGCGGGGGCCGGGGGCGGCAGCCCCCTGGAAAAAGAACAGTGGTTCTGGTTTTGGTTCTCCCGGAACGAAAGCCGGAAGCGGCGGCGAGCCAAGTTTTCAGAAAATGGGGTTTTTCCCCGATCTTCCTCAAAAGGAACCTCGATGATTACGGTCAACAACATCACCAAAACCTACAAAGGCGGTGAAAACGGCGGCGCACCCGCGCTGCGGGGAGTGTCCTTCGATATCCGCGAAGGCGACTTCCTGTGCGTGGTCGGCCGCTCGGGCTCGGGCAAATCGACCCTGCTGCACATCGTCTCGACCTTGCTGCGCCCGGATTCGGGTCAGATCCTCTATCGGGAAAAAGACCTGACCCGGCTGCCCGAACCGGAACTCAACCGGCTGCGGCTTGGCGATTTCTCCATGATTTTCCAAATGCACCACCTTTTGCCCTATCTCACCGCCCTGGAAAACACGCTTCTGCCCTTCATGAGCCGGCTGACCCCGATCAAGGCCGGTGAACTGGACGCGGCCAGGCTTTGCCTGGACAAGGTCGGCCTGGCCGGCAAGCACGGCCGTCTGCCCGGAAACCTGTCCGGCGGTGAACAGCAGCGCGTGGCCATCGCCCGGGCCTTGGTCAAGAAACCCAAGGTCCTCTTCGCCGACGAACCGACCGGCAGCCTGGACAAGAAAACCGGCGGCGGCATCATCGAACTGCTCGGCATCCTCAACGCCGAAGGCATGACCGTGACCATGGTCACCCACGACCAGGCTTACGCCAATGCCGGCAACCGGAAGCTGACCATGGAGGACGGAGTCCTCGCGGCCGACGACTAACCTCGCCGTTCAACACGACGGCCGGGGCGACAATCCTCGCTGCTCCAAAGCGGAAGCCGGGGCGGCAGCCCCCTGGGAATAGAACCCTGGTTCTGGTTTTCCGTCCCAGCCCGTCAGTTTTGAAAAAGGCTCTTGCCGCGCGGCGAAACAGCATCCCCCGGCGGGCCGCATTGGCCCGCTTTTTTTGTTCCCGGCCATGGGTCATTTGGATGCAAGCGGATACTTTTGGTGGATACAAACGATACACTTACGAACAAAGAAACCGGGCCGCACTGGCATCGATCTCAATGTTCACTGTAAATTGTAATTATTTTAACAATATACACATCATATCAATTCTGGCACGGCGGTTGCTGTAGGCAGGCCAAGTTATTTGAGACAAACCATCCACACGGAGGATTTCATGAAACGCTTTCTGATCATCGTCACCATTCTCGGCATGACGGCCGTCGCCGCCCAGGCCCAGACCAAGGGCAAAACCGCCCAAACCGCAAACAGCGCCTTGCCGCCCTGCTGCCAGACCGGAGGCGAGTCGAGCAAAGTGACCAGCGAGCAAATCCAGAAGTTCCTGGACGCCACCGTCCAGTTGCGCCAGGACCTGTTCGGCAAGAACGCAGAATACCAGGCCCTGCTCAAGGCGACCAATCCCGATCCCAAACAGGCCGGCGAGATCGCCCGTGAAATTTTCGATCTGCGCACCAAGATCGCGGCCGAAGCCGCCAAGCAAGGCTTTCCCCAGATGGGCATGATGGGCATGGGCGAGTCCGGCATGGGCGGCTGCGGCATGATGAGCGGCTCCGGCATGGGCGGCGGCATGATGGGCGGCAAAGGCATGAGCGGCTCCGGCATGACAGGCGGAACCGGCATGGGCGCCGCTGCCAAATAACGATTTTTCCTTCCCAACCCTCCCTCCTGAAACGCCCGCAGCCGCGGGCGTTTTCATTTCCAGGAACGAACCGCGGCAACGTTTCTAAGCCGGCCCCCATGCCCGCCGATTGCTTCCCGATTGCGTCGCAACGCGGATCGTGGTAAAAATATCTATTCGATATCATATAATTCGCGCCGGGGAGCGCGGCCGCCTCGGCAAAATCTCGGCCTGCCCCCAAAAAATTCCCGGCCCCCCACGTATCCGGCCGGACGGGCGTTGTGTCGCCAAGCGTCGCAACTGCGCCGGCGGAGGTTTCGTGAAAAAAGGCGGCTACCTGCTTCTTATCGCCGGCGCATTGACCCTGGCGGCCGCCTGGCTGGCCAGGGAGCCAGCCCCGCCCCCGTTCACCTGCACCGACGCCATAGGCTGCCTGGATATCGGCCCCGGCGAACCGGTCAAACTGGGGGTCATCGAGTCGCTCACCGGCGAGGTGGCCACCTTGGGGCAGGAGCAGGTCCGGGGTCTCAAGCTGGCCCTTGCCCGGCGCGGCGACAAGCTGTTGGGGCATAGCGTGGCATTGCAGATCGAGGACACCGGCTGCACGCCCGAAGGCGGGGCCAACGCCGCCATGCGCATCACGGCCGACCCCAAGGTCGCGGCCATCTTCGGCACGACCTGCTCCTGCGACGCCGCCACCGCAGCCCAGGTCGCAAGCCAGGCCGGGCTATCCATGATTTCCGGCAACAACAGCGCGCCCTATCTCACCGCCCTGTGCGGCCAAAAAGCGCCTTGCTGGCAAAACGGCTACCTGCGCACCGCGCCCAACGAAGAGGCCTCGGGCCCGACGGCAGCCAGGTTCGCTTATGAAAAACTCGGCGTGCGCCTGGCCGCCACCATCAACGACGGCGACATTTACACCAAGGGCCTGACCGACGGCTTCCAAACCGAATTCGAGCGCCAGGGCGGCAAAGTCGTCTTGTCGGCCACGGTCGACAAAATCGACTCCGACATGGGGCCGGTCCTGGCGGCGGTAAAAAATTCCAAGGCCGGACTGGTCTTTTTCCCGCTTTTCCAGCCCGAGGGCAATTACCTCTTGCTCACGGCGAGAAAAACCCCGGACTTGCGAAACGTCATCCTGATGAGCGACGGCGCGCTCATCGACGACACCTTCATCGCCGCCGTGGGCCAGGCGGCCGTGGGCATGTATTTCGTCGGCCCGACGCCGCCGCCGGACTCCCCGGCGGCGACGAAGCTGACTGGCGAGTACCTCGCCCGCTACCGGGAAAACCCGCCGACCATTTACCACCTCAGCGCCTTCGACGCCGCCGAGATCCTTTTTGACGCCCTCGAAAAAACAGCGGTCAAAGACCCGGATGGGAGTCTGCACCTTCCCCGCCAGGCCCTGCGCGCCGCCCTGTACGCTACCGCCGGGTACGAGGGAGTGAGCGGCCGCTTGACCTGCGACCGGTTCGGCGACTGCGCCAGACCCAGTTTCGACGTCCTGCGCCTGGACGATCCCGCCATGGGCGTGACTGGACTCAAAGCCAACGCCGTCTTCACCTACGCCCCGGACAAATGAAACGGCGTCACTCCCCAAGGCGCCTCTGGGCGCAACTCGGCATCACCGCTAAGCTCGGCCTGGCCTTCGCCCTGCTTGTGGCCCTGATCTTCATCGCCGCGCTCGTCCACTACTACACCCTCTCCGTGGTCAATCAGGCCCAGGCCGAAATATTGACCAGCATGGAGATTCGCCAACGGGTTTTCGAAATGGACGACGGACTGGAAAAGGCCCGCCGCCTGTACCACGACTTCATCTTCCATTACCCGGAAATCGGCTTCGACAAGGCCCGGGAACTCTATTGCCAGCCCTTGTTGGCCTCCATGGACATGGTCATCTCCCAAAGCGAAGAGCTCAAGGATTTGCTCGGTGGGTCCAACGTCAGCGAAGCCTTGCGCAAGTGCAATGTGGACGTCAATTTGTACCTTTCCTCGGCCAAGCGTTTCTCGGGCATATTCCTGGAACTCGTGGACCTGGTCACGGCCCTGGCCGGGCCAACCGGGCTGCACGCCAGGCAGGACGCCTTGATGGACGCCCTGGGCCGGGCGGCCGAATCCAGCGAGAACATCGACCTAAGCTGCCGGAAAATGGATCTGCTGGCCAAGGAATACCGGATCACCCGGCAACGGCCGCGCATGCAATCGGTATTCAACACGGTTTACGAATTGCATGCGGCCGTGGCCAAATCCGCGAAACTTTCGCCCGGCCAAAAGGCGCGTTTGCGGGACCTGCTCGATCAATACGCCGCCGTCGGAGCGAAAATTCTGGACGCGGATGTGGCCATCCGGAGCAAGGTCAACGATTTCGGCTTGCAATTTTCGACCGTGGACCCGATCTCACACGACCTGAAAATGCTGGCCGCAACCGAGGTCGAGACCGCCCGCGCCCGGATCGATTCCGCCGGGCGTTTGGCCCTGAGGGGCGTCGTCGCCACCTCCGTGTTCGGCTTTGTCTGCGCCCTGGGCATCGCCTGGGTGGTCAACGCCAGCGTGACGCGCAAAATCACGGACATGACCCGGGCCGCCTGGGAGCTTCGGACCGGAAACCTCGACGCCCGGGTGAAAACCGGCGGCAGCGACGAACTGGCCATCCTGGCCGAAAGCTTCAACGCCATGGCCGAACGGCTCAAGGATTTGGTCGAGAATCTGGAGGGCAACGTCCGCCAACGCACCCTTGAGCTGGCGGCGAAAAACAAGGAACTCGACGGGAAAAACCAGGCCTTGGAAATCTTGTCCATGACCGACCGCCTGACCGGAATCAGCAACCGGCGCAAGATCGAGCAGGCCCTCCAGGCGGAACTGCTGCGGGCCAAACGCTATCATACGCCGTATTCGGTGATCCTGATCGACGTGGACATGTTCAAGCGGGTCAACGACGATTTCGGGCATCCCGCCGGGGACGCCGTGCTGGTGCGTTTCGCCGGCATCCTCACGGCCCTGATCCGGGAAACCGACATGGCCGGCCGCTGGGGGGGCGAGGAATTCATCATCGTCTGCCCGGAGTCCGACCTGGCGGTCGCGGCCGCCCTGGCCGAACGCCTGCGAGGGGAAATCGCGGACAGCGATTTCCCGCCGACCGGGTCGCTGACCGCCAGTTTCGGCGTGGCCGCCTACCGCCAGGGCGACGAAGTCCACAGCCTGATCCACAGGGCCGACAAGGCCCTGTACAAGGCCAAAAAAGCGGGACGCAATACGGTCGAAACGCAGGGCGAGACAGGCGAAACGCAGGGCGAAACCGGCCTGTCCCATACGTAGCCTTTCAAAACGCAAACGGAAAACGCCATGACCGCCCAAACCACCATCGCCGTCTTCGACCTGGACGGCACCTTGACCCCGGGCAATATCGGCGTGGCCTTCGTGAAATACCTGCTGCGCCGGCGCGAGTGCGGTTTTGTGGCCAGGATCCTGGTTTATCTGATCTATCCTCTCTACAAACTCGGAATCTTGGATTTCAAATACGCGCTTTTGCTCGGAGCCTTCGCGCTTGACGGCCTGGACGAACAGCGCGTCGAGGAACTGGCCAGGGACTGTTTCGCGCGAGAGATCAAAGACACCGTCTTTGCCGACGGCCTGCGCGAAATCGCGCGCTGCAAGGAGCAAGGCCAGATCGTGATCCTGGCCACCGGGGCGCACCAAGCCATCGCCCGCGTCTTTGCCGACTACGCCTGCGTGGACCGGCTCGTGGCCACCACCTCGGCCGTCGAAAACGGTCGCTACACGCTCAAAGTCCACCGGCCCTTGCCCTACCGGGAGGGCAAACGTGCCTTGGCTTTGGCGCTCATCCGGGAATATCCGGGCAAGGCCCTCCTGACCGTGTACACCGACGAGAAGAAGGATCTGGCGCTTCTGCGCCTGGCGGACACGCCGGTGGCGGTCAACGCCGACCGGGCGGTCACGGCCTACGCCGCCTCGCGCCACGGGCGGATCGTATCGTTTCGCTGAACTTATTTCAAAAATGATCGGCAGAGATATAAAACCAGACCCAATGTTTTAGGGGCTGTCCTAGCTAAGGAATTCGCTCTCCGCTTTCATGGGGACCAGGGGCGAAGCCCCCTGGAAAAATACCAGTGGTTCTGGTTTTACTCTTCAAAGGGCTGACGCGTTCAGGTTTGAAAGCAGAAATCCAGAACCACTTTTTCCCCCAAGGGGGCTGCCGCCCCCGGCCCCCGCTGTAGAAAGGACCAGCGCCGCCGCACCCGGCCCGGCCGGACCAGGGTCAGGCGCGGACGATTTAGCGTGGCAGGCCGCTTGAAAAAAAACCGGCAATTCCCTAGGCTGGCCGAGCGGTTGTTTTAACATCGATTCTTCGAATCGCGGACGGCGAGAAGGAAGCGCACAGATGCCGTTTGTCGAATGGACCAGCGACCTATCCGTCGGCTTCACGCACGTCGACGAGCAACACCAGCACTTCATCGGCCTGGTCAACGATTTCTACAACGCCTTGGAGGTCGGGGAGCAGTGGTCGATCGTGGACGACACGATTGCCATGGTGCTTTCTTACGCCCAATACCATTTCGACTCCGAACAAGCGCTCATGGCGCAATATTGCTACCCCAAGGCCGCGGAGCATATTCGGGAGCACGACCGGTTCATCGAAAAAGCTTCAAAGCTTGATATCTGCAACCGCGCCAGGGAAGAAACCCTGCCGCTGGACGTCTTCAAATTCCTCATGGATTGGCTCACCGACCACATCGCCAAGTACGACCGGGAGTTGGCCGTGCATCTGCGCCGTTGCGCCGGGCAGGCGTAAGCCGCCTTATTTCCTGGCTGCGTCCACAAAGGCCTTGAACAGGCCGAGCATATCGGGCCGGGTGAGGTACATGCCCTCGGGATGCCACTGGACGCCCAGCATGAAGCGGTATTTGGGATTTTCCATGGCCTCGACGATCCCATCCGCGCTTTGGGCGCTGACGACGAAACCCTGGGCCGGATTCTTCACGGACTGGTGGTGGAAGCTGTTCACGGTGAGGGTTTTTTCCTTGAGGATGGTCGAGGTCAAGGTGTTGGGCGCGATTTGGACGGTGATCGTGGCCACGTCGCGCTTGGCCTTCTGGAAATGCTTGACCACCGGGCCTTTCAGGGAAACGTCCTGGTAGAGCGTGCCGCCGAAGGCCACGTTCATGGCTTGAATTCCCCGGCAGACGCCAAGCACGGGCTTGTTCAGTTCGGCGGCGACCTTGATCGCCTCCAGATCGTAGATGTCGCGCTCGGCCGAGACGGCCTCGGTCACGGGCATGGGCTCCTCGTGGTAGAGCAAGGGGTTGATGTCCGGGCCGCCGGCGACGAGCAGGCCGTCGATAAGCTCCATGTGCTGGCGGATAATGGCCGTGTCGGCGGTGAGCGGCAAAATGAGCGGAGTGCCTCCGGCGGCGAGGATCGCGGCGGCGTAATCCGCGTTTTGGTACTCACGCTCGGGTCCGTCGAAGCCGCCCGACACGTCGGGCGGCATAAGTCCGGCGATGATGCCGATGACCGGCCGTTTCACGGGCGCGGGCGCGGCTCCCGGTGCGGCCCCGGGTGCGGCCGTGGTCGCGGCCGGAGCAGACCCCGGCGTCTGGGCCGGCCCCTGGGTCAGGACCGCGGCCCCGGGCGCGGGCGCGACCTGGGCCGGGGAATCCAGGGCGAGCCCCAGGGAGAGCGCAAAAATAACAAGATAGACGAATGCGAAAAGTCCACGGAAGCGCAGCATGGGGTTCCTCCGAAATTGGCTCTCGTTCCTTCCCGCATACGCGCCAGTCTGAAATTTCTCAACCGCAGGCTGGGCCGCCCGTCACTGGCGCAAGACCTCGCGCAGCCCAGGAACGCGCGTCAGCAGGCGCGCGACGGCGAAGCACACCGGCAGAGCCAGGGCATAGAGCAGCAAAAATTTCGCCACCGGAGGGCCGTCGACCGGATCAAGCAGCCGGGCCAGGGCGACCAGGATCGGCGGGTGGAAGACGTAGACGGCGAAGGCGTTCCCGGTGAGCAAGCCGAGCATCGGGGTGCTTGCGTTGCATTTCTCGCGAAAGACGCAGGCCAAGCCGAGGCTCATGCACACGCCGGTGGCGGACTGCCAGAGGCACAAGGCGGCGGACTGCCAATGCGGACCGCCAAGGAGAGGGTCAAGCGGACCGGTGACGGCTCCGGTTAAGGTCAGCAACAAGCCCAGGGCGGGCCAGAGGCACAGCCCGCAGAGCAAAAACCGGCGTCCCGCCCGGTAATCCAAGACGCGCAGCCAATCGAAACGGTAGGCGGCGATGCCGAAGCTGAACATGACGACGTAGCCGGCGAAAAAACACAACTGCATGTTCAGGACGCTCGTGCCGATCGGCCAGACCAGGCGCAGGCTAAAGGCGATAAGGCTCACGGCCGCGATCAGGTACGCGGCCAGGCGAGGGGCAAAAGGCCGGGGACGACGCTCAAGCGAAAGGCCGCCAGGCCAAGCGCGCGCGGCGGCCAAGGCCAGCGAGAAGACGAGCAAGGCCAGGGCGAACCACATCGGCCCGGTGCCGGCTATCATGCGCCCGCCGGCCAGATAGGCGAGGTAGTAGGTGACAAACGAGCCGCGCGCCAGGGCCAAGGGGGAGCGGGCCAGATAGTAGACGGTGAGCGGATGGATGCAGACCATGTAGAACAGGGTCGGCGCGCCCAGGCGAAACAGCCGGCCCTTGGCGAACTCGGCGGGGCCTCGCTTGGATAAGGAGGCGGCGGCGAAATAGCCCGCCAGCATGAACAGCGCGTCCATGAAAAAGGCCTGGAAAAAGACTTCGAGCATAAGGAAGGAAAACCGCGAGGCGACGCTGAGCGGGAGAGGCTGCGTATAGTACCAACTGCCGAGGCCGCTGTAGGTGATGGCGCTGTGGGTGCCCAGGACCAGGACGATCAGGAGCAGCCGCAGGTTGTCGACGTACGCCATCCTATTCGGGCGCGCGGGTTCCATGGGCTTTTTCCCTCCGGGCTCAACGGCTTGTGGCGATGCCGCCAGTTGACCGCTATGTGCCAGGGGGAGCGCAAAAAGGCAATTCGGCTTTCGCGGGGGGAGCAATCGGACGGCACCTCCGTCCGGTCACATTTTAAAAAACCAAAACCAGAACCACTGATATTTTCCCAGGGGGCTGCCGCCCCCGGCCCCTGCTTAAGAGCAGACAAACGCCGACGGCTCCGGTGAGGCTTTACTCTTGGCCGGACGCACCGTTGACGACGGGTTCGATGACGCCGTGTAGGGGCGATTCACGAATCGCCCTCTTTTGTCCCGGCCCTCGCTTAAGACGAAAATGAATGAAGTTTTTGGGAAAAGGGGTTCGGGGAAAAACCTTTTGTTCACAAAAGGTTTTTCCCCGATTCCTCTTCCAAAAAGCTTTTCACTCGTTCCTATATCTTCAGCGGAGCGCCAGGGTCGCGGGTCGAGAGCCAGGTGTCCATGAGGACTTTGGAGGCAAAGATGGCGGTGAACATCGAGGCCACGATGCCCAGGATCAGCGTCACGGCGAAGCCCCGGATCGGGCCGGTGCCGAACTGGTAGAGCACGATGGCGGCGATGATGGTGGTCAGGTTGGCGTCCAGGATGGTCAGGGTGGCCCGGGAATAGCCCTCGTCCATGGCCGCTCGGGCGGTGAGTCCCCGTTTCGTTTCTTCGCGTATTCGTTCGAAGATGATGACGTTGGCGTCCACGGCCATGCCGATGGTCAGGATGATGCCGGCGATGCCCGGCAGGGTCAGCGTCGCCCCGAACAGGGCCAGACCGGCCAGGATGAGCACGATGTTGAGCAAAAGCGCCAGGTCGGCGACGATGCCGGCGAAACCGTAGTACACGGCCATAAATACGATCACGGCCACGCCGCCGACGAGCGCGGAAAACACGCCTTTATCGATGGATTCCTGTCCCAGGGAGGGGCCGACGCTGCGCTGTTCGAGCACGGTCACCGGCGCCGGCAGGGAGCCCGCGCGCAGCACTATAGCCAAGTCGCGCGCCTCGTTGACCGTGAAGTGGCCGGTGATCGAGGCCCGGCCGCCGGCGATCTTGTCCTGGATGACCGGGGCGGAATAGACCTTGCCGTCGAGCACGATGGCCAGGCGCTTTTTGATGTTCTCGCCGGTGAGGCGTTCAAAGAGCTTGGCCCCGCGCGCGTTGAAATTGAGCACGACGTAGGGCTGGTTGGTGTTGTCGAAACTGGCCCTGGCGTCGGAGATGTACTCGCCGGTCATCACCGCGTCTTTTTTGAGCACGATCGGCTTTTCCAGATAGCTGCCGTCCGGGTTGCGGTGGCGGTAAACGGCGATCTCCCGGCCGGGCGGCGGGGTCTTGACCGTTTCAGGATTGACGTCGTCGTCCACCAGCTTGAAGTCCAGGTGGGCGACCTGGCGGATAATCTCGATCGCCCGGTCGGGGTCCTGCATCCCGGGCAACTGAACCTGGATGCGGCCGTTGGCCTGCTTGCGGATGTCGGGCTCGGCCAAGCCGAACTGATCGATGCGGTTGCGTATGGTCTTGACCGCCTGATCGACCGTCAGGTCGGACTGGTATTTCTTGTATTCCGGGGTCATGGACATGACGTACTTGATCTTGCCGTCCTCCATGGTCTCGGTGCGGTCGATGCGCAAAACCGAATACTTGTCCTTCAGGAAGGTTTCCAGAGCCTCTTTCTTGTCCGGATTGACCAAAAGAAATTCCAAATGCTTGCCGTCCGGCGTTTCGGGTTTGTAGACGCCGATCTTCTCGTCCTGGGCAAAGCTTTTGATGTCCTGGGCCATCTGGGAAAGCGAGTTGGTCATGGCCTTGTCCAGATCCGCGGCCAGGGTCAGGTGGATGCCGCCGCGCAGATCGAGCCCCAGGCTGATCTGGTCGCTGGGGAGAAACTTCTCCAGGACGCCGCCCTGCACGAACGGCATCGAGGGCAGGACGTAGATGATCCCGATCAGGGCCACTAAGGCCACCAAGACGTAACGCCAAGTCAATCTGCCGGACATTGGAGCTCCAGAGAAAGAGGCGACCGGAGGAGAAACCTTTTGTGAACAAAAGGTTTCTCCCCCGAACCCCCTCTTCCAAAAAACTTTAGTAAGTTGGGGGTCTCGATGGACCCTATTTTTTCTCTTCCTTGTCCTTGTCTTTGGACTTGGCTTCCTTGGTCACGGGTTCGGCCAGGCCGGTCACGTAATTGCGGTTGATCTTGATCTCGATGCCCTTGGAGAGTTCCACGGTCAGAACGTCGCCGTCGGTATCGAGGATACGGCCGTAGAGCCCGCCGCCGCTCATGATGTAGTCGCCCTTCTTGAGCGCGCCCAGCATGACCTTTTGGTCCTTGGCCTTTTTCTGCTGCGGCCGGATGAGCAAAAAGTAGAAAATCACGAACATCAGGATCAGCGGCAAAAAACTCATCAGGGGGTTGCCCGGCTTGCCGTCGGCCCCCGGGGCGGCGCCCATCGCGTTGGCAATGCTGTCAAAGAACATGTCGTCCTCCGAATCGGTAAAGGGTTGAAGCGGTTTTCATCCCGCTTACGCGGCCACGTACAGGTTGCCGTAAGGCCGGTGTGAAAACGGTTTGACCCGGACAAAAGGAACGGAAAGGATTTCCTTGGCGTTCAGGCCGAAAGAATCGGCAAAGGCCGTAATGTGCCTGGTCAGCGTCTCCATGTCAGCGTCGTCGGCCGCTTCGGTCTTCAAATGCGGCCCGAGCTGCTCGACCGGCACGCCGCCGCGCACATAGATGACCCCGCCGTGCATGCCGGTGCCGAGGCTGCGCCCGGCGATCGGGGCGTCAGGCTTGCCGGTGAACATGCCAAGCAGGATGATCGCCCCGCCGGCCATGTATTCACCCAAAAAATCCCCGGCTTTCCCGCCGATGACCACCACCGGAACTTTCTCCATGTAGGCCTTCATGTGGATGCCCACGCGGTAGCCGACGTCGCCGCGCACCATAATGCGGCCGCCGCGCATGGCGTAGCCCAGGACGTCTCCGGCCAGGCCGTCGATAACGATCTCGCCGTCGTCCATGGTGTTGCCCACGCCGTCCTGGGCGTTGCCCTCGACGTGGATCTTGGGGCCGCGCATGAACGCGCCCAAATCCTGGCCGGGCACGCCGACGATCTTGAAGTTCAGCTCGCCGTCCAAGGCGTCGGCGATGTAACGCTGGCCGCGCACGTTGATCAGTTCGATATCCGTGTTTCCGGCGGCCACGGCTTCGCGGATGCGCTCGTTGAGTTGGCGGTAGTAAACGCCGCCTGCGTCCAAAGTAAACTTATCCATAATCCTAGGCCTCCAATTCCACGATCACCGGCTCGCCGGCCTTGGGCATCCACACCTTGTCGAGTTCCGGGCAGACGTCGCGCACGGCGGACTCCTCGCTGGACATGAAGACCCGGTCGCCGGACTCGGCGACCAGCAAGGGACGCAGCTTGATGCGGTCGTTGAGGCCCATCAGGCTCTTGCCGTCGCCAACCAAAATGGCGAAGGGGCCGTTGAGCATGGCCGGTCCGTAGACCATGCGCAGAGCGGTGAAAGCCTGCTTGTCCTGCTCGGACATGCGCGCGATCTCGTCCCAAAACGGCGGGGCGAACACCCAGGAGGCCATGCGCCTGGACAAGCCGTGCTTGCGGATGAGCAGGTCCAGCAGGTACGCGACCACCTCGGTGTCGGTCATCAGCGTGCATTCGTAGTCGTGCATGCACAGGTAGCGGCGGTTGATGCCATACGAGGAAATCTCGCCGTTGTGCACGATGGACCAGTTGAGCAGCGTGAACGGATGCGCCCCGCCCCACCAGCCCGGGGTGTTGGTCGGGAAGCGATTGTGGCCGGTCCAGATATAGGCGGCGTATTCATCGAGCCGGAAAAACTCGGCGATGTCCTCGGGAAAGCCCACGCCCTTGAAGGCGCCCATGTTCTTGCCGCTGGAAAAGACGTAGGCCCCGCCGGAACTTTTGTTGATGTCCATGAGCGTGGCCACGACGTAGTCTTCTTCGCTTAAGGATCGCCAACGCGGCCGGGTTTCCTTGACCGAAAGAAAAAAACGCCACATCAGCGGCGGGCTTTTGATGGCCAGCGTCTTGCGGGTGGGTATGGGTTGGGATTCGTGGACCTCGAAATGGGCCTTGATCATCTCCTCGGCGCGGTCGAGCGCCGACTGGGAACTGCTCATGACGTGGAAGGCATACAGGTCGGCCATGTCGGGATAGATGCCGTAAGCGGCGAAACCGCCCCCCAGGCCGTTGCCCCGGTCGTGCATGCAGGTCATGGCCGCGATCGGCATGTCGCCCTTGATCAGGTTGCGCTTCTTGTCGATGACGCCGAAGATGCCGCAACCGGAAATATCCTTCTCGTAATCGTAATACCGCAAAGGCGCTTTCATTGTATTGTCGTCTCCGCTTGGCCGATTTGTGCCGCTAAAGCCCGAAAATCGGGGCTAGCCTGTTAAACGGTTTCCTTGGCCCCGACCGGATTCCAGTTCTCGTCGAAAAAGTCCTCAGGCCACATCAAAATGGACGGCGCGCCGTCGATGAGCTTTTGACGGGCGGCCGCATCCAAGGGAAACTTGAAGCGGATAAACCCGGTGTACAACCCGGCGCTGTCGATGTCGCCGACCAGCACGCAGCCGACCAGCCTGTCGCCTTGGAAGACCAGCTTGCGATAGGTCCCGGCCTCCGGGTTGAGGACGTCGTGGACCTCAAAACCGGCATCGTCCGCCGGCGGATTGACCAGCCCCACGGAGGTGGTGGCCAGGCCGTAGAAGCTGATCGAGTTCATGGCCAGGCCGCCGTGGTAGGAGCTCGCGTCCCCGGCCATGTTCTTGCCCGCGTAATAGCCCTGGTTGAAGGCGTTGGGCCAGATGGGCACGACCCGCGTGCCTTCGACCAGCATGTCCGGGGCCTGGGCCACGTCGCCGGCGGCGTAAACGCCCGGGCTGCTTGCGGCGAGGTGGTCGTCCACCAGGATGCCCCGGTCCACTTTGACGCCGGCGTCCTTGGCCAGAGAAGAAGCCGGGATCACGCCGATGGCCACGACCACGATGTCGGCATCGAGGAACGCCCCGTCGGAGAGCAGCACGCCCTTGATCTTGCCGCCCTCGCGCTTGATCTCCTTGGCCGAGACGTTGCAAAAAACCTTCAGCCCGATCTTGCCCAGGCGTTCCGAGACGATCTTGCCGGCCTTGTCGTCGAAAGCCATGGACAAGACGCGCGGAGCGAGCTCCACGATGGACACGGCCACGCCCCGGTCGAACAGGCTTTCCGCGGCCTTCAACCCGATCAGTCCGCCGCCGATGACCACGGCCTTTTTGACCCGCCCGGCCACCTCGGCCAGCGCCTCGGCATGGGCGAAGGTGGTGAAGGAATACACGCCCTCGCCTTCCAGGCCGGCCATGGGCGGCCGAAAAGGCACCCCTCCGGTGGCGATGAGCAGCTTGTCGTAGGCAACGACCTCGCCCGCCTCGGTGGTCACGGCCTTGGCCTTGGTGTCGATCTTGGCGACCTTGGTGGCGAGCTTGAGCGTCACCTTGTTGGCGGCGTAAAAGGCGTCGTCGCGCAGGGCCAGGCGCTCCTTGCCGATCTTTCCGGCCAGGAGATAGGAAATCAGCGGGCGGCCGTAGGTCGGGACCGGCTCGTCGCTAATAACCGTGATGGCGCCTTCCCGGTCCGTAACCCGGATGCCTTCGATGGCGCCGAGCGAGGCCACCCCATTGCCGATGATCAGATATTTCATTGGGACTTCCCCGTTGCCGTGATGTCTGTTGACGTCTGGTTTGCGCCGCCGAAACGCTCCGCGACGGACTACTTCTCGCCCCTGTCTTCGTAGACGAGCGCCCAGTTGGGGCAGACCTCGACGCAGGCCGGGATGTCGCGGCCGGCGCACAAGTCGCACTTGACGATCTTTTCCTTAATGGGGTGGCGCCTGATCGAGCCGAAGGGACAGGCCATCAGGCACGACCAGCAGCCCACGCATTTTTCCTCGTCGTACTCAGTGCGGCCGGTTTCGCGGTTCTTGGTCAGGGCCCCGGAAATGCAGGCGGCCACGCAGGCCGGCTCGGAGCAGTGGCGGCAAGACAGGGCCACGCAGGCCGGGCCGTCGTGGATCACGTTCTTGCACGGAGAAAGACCCTGGGCGTCTTTTTCCTCCTTGTAGGCGATGACCACGTCGCGGCTTTTGGAGTGGGCGGTCAGACAGGCCACCTCGCACAGGTGGCAACCGATGCAGACTTCCTTGTTCGGATAAACCTTTTTCATACAGCTCCCGCGTCCGCTTCCGGACTTGCGTCACGTGCGCCCGGCCGGCCTGACACCGCCGGCGCGCTCATTTGCTTTGCTTACGCCCCGGCGTGCCTGACGCCCAGGATGTCGAGTTCCGTCTGGGAAAGTCCCACGGCCCGCAGTTTATCGCGGTTGCCGCGCAGGCTTTCGATAGAATTCAGGCCCATGCCGCCGAGCATTTCCTCGATCTCGTGCGACCAGGCCCGGACCAGATTAGCCATCTGCTTGGCCGCCTTGTTCGGGTTCTGGCGCTTGGCGAGGGCAGGATCGTTGGTGGCGATGCCCCAGGGGCATTTGCCGGTGTAGCAGCGGGCGCACAGGGTGCAACCCACCGCCAGAAGCGCGGCCGTGCCGATGTAGACCGCATCCGCGCCGAGCGCGATGGCCTTGACCACGTCGGCGCTGCAGCGGATGCCGCCGGCGGCGATGACCGAAGCCTGGTTGCGAATGCCCTCGTCGCGCAAGCGCTGGTCGACCGCGGCCAGGGCGAGTTCGATGGGAATGCCCACGTTGTCGCGGATCATGCCCGGGGCCGCGCCGGTGCCGCCGCGCATGCCGTCGATGGCCACGTAGTCCGCCCCGGCCCGGACGATGCCCGACGCGATGGCGGCCACGTTGTGCACGGCGGCGATCTTCACGCCCACGGGCACGCGGTATTGCGAGGCCTCTTTCAGGGCGAAGATGAGTTGGAGCAGGTCTTCTATGGAGTAGATGTCGTGGTGCGGGGCCGGGGAGATCGCGTCGGAGCCGAGCGGCACCATGCGCGTCTCGGAGACCTTGGCGGTGATCTTTTCACCGGGCAGATGGCCGCCGATGCCGGGCTTGGCGCCCTGGCCGATCTTGATCTCGATGCCGCCGCCGGCGTTCAAGTAGTCGCGGTGCACGCCGAAACGGCCCGAGGCCACCTGGACGATGGTATTCGCCCCGTACTTATACAGCGAGGGATGCAGGCCGCCCTCGCCGGTGTTGTAGAAGATGCCGAGCTCCGTGGCCGCCCGGGCCATGGCGATGTGCAGGTTGAAATTGATCGAGCCGAAGCTCATGGCCGAGAACATGATCGGGGAATTGATCCGCAACTGCGGGCCGATCTTGGTGGCCAGTTTCGGCCCCTCGGGGGTCTTCTCGAAAGTGAGCGAGTCCGGCTTGCTGCCGATAAAGGTGGTCAGCTCCATGGGCTCGCGCAACGGGTCGATGGAAGGGTTGGTGACCTGGGAGGCGTCGAGCAGCAGGCGGTCCCAGTAGACCGGAATGTTGACCGGGCTGCCCATGCCGGTGAGCAGGACGCCCCCGGTTTCGGCCTGTTTGTAGATGTATTTGATGAATTCCGGCCGCCAGCAGGCGTTGGCTTTGAAGTCCGAGGATTTTTCCTGGATGAGCAGGGCGTCGGTCGGGCACAGGGCTTCGCAACGATGGCAGCCGACGCACTTGGAATTGTCGTGGACCACGCACTTGCGGTTCTCGTCCCAGGTATGGACCCCGTAGGAGCACTGGCGCACGCAGACCTGGCAATTGATGCAGGCGTCCTTGTCCCGCACGACCTGGAAGTCGTGGTATTTTTTACTGATGGGGGTGAAGGCCAAGTGAATCACCTCGATGTTGGGAATTTGCGGGGACCCGCCCCGAAATGCCGTTAATGAAAAAAACTCCGGTCTCTTCGCCTGCCCGGCCGGCCGAACCTGGATCGGGGCGACCTCAAAAGGACCGCTTGGCGCGCCCCAGCGCCCTTCCCGCTTCAGGAAAAAAAGGTGAAACCGCGCCTGGCGGTTCCACCTCGAATACTTGGGTTAAGGGCGCGGCTCTCCGGACGCCAAAAACGAAAGTTCCTCAAACGCCGGCTGAAAAGTGCGGAATTCTAAACAGAAACCTTGGGCTGTGTCAACAATCGAAACAGCCGATCTTGCCCGCCCCCGTCTCACCGCCCGCCGCGCGCGAAAGCCACGATCTGGTCCGCGCCCACCGCCCCGGCCTGGCGCCTGACCTCCCGGCCGCCGGCGAAGAGCATCAGCGTCGGGATGGAGGCGACACCAAAGCGCGCCCCGAGCGCCTGTTCGGCCTGGGTGTCGACCTTGGCCGCGATCACGCCGGGCGCGAGCATGGCCGCGGCCTGCTCGAAGGCCGGAGCCATCATCTTGCACGGGCCGCACCACGGCGCCCAGAAATCCACCAGCACCGGCAGGTCCGAGCGTTCGATGAAGCGGTCGAAGCTGGCGCCGGTCAGGTTGACCGGCTTGCCCGGGACGAGGCTGGCCTGGCATTTGCCGCACACCGGTCCGGAGGCGAGCTTGTCCGCGTCGACGCGGTTGACGGCCAGGCACTTGGGGCACACGGCGTGGAGGGGATTATTCATGGCCTACTCCATGTCCTTCGTTCTGCTTGAAACTTGTTGCAAAAGCGACTGCAAGAAAGAGAAAATCAGAACCACTCTTTTCTTTCCAGGGGGCTGTCGCCCCCGGCCCCCGCTTCAAGATCAAATCGGATCCCGGAGGCATTCTTTTCCTCAACGCCGCCGTTTTCACCAGCTGCCGGCCGTTTCCGCCTTCCGCGCGCAGCGCGAGGCTTCCACGGTGATGCTCACGCCGCCGCGCGCGGCGAACTGCCCGGTCACGGTCATCTCCACCGGCTCGCAGGCGGCCCAGAGGTCGTCGAGGATGCGGTTGGTCAGGGTTTCCATGAAGGCCGGTTCACTACGGTAGCTGAACAGATATATTTTCAACGACTTGGATTCAATGCAGGCTTTCCCCGGCACGTAGCGCACCCGGATTGTCCCGAAATCCGGCTGGCCGGTGATCGGGCACAGGCTGGTGAATTCGGCGGTCTCGAACGTGACCGTGTACTCGCGCCCGGCGTGCGCGTTGGGAAAAGTCTCCAGGATGGAGGCGTCGACGCGTTGCGGGTAGACGGTTCCGGATTTGCCGAGCAGCGTCAGTCCGTTCGCGTCGTCTTTGGGCGTGGTCGTCATAGGTTCATTATCCTCATCTATGTTATGCTCTCGACGCTTTCGATGCTTTCAATGCGCCCGAAGCTCTCAATGTTTCCGGCATTCACGATGTTCTCGGTGTTGCGACGCTCTCGATGTGCTCGACCTGCCCGACGCCCTCAATGTCCTCTCTACTCTCGATGCGGCGTTGACAGGTTCGGCCGCGGGCCGCTATTTCAACTTCGCGCCTCGCGAATGTGCCTGTTTGTCTGCGCCCGCGCAAGAGGCACGAAGCGTAATATAATAACGATAAAAGTTTTTTGAAGGGGGCGGGGGGGAAACTTTTTTTCAAAAAAGTTTCCCCTGTCTTCCCTTCCGAACGGAGTACCCATGGCCGGCGTTTTCGACATCACCGTGACCGGCGGATTCTGCGCCGCGCACCGGCTGCCCGCGCATGCCGGGGCCTGCGCGCGCGTGCACGGCCACAATTTCACGGTCACGGCCATGCTGGCCGCGCCCGAACCGGTCGAACCGGGTGAGCTGGGCGAGTCGGGCATGGTCATGGACTTTCTCGACATCAAGGCCGTTTTGGACTCGGTGCTCGGCGAACTCGACCACAAGGATTTGAACGCCCTGCCTGAATTTCAAAACGCCCCGCCCACGGCCGAGCTCCTGGCCAGGCACATCTTCCGCCGCATCAAGGCCGCTCTTGAGGCCTCGCCCGGCATGGCGGGTACGCCGGTTAAGCCCGTGCGGGTCGAAGTGCGCGAGACCAAGGACTTCGCCGCCGGATACCGTGAGGACTAGATGGCGCTCCTTGTCAGCGAAATTTTCTACAGCATCCAGGGCGAATCCTCTTACGCCGGCCGGCCCTGCGCCTTTGTCCGGCTCTCGGGCTGCAACCTGCGCTGCTCCTATTGCGACGCCAAGTATGCCTACACCGGCGGCAAGGAGATGGTCCCGGACGAAGTCATCGGGGCGATCCGGGCTTACGGCTGCCCGCTGGTGGAAGTGACCGGCGGCGAGCCGCTGCTCCAGGCCGAAACCCCAAGATTGATCGAGGAATTCGTCGGTCTCGGGCTGACCGTGCTGGTCGAGACCAACGGCTCCCAGGACATCAGTTTCTTAAGCCCCGGCGCGACCGCCATCGTGGATTTCAAATGCCCGAGCAGCGACGCAGCCTGGGCCAACGACATGGAAAACATAGGCCGGCTTCGGCCCCAGGATGAACTGAAATTCGTGGTCGGCAACCGCGAAGACTACGATTTCGCGGTCAATTTGCTCGCCGAGCACCCCCAACCCGGCCGGGCGGTGCATTTCCAGCCGGTCTTCGGCCTCATGCACCCCAAAACCCTGGCCGGCTGGATCCTGGACGACCGCCTGCCGGTGCGCCTTTCCCTGCAACTGCACAAATACATCTGGCACCACAAGGCCAGGGGCGTCTAAGCCATGACCGCGTCCCCAAAATCCTGCGTCTGCCTGCTCTCGGGCGGCGTCGACTCCACCACCTGCCTGGCCATGGCCGTATCCCAGGGATACGCCGCGCACGCCCTGTCCTTCGACTACCGCCAGCGCCACAAAATCGAACTGGAAGCGGCCAAAACCGTGGCCCGCACGCTGGGCGCGGCCTCGCACCTGATTTTGCCTTTGCCGCTGGGCGACATCGGCGGCTCGGCCCTGACGAGCGCCACCCCCGTGCCCAAGGACCGGGACGAGGCGCATATGGCGAGCGGCATTCCGGTCACCTACGTGCCCGCCCGCAACACCGTGTTTCTGGCCTTCGCCATGGCCTACGCCGAGACGCTGGCCACCGGCGACATCTTCATCGGGGTCAACGCCCTGGACTACTCCGGCTACCCGGACTGCCGGCCGCAGTTCATCGAAGCCTTTGAGACCATGGCCAATCTGGCCACCAAACAAGGCGTGGAAGGAGTTATCCGCACCACCATCCACACCCCGCTCATCCGCCTGACCAAGGCCCAAATCATCCGGGCCGGAACGCAGCTCGGCGTGGACTACGCCATGACCTTCTCCTGCTACGACCCCTCGCCGGACGGATCGGCCTGCGGCCACTGCGACTCCTGCCTGCTGCGCAAAAAAGGCTTCGCGGAAGCGGACCTGCCCGATCCGACCAAGTATTGTGGATAAGAGAAAAACCGGGGGGAAAATCTTTTGTGAACAAAATGTTTTCCCCTATAAGTCATCCCCATATTCACATCGATGTTACTTCATAAAAACCTTTAGACGTATGCAAATAGTCGAAAAATGGGACGGATTATTGATGTATTTCAATATTCCATACCCAACGTTATTATTTCCGGGAAAATGTGAATCTACAAGTAAGCACTTGCTGCATCCATATATAATTCATTCATAATTTTTAAATCGAAAAATTTGGTCTCCCGTGTCTCGTCCTATACTAATAACGATATCTGGAGCAGATCTTGCCTCTTTGAGTATTGTATCGTGATCTAGACCTGTTCGTTTCATTACTCTTCATATTGTTGTCCAAGTATAATTACTGTCTTTTATTATCTCACGAATTAAATCTAAATTACTTCGAGAACCTTGCGGGGGAACAAAACCTTGTAAGTTTAAATTATCCTTTGTTTCATCAAGTTGTGCGCCGCGTTGTTCAATATTATCTTTCTCAATTTTCAATAAATCTTTATCTTTTCTTATCATATCTATTTCATTGTACAGCTCTTTCCGTATAGCTTCAACTTCCTTACGTGCATCATTTATTGATATACTAGCCATACGGACATCAAAACCAAAAAATGCAACACAAACAAATGAAAAAAATGCTATAAATATACCAGCTATCCAAAAAACGGCTTTTAAAAAAAGAATAATATTTTCATTTATGGTTATAGTAATATCTTTTGAAACTGATCCTGAATCAGAAGCATACGCTACACCTTGAAGTAGTAATAACAATACAATAGGAACAATCCGGATCACAAGTTTATCCTCCTATTTGTTTGAAATTACAATAATTCCTGAACCTCAGAGCCCTGCCACTTAACCTTTTGATATTATCACGCCGGAAACTCCACCCGAAACCTCGTTCCCGGGCCGGTTTCGACGCTGATCTCGCCCTTGAGCTGGTCGGCCAGGGCCGCGATGAGCTGCATGCCGAGCGAATCGGCCGTGCCGATGCGGAACCCCTCGGGCAGCCCCGGACCGTCGTCGGCGATCTCCAAGACGGCCTTTGCGTTTTCCCGACGAAACGACACGCGCAGTTCTCCAGGGGCGTCCGTGGCGAACGCATGCTTGAAGGCGTTGGTCACCAGTTCGTTGACCAGCAGGCCGCACGGAATGGCCGCTTCGAGGCTCATGGGCAGGTGATCGGCGTGCACGGTCAGGCGCACGTTGCGGGAAACGTCCTTGTAGCTTCCGGCAATCCGCGAAACCAGCTCGCGGATATGGTCGCCCATGTCCACGGCGCTGAAACTTTCCGAACGGTAAAGCCGGTCGTGGATCATGGCCATGGAGCGCACCCGGCTTTGCATCAGCGAAAAGGCTTCCATCGTGGCCGGATCGGTCATTTTGGCGGTTTGCAGATTGATCAGGCTGGTGATGATTTGCAGGTTGTTTTTGACCCGGTGGTGCACTTCCCGGAGCAGCGTCGTTTTCTCGGCCAGAGACAGGCGCAGGGATTCCTCGGCCCGCACCCGCTCCGTCAGGTCCTCGATCATGGCCATGTACTCGCCGTGCGATATCTCGCGCGTCTGTGCCCGGACGATGAGTTGCTTGCCGGTGACTATCGAGACATAGGGCCCCTCGTATTCCGACTCCCCTTTTTCGAGCGTCAGCCGCACAAATTCACTAACCGGGCCTTCCGGCAAGCTCGCAGGCAAGTCGATGCCCACAACGCGCTCGGGCGAATCCATCCCCATCATCTCGGCCAGCCTGCGGTTGCAGGCCAAAATCACGCCCGCCGCGTTGAACAACACTATTCCGGCCGGAGACCGCTCGAAGACCTGCCGGAACCCGAATTCGCTGGCGCGCTGGGCGGTTTCCGCCTCAAGGCGTTTTTCCTCGCGGTCGGCGAGTTCCCCGGCCATCTTGTCAAAGGCCGCCCCAAGCTGGACGATTTCCCGGCAGGCGCTCATTTCCCCGGCGCGGGCGGTCAAGTCTCCGGAAGAAAGCCGCTTGGTGGCCCGGATCAAGGTGTCCACCCCGGTGCCGATAGTCATTTCCCCCAGGGCGCGCGCAATGGTCAAGGACAGAATCAAGGCCCCCAGCATCAGGGCCATGGACCGGCCGGACCCGCCGGACAGGAGATCCCTCAATCCGAGAAGCGGCGTGGCGACCAAAACGGTCATGTACGGGGGCGAATCGGGATAAAGCCGCAACTTCGCAAAAGCGTAATACGACCTCTCCCCGTGAGGCGACCTTTCCTCGAAAACTCCGGTGTCCTGCTTGGAATCGGCGATCCGTTCCCGGACGATGGGTTGGACTGGCGCGCCCACGAGGATCGCCGGGTCTTCGGGAAAGTGGTACAACCGCATTCCCGAGTAGTCTATTAAAGCGCAACGCATCCCCCGGGGAACGGGTATCCGGGAAAAAAGTTCGCTGTACTGGGACAGCGGGAAGGCCGCGACCAGGATGCCGGTCAATTCGCCCGCATCGGCCAATATCGGCACGGCAAAATGAAATCGCTCCACGCCGGAAATCATGCCGCGGGCGTATTCACCGGCACTGAAACCCTTGGTCCGCAAGAGATCTTGATAAAATTTACGGAGGGAATGGTCGACCCTTCCCCCGTTCTGCATGGTTGTGGCCACAGTCTTGCTGCTTGGGTCAAGCAGAATAAAATCGGCGTAATTCGGGTTGATCCTGAGGAGCTTCTGGAACAAGGCCGTGGTCCGGTCGGCCTCCATGGCCTTCACTTCCGGCATTTCGGCGACGAGTGTGAGCAGCAGGCGGGTATTTTCGGTGAGCAGGGTCTGCTGGGCCGCCAGGGTCTGGGCCAGGCCCATGGCCTGGCCCTCGGTGTCGCGGGAGGATCGCTCGATTTCGACGAGCCCGTGGTACATGACTATGCCCAAAGCCGGCAGCATGGCGCACAACACCAACGCCGTCAGCGTGGCGCGGATCGTCCACTGGGAAAGGGATTTCATGCCATCGCATCCTTAATTGGTCACGGCTACCACACAAGCTTGACGGTAACAACTCCCGCCTGGCGCGGCGGGGGGAGAGCGGAAAAAAAGAAAGAAAATCCAGAGGAATACCCTGTTATCAATTCACCATTGAAATTTTCCGGAGAGAGTCCGGGGGAACCCTTTTTTTAAAAAGGGTTCCCCCGGATCGTCCTCTACTCCAACCCCTCCAGGGCTTCGTCCACCGAGGCGTTTTCATGCACGATCATGTTCAGCGCGTGCAGCAGCCGGGTCGGATTTTTGTGTTGGAAGATGTTGCGTCCGACCGAGAGGCCACGGCCTCCGGCCAGGATGGAATCGCGTACCATTTCCAGGAAAGCCTTAGTGGTGGGCGTCTTCGGTCCGCCGGCGATGACCACCGGCACGCAAGTCGACTCGACCACATGGGCAAAGGAATCGATATCGCCGGTGTAGGGCACCTTGATCACGTCCGCGCCCAGTTCCACGCCCACCCGGGCGCAATGGGCCACGATTTTCGGGTCGAATTCATTGGCCACCTTGGGTCCCCGGCCGTACATCATGGCCAGGATCGGCATGCCCCAGGCGCTCGCCGCCTTGGCCGTTTCGCCCAGGTCGCGCAGCATGGCGGGCTCGCTCTCGTCGCCCAGATTGATGTGCACGGAAACCGCGTCCGCGCCCAGGATGAGCGCTTCTTCCACCGAACAGACCAGGGTTTTGGCGTTGGGCGTGGGCGACAGCGAGGTCGAAGCCGAAAGGTGGACGACCAGCCCGATGTCGCGGCCGCGCCCCCGGTGGCCGCAGCCTACGACCCCCTTGTGCATGAGCACGGCGTTGGCTCCGCCGTTGACGATCTGGGTCACGGTCGTGCGCATGTCGACGATGCCCTCGATCGGGCCGACGCTGACCCCGTGGTCGAGCGGCACGATGATGGTGCGGCCGGTGTCGCGGTTGAAAATGCGTTCGGTGCGAATGGATTTGCCGATGTTCATGGGAAACTCCTTGTGGTTTGCTCCGTGGAGACCGGGCTGTCCGCGGCTGAAAAAAAAGGCCGCGGGGTGTACCCGCGGCCTTTTTGGGAGGCGTGGTTGGCTTTGCGCTACAACGAAATCCCCCAATGACCACGGGCGGTTGCGTAGCTAAAATAATAAAAGAACCCCAGGGAGCGGTCATTGACGGTATGCATGTCTTTCTTTCTATTCCCAAAGCCCGCTCTTGTCAACTCTTCGCAATCAGGGTAAAAATGAAAAGAATCTGTCCCTCCAGGTTGCCTTTGATGCCTTGGGACGTGATGACCGTGTTTAATTACTTTTTTCACGAGGCTTGTTCCGTCTTCATATTGTCTGTACTGATTTTTTCCAATCGCGATGGTCCGACCCACCGGCCGCCTGTTACCCCGCGCGGCCGGCCAATCTTCCGATGGAGGGTGCATGACAGCCTATACCGTCTACCTCGAACAGCTCCACGCCCTGCTGCAAGCCTGGAGCAAGGAGCACCAGATCTACGTGCCCACGGCCGTGGAAAGCGGGTACTTCGACTTCAAACCCTGGCGGGAAGGCGTGGAAATCGCCTTCGACTACGACCTGGCCTACAACACGCTCAAACGCTATTTCCTGCCGCCCAAGGAAGACCTGATCGTCTTCGATCTGGCCTCCAAAACGGCCGAGATGGTCTTCGACGCGCCCAAGCAACTGCTCTTCGGCGTTCATCCCTACGACATCAGGGGCATCAACCAGCTCGACCAGATCATGGAAGCCGGCGCGCCGGACCAGTATTACCTGCACCGCCGCGACGCCACCGTGGTCTTCGGCCTGACCCCGATGCGGGTCGCCGAAACCGCCTTCTGGAGCACCATGGGCGCGGGCGAAGTGGACCGGGGCTTCGATCTCTTCTGGACCAAAACCGGGCCGTCCACCTTCCTGGTCGAGGTCGGCTCCATGCGCGGCGAGAAAATGCTCCTGGCCGCCGGAGAACTCACCCTGGCCTCGCCCGGCGCCCGCGAGGCCGCCCGCAAGGCCCATCTCAAGATCATGGACATGGCTCGGGGCAACGCCCTGAACTTCGATTGGAAACAGATTCCCAGGATGCTGGACAAATGCTGGAATTCCCCGCTCTGGCAGAAAAAGGCCGAACTGTGCCTGGCCTGCGGCTCCTGCAACATGGTCTGCCCGACTTGCTACTGCTTCGACATCCGCGAGGAAGCCGACGAACTGCTCCAAAAGGGCACGCGTTTCCGGGAATGGGACGGCTGCATGCTCACCTCCTTCGCC
>Ga0326727_10003712_pt1 | contig 48046 bp, 46 predicted proteins | sample MB2enrmetagenome_FD_207643 | JGI IMG/M metagenome (GOLD analysis project Ga0326727, IMG submission 207643) | Lab enriched peat soil microbial communities from McLean, Ithaca, NY, United States - MB29MY | ecosystem: Environmental > Terrestrial > Soil > Wetlands > Peat | place: USA: New York... | reverse complement strand
CAACGGAGGCTGCGGTAGCGGAGAGGATATTTGCCAGGTTGGCCCGGCCCACCAGTGAGGACGCAAGCTCCAGTTTGCCGGCCGGGGTCAGGATCGTGCCCTCCAGCCCGTTGTGCCGGCTGTCGAGGCGTTTCACTTTGACCTGGGCACTCGAGTTCATGCCGTAGGTCAACTGCCGTGAACCGCGCAGGTCAAGGAGCTTCTTGCCCCAAGGGTCATCGATGTTAATCACCGCAGTGGCCGGCGGAGCGGCGCCAAGACCCTCGAACAAACGACGCTTGGCTTCAAAGTAGTGCTCGAAGTCCTTGTGATAATCCAAGTGGTCGCGGGTCAAATTGGTGAATACGGCCACGTAGTACGGGAACCCCCAAACTCGCTCCTGAGCCAGCGCATGCGACGAGACCTCCATCACTGCGCCGTCGCCCCCAGCTTCGACAGTCTGGGCGAGGTAAGACCACATGTCCAGCGACTCCGGTGTGGTGTTGAGCGCGGGCAGCACGCGGCCGCCGACTCGGTACTCAATAGTCCCGAATAGGCCGGTGCGAATTCCCGCGGCGCGCAAAATGCTATCCACCAGAAAGGCTGTAGTCGTCTTGCCGTTTGTGCCGGTGATTCCGACGAGTTTCAGGTGTAGATCAGGCAGGCCATAGAAGCGGCGTCCGGCTGTCGAGAGCGCCCGGCGGAGATGAGGGACTCGCACCCAGCGCGATGCCAGTTCGCCGGGAGGTTGATGCTCGCTGACCACGGCTATTGCACCCCGGTTGAGCGCTTGGGGGATAAATGTGTGCCCGTCGGCCTTCTCCCCCTGGATCGCAAAGAAAAGACTTCCCCGCTGCACTTGGCGAGAATCGTAAGCCAAAGAGGTGACGTCGCCTTCGGCTTCCAGGCCTATGTCGAGGCCATCCAGCCCTCGCAACAACTCGTTCAGTTTCATTGCCCGCTCGCATTATATCACTGCGCGAATCTTGACAGCCTTACCACCAATTTTGTTCCCGGCGCCACCTGCGAACGCGCGGGGATGCTCTGTTCGACGGCCAATCCGCTGCCCAGAAGACTCAGCTCAAGACCCAACTTCTGGCACTCCTGGGCGACATTGCGTGCTGCCAGCCCGGAGAAGTCCGGAACGTCTACATGAGGACCGTTGTCCAAGAGCACAGTAGGGGGCGCGGAGGCAGCCTCCACTTCTTGATCGGTCGAAACTCTCGACGGCTCAGTCGTCGAGAATGATGCGGTCTGAACGGGTGAAGTGGCAGCTCGTCGGTGCTCAGTGCCCTGGGATGGGCTCCCATCAAGGTTTCCGGGTTTCTGGCCCGGAATCCCAGCGGGGGTTGAGGCCATGAATTGCGGCCTTGGGGAAGGAAGGTCTTGCGGAACATTCAGGTATCCTAAAGTCTGCTCTGCGACGGACTTGAACACTGGGGCTGCCACATCAGTCCCGTAAATTGCTCCCACCGGCGTGTCGATAACCACCAGAATGGTTACCGCCGGTTTCCCGACAGGAGCGAAGCCAACAAAAGAGGCCACATAGTGTGAATGGGAGTAGGCGCGGGAAGGATCGATCTTCTGTGCCGTGCCAGTCTTGCCGGCAGACGTATAGCCCGTGAGTTGCGCAGGCTTGCCGGTTCCCCTTTGCACTACTGCAGTGAGGAACTCTTTCATGAGGTTTGCCGTCCGTTCGCTGATCACGCGGTGACCCGGAACCGGAGGCATGGAGTCGTGTGCCGGACCAAGGAAGAGGTCACGGATTATGCGCGGCTCGAACAATACACCCCCGTTGGCCACCGCGGAGTACGCGCTGCTGAGTTGGACAGCCGTCACTCCAACTTCCTGCCCCATCGACATTTCGCCGATTGATAGTCCTGACCAGTAGGTGGGGGACTTTAACAGTCCGTGTTCCTCGCCCGGGAGTTCGACGCCCGTCTTTTCGCCGAATCCGAAACTGCGGATATACTTGTAGAGCCGTTGTTGTCCCAACCGCATTCCCAGCTTGATGGCGCCCACGTCGCTGGAATTCACCAGGACATCCTCGACCGTCAGCGCGCCGAACCGCTTATGATCGTGAATGACGTGACCCGCAAGTACGATGCTGCCCATCTGGCAGTCGATAATCTCCTCGGGCCTCGCCAGTTTTTCTTCCAGAACGGCTGACAGGGTGATGAGCTTGAAGGTTGAGCCGGGCTCGTATACCCAAGCCACGCCGCGGTTTTCCAGAGCGCTGGTAGGGCTCTTGGAGAATTGGTTGGGGTTGAAGGTGGGCTGGCTGGCCATAGCCAGGATTTCACCCGTATTGGGATTTTGGACCACCACCACGCCGCCTGCGGCGTGCCATTTCTCCATCGCCGCCGCTAAGCCCTTCTCCGCGAAATACTGGATGTTTTCATCTAAGGTCAGGACAACATTCTTGCCCGGCGCTCCCGCCCACTCCGTGGATTGAAACGACTTGCGCCTGGCATCCGCGGCCACCAGCACACGGCCCGGGCGCCCCCGAATGGTCTTGTCCATGCCGTACTCGAGGCCCGCCAGGCCTTTGTCGTCCAAACCCACGTACCCCACGATGTGGGATGCCAAATCGTCTTTGGGATAAAAGCGCTTGCTCTCCGGCTGGAGGTAGATTCCTTTCAGGTTCAGCTCGCGGACACGATTGGCTTCCTCGGGAGTGACCTTCCTTTTCACCCAGCAAAACGAACGAGCGTTGGTGAGCCGCCCCAGGAGCTCCTGCGCGTCCAGGCCCAAGGCCGGCGCGAGTAATTCGGCCGCCGTTTGGGGCTCCGTCATATCACTAGGATCCGCAAAGATGGAATCCACTGCCAGGCTCATGGCCAGTGGATTCATCTGCCGATCGTAGATTTCGCCGCGGCGGGGCGCGATTTCAATCACGTGCTGTTGCTGGCGCTGTGCCTTCGCCAGGAAATCGGCATAATCAATAACTTGTAGGTGGTAAAGTTGGGCAGCCAGGCCGCACATCCAGAAAACCAGCAAGCCACCCAATATCAGATCGCGTTTCGTGGGGTGGGACTTATGCTTTTTTTTCGGCTGCGAGTGGCTTATGCGAAGCACCATGAGACTATAGCCCGCTCGGAATACCGTCACCGACGATGGGGAGATGCAAGCAACCCGCGCGCTTTCCGGAGTCTACTGTGCCGGCTCGCTCGCCTCGCTCCACTGGATGACTTGTTTCGGGCTGGGCGAGACCATGCCGAGACCCCCGGCCAAGGCTGCGATTCTTTGCGGATCAGCCAGCTTGGCCTGTGAAAGCCTCAATTGATGATTCCATTCCTGCTGCTTGGCGTACTCCTTCTTCAGCCCTTGAATCTCGTACCCGTCCTGCACGCACTGCAAATGCTGCCACGAGAAAAGCAAACCGAGGACAAAGGCCAGCACCACCAACACGACCAGCTTGCAGTACTCACGCCACTTCCCCAAAGCCGCCTCCCGCACCAGACGGGAGTTGTCAATGTGCTTGGTGTAGTAGATCTCGGGGAAACTCGCACGGCCTGCCGCCAATCCGTTTATCGGACGCCGCCTTAGCTTCGGCAATGTGACTGCTACTGTCGCCATATTCCTGACCCAGGGGGCTCATGAGCAGGAGGCGGAAGCTTAAGCCCCTGCCGCATCTTTCCCCCTTCCTCCTTTCCAATGAATGCCCGTTTCTCCGGTCGCTCGCTGTGGCCCCGAAAAGTGGTTCCGGGTAGTTCCCAACCCCTGGAATTACCCTGCACACCGTTCCGCTGCCCGCAACTTCGCGCTACGCGAGCGCGGATTAGCGGCGATTTCCGCTTCGCTCGGACGCACCACTCGCCGCGTCAGGATCCTGGCCCGCCCTTCCCGCTGCCAGGCTTTAAACGCCCATTTAACTAGCCTATCTTCAAGAGAATGAAAGCTCAGGATCACCACTCGCCCGCCCGGCTTGAGCACGTCCAGCGCCTGGGCGAGCAGCGACTCCAGGCACTCCAGTTCCCGGTTCACCGCCATCCGCAGCGCCTGGAAAGTGCGGGTGGCCGGATGAATCTGGCGGAGGGCCGTCCGGGAGGGGATCGCTCGCGTCACCACCTGCGCCAGTTCGGTGGTTAATCGAAACGGACGGCCCTTCACAATGGCTCGCGCGACTCGGCGCGAGTGGCGCTCTTCCCCAAGCTTGAAAATTACATCGGCCAGTTCCTGCTCACTCATCTCGTTCGCCAGGTCTGCCGCGTTGGGTCCTGAATTCGGACCCATCTGCATGTCGAGAGGCCCTGGCGTGCTGAAGGAGAACCCGCGCGATGCGTCTTCGAGTTGCATCGTGCTCATGCCCAGGTCGGCCAGAAGTCCGTCGGCAGGCGGAAACCCGCTCGCCGCGTACAGGTCGCTGATTTGTGCGAAGTTCCCAGGCATCGTGATCAGCTTTTCCCCAAAGTCCTTCAGCCGCTCCCCGGCGAAAGCAAGCGCCGCCGGGTCGCGGTCGATTCCTATCAGTTTCCCTTTGTCCAAACGCCGAAGTATCTCTTCGGCATGTCCCCCTGCCCCCAGGGTCGCGTCAATGTAATATCCGTCAGGCTGCACATTCAGAATCTCGATCGCCTCTCGCCATAGCACCGGCACATGCGCGCGCATCGGGCTAGATCCCTAAATCGCTTAAGGCCTTCATGTCCTCGTCCGTGAACGGCTCCTTCTCCATGTGCTCGACGTACCGCTGCTTGTTCCAAACCTCGAGATAGTTCAAATAACCGAGCACCGCGACTTCACCTTGCATGGTGGCCGATTCCCGCAGTAAAGCAGGGACGAGAATTCTCCCTTGACTATCGGTGTGAGCGGCCTGACCATAGTAGTTGGTTCTGTCGAGGAACTTTTTCACCGACTTATTCATGGAGGGCTGCTGCTTCAACTTCTCCTCGAGCTTCAGCCACTCCTGAAAGGGGTAGATCCGGACTGATTGACCATCAAGACTAGTAACGTAGAAATCGGTGGCGTGGATGTCGTCCAGAATGGCCTTGATGGCGGCCGGGATTTTCAATCGGCCTTTGCCATCGACGGTTGCGGGATAATTGCCACGGAACATGCGGAATCCCGAAAAGCCACTGGGCGTAGGGGGCCCGACCCCTGAACACCACATTTTTCCACTGCTGACTACTCTGCTCCACAAACATACGTTTTCGTCCCTTGCTTGTCAAGGTTTTTTTCGACTTTGACTACTTTTTTCTCACAACTCGCCGGAATTTATCTAACTCTTTTAGAATCAAAATGATAGATTTGAAATCGATTCCTAATCTGCAGATTGGGAGTAGCCGTTAGGCCGACCTTATGGCAAAATCCTGTGTGGTAAGGAGCAGAAGGCATACGTTGTCAGCATTCTTCCGAGGGGCGCTTGCGGTTGTCTCCACGCGTCCGCAAAGGCCGCCCGTAGACAGTTCGCTGAGCGCAGCAAGTTTGCAGGTTTGAGTCGAAACGAAACCACATCCTGAGGCAGGTTCATATGAGAAACCGTCAACAGACAGCCGCAGCACGGGTCTTATCGGAGGCGCCGAGCCCCCGCTCCGGCCATTGGACAACAGCCGTCATATTCTCAATGTTGCTATATTCGATGATAGTATATTCAGCCATAGCAGCCGATAAAAGTGTTGCAGACGTGGTCAAGAATGTGAACAGCGTAATTGCCAAAGGTCCCTTCAGCGCATCCTGGGATTCTCTGGAGAAATATCAAGTTCCAAAATGGTATGAAGACGCGAAGTTCGGAATCTTCATCCATTGGGGCGTTTATAGCGTGCCGGCCTTCGACAGCGAATGGTATCCGCGCAACATGTACCTGATAAAGAGTCCTGTCTTCGCGCATCATGTGGAGACGTACGGCCCGCAGTCCCGCTTCGGCTACAAGGACTTCATCCCCATGTTCAAGGCCGAAAAGTTCAACGCCGACCAGTGGGCGGCATTGTTCAAGAGGTCCGGAGCGAAGTACGTCGTGCCGGTCGCGGAACATCACGACGGCTTCCCAATGTACGCCTCCGACCTGACGGAATGGTGCGCCGCGAAAATGGGCCCGAAGCGCGACGTGGTTGGCGAACTCTCCCTGGCGGTGCGCAAACAAGGATTGCATTTCGGAGCGTCCTCGCACCGCGCCGAGCACTGGTGGTTTTTCAACGGCGGTAGGACCTTCGACTCCGACGTCAACGATCCGCGCTACGCGGGTCTTTATGGTCCGGCACAGTCCGATAAGGACCAACCCGATCAGGCCTACCTCGACAATTGGCTGGCGCGCACCAGCGAGATTGTGGACAAATACCATCCGGAGATTGTCTGGTTCGACTGGTGGATCGAGCAGCCGGTGTTCCAACCGTATCTCCAGAAATTTGGCGCCTTCTATTACAACCGCGCCGCGGAGTGGAAGAGTACGGCCGCCATTAACTACAAGAACAAGTCGTTTCCGGAAAGCGCCGCCGTGCTGGACATTGAACGCGGACAACTCGATACGCTGCGCCCCATTTTCTGGCAAACGGACACTTCCGTGGGTGAGAAATCGTGGGGATACATCGAGGGCGAGAAGTTTCGCACCCCGGAATCGCTGCTCGATGAACTGGTGGATATTGTGAGCAAGAACGGCTGCCTGTTGCTGAATATCGGGCCGAAGCCTGACGGAACTATTCCTGACGAAGTCCAGAAGATCCTGCTGAACATGGGCAAGTGGCTCTCCGTCAACGGCGAGGCCATCTACGCGACCCGGCCTTGGAAAATCTACGGCGAGGGTCCGACTAAAGTGGTTGGGGGCTCTTTCAAAGACACGGCCACCAGCGGATATACAGCCGAGGATATCCGCTTTACCGCCAAGGGCGAGACCCTGTACGCAATTGCCCTGGCGTGGCCGCAAGACGGCAAATTGCGCATCAAATCGCTGGCCGAAGGGTCTGAGTTGACGAAGCGCGAAATCAGGACAGTCCAGATGCTGGGCTCGAAAGCGCAAGTGAAATGGACACGCACGGCCGAGGGTTTAGTCATCGAACTGCCTGGCGAGAGCCGGAGTAGTTACCCGGTAGCGGTGAAGATTCTTCCGGTGGACGGCGCAGCAGCTGTCGGCGTAGTGGAATAGGCATGAGGGGGTGGGCGCAGTTATTCAGTTGTAGAGATCAGGCGATCAGCGTAGATATCGCGGATAAGCTTCTCGGCATCAATGGTGCCTTTCCAGCCGCCAGCTGCGCGGGCAAAGGCTTCAAAGTCGAGAGTTGAGGGGATCATGAGAATCATCAGCGTTACTTCCTTTCCCTCTGGAAGCTCAAGCTTCTCCAGGGACTCTAGGAGGCCGCCGGTGACGCGCGCTCGAATCGTACGAGTCATGCTCTTCTCCTCCAGAAGGTGGGACCAGGTGTGGGGCGCTATCACCTCATGGGTACCCAGGAATCTCCAGGCTCAGCCCCTCGATCGCGCCAAAGTGCTTACGGTTCCTGGTCACCAGCGTGAGGCCCTCTTCCATCGCAGTTGCTGCGACCAGGGAATCAAAGACTTGTAGGCCCTGGGCCTTCCGCGTACAGCTTTAGGAGTTCGTAAGCCCGCCTGCCCGTAGAGTCCCGAAGCGGTACGATCACGTACCCTGATAGAAAAGCATCGATATCGGCCACGTCCCTCTTGTCTCGTGCGCCGACGACAAGTTCCAGGGCAGAAACCTGCGAGATCGCCCACCCCTCTGAGAGCGCGTCGACGTATTCGCGCGCCGCTTGCTTGCCGTGCGAGATGTCGATCAGGACATCGCTGTCGATCAGGTAAGGCATGCAGGCTCGGAGGAAAGAGTATTCAGCCTCGCAGATCACGCCGAAGATTGCTGATGTATTCGACGCTATCGCCGATATCGGTCCGGTCCTTCCACATACCGTAGAACGTAAAATCCCCAACGGGTCGGGCTTTGTCTTTGAGGCGGTCAGCGTACGAAGGTACACGAACTTCAACAATGGTCCCTTCGATAATGCTCACGTCTTCGAGGGGCTTAAAGACACCATCTTCGTACTTTGCAGTGACAGTCATTGACCCACCTCAGGAACCCTGCGTCAGGTGGATACTCGGACGGGCTCCTAGCCCCATTCTAACACCAAAAGATGACGGCCTTCGGTCTGAGGTTGGTGCCCCCTCTCATACTCGCTGTTAAGCGTGCTACCCTCTTTCTGCCAGGTTGTTCTGGGATCTCGAATCAAACACACAGCTTATTCAAACTGTTTGCGAAAGTCTTCGAGTTGTTGCCGAAGGTCCGCGACCTCTTTCCGCAAGGTCTCGAGTTCGGTTTCGAGCCGTGTGATCCGCTGATCGTCTTGAAGGCCTGCGGCCGCAACCAGGGAGCTTTCCGCCGGCGCGCTCCACTCTTCCAGTTCGCCGCAGAGCAAGTGAGCATAGCGCGATTCCTTTGTCCCCGGCTGGCGCGCCAGTTTCATCACCAAAGGAGGCTCTCGTTCCATCAGGCGATGCAGCGCGGTCTCTACCACGCTCAGGTCGTCGAACCTATACATCCGTTCCGTACGCCCGCGCAGTTCGCCGGGAGTCTGCGGGCCGCGCAGCATCAGCACGCAGAGCACCGCCGATTCTCTTCGATCGAAGTTAAAGACTTCCTGCAAGTGGTGTGTGTATTTGGGCACGCGGCTATCCGCGCTCGAGGCGTGGCCCACCAGGTTTTTTCCCGTCAAGCTATCGAGCGCATCCCGCACCGCGCTCTCATCCAGCGCCATCACCGGATCGCGATTGGATTTCTGATTGCAGGCATTAATGAGGGCGTTTAGCGAGAGCGGATAGTACTCGGGCGTAGTGATCTCCTTTTCGAGAAGCGCGCCGAGGACCCGTACTTCGACTGCGTCCAGCTTTGTCATGGCTCGCTCCGGGCCTCACCTTCCCTGCCGCCAAGAAACATCCAAGCCAGAACCAGCAACGTTATCACGGCCAGCAGCAATCCGCTCGAGCGGTAGACGCGCGCTTGTTGCGAGAGCAGTGAAATCAAGGGCGGAGCTATTTGCAGGCAGAAGATGGCGCCCAGATAGGCCAAGAGGTTATCGCGAAAGAACCAGAAGGCTATCGCTGCCCCGGCGGCAAGCGGTGCGAACGCCATGAGCCAGCCCGCAAAGTACTCACGCAGGAAGTGCGCATCCGCCGGCCCCAGTCCCGGCAGGAGCAACAGAATTCCAACCCACAGCCACCAAGCCCGCTTTCTCCATCCCAGACGAATCACATAAATCGCCAAACCCAGCCCGCAAGTATCCACAATGCTGAATCCAAGCGCTCTCAGGAAATAGCCGGCGCCGGGCGAAAGGGCGTTGAACATGGCCGGAAAGATCTCGGTGTCGACGGGGGCAAAGGCATGAAAGTGGCCTGCGAAAAGCTCTCCCAGCTTGTTCAAAGCCGCGGCAGCCGCCAGGCCCAATACAATGCAGACGAGCGCATCTCGCCGCCACAGGCGCCGCGCACTCCCTTTCAGGACCTGCCATGCCTGCGGATAGAGGCTCGCGACAAGGCCAACCAGCAGCCAGGAAAGCAGACCTGCCAGCAAAGGAACAACCACGATGCTAACCACCTCAAACAACCGCCAGGTGGGCAGCGAGTACGAGGTCGGATACTGAGCGTCCAGAACCGGCCACTGGTTAAGCTCGGCAAGGAGCGTCAACGCCAAGACCAGAACTCCCACCTTGGCGGCGGGGCGCCAGGGCATCTGACCGGACCTGATTTGCAGGACCAGCAAGAATACGCCGGCTCCAACCAAAGCCAAAGCCACCGCCACACCCGTAAAGGAGAGGACCGTATTGACCAGGAGCGAGGAGCGTTGCTCCCTTTCCCACTCCTCCGGCAATTTAAACAAGTGCGAAAATCCGACCACTTGATCACCCGCCACGTCGACCTCGAGACGGAAGTGCGCTTCCGCCACATTGCGTGCATCGCCGGCCTTCGCCTGCCAAACCAACGTATAGTCCTCCCGCGCCTTCCGTTTCTCTGCCTCCGAACTCTGAAGGTCGAAATCAGAAAGATGGTAGCCATGCTCTTCGACGCAGTCGGCTGCCAGCTTTTGTGCCTGCTCAGGAGATAGCGAAGCGCCGGGTGCGTTATCGTCCAACAAGGTCCGGGAGCCGAACACCTGGCCTGTGGCGGGATCCAAAAAGACGAAGTGCTCTTCCTTCTCTAACGGACGGAAATAACGCACCTCGTAGACTGCCAGGAGGGTCGCCTGCCGGTAAATCCGGTCAGACTCCTTGATGGATTTGTGCTCGAGCAAATAGCGGAGGGCCAACGGGTCGACGTTATCGCGAACCCACGCCGCATGGCGGTAACGCGAGGGGTCCAGATGCTGCTGGCGAAGGTAGGTATCAGCGGCGCTCACAGCCTGGTTGTGGGTGATCCGCAACGAGAAGCCCTGCCCGAACCGGTAAGCAGGAATCAGCGCCAGCAAAACACACGCGAGGATGAGCACCCCTGCCACAGTCAATCGAGTCGGCGAGAGGGAATGATAAACGAGCGTGGCCTCGGGTCCGGCAGCCTCTTCGCGCCCGGCCCGGCGGATGCCCTCGTGTGCGTTAGTCAGGACTTCACTATCACTGAACGTGCCGGTCCGCCAATAGGCCAGCCCGGCCACCAACAGCGGGATCAGCATGATGCCCGCGGCCACCGCGCCCGAGATCGCCAGGTAATGATTGGGAGAACGAATCAGCAGGAAAGCGGTGTAAAGCGCATCCACGGAATAGTGCCAGATCAATGTGGCCATGATGCCATAGCGCAGCATGATCACGCCTATCACCACTCCGCCCATTCCGACCTCGAGTCCGCGAATGAAGAAAGGTTGATTCGGGTAGGCCGCGTGCAGGAATCCCCACATGAAGGCCGAAAGCACCACCGCCAGCGGCCCCCAGTGCAGCAGTTTCTTCAGGAATGGAATTGAGAACGCCCGGAACTGCAATTCTTCCGACACGGCCGGAAAGAAACCGATAAAGAGCACGGTAATCCAAGGAAACTTTGTATTCAGCAAGTCGGTGAACGGAAGGTCGGCGGGCGCCCAGGCCCCCATTTTATTGGCGGCAAGATAGAACACGGTCTGGTAAGCAAAGAAGAAGAACGTGAGGGTGATCCCAACCACGTTGGCAATAAAAAACGAGTGGCTGCGCAGACCCTGCCAGGTGAAGTATCTGCGCAGGGCGACTTGGTTGGGATAGCTCTCCCGGTACATGGGCTCGGAAGCGGCGACGAGCAGGAATATCGCTGCGCCTGTGCCCACTGCTGCAAGCAGGGCGCCCCCCAGGGACTTGGCGATAAAGCTCGTATACGAATCCGTGGTCAGGTAGCCGAATTCAGCCAGTGAGAAGCTGTTAAGCTCGCCCAGGAAGTAGAGGGCCGCAGCGACCCCGCCGAACGCCAGCGCCATCCAAACCGGCACATCACGATCGCGCAGGCGGCGAATCAAGATCACCAGCATGGCCACGCTCAACAAAATCCAGAAAACCTCGTCCACGACTTGCGCGGCAACGTTCCGCGAGCGCAGTTTCTCGTAGTCGCGTGTCCACTGCTCCGGAACCTTGACGAACTCCCGGTACCCCGCCACCTGGTCGCCATCCACCAGCACTTCCACGCGCAGGCTCCCATCGCCCAGTTCCAGGTTCTTCTGCTTCCAGGTAAAGTCGTGGTCGATGCGCGCCGGACGCTTCTCCGTCTCGGTTTCAACGAACTCGAGGTCGGCAAGATTCCGCTGCATCACCTGGGTGAGGAATGTCTCGGCGAGGGTGCGGGCCGCAGCCTGATCGAGTGAGGCGCTAGGCGCGGCTTCGGGGATCTCGTGATTAAACCCGACCACCTCGCCGGCGGGGGTGAGGTCCGCGCGGAATTCTTCCTCCTGTAATGGCTTGAACCAGCGGTGCGACCAACGCCAGAGATGAATCGGCCCGCGGGTCAGGCCATTCATCCGTTCCAGTCCTTGCGTGCGCTCCAGGTAGACCTTTTCTTCGTCGCTGTAATCGAACTTCGCGGCGTGTCGGTAGCCGTCCAGTTTGAAGCCGCGGTCGGCAAGAAACTTCTGAGCTACGGGGGCTGAGTCGTCCCGGTTAACGCGAAATTCAATCGCCGCCTCGGGAAAGGCACGCGAGAAGTATTTGATGGCAATGGTCAGCGAAGCAGCCGCGACAAGGATTGCAATGACGATGGTTTTGTTGTCGGAGGATTGCAGTTTGGTGGGCATGGGCTCCTCTGATCCGTGTGGCGCGGGCGTCTCGCCCGCGGGGGCGGGAGCGTCCCGCCCCCGCTTGTCCCAGCGCGGGCACAGCCTGTCCTGAGCAGAGCGAGGGAATGCCCGCGCCACGGCGGGCGAGACGCCCGCGCTACAGATCTCTCCGTTTCAACCACTTCAACATAATCAACGCCGAAGCGCCATCGGAATAATACTCCGGGACGTGATCCACTTTCTTGTAACCTCGAGCCTCATAGAAACCTCGCGCCGGGAGGTTGTTCTCCGCAGCTTCGAGGTAGACCAACTCGAGTTTCTGCTCCCTCGCCCAATCCTCGGCGGCGTCCATCAGCAAGCTCCCCACGCTTCGCCGGCGCCAACTTTCCACCACGTCGATTGTCACGATGTGTGCAGCCTTGCGCGCCTGGCGTTCGGCGATGAGGAAACCGACGACTGCTCCCTTCTCTTCCGCCACCCATGTCCTGCTCCGCCGATTGCCGATGAACTCACTCAACGCCTCACGAGAATAAGCAATCCCTGGCGCAAAACAAGCTTGATCGATCCCGTAAAGTGTCTCGAGATCCTCGGAACGGACATCGCGTAGGTGCATAAAAGCAGGAGTCAGGACTCAGCAGTCAGGATCCAGCACCGCAGTAATCCCGCTTGCGAATGTGGTGCGAGGAAATGGCGATGGCGGCCCTGCCTAGCCCCTTGCCCGTTGCTCCACTGGCAACCCGAGTCTTAGCCCTGAATCCTCAATCCTGAATCCTGGTCTTATTTCAATCCCGCTTGGTTAATGCTTTCGCCCAAGTGCTCAGCTATCGCTTGCGCGGTGTCGCTCACAGCCTGGGCGAGGGAGGGCGGGTTGTAAGGCCGCAAGACAATGTCTTGCCAGATTGATCCGCCTCCCCGATCGGTGATCGACACTTCAGTGTGCAATCGCTTCAGCCGGCGCGATTCCAGACACGAGCCCCTCACGATGGCGTCAGCTTCCTTCGCGTTGGAAGCCATTTTAAAGCGGCCGAGTTTGCCAAGGCTTGCCATCAGCCTTTCACTCAGATCATTGTCCATTCTCTCGACGTAAAGCGTGCGGATTCGCACCAGCTTCCTGTAGTCAGTCACAGTGGCAGTACGGGGACCGGACTCACCGGGTCCGGGCTTTGGACCGAGGGTGGGTTTTTGTTCTTGATCTCCCGCCTGCGGTTGCGCTTCCTGCGCATCCTGCGCTCTCAACAGCGGCGCCAACGACAATGCTAGAGCCAATAACACAACGATTCGTCTCATGGCAACCTCCCATGACCAACGCTAACGAACCTGCCTCGACCGTTCCTTGAACAATCGGTGATTGTCTTTTAGATCCTGGCGTTCGTTCTTTTGTTGCCGGGAAAGATTCTGCTTGTCACGCTTCATCTGGTGCTTGGCTTGCACTCGGTTCGCCCTCGACATATGGGCGCTTTTCCAGGAATGTCTTTGGATCTTCTGCTGTGCCTTCAACATCTTCCGTTCCCGCTTCTGGCGGGTCTTGATCGTTTTGCTCTCAGTCCTGAATTGGTCCCGGTTCTGCCCCGCCGCCCATCGGGCCGCAGGAAAGCCCAGAAGAAATGTAATCATCATGCCTGCAAAGAGAATTCGCATTCCACCTCCGCTTTCGGCTCCGTGCCCTACAACGCCGATTTGCTACCCAGTCGCATCTTACCGGGAAAGTACCGGAAGGACAACTACCCGTCGGTACTACAAAACCTAATCGATTTCGCCTTCTGCCTGCGTCACTGCCGTACGTTAGACGGTTGCTCGGCGGCTAAGGCCAGCAGGCCTATAAAAAACGTAGAGCATCCAACCCACGGTAGCCAGCCCTGCCAGCAGCAGGACCACGAAGATTGAAAAAACCACCCACTGGCCCTGGACCGGCAGCGAGCGCGGATCAAAGTAAGGGCGTAGATAAGCCACGCGCACGAGGTGTCGAAGCGCTGCCATCGCACAGATCGTGCCCAGGATGGCAACGCTCGCCACTCCCAAACTCACGGGGGCCGCGAGAAGCGCCAGCAAAGCCAGCAAAATGCCTACGACGAGCAGACCCACAGCTAGCTTATCGCCCACCAGCGCCTGGCGGATTTCCGCAGGAAGGCTGAACAAAAACCACAGCCCGACCAGAAATTGCACCGCTGTTCCACCCATGAACCAAGTCACGCCGTAGCGCCTCGCCCAACCCGCCAACTCCCGCGATTCCGTTCGCCACCGATTAGAAAGCAGCGCTATTCCCAAGCCGGCCAAGGCCACCGCGGCCACTACGAAGTGAGCCAGCCGCGCCAGGTTCAGAAGTGGCACCGGGCCGAAGATTTTACCTACCTTCCCGTTCATGAAGCGGGAATAGAAATCCTGAGGATGCAGCATGGCCGTGCTATTTTGCGTAAAAATTAAGGCCCCAAGCAGAAAGAGCACGGCAGTAGCCAGTATTACCCAGGCACCCTTTGGCCCAAGTGCGTCATGCTGCATATGATGCCAATAAACGCCATAATACCCAAACAGAACCAAGAACACGACGGCAAGCCAGTACCATGCCATGAGAACGGAAGACGTATAAAAGAGCTGGCCGTAAACAAGTTGCAAGAACAGGAGCGGCGCCACCCCCAGCGTGATCGTGAAAGCCGTCACAGGAGGCAAGGCGCGGGAAACCCGCCGCGTCAGTTCGCGATGCCGGGAATCGCGCCTGCCAAGGAAACCGGAGGTGGCAAGGATTATTCCTCCACCCAGCAGGAAGTTCATTGCCAGCAGGTGCAGGATGAATGTGAACACCAGGAGAAACTCCAGCAGCCCCGGCGGCGCCGGCAGCGGTACTGGCACGGGTCCCGGGATAACGGGATTCATGGATGCGGCGCTCCTTTAGCAATGGCGTCCTGGGCCGGGATTTCTACCGCCGCAGCTTCCGGCTCAATGGAAACGCTGCCGGGCGGGGGATTCAAAGCCGCCAGCCAGGCGCCCAACGCCTGACGCTCCGCTTCGGTCCCCGCAAAGGCCGGCATGAAGCCCTTCAAGGTGCTGAGATGGTCCAACTGGTAGTCAATCATCGCCCAGCTCCAACCTCTGACGGCGAGGCGGATGCTGTTGTAGCCGTCTACGGTGTGGCAACTCGAGCACTGCACGCGGTATACCTCCTCACCCGCGGGTTCCAGGTTCTGGGGATCAAGTTCGCGGTGACGAACCCAGCGCGCTGACTTGAGCACACCTTGCGCCCGAACCCGCTGCACGTCTTCCAAGCGCAACCCGTTCGAGTACATGTAGCCGTAAATGATGTACGGTTTGCGCACCGCTTCGCGGACCCATTCGGTAACAGCAGTGGTGGAAAGGGCGAGGACAGCAATCAGGACAGCAAATACCAGGTTGAAAGGGCGTGGGCGTCGGAGGGGACCAAAGTAGGTGAAAGCCATGACCAAGGCCGAAAAGAAGATCGAGAGGCCGGCGAAGATGCTGACCGCCGGGGCTCCTCCCATCGAGATCTCGCGCGCCATGCTGGGCAGCGTGGAGATGTACCACATTCCCGCAAAAGGAATTACCAGAGCGCCCAGCAGCAGCCATTTGGCGGCGTAGGGGACAAGCTGACTTCGCAGGGCCATGTCGCGAACCGTAGAGGAGGTAATCAAAGCATAAACACCGGCCAGGGCAATGCACACGGAGGTCCGAACCACCAGGGAAGGCAACATACCGGGATTGAAATACGCGGAGGAGAAAGTCTGCGTCTGGAGCCATCTCCCCGGCGTCAGCATGAACGTCAGAATGCCGTTGATCACCAGCAGGCTGGCCCAGGCTGCCGCGAAATAAATCCATCCCACCCGCAGGTGAGTCTGAGCGTCAAGCCGGTCCCAGCCGTAGTAATAAATAAAGGCCGCGGCAATCTCGACAATGAAGAAAACCCATTCGATGGCCCATCCCCAAACAAAAACGTGAATGAGCGTCGCTGTGGCCTCAGGATTCACCAGGCTGATGCTCCACCAGACGCCGACGCCGCTCACAGCTCCAAAGACCAGCACCACAAGCACGAAGAACTTCGAATGGGACTTGACGTATTCCAGCAGGGTGGGATTGTTCTCGCGATAAGCCTTGCGTTCGGTCAGTACCAGAAACAGACCGCCGCCCACGGCGAAGTGCGAGACGAAAACGTGGAAGATGGCGATGATCCCAATCACCAATCCCCCACCTAACAGGAAGGGTTCCCAGACCGGATAATTCATGAGCGAACCTCGTCGGCGGCAAGGCCCTCGCGGAGCGAGGCGAGGAGAGATGTTAAGCTGGACGGAGCAGGTTTTCAACAGACACAATGTCCATGACAGTGGTCCGTCGTCCGTGGTCCGTCGTCGCTTGTTGCACCTGGGTCAAATTGTCCTTCTTCCGGTGCCTTCCGCCTTCGTGCTCCCAGCTTCTCACTTCCCTATCGCCCGCGCGATGGCCGCCTCCGCCACCGGCGCCATGAGCGCGTACCCGCGGTCGTTGGGATGCAAGCCATCATCCGAATAGCCTTCCTTTAACATGCCCTTATTATCGACGAGCACCGAATAATAATCCGCAACCTGCGCCTTGGTTCCCGTGGCGTAACTGCGCAGCCAGTCGTTGAGTTTGAGAATGTCGGAAGGCGGCCTGCTCTCCGTCTGCAGGTGTGAAGTGTAGTCGCTAACCGGAGTCAACAGGCAGAGGATTACCTTGACCTGATGCCTCTCGGCCAGGTCGCACATGGCTCGGAAACTGTCCTCAATCATTTCCGCGGTTTGTGGGCCAGTGTTGCGGGCGATGTCGTTCGTCCCCGCCAGGATAATCACTGCCGCAGGGTGCAGTTTGAGCACGTCAGGGTAGAACCGCACTAACATTTGTGGCGTGGTTTGCCCGCTGATACCGCGGTTCACGTAGGGCTTGCCGGGAAAATACTGCGCCAGTTTCCAACCGTCGGTGATCGAGTCACCGAGGAAGACCACGCGCCCCTGCTGCTCCGGTTGCGCTTGAAGTTCCGCATCGTCGTCGTGGTAGCGGCCTAACTGGTTCCAGTCCTGTAACTGGTCAGCGAAGTTCTGCGCGGCGAATTGCAGGCAGCAATTAGCCTTGGGCGGCTTGAATTCAGTAGCCAGTTGAGCCATTGCGGCCGAAGGGAGCAAGAGCCCTGCCAGCAATGAATACATCAGCCATGAAGTGCGTTTCATATTCCCCTCCTGTCAACGTCCCTTCTTCTGCACCCTGCTAAGGTAAGAGCTTATACCGGATATTGCGGAATTCGATCCGAAATCCCTCGGCTTCGAGGCCCAGGTAGCCTTTGGGCGCCTCAGGAGCAGTAAACTCGGCGCTCGCCTCGCCGTTGACGGACAAAGTGATATTCGGCCCTTGGCAGCGAACCTCGTAAGTGTTCCATTCGCCGGGCGGCTTGATGTGGTTCACCGCCGGCTTGGGGCTGAACTTCATCTCTGAAAGTTTGCCGCCGATCAGAGTCTGCCCGAAAATGTACCCGTCGTTCCCCGCCCCCACCTGCGCCTGGTGCCAGACGCGCCCGTTGGCGTCGTTGCGGACGAAGACCCCGCTGTTATACCCTTTGAGCCCTTCCCGCTTGGTGAAGCGCCATTCGACGTGAAGAACAAAGTCACCGAGCTCACGATTGTAGCGCAGCCATTCGTGGCCATGGTTGCCCTCGCAGATGACCACCCGGCGGGGCACATCGACACTCCACTGCGAGACAGGATCCAAGGCTTTGTCCGGAGGGATGGCGACGCGCGTCCAGTTGGCAAAGGACGCGGACGGCAATATGTCCACCCAACCGGGTGAACCGGATAAGGGGACATCTTGCCCCAAGACTGAGGTTGAAACCAGCAGCATCAGAACCACTAACAGGACCGTTAACCTCATCGCCGCACCTCCCGGAATTCGCTGTTCTTCTGCATTGGTTTGCAGCTTTCGCGCTCAATACTGTGTTCGTTTTGGGTTCGTTTTTCAATACAAATAACAGCCGGATCGTTTGTTTTCATAGACATTCTCGCTTTGTTCCGTCGATATTTGGCGATGCGTACGCGCTGTCATGCTGAGCGAAGCGAAGCATCTGCATTTCTGCCCTGAAGGTCAGCGGTACTGGGCAGCTCGACTTTCTTTTTGACTTTGCCCTTTGTTTTCATAGACATTCTCGCTTTGTTCCGTCGATTTTTGGCGATGCGTACGCGCTGTCATGCTGAGCGAAGCATCTGCATTTCTGCCCTGAAGGTCAGCGGTACTGGGCAGCTCGACTTTCTTTTTGACTTTGCCCTTTGTTTTCATAGACATTCTCGCTTTGTTCCGTCGATTTTTGGCGATACGTACGCGCTGTCATGCTGAGCGAAGCGAAGCATCTGCATTTCTGGCCTGAAGGTCAGCGCTAGCGGGCTGCTCGACTTTTTGACCTTGTCCTTTGTTTTCATAGACATTCCCGGTTCGTTCGTTGAAATTCAGAACCGCAGCCACGCGCCTGCGAGATCCACGGCACGCCTCTTCCCGGCCTTGGCCGGCCTCACGGACACGAAGTCCGCCCCACCAAGCGACGAAATCGGCCATCCCCGCATCACCCAACAACTGTAGCCTATGATTTTGATTTGTCAAGAGACAGGTTGTCCGAAAGCTACCGTGCGTGCGTCCTGCGCGGCTTCACGGCACCTGATTTTTTTGGTAGACAATCTACTACCTCGTGTGGTAGATTACCTTCCACTATGACCAGGCAATCCTCGGAAGATCGGCTGGAACTTGTTTACGGCTCGCTCGACATGCTCATTCTGCGCACTTTGCAGTGGGGTCCAACCCATGGACACGGAATCGCCAAATCCATTGAGCGCATGTCGGAAGAGAGTCTCAAAGTGGAACATGGATCGCTCTACCCTGCCCTTCAACGCCTTCAGCAGGAAGGCTGGATCACGGCCGAGTGGGGCGTCTCCAAAAACAATCAGCGGGCGAAGTATTACCGCTTGACGGCATCGGGCCGGCGCCAGCTTACGGCCGAGACGTCGCGCTGGGAGCGGTACGTACGGGCCATCACCGGCGTCCTGCGACCGGTTGACACGTAGGTTTGTAGGGGCGGTTCGCGAACCGCCCCTACGCGGCATGACCGGTGAAGGTGTGCATCTCGTAGGGGGACGGCTTGCCGTCCCCTCGTTGCGGATGGATGGGGCGAGCGGGTGGGGCAAGCCCTACCCCTACAGAAACGTATGAGCTTTCAGCGCGTAATTTCCAAACTCGGTGCGCTATTTCGCCGGCGGGAGCCGGTGGTCGATCTCGACGAAGAGATTCGCGCTCATCTCGAGATGGAAGAGCGCGAGAACCTCGAAACCGGCATGTCTGCCGAGGAAGCTCACTATGCCGCGCTGCGCCGGTTCGGAAACGTGCCGTTGGCGCAAGAGAGGAGCCGGGAGATGTGGGGATGGAATTGGGTCGAGACGCTCTGGCAGGACGTCCGCTTCGCCCTGCGCATGCTGGCCAAAAATCCTGGTTTCACGACCGTGGCAGTTCTGACGCTGGCCCTCGGGATTGGCGCAAACGCCGGTATCTTCACCGTGATCCGGTCGGTGTTGCTAAAACCACTCGACTATCCCGAACCGAACCAGCTTGTGGAAATATCGGGAGGCGCCACGTCGATCCGATTCGAGGAAATGAGAAGTTCGGCCCGCTCCTATAGCGGCGTTGGGGCTTTTCGTGGCGGCATGGAGACCGCCACGCTCTCCGGCGGAGCCGGTCCTGAGGTACTGAATGAGGCGCGCGTCTCCGCCAATTTCCTGCGTGTTTTGGGCGTCGACCCAGTGCAGGGGCGTAGCTTTCTGGCTGACGAAGACACACCCGGCGGGCCGTCCGTGGCGATGATCAGTGCTGAGTTGTGGCAGCGGCAGTTTGGCGGCGACCCGCGAATGGTCGGCAATACGGTCGCCCTCGATGCGACGCCGTACACGATAATTGGAGTCCTCCCGCCGAAGTTCCAGTTTCCTTTCCCGGGCGTGGACGTCTGGGTAACTAGGCCGTACTTTATGATGACCGCCCTCACTCCCTACTTGGAGGTGTTCGGCCGGTTGAAGCCGCAAGTGAGCATAGGCCAGGCAACCGCCGAGCTGGCGGTGCTTAACAGGCAATACAACCTAGCTCATCCCGGAATGCTTGATTCTAACGCGGCTTCAGGCGAACGAGTCATCGCCCTGAAAGATTCTCTTGTCACAGATGCTCGCTCGATGCTCTGGATGCTCTTTGGGGTGGTGGGCTTCGTGCTACTGATCGCGTGCGCCAACGTCGCCAGCCTATTGCTGGCACGCGCAATCTTCCGGACACGGGAGTTTGCCGTTCGGGCGGCGCTCGGAGCTGGGCGCGGCCGGCTTATCGGACAACTGTTGGCTGAGAGTTTACTCCTGGCAGCCGCTGGGGGCGCCCTGGGAGTCCTGCTCGCCAAGTGGAGCTTGAGCGGAATCACGCGCATGGCTGCCTTAGACCTACCTAGAATGGGAGAGATTCGGCTGGATGGCATGGTGCTCGGATTCGCCGTCGTGCTGTCGGTCGTCACGGGGGTGCTGTTTGGGTTAGTTCCGTCGCTTGGCGTGTCTCGTCCGGATCTTGTCAGTGTGCTGAAGGCCAGCGGCGAAGAGGCGCCTTCTGGCAGTCCGAGGCGCAGGGCGCTTTGGTTCAGCGGACCCGGTTTAACTCCTCGCGGCCTCCTGGTGGCGGGACAGATTGCGCTATCGATGGTGTTGCTGATCGGAGCAACGCTATTGATGAAGAGCTTGGCTCGCCTGCAACGCGCCGACCCTGGATTTCAACCTTCAAACCTGCTCACCATGCAAATCTCGCTCCCTCCCTCGCGCTATGACATGGGCTGGAAGAAGGCGGCGTTTTTTGACGAACTGGCACGGCGTGTTCAGTCGCTGCCCGGCGTTCGCAGCGCTGCGGCGACACTGACACTCCCCCTGACAGGGTTTGCCAGGACCCCTGTGCAGCTCGCTACCCAGCCCCCGGAACCGCTTGACAAGCGGCCTCTGGCGATAATTCAGGACATCACGCCAGCGTATTTCCAGACGCTGGGAATTCCGCTGAGGCGTGGGCGTGAATTTGCGGGACACGATAACCTGGACAGTGAGCGGGTCGCAATAATCGACGAGAAGTTTGCCCGCCTCTTCTGGCCCGCTTATCCGTCGGGTCCGAACCCCATCGGCCAGTCAATCCTGATCGGCGCCAATCCTCGGCCCGCGGAAATTGTGGGCATCGTGGCGGATGTGCATCAAGCCCTTGAAATCGACTCCAAGCCGGGGGTTTACTGCCCCTTCGTTCAAAACCCTTTACAGGCTGCAATGTTCGCGGTGCGTACCGAGAGCAACCCTCTCCGGTTTGTCCATGCCGTCCGCGGCGAGGTCCTGGGGATCGACCGCGACCAACCGGTCTCGGCAGTCAAAACGATGGACGACCTGGTGGAGGATGAGCTAGGCCAGCGGCGATTAATCCTAATGCTGCTGGGATCATTCGCCGGCCTGGCGCTGCTGCTGGTTGTGATCGGAATTTACGGAGTCATCGCATATTCAACGGCGCGACGGACTCATGAGGTAGGCATTCGGCGGGCGTTGGGCGCTCATCAAGCAGATATCCTTCGGCTTGTCATGGGCCAGGGCCTTGGACTGACGTTGGCCGGCATTGTGATGGGCATCGGCATGGCTTTCGCACTCACCCGAGTGATAAGAGGGCTGCTGTTTCATGTGAGCCCTACGGATCCAGCGTCATTCCTGGGCGCGGCGCTGCTCATTGTTCTCGTGGCAGTCGGCGCCAGCTACATCCCGGCGCGCCGGGCGACTAGAGTCGATCCCATGGTGGCATTGCGGCACGAATGATTGTCGATTTTCGATTGACGAATGTCGATTGCGGCCTTCGGCACAGTAATTGTCATGAAAGGGTTACCGTCGTGAACTCCTGGGCGGGCACAGAAGGGGGATCGTCTCACGGCCGTTCCGGCGATAGATGCGGAAATCTCCTTCGTCCACGGTAATCACGGTGTGCTGGGGAAACAGTTCGCTCATGCGGATGAGGCACAGATCAGCCAGATCGGGATGGCGGTCATGATACCGTTCCGCCAGTTCCGCCAGGCGCTTTTGATGCTTCGGCATCTCGAACGCGACTTGCAGCATCCCGTCCTCGACGAGGGAGAGCACATACGATACGGTGCGAAGATGGAACGCTGCTTCCGCCAAGACCGCTTCGCAGGTCAGCAGCGGCTCAGTTAGGTCGCTGGCGATTTCCACCGCCCAGGAATGAAAACGGTCGGTGCGATTGCCAAAGGCCACGATCAGGCCGGTGTCCGCAATGGCTTTCATGAACGCGCAAATCCCTTCCGGGAGGAGAGATCGTGAGGACCGCTGATTTTTCCCGCGTGGCGAAGGAAACGCTGGTTTCCAGCTTCGGCCCGCGCCCGCTCCAGTTGCTGACGGATGATCCGGCCGGCGGGCAAACCCGTCCGCCGACTCTTCTCCTGGAGCCATTCAGCGAGTTCCGGCGTAAGACGAACGCTTATTGTGTGACTCATACGGCAGAAGTGTAGCACCAGACAGTGGCGAGTGGCTAGCGATTAGTCGTCAGTTGTCAGTCGTCAGTTGTCAGTGAGAACGGCAGTGGAACTGACTGACGACTGAGAACCGAGGACGGATTGCTGAGAGCTGATGGCTGACGGCTGAGAGCTAAGCATGACCTTACGACGCAGACTTTCCAAACTCGGCGCTTTGTTTCGACGGCGGAAGCCGGTGGATGACATCGAGGAAGAAATTCGCGCCCACCTGGAAATGGAAGAACGGGAGAACCTGGAAGCCGGCATGTCTCCGGAGGAAGCATACTATGCGGCGTTGCGCCGCTTCGGCAACGTGCCGTTGGCGCAAGAGAGGAGCAGGGAGATGTGGGGATGGGATTCCGTCGAGACGCTCTGGCAGGACATTCGCTACGGCCTGCGCATGCTGTTGAAGAATCCCGGCTTCACGGCAGTGGCGGTAGTTACACTCGCACTCGGCATTGGCGCCAACACCGCTGTGTTCAGCGTTGCTTATGCGGTCCTCCTTAAACCTCTGCCGTACCACGATCCCGGTCGTCTGCTGCGCGTGTATTCAGCGAACGTTCGAGATGGCGGTGAGCGCTGGATGAATTCCCCTGGGGACATCGAGTTCACGCGGCGGCGGAACTCAGACTTCGAGGGACTCGCTTACTTCCAGGACTGGCAGGCAGCTATGACCGGTATTGGCGAGCCGAATCTCGTGCGAACCGCGACGGTTTCGGATGATTTCTTCTCCACGCTGGGCGTTCCTCCTGCCGAGGGCCGCGCGTTTCTTCCCGAAGAGCATACGCAGGGCCGCGACCGGGTGCTGGTGCTGAGCGAACCACTGCGTCGCCATCTTTTTGGGGGCCGCACTGCAATCGGGCAATCGATTACGTTGGATGGAAGGGTTTGCACGGTGGTGGGCGTGATGCCGTTGGGCTTTCACTTCCCCGCGACCGAACCCCCAGTGAAGACGGACCTCTGGTTACCATGGAGTATCTCCATTGACATGGCGAGTGGCAACCGCGACGTTGCGGCGATTGCTCGGCTTAAGCCTGGAGTGACGCTGCGGCAAGCTCAGGCCAAACTGGGGCACATCCACGCCGCGCTTGAGCATGCACACTCGAACGATGCCGATTGGAGATTGCGGCTGGTTCCGTTGCAGGAAGATGTTGCCGGCGACGCCCGCCTCCCGATCCTAATTATTTTCGGAGCCGTGACTTTCGTGCTGCTCATCGCATGCGCGAACGTGGCGAACTTGATGCTTGCGCGCGGGGTGGTGCGTCAAAGGGAGATGGCGGTGAGGACGGCTCTCGGAGCCGGCCGTGTTCGACTGATCCGGCAACTGCTGACGGAAAGTGCTCTGCTTTCGTTCACCGGCGGAGGCGTAGGCCTGGCCATCGCCGTGTGGGGAATTCATGCTCTTCGCTCGACAGCGACCACGGCCATCCCGCGGCTCGCCGAGGTCCGACTCAGCGGCCCCGTGCTGCTGTTCACGCTTGCCACCTCGCTTTTCGTGGGAATCGTATTCGGCCTCATCCCCGCACTGCCAGGTTCAAGGGCGGCTCTGCGCGACGGACCGCGAGGCACCCTGGTCGCAGCCGGAGGAGGGACGCGACGTCATTTCCTCAATCGCCTTCTTCTCATTACCCAGATGGCGCTTTCACTTGTCCTGCTGATCGGCGCTGGCTTGATGGTAAAGAGTTTCCTCCTGCTGACCTCCGTCGATCTCGGCTTTCAGCCGGACAACGTGCTGACCTTCTGGACGAGCCTCTCCAGTGCCAATAATGCCCCCTCGATTCGGCGGGCCTCGTTCTATCAACAGACGCTCGATAGGATTCGCGCCGTGCCCGGCGTGGAAGCGGTGGCGCTCGCGAGTTCCCTGTCCCTCAACGGAGGCATCCAAGTCCCGGCGCGACTTGAGGGCCAGCCCACGCCCCAACCGGGCAATGAAACCAATGTAGTGTACCAGGCGATTACGCCCGACTATTTTCGGGTGATGCGCATTCCCCTGTTAAAGGGCCGGTTCTTCTCACCGGCTGACGGGAAAGACGCCCCCGCGGTGATCGTGGTCAATCAGGCATTCGGCAGGAAGTTCTTCCCGAGGGTGGATCCGCTGGGTCAACGCGTCTACGGAGGGATGGGAACAGAGAAGCGTCGCGAGGTCATCGGGGTAGTGGGGGATGTGCGCGAGGGTGGACTCGCGATTGATCCAGCACCGGAAATGTATGTGCCCCTTTTTCAAGCCTGGCTCGCTCCTGGCCTGCCTTACCTCGTTCGGACGCGCGCGGAGCCTTTGAGCCTGTCGCAGACCATTCGCCGGGCCATCATGGAGGTGGACAAGAACCAGCCCATCTTTGGGATCGAAACGATGGATCAGATTCTCTACGGCGCAGCGGCGCCACCGCGTTTGCGCACACAATTGCTGAGCTTGTTTTCATTGCTGGCGCTGATGTTAACAGTAGTGGGTCTCTACGGCGTGATGGCTTACCTGGTCTCGCAGAGAAGCCATGAGATTGGCGTGCGCATCGCGTTGGGCGCACCGCCCGCGGGAATTGTGAGGCTAGTTCTCCGCGAAGGCGCCCTACTGATTGGCGCAGGCCTGCTTCTGGGCTTGGCCGGCGCCATCGCCCTGACGCGCGTCCTGTCAACGTTGTTGTATGCGATAAAGCCGACCGACCCGACGACATTTCTTTTCGTCTCGTCCCTGATGTTAGCCGTCGGCTTCCTCGCGTGCTACGTCCCTGCGCGCCGCGCGAGTGAGGTCGATCCCATGGTGGCGTTGCGGCACGAATGATTGACGATTTTCGATGGACGATTGTCGATTGCACGTTAGTCGCCTGTTGTCGGTTGTTAGTTGTCAGTGGGACTACGAGAAATGGGTTTTGTGCCCTGGTAGGGGCACAAGCCGGTTCCACGACGACTGATAACTGAAAACTGAGAACTTCGCATGCGCTTACGGCGAGAACTTTCCAAACTCGGTGCTTTGTTTCGCCGGCGGAAGCCGGTGGACGATCTCGAAGAGGAGATTCGCGCCCATCTGGAAATGGAAGAGCGCGAGAACCTGGAGTCCGGCATGTCGCCCGAGGAGGCTCACTATGCGGCGCTGCGCCGCTTCGGCAATGTGGCCCTGACGCAAGAGAGGAGCCGCGAAATGTGGAATTGGAGCACCGTTGAAACGCTCTGGCAGGACCTCGGCTACGGAGTCCGGCAACTCCGGCGCAGCCCGGGCTTCGCGATCGTTGCCATCCTGACACTCGCATTGGGCGTGGGCGCGAACACCGCAATATTCAGTGTCGTCAACGCGGTGCTGCTCCGTCCGCTCCCGGTGAAAAACCCCCAGGAAATAATTCAGCTAACGACCGTGGGTTCGTATGGTGTCGGTAGTTTCTCTTACCCGGAATACAAGCTCTTTCGCGATGAAAACCACGTTTGCGCGGAGATGGCAGCGATCGGTTGGCTCAACAATTTGGATGCAACCATCGATGGCCAAGTGGAAAGGGTGGATGGACGAATTGTTTCCGGCAATTTCTTTTCTCTTCTCAGAGTGGGCGCCCGCGCCGGCCGGACGTTCACGAGCGAGGACGAGAAGACCCAGAAGTCGGGGGCGGTGGCCCTTATCAGCTACGCGTACTGGAAGCGCCGATTCGGCCTCAGCCCCGCGGCCGTAGGCAGCAGCATCACGCTCGGCCAAACGGTATTCACGATTGTAGGTGTAGCACCAGAGGGCTTCTCGGGCGCTGAAATCGGATACGCGCCGGATATCTATGTGCCAATGACAATGGAGCCGGCGTTTCGCGACGATCGCTCCTGGCTCGATCAGCCCGGCTTTCACTGGTTGAGAATTGTCGGGAGGCTCAAGCCGGATGTGCGCCGACCCGAAGCGCGCGCGGATCTGGAGGTCATCCACCGTCAAATCCTTGGCGACGTCGATACAAGGGCCTGGTCGCCGGCGGAAAAGAAGGATCTTCTCGCGAATCGTTTGGAGGTCAACTCGGCTGCCGCCGGGATTGTCTTTGGCTTGCCCGACCAATTCTCAGGGACGCTCTACATTCTGATGGGGATGGTAGGGCTGGTCTTGCTGATCGCATGCGCCAACGTTGCCAATCTCTTGCTAGGCCGGGCCTCCGCGCGACAAAAGGAGATTGCAGTGCGCGTGGCGCTCGGAGCCGGCCGTTTTCGACTGGTCCGGCAGCTTTTGACTGAAAGTGTGGTGCTCGCAGCGGCCGCGGGCACGCTGGGCCTGCTGTGCGCTTACTGGGCCAGCGCCGCTATTGTCGCCTTGATGTCCGCCGGGCGCGACCCGCTCTTCCTCGATGTGCATCCTGACCCGCGTGTCCTCGGCTTCACAGCAGCGGTGGCCCTGCTCGCGACCGTACTGTTCGGACTTGCTCCCGCCCTGCGCGGCACTCGGGTCAATCTGGCACCGGCCCTCAAACAGGGCGGCGGCGTCTTCGGCGGCCGTGGTTCCCGCCTGGGTTTGGGCAACGGTCTGGTGGTTTCGCAGGTGGCGCTCTCCCTCTTGTTGCTCTTTGGCGCAGGCCTCTTTGTACGCACGCTCGAGAACCTGGAGAACCTCGACCCGGGCTTCGACCGCAAGGGCGTCCTGCTCTTCGCGCTTGAGCCCACGAAGAGCGGCTATAAGGTTCCTGCCGTAGGCACCATCTACAAGCAGATCGTGGAGCACATTGATGCTGTTCCCGGTGTTAGCGTTGCGAGCCTTTCCATCGTGACGCCCGTCACCGGTGGCGGTGGCATTGCCAATTCCGTTTGGGTCGAAGGCTACGCTGCGCGCCCAGACGAGAACCTGACGGTCTACGTCAATGGCGTGGGGCCGAGGTATTTGGAGACGCTCCACACACCCCTCCTACTTGGCCGCGATTTCGGCCCGCGCGATACAGAGACCACGCCGAAAGTCGCGATCATCAACCAGACTATGGCCCGCTATTTCTTTGGGAACAGCAACCCAATAGGAAAGAAGTTCGGCTGGTTTGGCGAAGATAAGAACAAAGTGCAATATGAAATCGTGGGAGTCGTGAAAGACTCCAAATATGAAACGCTGCGCGAACAGGTCCCACGCACCGCTTATCTCGACTGCTTCCAGAGACCGCTCGAGGGCATCACTTTTGGAGTTCGCACCTCGGTTAAACCATCGTCGTTGGTCTCCCCAATTCGCGGCGCGGTGCACGCAGTTGACCCCAGTCTGCGGCCGGGCGGATTCACGACCCTCGAGGAGCATGTGGACAATTCCCTGGGCCACGAACGCTTGATGGCCACTCTCTCGAGCCTGTTTGCGATCTTGGCCGTCGTGCTCGCCTGCGTCGGCTTGTACGGAGTGATGGCCTACTCCGTGGCGCGCCGGACAAGCGAAATCGGCATTCGTATGGCGCTGGGCGCTGACCGCGCGCAAATCGTGGGAACTATCCTGCGGGAATCAGCGTTACTGATTCTTGCAGGCGTGGCCCTCGGACTGCCCGTAGCTATTGCCGCCGCGCGGTTGATTTCAAGCCGCCTCTACGGGTTGAAACCGGCGGACCCGCTGACCATCGCCGGGACGGTCATCTTGCTCGCCACGGTCACGGGCCTCGCGAGTTACATTCCCGCGCGCCGGGCGACGAAAGTCGATCCGCTGGTGGCGCTGAGACACGAATGATTGACGATTTCCGATTGACGATTGCCGATTGGAAGTCAGTCGTCAGTTGTCAGTGCTGCATCTCGTAGGGGGACGGCTTGCCGTCCCCTGTTTGCGAATGGATGGCCCAAGCGGGTAGGGCGAGCCCTACCCCAACACGACCTTATGAGCTTGCGGCGTAAACTTTCCAAACTCGGCGCTTTATTTCGCCGGCAGAAGCCGGGAGATGACATCGAAGAAGAAATTCGCGCGCACCTGAAAATGGAAGAACGGGAGAACCTGGAAGCCGGCATGTCGCCGGAGGAAGCTTACTACGCGGCGCTGCGGCGGTTCGGCAACGTGCCGCTGACGCAAGAGAGGAGTAGGGAAATGTGGACATGGACTTCGCTGGAGACGCTTGGGCAGGACTTCCGCTACGGCCTGCGCATGCTCCGCAAGGATCTCGGATTCACGGCGGTTGCCGTGCTGACGCTGGCGTTGGGCATCGGGGCCAACACGGCCATTTTCAGCCTGGGCAATGTCTTCGTGTTTCGCCCGCTGCCCGTAAAGGACGCCGAGCGGTTGGCGGTGGTTGCGGTGCAATATCACGCCGACGCCGATCCCGGCCAACTCTCTTATGCGGATTACCAGGATTTCCGCAACCAGTCGAATGTCTTCACGGACATGACGTTCTACGACCTCAGCCTCACAGGAATCAGTTACCAGGGGCACGCTAACCGCATCATCATGGCGTATGTTCCGAGCAACTTTTTTTCCATGCTGGGCATTCAACCGGCGGTTGGCCGCTTGATCGCTCCCGGTGAAGGCGACGAGCCAAAGACCGGACCGGTCGTAGTGCTCGGCCACAGTTATTGGCAGAAACATTTCGGCAGCGACCCCGGCGTCATCGGGCGCAGCGTCACCGTGGACGGGCAAGTGGTCACCGTGATTGGCGTGGTGCCGAAGGAATTCAACGGACCTTACAACCTCATCGAATTGGATGCGTACGCTCCGATCGGGATCTACGATACGCCCACGCATTCCGGGTTTTATCGAGACCGCGGCGATACCGAGTTGCGGGTCCTGGCCACCTTGAAGCCCGGCACGACCACAAAGCAGGCGGAAGCCTCTCTCAACGTTATCGCGCAGCGCCTGGCGAAAGCCTATCCTGAAACCAACAAGGGGCAGATCGTGCGAGTAGTTCCGGAGCGGCTTGCCCGCCCCGAACCTTCTGTCGCAAGCTACATGCCGCTCGTGACCACGATCTTTCTGATCATGGTCGGACTGGTTCTGCTGGTGGCGTGCTTCAACGTGGCCAACCTGCAACTGGCGCGGGCGGCGGCGCGCGAGAAGGAAATCGCCGTGCGGGCGGCGATGGGCGCGGGGCGGGCTCGTTTGATCAGGCAGATGTTCACCGAGAGCTTGGTGCTTGCCGTGGCGGGCGCGGTGGGCGGGGCGCTGGTGGGGAATTGGGCGATCCGAGGCCTCGAGAAGTTGCGCCCGCTGGGCGACCTTTCACTGCGGCTTGCCTTCACTTTTGACTGGCGCGTCTTTGCGTACGTCGCGGGAATTGCGTTGCTGGCGGGAATCGTCTCGGGTCTGGCGCCGGCGCTGCGCGCCTCCCGCACCAACCTCAACGAGACGCTGCGCGAGGGAGGGCGTGGACTGGTGGGCGACACGCGCCGCCACTGGCTGCGCAACGGACTGGTGGTGGCGCAGGTTGCCGGATCGTTAATCGTGCTTGTCGCCGCCGGCCTCTTCACGCGCAGTCTTAGAAATGCCGAAGCCGTCGACTTGGGCTACGACCCGCACCATGTCCTGAACATGAGCCTCGACCCGAGCCTTCAGGGTTACAACCAACCGCAGAGCGAGTCATTCTTCCGCGAGTTGCTGCCGCGGGTGAAAGCGCTTCCCGGCGTTGAATCGGCCAGCTTCGCCTTCTCGGTTCCTTTGGGCTATTACGGCGATGGCACGAGTGTCCACCCTGAGGGGCAAGAACGCCAATCCACGGATAATCGCCCGCCAGGCGCCGGCTACAACTGCGTGACCCCGGATTATTTCACCACGTTGCGCATGAAGATTCTCGAGGGACGCGCCTTCACGGAAAGCGACACCAGTACTTCCCCGCTGGTCGCGGTGGTGAACGAAGCGATGGCCAAACAGCTCTGGCCGCACCAGGATGCGGTCGGGCGGCGCTTCAGCTACAAAGGCGCGCAAGGGCCGTTTGGGTCGGCTCGGCAAGGCGCAGAGGCTCCTCTGGTTACGGTGGTCGGCGTGGTGCGGAATGCGAGGGTACAGGGTCTGCTGGACGCACCCGGCAATTTCTTCTATGTGCCTCAGACGCAGAACTACAAGGCCACGCACGTTCTGCAACTGCGCGCGTCGGTGCCGCCCCAACTGCTGAGGGCTCCGGTGGAAGCTTTGGTGCGAGAGTTGGAGCCCAATCTGCCCATCTACGACGTGATGACCATGGAGCAGGACGTGGCCGGCGCCAACGGTTATTTCCTCTTCAAGACGGGCGCAGGGCTAGCCGCAGCGCTCGGCATTCTCGGCTTGATCCTGGCCGTCGTGGGGGTCTACGGCGTGGTTTCCTACGGCGCCACCCAGCGCCAACACGAAATTGGCATTCGCATGGCGCTGGGCGCGAGTCCGGCGGGCGTATTGGGGCTGATCATTCGGCAGGCCGTGATCCTGGTCGGGGCCGGGATCGGCATCGGAGTGCTCGCAGCGCTGGGCGTTAATCGCCTGCTGCTGAGCCTGCTGGTCGGCGTGACTTCTTCCGATCCTCTCACACTCGTCACCGTTTGCGGGCTGATGTTGGCCGTGGCGCTGCTCGCTTGCTACATCCCCGCCCGCCGCGCCACCAAGGTCGATCCGTTGGTGGCGCTGCGACACGAGTGATTCAGAGGCAAGTCGTCAGTGGTCCGTTGTCAGTTGAAACACCGCCCTCTCTAAGGGGAGAGTGTCACCCGCGTCGGCACTTTCGTCAGCCGTTGCGGGCCGAGCCTGCCCTGAAAACTGTAGGGGGACGGCTTGCCGTCCCCCTTCTGTGCGACCGGGTAGGGCAAGCCCTACCCCTACGCTCCCAAGTACATAACGTGAACGTAAGTCCCGAGTCTCACGTTATAGGCAAGGTACCAGCCGATGTGATCGGGATCCTCGTAGATGACGATTTCGTCGGAATCCCAGAGCCAGCCATCGCAGAAGCCAATATCGTACGGGGCAACGCTAAAAAAGAACCCGCCAAACCAGAAACGGTTCGGACCGCCTCCCCCAAGGCGCCAGCGATGGCTAGGGCCGAAGCCGCCCGTGAAGTGTCCGTGCTCCCAAGGATGATCGATATGGTAATGAGGATCATTCTTGCCCGTGTCGTGCCCGACCCACTTATTACCTTTATCGACGTGCGGAACGTTTGGGTGGCCGGCCTTGTCGCTGTAATTCCGGTTTTCCTGGGCGGGATGCGGGGTGCCGCGGACCGCCGCCGGGCCGTGGGTTGGAGGAGCAGCGTGCTCAGCGCCCTTTTCCTCATGTCCGCCGCCTCGTTGACCAAAAGCTGCGAACGAAATCACTAACAACGCTATGAGAAGTCCGATGTACTTTTTCATGTTCAGCTCCGTGAGTTGGATTGGTAAAGCCTCGTCAGCACTTATCGTGGTTGGGGGCAATACTTGTCGTTGCCCGCGGCGGGCGGCCACAAGGACTGCCCATACAGATTGCGTCTAAGCGTGCGCAGCCGCGATGCGGTCAATCAAGCCAAGCTGTTCTTTGCGATTCTCGGCGCCGATGGTGAAGGCGTGCAGCAGGTCGAGCGAGAGGGCGGATCTCAACGCCTCGTCCACGCGCGTTCGCATGTCACCCTGGCCGAGGATCTTCATGCCGACAATCGCCTTGCCGGATTGGCGTCCCTCTCGCAGCGTCGCCACGACGGTCGCCGGGTCTGCATCCATATGTGATCCGATGGGGTTCACGCGCGAGAGCATAACCTGGACCCAAGGAGATTTGGCTGCGGCGCGAAGGGCCCCGAGGGTATGGCAGGAGCAGCCGTGGGCGCGGACAATTCCCTTCTCCTGCGCTTCCGAGATGGCGTCCATGGCGGGCCGGCTCTTCTCGGTCCAGTCGTCGTCCGTCAGGCAGTGCATCATGAGGATGTCGATGTAGTCGGTTCCCAATTCTTTGCGGAAGCGGTCAATGTCCGCCCGCATTCCCGCGGCATCGCGTGCCCAGGATTTTGACATGACGGTGATCTTTTCCCTGGGCAGTTTCTTCAACGCCGCCGCCACGTGCTCATGCGTCCCATAGGAATCCGCCGTGTCAAAGAAACGCAGCCCATGATCATATCCCTGCATGAGCAGATCGGCGAGGCCCTGGACGCCCAAGGCTGATTGGTTGGAACGGTGATTGAAACCCATCGTCCCCGTTCCACAGGCCAACCGCGACGTCTTGAGGCCGGTCTGGCCAAGGGTGACGATGTCTGAGGCGCTGAACTTACCTGCCGCCGGCGGCAAGGCCCCCGCCCACGATTTCGAACTCAGCCACGTCCCCGCAACACCTGCTACCGACCTGGCCAAGAAATCTCTTCGCCTCATGGATGCACCTCCAAAAAAGTCAATTTAACGCAGCATGCGCCGCCCACATTCCCTGAGCAAAATCAGCCCGAACCGCGAACCTGATGCTCCAACTTTACCATGGCTGGCAGGCCGGAGCAACCAGCGTCAAATGCCGCGAGGCGCGTAGCGGCAGAGCCGCAACCAAATGCAGATTCTTCGCGCAGTTTACCCTGAGCGAAGCGAACGGGCTCAGAATGACATGTCATCCTGAGCGAAGCGAAGGATCTGCTTTTCTTCGGCCCTTGCTTTGCTCAACGAATCGGTCTCATAATCTGACCGTGCCAATTTGCAAATCCGGCCACCAAAGGACAGTCCCGATGTCGAGCGATAAATCATCACGCGCGTGCGATCTTTTAGGCAGAATCTCGCGTCGTCAATTTCTGGGAGGCGCCACCGCTATGGCCCTGATGAATTCATCGCTCGCCGCGCAGGGGCAGGAGAATTCGATGCACAACTCAATCCTGGCTTATGTCGGTACTTACAGCTCGCCGCAAGGCCCCGAAGGGAGCAAGGGGTACGGGCAAGGCATCTACCTATTTCACATGAATCCCGCCACGGGGGCGCTTTCGCAATCCGCGCTCTTTGCGGACGACTCGAATCCCTCCTGGCTGGCGTTCGATCCCTCCCGCACGCACCTGTACGCTGCGAATGAAACGGGCAATTTCGAGGGCGCGAATTCAGGCTCGGTAAGCGCCTTCTCCATCGATCGGACGAACGGCCATCTCACTCGCCTTAATACCGTCAGCTCACAGGGCGCCGGCCCTGCCCATCTGAGCGTCCACCCTTCGGGCAAATACGTCCTGGTCGCCAATTATGCAGGCGGGACGGTAGCGGTGTTACCCATCCTGCCGAATGGCGAGTTGGGCGCTGCCACCGATGTGAAGAAAGATGAAGGCAAGGTGGGCCCGGAGCATGCCTCGAGCGCACCGCCCGGAAGCTTTGCCATCAGCGGCCACGAGGCTCCCCACGCGCACATGATCGAGGCCGACCCTTCAGGCCGATTCGTTCTGGTGAACGATCTGGGGTTGGACCAGACGTTGATTTGGAAGTTCGATGCCGAGAAAGGTACGCTCAGCGCCAATGATCCCGCGTCCGTTTCACTGCCGCCCGGGGACGGGCCGCGCCATTTCGCCTTTCACCCCAATCACCGGTGGATGTATTCGCTGCAGGAAGAGGCCTCCACGATGGTGGCGTACGACTTCGACTCCGAACGCGGAACGTTGACCGCGAAGCAAACCCTCTCGACCTTGCCCAAAGGCTTTGCGGGAACCAATTTCACTTCGGAAGTCCTGGTCTCGTCCGACGGCAAGTTCGTTTACGCCGCCAACCGGCTTCACGACACCATCGCCGTCTTTTCCATTGGACCGGAAGGTGCTCTGACCTGGGTGAGTGAAGTCTGGACTCGGGGCGATTATCCGCGCAGCTTCAACATCGACCCCACTGGCAACTTTCTCTACGTTTGCAATCAGAGGAGTGACGCCATCACGACCTTCCGCGTGGACCGGGAGACCGGCAACCTGAACTTCACCGGCCACTACACCCCGCTAGGCACACCGGCGATCATCATCTTCCTCCACTAGTTGGGATTTCTCGCCATGCCCTGGAAGGGCGAGGCTTTGGAGTGCGGCAGCTTGCTGCCGCTTTCCCCGGCGCGAGCTTGCTCGCGCCCCTTCGTTCCGGTCCCCAATCCCGGCCAGCAAGCTGGCCTGAGCCAAAGCGGCAGCAAGCTGCCGCACTCCAAAGCGCCCGAGGTGTGGATTACTTCTCGGTATCCGATCCACGCGTCATGACGTAAACCAATTGAAAAAGCGTGAGGCCGCCGCTGCTCTTGATTCCCACCACATGTTGTTCCTGCTTTGTGCCGGCCTTCAGGACCAGTTCTCCGTTTTCCGGCTGGTCGCCGTCGCAGCCAAGCTCCTCGGAGGAACTTCCTTTATTGTCCCCAATTGTTATTTTCGATGAGCCTCCGCAATCCAACACCTTACCGTACTTCGCCAGCGCCTTACGATAAAACGCGGCGACTTTTTCGGGGCCGTCGTTCGACTCCAGCTTCAGCACGGCCAGCTTGAACCCCGAGTTCCCGCCCCACAAACCAAACTTGACTGCCGGACTGTCTTCGGACTTGTCCCTGTGTTCCCGCGCTCCCGGGTACATCGGCAAGCCCACGTCCTTCGCACCCGCCCGCTTGCTGGCGACAATTCCGAAACCTTCCTGGTCCATGTCGAATCGGTTTTGCCCGAACCCTTTTTGTCTTGTGCCCCCAAGGGCAACGCAGCCAGGAGAATGAGCCCAAGTATCACGACTCCAAAAGGCCTGCACCCGGTTTGCCGGCCGGCCACACGATTCCATCGCCTCGTTTCCATTTTCGCCTCCCACTACCACGATGTACGCGGCGTCAGAGGGCGAAGTTCCCCGGAAATGGTTGTAGGGGTACGGCTTGCCGTACCCTCTTGGCTCGGTCGCGCGATAAAGCTGAACAGGGTACGGCAAGCCGTACCCCTACAACCAAGGCGCAGATCCGCTGACGAATGGAGAACTGGTTCGTAAACCCGGTCACGGCAACTTCTTCAGCGCCTCAATGATCTCGCGGTTACCCGGCTGTTCCCTCAGTTCGTAGATTTTGGACCAAGCGATCTTGCCTTCCTTGTCCACGATGAACACCGCCCGATCGTTGAAGAAAGGCACTGAATGTTTCGTGGGGGGAAAGATGCCGTAATCCGCGGCCGTCTTGGCATAAGGCCAGCGATCCGTCGCCAAAGGGTATTTGAGGCCGCCCAAGTGCTTCTGGAAAGCGATATGGCAGAAAACGGTGTCCGTGCAGACGCCCACGACCTGGGCGTTCAAGTCAGCAAAGCGGGCGAGGTCCGCCTGGAATGCTGACAACTCGTTCTGTCAAACCGGGGTAAAGTCGAGCGCGTAAAAAGCGATCACCACATTCTTGCCCCGATGGGCGGAAAGCTGAAACTCACCCTGCGTGGCGCCGGTGTTCGAGCTAAGCTTGAAGTCAGGCGCCACGTCTCCGACGTTCAACGTCATAAGAACCTCCGCGGTTAGATTTATTGAGTCAGCCCGTCAGCCGACGGGCGGCAGAGAGTAGCCCACGGCGCGAGCCATGGGTTCGTAAGGCCATCCCTCACCCCCTTCCCCCTCTCCCGTCCGGCGGGAGAGGGGGAGAAAAGGGGTAGAGGGCCCTCCTTTACCCAGGGCTTGCGCCCTGGGCTACTCGCTGTCGCCCCTTCGGGGCTGAGGTGTATGACTAGGCTTAATCAACGAACTTGCGTTGCATGACGCTATGTGCTGCGTACTCCAGCAGCCGGCTTGGCCGGCGGTGCGACGATAGGCAGCTTCTCAATTTTGACCTTCGCAATCCGCCGGCCGTCCATCTCCGTCACCGTATAGCGCCGATCTTCGTAGACGATGCTCTCTCCGCCCTTGGGGATTGAGCCCAGGTACGACAGAACAAACCCGGCCAACGTTTCGTAACCGGCTCCGCGCGGCAGCACGATCTCGTAATCATTCGCCAGGTCACGGAGGTTAATCGAAGCGTCCATGACCAGGACGTTGCCGCTCACCTGGTGGATCGCCTGCTCATCCTGGTCGTATTCATCCCGGATTTCGCCCACCAGTTGTTCGAGAACATCCTCCACCGTCACCAAGCCCACATAAGTTCCGAATTCATCCACCACCAGGGCCAGGTGAGAATGTTGCTGCCGCGCATCCTCGAGGACTTGGCTGAGCGGCTTCGACTCCGGGACGATCATGGGCTGGCGAAGGATGGGGCGCAAGTCCATCGGCGACTGAAGCGACACGGCGCTCTTCAGCCGCTCGGACACAACCCTCAGCAGGTCCTTGGTGTAGAGTATGCCGACCACGTGGTCTGGAGATCCCTCGTAAATCGGCAGGCGCGAGTGCTGGTCTTTGACGATGCGTTCCAGCAGGCTCCGCAGGTCCTGCGTATACGGCAGGCAGGTGATCCGGGTCCAGGGAACCATGATCTCCTTCACCAGAATGAAATCCAGGTCGAAGACCGTGTGGATGATATCTTCCTGCTCTTCCCGAAGCAGGCCGTGCTTGCGGATCGACGACACAATCAGTTTCACTTCTTCCGGCGTGTGCAGCGGCCTGTAACCCTTCAAGGGAGAACGGCCAAACACGCCCAAAACGCCGTTCGCCATTCCCACCAGAGCGCCCACCGCGTACCGGCTGAGCCTCAAGAACGCCAGCATCGGCCGCGCGACCGCCAGAGAAACTATCTCGGCGTGATCGTACGCCACCGCTTTCGGGACCAGTTCTCCCAGCACCATCAGAAGAACCGTGATGAGCACAAAGGCGACAGCTCCCGCCAGCGAGTGGACCAGCACCGCGGAGGCGTGCCCGTGCAGTCCCAGATCCAGCACAGGCTGCAGGGTCCGGGCTATAAACTCCTCGCCCAGCCAGCCCATCAGCAGGCTGACGACGGTCACCCCAAGCTGTGTCCCCGAAATCAGCGAGCCGATGTCCGCCAGCAACTTCTGGACAAGACGCGCCCGTGGATCACCGTCTCGCGCCAGTTGCTCGATGCGCGTCCGCCGCACGCTGAGGAGCGCATATTCGGTGGCGGCGAAAAACGCGTTCAGCCCCACCAGCGCGAGGATAATAAGTCCGCGTAGAAATAACACGTCAGTGACACCTACAACCGAAGCATTGTAGGACAAAACTGTTTAGTTACGCAAAAGGTGGGTCGTGGGTCATTTGCGGGATACGCCTTTAGAATCTACGGAGAAACTTCTGCAGTCTGTCATTCTGAGAGAGCGTGATTTTTTTGAATGTTGCCGAAAAGTGCCATTGATAACAAATGAGTTAAGTGCTCGAAAATGGCCAAAAATCCAATAAAATCACAGACTCTGAGCGAAGCGAAGAATCCCCGCAGTTGCACTTGCAATGAACTGCGGAGATCCTTCCATCGCTTCGCTCAGAACCGCCTGCGGCTGTCCTGAAAGTCACGTCATTCCCGCGCAATCTGGAATCCATTGGACCGACAATGGGTCCCCGCTTTCGCGGGGACGACGCTGGTTCTCATTGCCTCGCGTGGGCCACAGTTTCCCTGGGCTTCCAAGGCGGCAGCTTCGCTACCGCACTCCATGGTGAATTGAGAGGCCCAATCACACGTGGTACTGAAAGGCCCCGGGGGCTGGATACTTGGGTGTGGCCCAGGTGATGAATTCGGCCGCTTTGTACGTGCCGTCGGCGAGTGCCTGGTCGTGCTCCATTTCCACTCTGGCGTTGGCGTGCAGGCAGTTGCGTTGCCGAAGCCAGGTCACGAAGTAGTAGATGCTCTGCGCATTCGGCGCGTAATGGCCGCTCTGATTCGTGATAATTTGCGCTAATCCATTGTTGGCGAGCAGCATCCCGGAACAGCGGATCTTCTTGCCCTGTTTGGCGGAGGCATGGATGAATCCGTCCACTCCGTGCTCGTGGGCCCAGAGGTGGCAATCCGCGTCCCACACGAATGCCACGGACCCGGCAGGACCTTTGCCGCTGCGGCCAAAATTCGCGGTCTTTAGGAGCGCCCGGACGCCTCCCCCGGTCATAATCCGCGTGTACTCCATCCTGGCGTCCTGCATGTAGATATAAGCCAAGTCCTGACCCTCATACGATATTGTATTGGGGTCCTTGAATTGATCAGCCCCGGCCGTTACTACCGGCGTTCCGACGCAGAACGGGTGATATTCCAGCCACTCGTAGAAACTGGCGTTAGCGTTGCTCGCCCTGACCGGGTTGGACGCAGGTTGTCCTACGATGTAGTCGAGAAAGGCATCCCCCATCTTGTTGACGCTGTTGTCCTGGGTGGGATCGGCCGGGTCAAAAAAAACGAAGGTCTGGCGGTGAAAGGGATCGATCTTCTCGATCGTTGCGTAAGGAGTTGCGTGCAGTTTTTCGCCTCCGTCCCGCGTGTTGTCGCCGGCAAGCCCCCGCAGGAACATGGAAAGCTGCAGCCGGTCTTTGTACTTGGCTTTGGCGGTTTTGTGCCACTCCTTCATGGTAGCCAGGTAGTCAGCCTTCTTTATGGCCCGTTTGCCGAGAGAGCGGACCCACAGGTCAAGTTGGTTGTTAAGCTGCTTCGCGGCTGCTTTCATCGCGAGCACGTGCGTAGGGCCAAGGAGCTGAATGTACTTTCCGCACAAGATGCTGATGAACTTCAGCTTCTGAATCCTTTCGTCAAACTTCGTGAAGTCGTCCTTGGCAATGCCGTCATAGGCAGTGATCTGATTTGTGATTTGTTGCAATGCCATGGCGGGGGTGTTCACCAGGCCGCCTGTAGAGCCGACAGTCCATCCGCCTCCCCCGGGGCGTGCCGCCGCTCTGGCCCCGCCGAGCACGGGATTGGCGCGCGCCGCAGCCAGGGCGGCATTGGCCTGAATGTGCGCCCACTCTGCGGGGGAATAAATGTCACGCCAAGGATTCTTGTTTCCAGCCATAGAAACCTCCGTGTGTCGCCAACAATCCGGATGGACCCAGGAGAAAAACCGGGGCCTCCACCTGACATAAAGTCTATGCACCCAGTCTAGCAAATCTCATCCCGCCTGCGCAACGCCACCTCGAACGCTTTTTTTGCATTTTTCACTTGACAAGCCGGCCCACCTGTGATAGCCTACCGTGATGGTCAATAGGGACGATTCGTCGCAGAGGGAGAGTCCGATGCCCGGAGGCGAGAGGAGTGCGGAACGTTGGCAGCGAAACGAGCAGGCAGGGACTGGCGGAAAATACAAAAAAAGTACGAACGAAGCCAGTATATTCCTGAAAACACAGGAAGCCAATCGAAACGAAGCTAAGAAGTAATTGAAAACAAAGGAGTTATTCTATTTAAGCGGCGAGAAAGCCAAGAAGTGTTTGAAATCAAACGAGATATCATTCTCGAAGGTTACTAAATTGGCAGTCCTTTGCGCACTGAGTGACGCAAATTCGCCTCAAAACAAGCAAAAATGCCCCCTTTAGCACAAAACGAAGCCAAGCCACCGAGCCGAAAAGGTGTCGGCGAAAACGACAACAAGTCGGCTAGGCGAGCGCCGGACATTCACGGCAGCCCCGCATGTCCGGCATCTTTCAGGCTGTCATTCCGAGCGAAGCGAGGAATCTCGCCCTGGTCTTTGTTCGGTAATCCAGCCGACACATCAAGGAAATGTGGGATTCTGTTAAAATGAAAACGATGTACGACGAAGTTGTGCCCGTCACCGAAAACCGTCCCCTCAGCGGCAGCCATTTTCTGTTGAGTGTTGAATCTCCCCGCCAGGCTCAGAGCGCCCGTCCCGGCCAGTTTGCCATGCTGCGAATTCTTGGCCGATCAGATGTACTCCTGCGGCGTCCGATGAGCATCTATGATTTGAAGGGCGCGAATTTGGCCGGCAAGCGTGTCCGTCAACTGACGGATTCGCCGAGGATCATGCAATTCCTCTACAAGGTTGTGGGCCACGGCACCCGCCTTATGGCCGAACTCAAGCCCGGGGACAAGGTCGGACTGCTGGCGCCGCTCGGCCATGGTTTTTTTGAAGAGGAGTATCTGCCGCGCGCGCACGAGGCGGATGAGGTTCTCCAAGTGGCGGGAGGAATTGGGATTGCCGCCCTGCTCCTGCCGGCGAAGCGATTGGCGGAGGCGGGTTTTCGCCAGCGCCTTTTTATGGGCGGGCGTAGCAAAGCGGACTTGGTCGCGGTCGAGGATTTCAAGCCCTTGGTGCGGGGGAGCCTGCTCGCCACCGAGGACGGGTCGGCGGGCTACCGCGGCTATGTGACCCGGCCGCTCGAGGATTACCTGGAGCGCCATTCGGACAAAAAGTGTCTGCTGATGGTCTGTGGGCCTTGGGCCATGTTACGCGCCACCGTGCAACTGGCAGGAAAATATGGCCATCCGTGCCTGGTCTCGATGGAGAACCGCATGGGATGCGGCCTCGGCGTGTGCCTGGGCTGCTGCATCCGCGTCCACGGCTCCGGACACGAGGCCTACCAACGCGTCTGCACCGAGGGCCCGGTCTTCTGGGCGGACAAAGTCGTTTGGCAGTAGGCAGGTCGGCAGGTGGGCAGATCGGCAGATGGGAGGTCGGCGGTGGGCAGGTGGCTGGAAGAGCGATCTCAAAGAGCAAATGGCAAAGTTCAAAAGGTTTACAATTTGTCACTTTTCAAATCACAAACCATTTGCCATTTGACCTTTGCCTTTTGCCATTTGAATTGCTTTTCCTCAGCCGAGTGATGCTCTTATGTCCACAAGGCACTTAAGGCGCGAATTGTCGACGAACGACGGCCTGGCATCTGCTGCGGTTGTCGGGCAATTCGAGCCGCAAATCGAAACCGAAATCGCCGGAATACGGTTCCAGAATCCGGTCTGGACGGCAAGCGGCACTTTTGGATACGGCAAGGAATTCGCCTCGCTCATTGATTTGAACGAGTTAGGGGCCATCGTCGTGAAGGGAATATCGCCGGAGCCGATGGAAGGGAACCCCTCACCGCGCATCTACGAGAGCGAATCAGGAATGCTCAACGCCATCGGGCTTCAGAACGTTGGCGCAAAGCGTTTCCTGACCGAGAAGCTCCCGTTCTTGCGAACTTTGAAGGCCCGGTGCATCGTCAACGTCTTCGCTTACTCCACCGAGGATTATGTTCGCTGTGTTGAGATCCTCAACGCAGGCGATGGCGTCTCCGCCTACGAACTTAACATCTCGTGCCCCAATACGCGCTGCGGCGGCATTGTCTACGGCAGCGACCCGAAGCTGACGGAAGAAGTGGTGTCGGCGTGCAAGAAGGCGGCTCGTTTTCCCCTTATCGTCAAGCTATCCCCCAATGTTACTGATATTACGGTGTTTGCGCGGGCCGCCGAGGCGGCCGGGGCCGACGCCCTGTCCCTGGTCAACACCCTGGTCGGAATGGCTATCGATATCGAGACGCGCACGCCTCGGCTCTGGAATGTAACCGGGGGGTTATCCGGCCCGTCTATCAAGCCGGTGGCCTTGCGCATGGTCTATCAGGCCGCTCGGGCCGTGAAAATCCCCATCATTGGACTGGGAGGTATCTCCACCGGCGAGGACGCCCTCGAGTTTTTAATCGCCGGCGCTCGGGCGGTGCAAGTGGGCACGGCGAATTTCTACGATCCGGGCGCTTCGATTCGCATTGTGCAAGGCCTGCGCGACTATTGCCAGAGAAAGCGGCTTCACCTCTCTGACGTGGTCGGTTCGTTGAAGGTGCCGTGATGTGGTGGTGGCACGGCCATCTTGGCCGTGACTGTGCACGGGCAGAGCCTGTCCTGAGCACAGCGTAGGAATGCCCGTGCCACGGGAAGTTCAGACATTGCAAAGGGTCCGGAACATTGACAGGCATTAAGCCGTTTGTTAGATTGACCGGGTCCCGCTTTACGGAGTGTACATCTGACTACATTCAGAAAGTTCTTGGTCCTGCTGGCGACCGCCGCAGCACTTTTGCTGATTCCAGGATGCATAGTGCGGCGAGTGAGGCATATTCCCCGTTCGCAAGTTGTGGCCCCACCGCGCGTAGCGTCGCTTGCCGAACTCGTCACCAAGCTCAATGCTTTAAGTCAAAGCGTTCGGAGTATGACGATGACGGTGGACCTCGAGCCCACGACCGGTTCAATCTATTCCGGCGTTATCAAGGAGTACCACGACGTCAGAGGCTTCATCCTGATCCAAAGCCCGGCCATGATTCGCATGCAGGGCCAGGCCCCGGTGGTACGGACCGACATTTTTGACATGGTTTCCAACGGGGAGGAGTTCCGTTTGTACATTCCACCCCTCCAGAAATTCGTCGTGGGGAAGACGGCATTCCGGCGTCCTTCCAAAAACTCCCTGGAGAATCTACGACCCCAGCACATTCTGGAAGCCTTGCTGATTCCCCCCGTTGATCCTTCCACTGAAAAGCGGTTGCTGGAGGAGGCGCAGGAGGCCGGGCATCGATACTATGTCGTCATAATCGCAGAGGAGGTGGAAGGCGGGGAGCTACACCTGAAACGCCGGGCTTGGTTCGACCGGGCCGATCTCCAGTTGGCGCGCATACAGTTCTACGAGGCGCAAGGCCTTTATGTTGAGGACGTGCGCTACTCCGATTATCAGGATTTTCAAGGTGTTAACTATCCTTCCCACATCGAGGTGGTCAGGCCGATCGAAGATTACCGCCTGGCGATCACTATTTTGAAGGCCACTTTCAACCAGCCCATTGATCCCGAGAAATTCGTCCTCACAGAACCTCCGGGCACGCAACTGATTGACCTGTCTGCGAAGGAGGAGAAACCGAGTGGTCAATAAGCTCATTGTCTCCAACATCCTGTACCGTCCCGTCCGTACGGCGTTGAGCGCCCTGGCGGTGGCAATGGAAGTGGCCATGGTGATGCTCTTCGTGGGGCTCGCGCATGGGTTGGTCAATGAGTCAGCGCAACGACTGGAAGGCGTGGGAGCGGACATCATGGTGCAACCGCCGGGAGCATCGTTCCTCCTCGCTTTCTCGCAGGCCCCAATGCCCATGGCAATCGGAGACAAGCTCCGAGAGCTGCCTCACGTCCTAGCCGTCGCTCCTGTGCTCTTCAACTTCAGCTCTGTCGGAAACTTAATCATCATCTACGGCATCGACATGCCCAGCTTCGTTCGCGTTTCAGGAGGTTTCGCCTATCATAGCGGCGGACCGTTCGTGAACCCGTATGACATCTTGGTGGACGACTTGTATGCCAAAGCGAACCACGTCAAGATGGGGCAAACGCTGAGGCTCTTGAACCATGACTTTCACGTGTGTGGGATCGTCGAGCACGGCAAGGGAGCGCGACTCTTTATTCCGTTGCCGACGGCAGAGGATCTTCTGCAGGTCCAAAACAAGGCTTCGATCTTCTTCATCAAATGCACTGAGGCTGCTTATACGGGCGCCGTTGCCGATGAAATCCGCCAAGCGGCGTCTAAGTACCAAGTCTGGCCCGTGAGAGAATACATGTCGTTGATGACATCCAACAACTTGCCATTCTTGAACGACTTCATTGGCGTTGTCATCACCATTGCCGTGGGCATCGGATTCTTGGTCATCTTTCTGGCCATGTACACTACGGTTACGGAACGCACTCGGGAGATCGGGATTTTGAAGTCGCTTGGAGCTTCGAAAGGGTATATCATTGCAGTGATTTTGCGGGAAGCAGCGCTTCTGGGTGCAGTCGGAATTATCGTCGGATATGCAATCGCGGTGTTAGCCCGTAAGGCCATCCTTGCGAATCACCCGACCCTTTTCATCGACCTGACCGTGGAATGGGCCTTTTATGCCGCGCTTCTTGCTTTGGCCGGGAGTATCGTCGGAGCTTTTTACCCCGCGATGCGAGCGTCCCGGCTCGACCCTGTGGACGCTCTGGCGTACGAGTAAATGGAACCCATCATCGAGACTCACGACCTGAAGAAAATCTACCGCATCGGTAAAGTCGCGGTGGAAGCGCTGAGGGGCGTGGATTGCATTGTCCATGAGGGCGAGTTCGTGGCCGTGGTGGGGCCGTCCGGATGCGGGAAGTCCACCTTTCTTCACATCCTGGGCGGTTTGACAAACCCCACCAGCGGGCAGGTGCTGGTGGATGGCAATGATTTCAAAAACATGACGGATGCGGACCGTACACGCTTTCGGCGGCATAAAATCGGCTTCGTATTCCAACGTTTCAATCTGCTGCCCGCGTTGTCAGCGCGCAACAACATCGCCATCGCCCAGTACATCCAGGGAAATGGTTTTAATCCCCACCGATTCCAGGCGGTGGTGGAGATGCTCGGGATTCAGGACAAGCTCGATCATCGCCCCTATGCGCTTTCGGGCGGCGAACAACAGCGCGTGGCCATCGCCCGCGCCGTCATCTGCGATCCTAAGCTGCTCCTCGCGGACGAGCCCACCGGGAATTTGGACACCGAGAACTCGCAGACCGTGCTTACTATGATTCGCGGCCTCAATAAGACCTTTGGGCAAACAGTTTTGATGATTACCCATAACCCCGAGGCCGCCGCGGTGGCGGACCGGACTATTCACATGCGGGATGGCCGCATTGTTACTGATTGAGACTTCAATGGATCACAGCACGGAAATCCGGAATCCCTCCTTGCCGCAATCTCCGGACAATGCGCTCAGTGGTGGCAGCAGAAGGATAGGGGAGAAAATTAAGCTCGGCATCAAACGCACCGTCTTCTGGGCTTACGAGCGGGGGACCTTGCAGTACGACCTGTTGTGCCTGGCCATCCTGGCTTTCATTTTCCTTTCGCCGCGCACTTGGTTCAACGACCGTCCCACTCTGGGATTGACGGACCTTCGGCACCAGCAAGGGTTTGTCGAGATGGGGCACGGAAAGCAGGGATGGCGCTACCTGGTTGACGCGAGACTGGTGGAATCGTTCACCGGAACTACGCCTGAGGACGCCATTCCGATCATCCTCACCCGGCAATTGCACGAGCCTTTCACCGTCCTATCCATCGATCCCATCACCGATAAGAACAAAGTCGTGCTAGGCTACACTGTGCTCATCGACAAGAGTGACAAGTGACGAGCATCAGCCCGAAGAGAAACGGCTGGCTTGTCGGGGCTGAGGGAAAATAGGAAACGGGTGGCAGGATGCGGCAGGACGGTAGGGAAAAGGCCCGGAAAGATAGGTAGAAATCCAGTATTCTGTATCTCCTCAGCGCTTTGCCAGTATTCCGACTCAGACTCGTCACCCGTCACTGCTTCCTCCTGGCCTTTTCGCGCCGCTCACTCTACAATGGAAGCGGGAGGATGGCCTTGCGTCTCAAACTCACTCTCGTGCTGCCCGTCTTCGTCGCAGTGCTTGCGGCGCCGCTGCGCAGCGGCATCGCCGCGCCTCTTCCGCGCAAGGGAAAACTCGCTCCCGATCTCTCCGAAATCTTGTCACGCATGGACGATGCCGGCAAACACTTAAGAAGCCTTACCGCGAACCTCGAGTACACCAAGGTGACAGTGCTCGTCGATGACAAGTCTACGGAACAAGGCCGCCTCTTTTTCAGTAAGGGCAGCAAGGGAAAGGGGGAGGAGATCCGGATCGAGATGCAGCAACCCGAGTCCAAGGTCGTCCTGTTCAAGAAGAATAAAGCGCAGATCTACCTTCCGAAGATCAATCAGATTCAGGAATACAACCTTGAACAGAAGACCGGACTGGTCGAGGAGTTCTTGCTGCTGGGCTTCGGAGCGGAATCAGGAGACTTGACGAAAAGCTACAACGTGAAGTACTTGAAGGAAGAGGATCTCGGTGGCGACACTACCGCAGTGCTCGAATTGGTACCGCGCAAGCAAAGCATCGCCGCTCAACTTACCAGAATCCAGATGTGGGTCAGCGAAGATTCCTGGATGCCGGCACAACAGCAATTCTTCGAGCCGGGCGGCGACTATATGATTGCCCGCTACACCTCAATTAAGGTCAACCTGAAATTCCCCCCTTCCACTTTCGAGATTCCACCATCCGCTGGAGCAAAGATCGTAAAAATGAACTAGGAAAGGGTAAAGGCTAAAGGTTAAAGGCTGAAGACGGTTTGCCCTTTAACCTTTAGCCTTTACCCTTCCTTCCGACCTGCCCACCTGCCTATCTGCCGACTGCCCGCGCAAGAACGTACGGCCCTTCCGAAATCACCGCGATGTGCGCGCCGCGCGGGAGGGATGAAGTGAGTGCGCCAATTGAAGCCTCGGCCGTGTCGTAGGCTTTCCCCCACAGCGATGTATGATACTGCCGAGGCAGTCCAGGGGCGTAGAAGAGCACTTCTGCCTTGGCAGTCACGAGCGCGAGCTTTTCGAGCTGCCACTGGTCCACAACCACGGCCGCGCCGGCAATCTCAGCCATAAATGCCCGGTCGGAGGGGTGGCTGGCCAGCATCTGCGCGAATTCAGCGCCGCCGACCCCTTCCGCGCACTCCGCCAGCAGCAAGATTTTGCCGCCCGGCTTCACGATGTGCGAGGCTGCGGTGATTCCCTTGATAGCCTGGTAAAACGTAAGATCCAGCGGGTAGCCGGCGGAGGTGGTAATGACTGCGTCCGCCGGTTCATCCAGAGTCTCAAGCATCACCTGCGAGACGAATTTCACTCCCTGGCGGTGGGCCGCTACCGGCTCTCCTGCAAACACTGCCGCAATGGGACGTTGCCCATTCCCACGCGCCAATGCCACGTCCACCAGGAAGTCGTGCCGCGCCATGCGTGCGATTTCCAGAAGCTCGCGGTGCAAAGGGTTGTCTTCAATCGAACCTTCCGCGGCGCGCGCGTCCCGCATGAATTTCGGGCTGTGCAGAACCTTGATGGTCCGTTCGCCGGCGAGGCCCGGTGCGACCAGCTTCCTTCCCCCCGAATAACCCAGCATCAGGTGAGGTTCGATAAACCCCAAGGTGATGTGGAGGTCGGCAGAAAGGAATCGCGCGTCGATATAAACGGGCGTTCCCGATGCGGTCTCGCCCAGGAAACCGTGCTCATCGAGTTGGCGCGCCCGGTGGCTGGCGATGCGATACCTCCCCGCCAGCGGCGCCCCGCAAATCTCACTGATCTCCGCCTCAGTTGCCGAACGGTGCAGGCCCGTGGCAATCAAGATGGTTATGCGCTCGCGCGCAATGCCTGCCGCCTCCAACCTGGCCAGGAGAGGTGGCAAGACTTCCCGGTTCGGCGCGGGACGGGTGATGTCACAAACCGAAATCGCTGCCGACTTTTTCCCCGCTGCGAGTTCTTTGAGGGGAGGGCCCGCAACAGGATGGTCGAGAGCACTCTCGATCGCCGCTGCGGAATCCGCCAGCGGCACAGCCGAGCGCGCCTCCAGCACCTGATATTGAAATCCCGCCGGCAGTTCCAAGTTCAGCCCTCTTTTGCCAAAAGCAAACCAGGTGTTCATGCTCCGATTGTACCTTATCCAGTAGCCCAGCGCGGCTAAGCCGCAACCAAGAGCAGATTCTTCGCTTCGCTCAGAATGACAGACTTTCGAGAGAGTTTACCTGGGCCTATGGCCCACCCGCGGCAATGAAAATCAGCGTCGTCCCCGCGAAAGCGGGGACCCATCGTCGGTCCAATGGATTCCCGCTTTCGCGGGAATGACGTGACTTTCAGGAGAGTACCCATGGGCTTGCAGCCCACCCGAGTGGATGAAAATCGGCTCGAGGCGCCATTGTACAATTGGCGCAGCGTGGAAAGGTGAAGGCCGTCTTCGGCTC
>Ga0326727_10003711_pt1 | contig 48065 bp, 23 predicted proteins | sample MB2enrmetagenome_FD_207643 | JGI IMG/M metagenome (GOLD analysis project Ga0326727, IMG submission 207643) | Lab enriched peat soil microbial communities from McLean, Ithaca, NY, United States - MB29MY | ecosystem: Environmental > Terrestrial > Soil > Wetlands > Peat | place: USA: New York... | reverse complement strand
CAGAGTGGTGGCGAGCATTTCCGCCGCCAGTTCTTCGGCGTATTCCCCGGCCACTTCTTCTGTCTCGCCAAACGAGTGGTGCTCCGAGAGATAGCCAAATGCATTCCGGTCAGAGGGAATGGCAACTCCCACCGAAGCGGCAATCAAACGGTGCGGCTCCCGTGTTGAGTTCTCACTCATGACCACGAATGTCACTTGGCCGGGACGGAGTTCTTTCACGCCCTCGGTCCGGGAAACCAGCTTGCAGCGGGGCGGGAAAATGCTCGAGACTCGTACCAGGTTACACGCAGCGATTCCGGCGGACCTAAGCGCCAATTCGAAGCTGGTAAGCTTTTCCCGGTGTTTCCCTACACCTTTAGTGAAAAACATGCGTTTGGCTACGAACATTCGATTCCCCACCTTCTCATCGGCGCTGTTTTTTCCCAAATCGAGCGGCGACGCGACGAAGACAGCCCTGGAAGACTCCTTTTCGGGTATGGCCAGGAATGATGTAAGCTAACAAAAAGCCAAGAAAAGTGTCAACGCATTTTTCAAAACATCAAAACAGCTCGCGCCAAGCCACCAAGCCGCAAAGGAACGCAAAGTAGAAGTTGTTTATTCTCTGCGACCTTGGCGTAGTTTGCGCCTTGGCGAGAACCTGTCTCCCGCACAGCATTCTGTGGCGCATCCCCGTGATCGAAGTATGCCGCCTGCTACACCGACTGATAAAAAAATTTTGATGGCCGCAACCCTTGACTAAATCCTCCGCGCACGCTATGTTGCATTATTAAGTAAAAGACAACCTGCGCTTACACCCTAGATCGTGGGCAGAAAATTTTCCCATGGAGGATCTATGAATCCGAAGGCAGTATTGGAGTTCGCTGCTGCCAACAACGTGAAGATCGTGGACATCCGTTTCACCGACCTTCCGGGCCTCTGGCAGCACGTTTCATTCCCTATTCACGAACTGGAAGAGAGTTCTTTCGAAGATGGCTTCGGCATGGATGGCTCCAGCATCCGCGGCTGGGCGGCGATTCATGAGAGCGACATGCTCTTGGTTCCCGACCCGAGCTGGGTCATGCTCGATCCGTTCACCGAGACCCCCACGTTGGCTATGATTGGCGACATCATCGACCCCGTGACCCGGCAACATTACCTGAAGGATCCCCGGAATATCGCCAAGAAGGCGGAGAATTATCTCGTCTATACCGGGATTGCTGACACGGCATACTTCGGTGCAGAGGCCGAGTTCTTCATATTTGACAACATCCGTTTCGACCAGGCCCAGCAACACGGTTTCTATTATATTGACGCCGAAGAGGGACGCTGGAACTCGGGCCGCGAAAAGGACAACCTGGGTTACCGGCCGCGCTACAAGGAAGGCTATTTCCCCGTTCCTCCCACCGACCACTACCAGGACCTGCGCAGTGAGATGGTTTTGGCGATGGAAAAGGCCGGGCTGCAAATCGAGTGCCACCACCACGAAGTCGCCACCGGCGGCCAGGCTGAGATCGACCAGAGATTCAACTCCCTGTTGAAATCGGCCGACGGGATGATGATCTACAAATACATCATCCGCAATGTGGCCTATCAGTACGGCAAAACGGTGACCTTCATGCCCAAGCCCATTTTCCAGGACAACGGCTCGGGTATGCACACGCACCAGAGCCTTTGGAAGGACGGCAAGCCGCTGTTTGCCGGGGACAAGTACGCGGGATTCAGCCAACTCGGCCTTTGGTACATCGGCGGGCTGCTGAAGCACTCGCCCGCGCTCGCGGGGCTGATCGCGCCCACCACAAACTCCTACAAACGGCTGGTGCCGGGCTTTGAGGCCCCCGTCAACCTCGCTTACTCGCGACGCAATCGCAGCGCCTGTTGCCGGATCCCCATGTACTCGCCCAACCCGAAAGCCAAGCGAGTGGAGTACCGTCCTCCCGACCCGTCCTGCAACCCCTATATGGCATTCGCTGCCATGTTGATGGCGGGCCTCGACGGAGTTGAAAACAAGATCGACCCCGGCGAGCCGCTGGACAAGGACATTTACGACTTGGGTCCGGAAGAGTTGAAGAAAGTGCCCACCCTCCCCGGTTCACTTGAAGAATCGCTTCGAGCTCTCGGGAACGATCTCGATTTCCTGCTCAAAGGAGACGTTTTCAGCGAAGAACTGCTCGAAACCTGGATCGATTACAAGATGAAGAACGAAGTGCAGGCCGTGAACATGAGGCCGCACCCTTACGAGTTCGCGCTCTACTACGACATATAGCCGCAAGTGGCGTGTCTTCAGGTAGTTAAAGACACGCCACACAAAATTCGCATATTTTTGGCATACTCGGCGATCTTTCCACCTGCGGGCCCGTATTAGGGCTGAGGGCGGAAAGGTGAGATGCCAGGCCTGGCGACCGACATCGGGGTACTTCCGTGTTTTGGGTGTGATACAACCTTGTGGGCGGATTTACGTTGGGTCGGCCACGAGCTATTCGCAACCTGCCAGCGCTTCAAGACTCAGCGGGACCGGCTGCCTGCCATCGGTGTCCACGATCCCGAGTTCCCGAGCGGCTTCCGCGGCCACGATAACGGTTCCCGATCTCTTGAGAAGTCCAGGGTCCGTGTAGAGTGCCGCGACCACCTTTCCGATGAACTCGGGGCTTTCGCTATTCGTCAGATCTAGCCAACCGCCCTGTGCGGCCGCGAGGACCCTCTCGGTTCTTACCAAGCCGGGGTAAAGCGAAATGGCCGCCACGCCGTATCCGCGGAGTTCGCGAGCCATGTCAGAGGTCATCTTATCGGTGGCGGCTTTGGCGATTCCGTACACCGTGTTCCCGAGGTGCCGCTGCGCGGCCCAATAACTGATATTGACAATCAATCCACGGCGTTGCCGGATCATGATTCTGGCAGCGTACGCGGAAGCAAAGAAGGCGGCACGGACACCGGCATCGATCATACTGCTCCATCGATGTGGCGACTGCTGCCAAAAAGGCGCCGGCCAGGTGAACTCGCCATTCTCCATCATTCGCTCGTAACCGCCCCAGGCGGAGTTGACGAGTACGGCGAGTCCTCCCGCATCTTCGATCCGCCGAAAGACAGCCTGCGTGTCGGTATCGCTCGTGTGGTCGCAATGGATTCGTTCAATTGGGGCCGGCAAGTCCGCTGAGCCGACACTCCGGCCAGTCGCGAAAACCTTAAATCCCGCTGCGGCCAGCGCCACGGCAACACCCTTACCGACGCCGCGCGAAGCTCCTGTAACAAGTGCAGTGTCCATTGCCTTAGTATAGGCGAACAAAAGACGAATGTCACGGGCTTCCCACGGGCGAACGAGATGCGTGCGCCCTCCGCGAGTGGGTGGAGGCCATCGAGCCCAACAGGACACCGGCTTTTTGCAGGGATTTGTTGTACTCCACCATCGCGGCGACACCTTCCGGTTAGCGCGTTAGACCGTTAGGCCCCCTCGTTGCAGTACGGCCATCTAGGCCGTGAATCGGCACGGGCAAAATGCCCGTGCCACAGCGGGCGGGACGCCCGCACCACGCCTCATGCGCGCACCCCCTCTGCCGCCCGTCCTTTGTTTTCAATGACTCCCTGGCTTTGTTCCGGCGATTTTGGTGTTTCGGCGGGGTTTTCCTCTGCCGGACTTTCTGTCCCAGCGTCCAGCCCTACCACCTTACTCAGTTCCTCGGCCGCACGGTCGTCCGCCTCACGCGCAGGGGCGGTTCGCGAACCGCCCCCACCCCGGCGGGCGTGTTCCTGGCGCAGGGCCAGGATAATCCTCACCTTGCGATCGATCGACCGGTCGAGCGCCATTTCCTGCCGCGTCAACATCTCCCAAGTCTCCCCCGCCGGAGCCAGGCAGCAGTCCCGATCGATCGCCTCCATCTCCTCCTGCAGCTTAACCTCCTCCTCGAACGCCGCTTTCACCGCCGCGATCTCCTCCTCCAGCAGGCGCAGCAGTTCCCGCCACAGCACTTCCACGTTGGCCTCGCCGCCCATTTCGTTCACGCGTTGCTTTAACCGTTCCTTGTCGTTATCCGCCAGGCAGCAGGCCCGATTGCTGAACATCAACATCAGTTGGTTAATCCGTGCCGGCCTTTGGCCCAGGGCTGTCCCTAGAAAGTTTTGGATCGTGTAGTACTGCCTCGACGTGACAATCCCCTGCCGGAGCTGTTCGTGGATCCCCGTCAACCGCGAGAGTTGCTGGCGCAGGCGGGCACACGGCTCGGCGGGCACGGCCAGTTTGGGGTCGGTAGCGAGAGAACTTGAGGCATCGAAGGTGGCGGCGGCGATCTGGTCGCGGCGCGCGCGTTGCCGCTCCTCGACCGCCTGGAGGGCGCGCCGCATCAGTCCCGTTTCCATGCGCTCGATCCGGTTGCGCCGCCAGTAGAGCTTGCCCAGGTCGGCCACTTGCTGGTTCAAGAGGGCGTCGCCGGGGCCGTAGGCGGTGGCGAGTTCCCGTTGCAAGGCGGCATACCGTTCCGGATCTTCGCCCAGGGCGCGCATGACGGCGGCCTCGTTTTCGGGTGCGGCATCACAGCCGTGCTGGAGGGCGTTCATTCTCATGCGCTCTTTTCCGGCCTCGCTGCGAGGCCCGGTGGAGCGCTGCGAATTGCGCCGAGCGGCGTCGAGCCGCTGGGGAGTAAGACAAGTAGATTTGAGCAGAGACATAGTGACTCCATGAATTGGAAGATTGGAAGCAGGGGCGACAGGCAAGCCGTCCCCACCGAAGGTGAGAGAGCCTTTCACAGCCCTAATAGCTTACCATGACAACACAATTGTTGTCAAGTATTGACGAAGGAACGTTACACCGTAGGCAACACCGGGTAGGGCAAGCCCTACCCCTACAAGCTGTACGGGGACGGCTTGCCGTCCCCTGGTCGTCCCACCTGCTGGGCTTTGATAGGGGCGGTTCGCGAACCGCCTTATCGAGGCTGGCGTTGTAGGGGCGAAACACCGCCTCGCCGGTTGGCGTAGGGCGAAGCCCGGCGTGGCGTGGAGCTGGAACGACCAGGGGTTCTCGCTTCGCCGGGGTCATTCAGATCACTGCCAGGCTCGGCGATGACGTTCAGGATTCCATCACCGACGTAAACCAGAGATGCCTGCGTGAGGTACAAAGGTTTCTGAGACAAATCGGTGACGGTCAACACGACCTTAATGGGTGCTTCGGGATCGCGCGAATCGGTGCCACTCAGCTGGGGACCTATGGGCTCACCCGCCCCAGCAGCGATCCTGTTTAATGGAACGTCCTGGGTGATAATGCCCGGCCCGGTGAGTGCAACGATCGCTTCCGTCTTGATTGCGGTCGTTGAGCGGAGCTTCGGCGGCCTCTTCCGAAACACCACGTGCTTGGGAATGCGGCCTCCGCCAGCTTCTCAGTCAACCGTCAACGTTAGAGCGACGTTATGCTGCAGCAGGGTCGCTCCTGAAGTGATGCTCCCGGTTACAGTCAGGGTGTAAGTTCCTGCCGGCGTTCCGCCTGCTCCTCCATTCGTTGCGCTGCCGCCGCAGCCCGCCAGGAGCGCGAAACCGAGCATTCCTGCCCCCAGAATGGTCCATGCACGTCCTCGGGTGAACCGATGCCCGCACATCCGAGTCGCTCCCAGCGCTGACAGCATCGCCAAAAACCAGCCCCATATCCATGGCGCTGCGGGTGGCTTCGGCCTGAGCCAGATTGCGGAGCGCGCCGTTGTGCTCACCGTCACGGTGACCGGCACAGAGGCAGGCCCGCTCAGATTGAGGGACGCAGGATTCACCGTGCAGGTGGCTTCGAGCGGGACGCCACTGCAAGTCAAGCCTACCGTTCCCGAAAGGCCCGCCTGGGGGGTAATGCTGAGCTTGTAAGTTGCTGTCTCGCCCGCGCTGACGGTTGCTGATGCCGGCGATCCCGAGACCGCCAGCGTGAAATCCGGGACCTGGGCTGTGCCAGAAACCGGCACGCTCTGGGGGCTTCCCGGCGCATTGTCGGCAATCGTCAATGCCGCCGTGCTCGACCCCGTCTCACTGGGCGTGAAGGTCACGTTGATCGCGCAGCTCGCCCCAGCCCCCAACGAACTACCGCAGGTGTTCGTCTGCGCGTAATCGCCGGCATTCGTTCCGGCGATCGCGATGCCGGAAATGGTGAGTGGAACGAGCCCGGAGTTAGTCAGCGTAACGATCTGCGCTGCGCTCGTCGTCCCCTCGGCCTGGCTCGAAAATGACAAGGCCGCAGGAGCCAGAGCAACAAAGGGCGGCAACGGGACTACTCTGACGCGGTTGTCGATAGCATCAGCAATGAAGAGCCGTCCTTCGGCATCTACCACCAATCCGTTGCTGCGCACACCGGCACTGGTGGCCGGTCCCCCGTCACCGCTGAAACCCAGCAGCGGAGGGATTTGGCCCGCTACAGTGGAGATGATCCCGGCCACCGCGTCCACGCGACGCACGTCCCAGCCGGCGGAGATGAAGATGTTTCCCTGTGCGTCGACGGCCACCCCAAACGGATTGCCTATGCCGGCGCTAGTGGCCTGGCCTCCGTCCCCGCTATGAGCGATGTCGCCATCTCCAGCTACAGTCGTAATGATCCCGGTTACCGCATCCACGCGCCGGATGCGACCATTGAACTCATCTGCGATGAAGAGGTTTCCGTGCGCATCCAATGCCACGCCCCAAGGCTGAAAAAGTTCGGCGCTGATGGCTGGTCCTCCGTCGCCGCTGAAACCAGAGGTACCATTTCCCGCCACCGTCGAAATGATTCCCGTGGTGCCATCCACGCGCCGGATGCGTTGATTTGGAAAGTCGGCAATGAAAAGGTCGTCCTGAGGATCGACTGCCACTGCTTCGGGGAACTTCAGACTGGCGCTGGTGGCCGGGCCCCCGTCACCGCTGAAGCCTGATGTGCCATTTCCCGCCACCGTCGTAATAATCCCGGTGCCCGCATCGACGCGCCGGACAACGTCGCTGCTGTCGGTGACGAAGATGTTACCCTGCGGGTCGACGGCCACACCAATAGGGAAAGCGACGCTGGCGCTGGTGGCAGGTCCACCGTCACCGCTAGAACTGGCAATTCCATTCCCGGCCACCGTGGTGATGATCCCCGTCGCCGCATCCACGCGGCGGACGCGGCTGTCGTTGTCATCGGCAATGAACAGGTCCCCGGAAATATCGGAAGCCACGCCGGTGGGGTAGATCAAGATAGCGTCAGTGGCTGCACCTCCGTCTCCACCATTGCCTCCGCCCACCACCGTATTGATGGTTCCATTTGTCGCATCGACGCGTCGGACTCGGCCGCTGTCGTAATCCGCAATGAAAAGGTTGTCCTGAGAGTCAATGCCCACCCCTACCGCCACTAGGTTGGCGCTGGTAGCAGGCCCGCCGTCGCCGCTAAAACCCCCATTGCCGTCGCCTGCTACCGTGGAGATGATCTGTGTTGCGGCGTCTACACGGCGGACGCGAACTATATCAGCGATGAACAGGTTGCCCTGCGCGTCCACGGCCACGCCGATCGGTTGGACGAGGCTGGCGCTGGTGGCGGGACCGCCATCACCGCTAAAACCTGAGACACCATTTCCGGCGACCGTGGTGATGATACCGGTGGCCGCATCGACGCGCCGGATACGAGAATTTCCCAGATCCGCGATGAAAAGGTTGCCCTGTGCGTCTAACGCCACGCCGCAAGGCTGATCAAGTTGGGCGCTGGTGGCCGGCCCGCCATCGCCGCTGAAACCGGGTGGTACTTGGCCCGTGGCGTCCGGCACGCCAGTACCCGCAAGCGTGGTAATGATCCCCGTGGCCCCATCCACGCGCCGGATGCGCTGGTTGATTCTGTCCGCGATGAAGAGGTCGCCCTGCGCGTCCACCGCCACGCTGTAAGGCTCGTTCAGGCTGGCGCTAGTGGCCGGTCCTCCGTCACCGCTAAAACCAGGAAGGTTCTGGCCCGGTACAGTATTGCCGGCCACCGTGGTGATGATTCCGGTCACGGCATCCACGCGGCGAATGCGAGAGTTACCGGAGTCCGAGATGAAGACGTTCCCCTGACTATCCACAGCCACACCTTCAGGGACGGACAGGGTGGCACTTGTAGCCGGTCCGCCATCGCCACCAAACCCTTGGGTGCCGGTGCCCGCTACCAAGGTAAGATTGCCCGCGGGATCGGCCTTGAATACCTGGTCGAGCCAGGCCAGGGCAATGAAGAGATTGCCAGAAGCGTCCACGGCCACGGACTGCGGATCGATGTCTGCGGACAGCGCCGCCGAGCTATTGGGTCCGCCACCCGCGTACGTCGTAATGATGCCCTGCTGGGCAGATGCCTGCGAGCCTGGTCCGGCAGAGATGAGAAGTGGAGATAGAAACGCCATGAGCGCGAGGTAGGAGTGCCGTTTCATGCTTCCTCCTTTCTACCTGCGGCGCGTTCTGAAGGAAGGGTTCACTCTCTCTGACGATACGCTTGTCGAGGCGGTTTCACAAACTCGCGCACTTTGATCTATTCCCAAGGAACCCGCGGCGGCGTGGGACGGAGATATCTGATTGAGCAATGCTCCGGGCCAGCTTCTCGGAGCACCCGCCGGTGTCTCCTGCCGGAGCGCTGCCGACACGGCCCGAATGTGTTCTCGCCAACTTTCGTCCGACCGGCGGCCGAAAACGTTTGTCCAGCTTGCGGACAAGTAGGTGTATGCTTTGTAGCTTGGGCTGAGCCAGAATCGAAATCCTGCTTAAATTCAGCCTCGCGGCACGCAACCCTCAACTCCAAGGAGGTTGAATGCAGATTTGCCAAGCCTGTTCCCAGCGCCCCAAACGAGAATTAGGAGGTGTCCCTAATTCTCGCTCTTCCACCCTGTCCTCGATTGCTTGTCGGCTAGTGATGCTCTTCGCCTTGACCGGGTTGTCGGCAATTTCCGAGGTCGCGGTTGAGCCAGTTTTTGCCCTTCAACAATCCGTGACTGCGGGCGCTCAGGGTGCAATCGAGGGAGTGTTGAAAGATCAAAGCGGAAAGCCGATGGAAGGTGCGTTTGCGGCCGCAGTCGCCGACGTCCCCGGGGCTTCCGCGGGGTCTGAGGTGGCCGGCCCGCTTCGAGCCGGCACGGCATCGCCCCTCTTCGCGCGGGGATACACGGTCATTCCCGAACCCCAGAAGGTGACGCTCACCGGCAAGGACTTCGAATTCTCGCCTTCCTGGCGATTGGAACTGGCCCCCGGCGTTCCGCCGGATGACATCGCCGTCCAGAGCTTGAAGCAAGAACTGCAAGAGCGATTTCACCTGGCTTTAGCGCCAGCCAAGGGCAAGGGGGGACCTGGCCTGAAGTTGGCGATTGATCCCCAGGCGGTCGAGATTGGCGCAGCCACCGACCGGCAGAAGTCCGTACTGGCCGAGCAGGCTTACCAGATCAAGCTGACGCCCTCCGGGGTGACGATCACCGGCAATGCCGCCAGCGGCCTTTTCTATGGAGTGCAAACCTTGGTGCAGTTACTGAAGCCCCAGCAAGCGAAGGAGTGGTTACCGGAAGGGGAGATTGTGGACTGGCCGGACCTGGAGTTGCGGGTGATTTATTGGGATGACGCCCATCACCTGGAGCACCTGGAGGCGTTGAAGGCGGCGATACGCCAGGCGGCGTTTTACAAGATCAACGGTTTTTCGATCAAGCTGGAAGGGCATTTCCAGTATCGGCATGCGGCGGCGATGGTAGAGCCCTACGCGCTGAGCCCGGGGGAGTTGCAGGAGTTGACGGACTACGCGCTACGCTACCACGTGGAGTTGATTCCCTATCTGGACGGGCCGGCGCACGATGCGTTCATCCTGAAGCATCCGGAATACGCGGGGTTGCGGGAGTACGCGGAGAGCAACTACGAGTTTTGCGCGACCAACCCGGAGACCTACAAGCTGTTTGAGGGGATGTTCGACGATCTGCTGGAGGCGACCCGAGGGAGCAAGTATTTTGTGCTGTCGACGGACGAGCCGTACTACATAGGGCTGGGGAAGAACCGGCAATGCGACGAGGTGGACCGGGCGAAGGAGTTAGGAAGTGTGGGGAAGTTGCTGGCGGAATTCGTGACCAAGACGGCGGGATACCTGCACGAGCACGGGCGGCAGGTGATTTTCTGGGGGGAGTATCCGATGGTGCCGGACGATATCGCCTCGCTGCCGAGTTACCTGATCAACGGCGAAGTCTACGGGCCGAAGTTTGATCCCGTCTTCAGAGCTCACGGGATCCGCCAGATGATATACACCTCAACGGAAGGAGAAGAGCAGCTTTTCCCTGATTATTATCCGCTGCCTTCCGAGGAGCGGCTTCATCCACGTCCTTCCGGCGAGGGCCGCGTGCAGGAGATGACGGACTCGATTTCGTTTACCTCGCATGCCGCTCTTTCCTCCATGCAGCCGGCCTCGCCCGAGGCGGACCAGGCGGACCTCATGGGAGTCTTCGTCGCCGGATGGGGCGACCCAGGGCTGCACCCGGAGACCTTCTGGCTGGGCTATGCTACTGGGCCGGCGCGGGGTTGGCGCGCGGATTCGCCCAGCTCCCAGGAGTTGATGAGCACTTTCTACCCGTTGTTTTATGGACCGGGGGCAACGGACATGGGCAGGCTGTATCAACTGATGTCGCAACAGGCACGGTTCTGGGAGGAGAGCTGGGAGAGCGGTCCGTCGAGCGCGCGCACTCCCATCTTGGGCAATTCCGAGGGAGTTTTCAATCCCCCGCATTTCGCGCACGATCAACATTTGCCTCTCCTGCCCGTGCCTTCCTCGGAATTGTTTCGGCTGCCCTACGACTGGAAAGCGGAGAATCAGAAACGCCTCGACTTGGCAGGCCGTTTTCTGGCGCAGAATGATGAGCTGATCAATCTAATTAATGCGAATTTGACGAAGGTGCAATTCAATCAGTACAACCTCGAGGTTTACCTCTCGATTGCGCATCTCTGCCGGCAGAATTTGATCATGCTGCGCGAATTGGGGCGGATCGTAGACGCGCTGAGTGCTGCGCAGTCTTATGCCGGTCAGAACAATGCGGCACGAGCCGTGGCGGCGCTCGACCGGGCGCTCGGCATCGCTGAGAATATCCGCCAGGCACGGAACCAAGTCTTGAACGACGCCACGGCCACGTGGTACAAAACCTGGTTCCCACGCGTCCCGGAAGCCAATGGGCGGACGTTTCTCGATAAGGTCGATGATGTCAAGGATCACCAACCGGTGCGCACTGTGGATATGAGTTACCTTGTGTACCGTGAATTGCTTTATCCGCTCGGTAGCTGGGCTTCCCAGGTAACCGCAGTCCGGAATCAATACGCACAGGCGCACCAATTGCCGGCGCGGGCTGAGGTGATGAATTGGAAGGACACCTCCTCAGGGGTATCGACGGGACGGACTCCGGACGAGGAGGAGGAGTGAGGGAATGCCCATGGATCGCAGGGAATTCATGAATAGCGTCGTGCTGGGCGCCACGGCTATGCGTATGCCCGGCCTGGTTGATGCCGCACGCATCAAGCGCGGCCCGGCATGGTTGGCAGAGACGCCGCTGGTCCTCTCGGGAAACCATGACAGCATCCCCATCTTCATGCGCCGGCGGGGAGGGGGAACGGTGGGGGCGGTCAAGGAACAGTTCGAAGAAGCCCACAGCGAGGAGTTCGCGAGAAAGATCAAAGCGGCGGGAATTACCTTATGGATCACTTGGTACTACAAAGGGTTCGGGGTTGAAGCCGAAAAAGAATACATGCAGATCACCCGGAACTTCGTTCCCATCCTCAAGAAGTACGGTATTAAAGTTGGCGTTTACATCGGCAGTACGATGGCCTATGAGACGTTCCTGGCGGAGAGGCCGGATGCGCAGGACTGGATCGTGCCTGACTACCTGGGCAGGCCCGTCATCTATTTCGATCAGACTTTCCGCAAGCGGGTCTATTTCATGCACCCAGGGTACGTCGAGTACATGAAACGCATCGTCCACAGCGCAGTGGTGGACGCTAAAGTCGACCTGATCCACTTCGACAACACCAGTTTGCAAGCCGAACCGGCCATCTTCCACCATCCGCTCGCCATCAAGGATTTCCGGCAGTACTTAAACTCCAAGTACACCCCGCAGCAGCTTGAGCAGCGGCTGGGCTTCTCGAATGTGCAATACGTCATTCCCCCAAAAGTCAGCTCCCCGCCCCCCACCATCGACGATCCGCTCTTCCAGGAATGGACTGAGTTTCGCTGCCATCAGCTTGAGAGCTATTACGCGATCATGGAAAAAGTCATTCGCGAGGCCAATCCCGAAGCGGCGGTGGAAACGAATCCCCATTCCGGAATTTCCGGCAGAAACACCATCTGGGAGCAGGGGGTCTACTACCCGCGTCTGCTTTCCCACATGGATGCGGTCTGGAGCGAAGAAGGAGATCCGGCCGGGGTTAACGAGGACGGCATTCTGGTGAGCCGCATCAGGTCCTTCAAGAGCGCCAGCATCCTGGGAAATACCATGTTTGTGGTGACTGGCGAGTCCACTCTCCAGATGGCCGAATCCCTGGCATTCGGCCGCCAGTGTATCGGCGATACGGATCGAGTGCCGCCGGAAACACTTCCTGCCGCACAGCAGCGCTATATCGATTTCTTTAATAAGAACTTTGATTATTACCGGGATGTACAGACCATCGCGGATGTGGCGGTGCTGTATTCCTATGCGACGATGGGATTCAATAACGACCGGGCGGCTGTGAGCTTCATGCTGTTTACCCAGGCGCTGATCCAGGCCAGGGTCCCCTTCAATATTATTTTCGACGAACACTTGAACGATCTCTCAAAATACCGCGCGCTCGTTTTAGCCGACCAGGAATGCCTCGATGACAGCCAGATGAATCTGATTCGGCAATATGTGCGGCAAGGCGGCGGATTGGTGGCGACGGAACAGACATCTCTGTTTTCACCGTGGCGGCAGCGCCGGCCCGACTTCGGGCTCCAGGATTTGTTCCAAGTCAAGACGCCACATTATGGCGGACGGCGATTGGCGGAAAGCCAACTCGAGATCCCGCCGGCTAGGAGCCAGGCTGGCCGGGGGCGGGTGAGCTACATACCCGCCATAAAGCCAGCGATTCCGAAGCCGCCTGTGGTCCGGATGACGTCCGAATACTGGAAATTGCCCTTGAATTGGGAGGATCTCGTCGAACAGGTGCGTTGGGCAGCGGGTGGGACATTGTCGCTCGAGGTGGAAGCGCCTGGAACAACTGCAGTGGTTGCCGAACACGCCCAGCAGGTGGGGCGAAATCGCTGCCTGATCCACCTGCTCAACTATGATTCGGCACGGGGATCCGCGGTGAACAATGTGATGGTGGACGTCGAGTTACCAGAGGGGGCGCAGACGCGGCAAGTGTCACTGCTCACACCGGACAGCGAGCAAGCGGCAAGCAGAGCTCTGAGTGAGGTCGAGAACGGGCGCCTTCGGTTCACCGTGCCGGTCCTGAAGGTCTACACCTTGGCTGTCGTCGATTTTGAATCTGTGTGACCCTGGTGCTGTAAAGGTCTGCGAGGGGAATTTGCGAGGGCTGGAATGAACCGAAGGGAATTTGTCAAACAAGCTGGGAGCCTGCCCTTGGCCTTGAGGATGCCGTTTGATGGCAAGGGTGTCGCGGCTACGGCCCAAACGGAGGCGGCGCCCCTCTATAGCCAACTGATGCCCGATATGCTTGTGAATTACTTCACCCAAAAGGTGAACGCACTGGCCGCGCATTGGGATGAACAGCGGGCCCAGATTCACACGCCAGAGCAATTGATAGCACGGAACCGCTTCGTCCGGGGAAAGTGCATCGAGATGATTCATGGGCTGCCCCAGCGGAATCCTCTCAACCCCGTTATCGTGAAATCTTTCGAACGCGAGGGATACCAAGTCGAGAACGTCATGTTCGAGAGTCAGCCCGACTTCTGGGTTACGGGTAATCTCTACATTCCTCGGGCGGGCAGTGGTCCCTTCCCAGCGATCATTTCACCCTGCGGCCATTCGTCCCTCGCGCGCGGCTACCCCGAGTATCAGTCTGCCTACGTTCACTTCGCGCGCAACGGCTTTGTGGTGCTGGCCTACGATCCAATCGGGCAGGGCGAGCGGCGGTTCTTCTGGAATCCCATGACTCAAGCTGATGAACTTGGCGGGCCTGTCACCTGGAACCACTCTCTGCCGGGCCAGTTGCTTTTGCTGCTCGGCGAAGATCTGACGCATTACTTTGTGTGGGACGGGATGCGGGCCATCGACTATCTCGAGACGCGTCCGGAGGTGGATGCCAAGAAAATCGGCTGTGCCGGCCATTCCGGCGGAGGCACGCTCACCAAGTTCATCGCAGCCATGGATGAGCGTGTCCAGTGTGCCGCCATCAACGAGGGCGGTTCGGCGAACCGATGGCCCGTGGATTTTCCCTTGTACATTCCGATGGGCACGGGAGACACCGAACAGCACCTTTTCCCGGCTGAGATCTATGGAATCGACCAAGTTGATCTCCACGTGGCCGTGGCGCCGAGGCCATTGCTCGTTACCATCGAACACTACTCGGCATCCTTCAATCGGGCGGCTGAGGCCATTCGCGAGCGTTACAAACTGCTCAACGTGGCGGACCGATTCTCCACCGTGCCTGCGGACGATCCTCATGCCTGGACCGTGAAGCTGCGAATCGCCAATGTCGATTGGTTCTGCCGCTGGTTCTATAATCGTAAAGGTCCGGAGACCGAGGCCGCGTTCACGCCTGAACCGTGGGAGAATCTCTGGTGCACCGCGAACGGGTCGCTGAGATACTCCCAGCGGGGCCAGACGATATATTCCCTGATTTTAGCAAAGCAAGCGGCTCTGCCCCCCGTGCGGAAAGCGCCTGCGAACGCAGCCGAACAAGCCTCCTACCGGAGCGAGCTTGGCAAAGAGATCGAAGAGGTCATTCGCTACCGGCGGTCAGACCAACCACTTGCGCCCCGGCGAGAAACCACGACTCCGCGTAAGGGCTATCAAATTGAAAAGGTGGAATTCCTCTCCGAACCCGGCATCTATATTTCCGCGTGGGTTTACCAGCCCGACTCGGGAGTGAACGACCACACGGCGATTCTGTATGTGAGTGATGACTCGCGAGAGAGCGATCGCATGGAGTTCGGCCTGCTCGAGGAGTTGACCCTCGGCGGCCGCCGTGTGGTGGCCATCGATGTGCGAGGCGTCGGCGCAACCGAACCTCCTCATCCCGGCGATGAACATGGTGAATTCGGCCAGGTGGACAACGCGGAGTGCACCATGGCGCACATGGTCTGGGAAATGAATGAAGACTTGGTCGGGATGCGTGTCCTGGACGTGGTCCGCAGCATCGACTATGTCTTAAGCCGCTCGGACGTTGACCCCACCGGTGTGCAACTGATCGGAAAAGGCACCGGAGCGCTGTGGTCACTCTATGCGGCAGCGCTCGATGCTCGCGTCAAAGCCGTCGTGGTGCACGGCGGATTGCTCTCGTACCGCGCTCTCACCCGCGTGGATCGGTATCTCACCGAATCGAGCGTGTTCGTCCGCGACGTCCTCACCCACTTCGACCTTCCGCAAGTCGCGGCAGCCGTGGCCGAGCGGCCGCTTACCATCATCGCGCCCCGCGGACCTATGAATCAGGAGGTCGAAATCTCAGCCGCACGCGACGCTTATCGATGGACAAGCAGGGTCTATGAGAACCTCGGGGTTCCCGATCATTTCCAGGCATGCACCAAAAGCTCGCAATTGAGTTTGGCGAATCAATACCTCAAGGCGCTCGGCTCAACGCCAGGCACCGCCTATCGTGGATAGAACAAGTACAGTTTGGAAATCCTTTCGCTTTCCCCGATGTAGATTGTGTCGTCGAGTCCCACTGCCATCGCCTGAATCACATAGGCCTGCCAGGTGTAATATGGCCGGCGATTGACGTCCACGAAACCGAGGATTTGATAGGAGGCGGATTGCGGGTCGTAGGAAAACAAGCGCGCCATGTCGTCTTCATCCCCGCCCACCCCATACAGTTTTCCGTTGGACGCGCGGACCAAGCCGGTGATGCGATATTGCAGCAGCGGCTTGCCGAGATTGCTGACGGTCATGTTTTCGGGATCGAAGCGGAACAGGTATCCGTCAGAGGTTCCGCCGAAAATGAGGCCCGAGGGGTCCAGCAGAAACGTGTCCACGCGCGTCCAGGGCTCGCGTCCGGGGATTGCCGGCGCCTGCACCGGCAATTTCTCGAGGGCCTGTTTTTCCTGGTCGAATCTGAAGATGAAGCCATCCTCGCCCGAGGCATAAACGTTGCCCTTGAGGTCCAGCACCAGCATTCGCGAGACCATCTTCGTGGTTTCGAACTTTTCCCCTTCAGGAGCGCGGTGTGCAATGACGCCCAGGTCTGCGCTGGTTCCGGTCGTCAGGGTGAACTTGAAGAAGTGCGCGTTGGGGAATGTCAGCCCATACAGGACGCCCGCCCGGCGATCGATGGCCAGCGCCAGGATACTTTCTCCTCGAACGGCCGGCCCAAGGTCAGTTACCTCGCAGGCTTCTTTGACGCGCAATGGCCGCTCGTCCTCCCGGTGGGGAGTGTACTTGAGGAGATGTCCCGCCGGCGTGCTGCCGATGTAGACGTCGCCAGAATCTGAGACGGCCAGCGCGCTCGTGACCGCGGTCGTGCCCGGAATGAATCCCAGAGGCTGCACGTACCCGTGCCGCGGGTTCAGCACAAACAGGTGTGAACGTTTGCCGCTGGTGGCGCCATACAGATTGCCGTTGGGAGCCACCGTCAACGCGCTAATCGCTGATTCTCCGTCAGGGATGACATCGATGGGCGGGTAACCGAGATCACGGGCGTCAATCCGGTTTTGCGGAACGACCACGCTGTCGTAGTCAGGTGTGCGCTGGCCTTTTACAACCGTCCCGGCCAGCAGGAGAAGCGCGCAACAGAGGAAAGTTTTTTTCATTATCGTTTGCTAACGGGGCTTCGGGTGGTAAATGACCAGGGCCAGCCGGTAGGGAACGTTTCCGATTTTCCCTGCGGACTCATTCTCCTGGCCCGGTGCGTCGCGAACCTCGATGGCTCCTACGAAGTAGATTGTCCCGTCGGGGGCGGTGTCGGCGGAATTCAATCCGATGACGCGCCGGCCGTCCGCCAGGCGCATTTCGCCGCGATCCTGACTCCTCCCGCTTGCGACGTCGTATACGATAAGGTGAGACACGCCGATGCCCTGGCTTCCCGCGTAATCGAATTCCCTGGCCGGCGGCGCGTAATACAGCTTGCGATCGCGCCCCAAAGCCAAGGTCAGCGTGGCGTAAGGGATGTCGCGGCGGTCATTCATCCCTTCCACGCACAATTGCCCCAGCGGCTTGACTTCCCCATACTGGCCGGCGTGGGGGTCGAAAGAAAACAACAAGCTGGCGCTCTCGTCGACACCGTAGAACTTCTTTTCCTGAGAATCCCAGACTACCGTGCGCCAGTGCGTTTCTGACTTATTGTAATCCCGCCCCAGCGAGACCCCTTTCGGCCGGATCGGGATATGCAACGGCAGTTCCACAATCTCGTCCGCGCGCGGGTCATACTTGTAGATCTGGCCGGCGCCGAAGTTGCCATACACATTCCCCTCGTCATCGATCCCGAAGGTTCGGCATATTGACTCAAAATTGTTGACGCGCCCCTTGTCAACGGCCTTCCCCGAGGCGACATCGTAATAAACGAAGTGGCCGCGCGGGTGGGTCAGCCCATAAATGCGATTGAACTTCGGATCGTAAGCGCCGGTATTGATCCCTTCGTATCTCGGTCCGATGCCAAAATCTTCGACCTTGCCGGTTTTCGGGTCGTACGCCATCCAGTGGGCCCCAGGATACCCTTCCTTGGTTCCCACACGCGCGTAGTTAAACCAAAGTCCGGCATGGGTGCCGAAGTAAATCCTGCCGTCCGTCCCTTCTCCGAACTTGGCGTGGATTTTGGATTGAGGCCCGATCCGCAAGCTGGCTTCGCCTGTCAGGCGGGTCAGGTTGCCCAGATCAGTGACGCGGTCGGTGGCCGGGTCATACATCACCAGGTGGCCGTCGCAGCCGTGGCAGGCGAGTCCGGCGTACACCTTACCGTCATGCGCGACTGTCAGCGCGGCCCAGTTCCCGTCCATTTCAGCCAGGTCAGGGAAGATACGATAGTCCAAGGTGACGATCTTCTCCGCGCAAAAAGCTTGAGGCGGCGTAATAAGACACAAAACAGCAAGAATCATCACCGGAGCTATCTGGCCGCATGTGAGTCTTGGATTCATCTGCTCACTCCGATCGACTTGGGTAATCGCGACCCGCGCAGGGCAGGGCTTGCCCTACCCGTTTCCTGGACGCGCTTCGCGCGCGTAACGAACCAGCGCCCGAACGTTCGCAGGCGGCGTGTCGCGCACCACCTCGCAGCCTGCCCCTACAATATAACCCCGGCCCGCGTGCCGGTGACATTCGGCCACTGCCGCAAACGCCGACGCAGGCGTGCCATTTCGTAGCTCGCGCACCGGGTCGAGATTGCCCAGCACCACCTGCCGCGGCCCCATCTTCTCACGCGCCTCGGCCATCGGCGCCATAGAATCAAGATCGATGAAGTCACAACCCAATTGGCCCATCGCCTCCAGGATCGGCCGGGTGTTTCCGCAGATGTGCAACCGCACTCGTGCCCCCGAAGCGTGAAGGCCATCCACCATTTTCTTCTCGGAGGGCCAAACGAACTCCCGGTAGATTTTCGGACCTACCAGCGAAGCCGCGGGATCCCCGATTCCGATCACATCCGCGCCGGCCTCGATCTGGGCGCGAGCGAACCGCATGCCCACCTCGAGAACGTAATCGAAGAGGTCGCGGACAAATTGGGGATCGTCGAAGAAGTCGAGCATCAATCTGTTGAGACCGCGCAGGTCAGCCGATCCGCCGCAGGGGCCTTCGATCCAGCCTTCCACGATCTTGTCGCGTCCTATGCGCTCTTTCAGCAGCGCAATGCCGCGCACCCGATCGTGCATGCGTCCCCCGCTGAGCGGGTCAGGAATTTTCAGCCGCGCCAGCGTGGTCTTCTCCGCCAGCAGAGCCTGTGCTTCGACGACAGAGGGCGGCTGGTCTTCGAAGTATTCCACCACCGCGCCGCAGTCCGGCGCCTCGCGAGTCTCGGCAATGGCCGAAACGTGGTCAAAGTCATATTTCTCCGCGGTGCGGATTTGCGCTTCGGCCAACACGCGGTAATCGGTCGCGTAGGCGCGATACTTCGCGCCGATCTGATCGACCGCGAACATCATGGTGATGGGCATGACCGGAAGGCAATCCGCCGCCCGTCCCTCCAAGATCGCAAAGACACGTTCTCGGCTGTTCATAGGCTGTTCACTTTATCACTTCCGACAGCCACCGGACCAGGCCCGGCTCCCGGCGATGAGCCGGACGACCGCGAGGCACAAGAAGTAGCGCCGAACTTCAGTTCGGCAGGTGCTGGCCTGAAGGCCAGCGCTACGAATCATGAGTCAGAAAGTCCGGCAGAGGAGTACGCCGGCGAAACCTCAAAATCGCCGGAACAAAGCGAGAATGTTATAGAAAACAAAGGACCGGCCGCAGAGGGGGTGCGCGCATGAGGCGTGGTGCGGGCGTCCCGCCCGCCGTGGCACGGGCACTGCCCGCGCTTCCACGACAAAAGGCCGCTCTTCATCGGCTATTCACTGCATCGTTCCAGCCCTACTTCACCTCGAGCGTAAAGGATATTTCCTGCTCGTGCGGGCGAATAAAGCGCTTATTATCGTCCTTCAAAACAATCGGGACCGAGAGGACACCGACCGCGTGTTCGAGCGTGGACTCCGGAGCATCGGCGTAAGGGTTATAAGGATAGACCGGCCACACCAGCCGCGCTGTAGGATCGGCGTGTAATGTCCAGCCCTGCAAATGAACCGCTCCCCCTAAAACCTCAGGAGAAACCTCGATCCGATCCGCGCTAAGCGTGAACTTCCGGCCCGTGCCGGTTTCGATACTTCCCCCGGCTTTGAGGCAGAGTTGCAAGTTCAACCGTGCTTCCTCCGGCGGCTCGCCTTTTCCCGAAATCACAAAACGCAGCGCTACGGCGTTGTTCTCGGTGACGGACGGATAGACATCCACGAAAAAGGTATTGTACGCCAGAGAGAGCCTGTCGCCGCTGTCGGCCATCTGAAGGCGGCTGCTGAGGGGAAGGTGAAACTCCTGCCCGGCGACTTTTTCCACGAAAGTCGCAAGTTCGGGCTGGCGTTTGGAGTTTGCGCCGGTAATGATCAACCCAAGGCGTTTGTGAAAGATGCTCAAATTCGCCTGGCGATCCAAGTAGTATTGATTGGTCACAGCTTGCGTGCTGACGATCGCTGACAGGCAAACCACCCACGGCCGGGTCTTGCGGATTCCGGCGGGCACTTGCATCTGGTGGGAATAACTGTCCAGGTCTTGAGGGATCGGCTGAGTCGGGCCTTCGTGATAATAAAGAGCGTCCTGGGCCAGGCGCCCCAGCAAGTCCATAGGAAGGCTATTCTCCGGGAAGAAACCAGTCAGAAACTCCGCGTAGCGGCGCCCATCCGCGAAGTGCGAAAAACCGAAGTGTCCCCAGGCGTCCACGTCCCAGTAACGGTTCCGATCGTTGATCACCTCAACAGGCTTTCCGTCCGGATAGGTGAAATACTCGTGGAAGTCGGTGGAGCGTCGCAAGGCACGAAGCGCCGCCGGGTCGTGGCTATACTCCCAGTAGAGAGCCACCTGCGTCATGGTGAGATGATCGTAGCCCGTGGTCGGGCCGGAGCGTGAGTGCTCACCCCAATACCCGTCAGGCGCCTGCTCTTCTGCGGCGAAGCGGTGCAGAATCTTCGTACCCAGATCCTCCCACTCCTTGTTTCCGAACGTACGGCCTGCCAGGAGCAGGAGCGCGGCATATTGAGCGTAGTGGTTGGGCGAAGTGCCGATGAAGGGCGAGTTGTACCAAGGGAAGTCCACTCGTTCGGCTGCATCGGGATAAACCAACGCGACATTCTCTAGAATGGCGCTCTTCCAGCGTGCACGCCGTTCGTCGCCAAGGTCCGCCTCGAGCAGTCGATAAGCTTCCAGCCACATGTGCGTGTCCCAATCGCTATCCAGGCGCGGCGTAAAGTGCCCCTTTTCATTCTCTTGCGCCAGGAGGTCGCCGATCCGGATGGCCAATCGAAACATGCGCGGGTCGTGATAGTGAGAATTAGCAGGGTGCTGCTTGGCGTATAAGACCGCAGGGACAAGAATTGCAAAGGGGAAATGGTTCCATTGCCGGCGCCCTTCCTGCGTTTCCAGCGCTTGCAAGTCGGGCGTAGGCTCGGCGGCCAGGCGGTTTTCGACCTGCGTGGCTCCGGAAGCAAGTAATCGGAAATATTGCGCCGGCAACTGCGCTACTGCTGGCCGAGCACCAAGGATAGCCAAGAGGAAGAGTGAGAGGGCTTTGATTTTCATAGGTTATTGCCTACCTGAATTTGTGACTAGAACGACAGACCCGCATTTCGAGGTCCTTGGTTTTCAATCCCGTCTCGAACAAACCATGGCGACCGTCACGAACAAACACTGATCGTCAGCAAACCGGCGGTCCAAATGGCCCACGCGGCGAATTTAGCCTAGGTACGGCCACAAGGCAAGACCTTAGGCAAGGCAAGGGTCGGCTGACCTCGAGAAGGAGGTCCATTGTGCGAACAAGCAACGGTAGAAAAAGTGGAAAAAAAGTCAAGAAAACCATTGACAACATCGTGGAGTGCGATAGACTCGTGACACTAAGTAAAGTTAACTAACAAACCCGTGAACACCTTCCTCCAGCCCGGGCCGCAAGCCATTCAGCCGACGGCGATGAGGAAGATGAATCAACTTAGCCTGCTCTCCCTGATCATGGAGCACGGCCCAATCTCCAGGACGGGTCTCGCCCGATTAAGTCGGCTCAGTAAGCCCACTGTGTCCGCCCAGGTCCAATCCTTGATTCAGAAAGGTCTGGTTTCCGCGACCGGTTTAGGGGAGTCGGGGCGGCGCGGCGGCAAGAAACCGACGCATCTTGAATTCAACGCTAAGTACGGTTGCCTGGCCGTGGGTGAAATCGACTCGCTGGAGACGCGTCTTGCGGTTACAGATCTGAAGGGAACGATTATCACCCATACGGAGTTCGTCACGCAGACTGAGCTCGGGGCGGAGAGCATAATCGAAAGACTCCAACAAAGGCTGGGCAAACTCCTCGCGACCTCAGTAGGAACAGAAAAGCTGTGCTTAATCGCGGTTGCCGCGCCTGGCAGAGTGGACGTCGATCGTGGTGTCGTCCTGGAAGCGGGCAACATTTTCGATTGGAAGAGCGTTGCTGTGTCAGATGCCTTGGCCAGCGCCTTCAAAGCGCCCGTGCTCGTTGATAACTGCGTGAATCTGGCAGCACTCGCGGAGATGAACTACGGTGTGGCCAAGGGTGTGGACGACTTTGTGCTGGTTCACCACGACACCGGGATTGGCTGCGGAGTAGTGATGGGGGGCAGGTTGCATCGCGGGTCCAATTGGTGTGCCGGTGAGATAGCCCATTTCATCTTCGATTTGAACGAAGCCCGCAAGGACTGGATGCCGCGCGGATATCTGGAGATGCAGGTTGGCGCCGACCGCGTATGCGAACGAGCGCGGCGAGCGCATGCTCTTCATGAATTAGCACCGCGATCTGGGAATGGGAGCGGCGAGCTCGCGGCGCTTTTTCGGGCTTGGAAACGAGGTCATGCTCCCAGTCGGCAGATTGTCGACGAACTCGTGCTCCAGCTTGGGCTCGCCATTGCGCACGTCGCTGCTACTTATGACCCCTCGCTGATCGTGTTGCAGGGCGAGATATTCCCTTGGCTTTTTGAGGAAATTGAGCCTGTGGTCAAGAGAGCGGTCCCTTGGCTGCCTCGACTCGCTTTGTCCGGTCTGGGAAAGGATGCCGCCTTGCGGGGCGCGATCGTCGCCGCGCAGGCACAAGCTCACGAGGAGATCGCTAGAGCCATGAGTGAAGGTGCGGTGCACTTGAAGAAGCAGGACGATAGGTCGAATTACCAATTTTCTCGGTTACGTTTTGCGTTGGGGAATGTCGGGTCACGCGCCAGTTAAACCTCGGGAAGAAAGGATGGTGGAAAGGAGCTATGAAGAACCATACCAGCAGAGTCAACTACGGTAATTCAGGCCCTGAGCCCGCGAGAGTGGCTGGGTTGTTGGGCTTGTTGTTAGTGATACTCCTGTCCTTAGTTCCGCCCCTGATGGGCCAGACGGGTCAGGGGACTCTCACCGGGACTGTGGCCGACACGAGCCACGCCATCGTGCCGGGGGCCAGCGTCGTGCTGACCAATGTCGATACCGGCGTCAGCGTCAAAACAGTGAGCTCCGAAGTGGGCGTTTACTACTTCGGAGCAGTTCCTATCGGCCACTACAAGGTTGTCGTCACTAAGGAAGGATTCAAGCAGTGGGAAGGCACGTTCACCTTGGAAGTGGGTCAGAATGCGGTTGTTGACCCCGTACTTTCTGTGGGGAGCACTTCAACCGTCGTCGAAGTCACCGGAGCTGCCGTTCCCATTGAGACGACCAACGGCGCGGTGGCGGACGTGAAAGAATCCAACCAAATCCGCGATCTGCCGCTCGACGGCCGCCAAGTCGGCCAGCTTTTCAACCTGACCGCGGGGGTAGAAAGCGGCTCGGGGGGCGCCCGTGTGAACGGCATGAAGGTAGGCTCCCTGGATATCAATATGGATGGCGTGACCATGGTCGACCGCTTTGGCGGCGGCATGGTGCGGGTGCAGCCCGGTATCGAAACCATCCAGGAATTTCGCATTGAAACCGTAGGCTCGGAGGCAAGGTTTGACCAGCCGGCTACGGTCATCATGGCCTCGCGGAGCGGCACCAACCAACTGCACGGCGGCGGGTACGAGTACATTCGCGACAACACAGTGCTTGGCGCTACACGCTTGCGGACTGATCCGATCGGCTCGGGCTTCGTGCTTCCCGAACTCATTCGCAACGAGTTCGGGGGATACTTGGGCGGACCCATTTACATCCCACACCTTTACGACGGAAAGAACAAATCGTTTTGGTTTTTCGACTATGAAGGCTTGCGCGATCGCGAACGAGGGTCTGTGCTGCAGCCCTGGGTCCCCACCGCGGCCATGTGGGGCGGCGATTTGAGCAACGCCGTTGACGTCAATAATCCCTGCTCGGGTCCAACCTGCCCTCAAGGGTATGCGCCGATCACCATTTACGACCCGACAAGCACGAATTCCACAACCTTTCAGCGCACGCCTTTCCCGAACAACCAAATTCCCGGGACTTACAGCCCCACAGCCCAGGCGTTGGAGTCGCTGACCGAGCGTCCCTGCTGCGGTGCGTTCGCCCTCAACAACCCTTATATTGCGCCGAATGTCACCAACACGTATCCCTCAATTCAGACCCTTAACAACTACACGGCCAAGTGGGACGAAAACATTTCCGATAAGGATCGGCTCTCCGTGCGCTATACACGTGGTGTAACCACTGCCGCCCAGGAGGGGGGCTACTACGCCAACCCCGTCAACCCCACGTCAGGCATGGGAAGCAGCGCCGACAACTACTACAACACCAATGTGGGGGTGAATTATAACCGTACCATCTCGCCCAATTGGCTGAATGAACTCCTGATCGGCGTTCTCCGCGAGCCCAACCACTATGGAACCCTGGCTGATTTCACCGATTGGAGCGCCAAACTGGACACACCAAACCCCTTCGGGGTAACCGGGTGGCCTACCCTTTATACCGAGGAATCGTCCTTGGGCTCCGCCGCCTACTTTGGATGGGATTCCGATAACAATCACTTGCAACACCTCACCAGCGAGACGATTGAGGACAACGTGACGTGGACCCACGGCAAGCACACCGTCCAGTTCGGATTCCGTGGCCGAAAGGAACAGAACAACGTCGCCGAATTGCAACAGGCCCAGGGCTCACACAACTGGGGCCCCTCTTACACCACGGACTGGTCGCCGTCGGCCTTCAACGCCGCACCGGATACGGGCAGCGGATTTGCCGAACTCCTGCTGGGCCTCCCCAACTACCTTTCAAACCAGTACAACCGGGGATATTTCTATTTCCGGCAAACCGAGATAGCTACGTATTTTTCCGACAAGATAAAAGTCAGCCCGCGCCTGACTCTCAGCTTGGGGCTGCGTTGGGACAAATGGACGCCCTATACCGAGGCCCGGAATAGGATTACGGTGCCTTACGATCCCGAATCGACGTTCAAAGTTATCACCCCGGGCAACGTCAACATGAACTCACTGGGGACGCCGCCCGCCGTGCTCACGTCCTGGTCGAACCTGGGGCTGAAATATGCGACGGCGAGTTCTGTCGGATTTCCTTCGGATCTGTTTCGCTCTGTCAATCATGATTTCGCCCCGCGCCTGGGTATCGCCTACCAGATCAAACACAACACCGTGATCCGGGGATCGTACGGCATCTATTACGTCGCCATGCCGCTTTCTCTCATCCTGCAATCCACGCGCACCAACCCACCATTGAATCTCCGGTTTCAAAACAACCCGTATCTAAACCCCAACGTGCCAGGGGGCGTAAACGGCCCGTATTTCAATTTGTACCCCCTAATCGTCGCGCCCGCGCCCAGCGATTACTTGCCGCCCGCCACCGTCGATGTCACCAAGCCTCAGAACACCCTGTCACTCTATGGCAACGGCGCAACTTACTGGGATGGGCCCAACTGGAACGACGAACGGCAGCAGACCTGGAACCTCACGGTTGAGCACGAACTTCCCGGCCACATCGGCACGAGGCTCAGCTATATCGGAACGTATGGCGGGAACCTGGAGCAACAGTTCGGCATCGACGATCAGGAACCGTACTACAGCTATGCGCTCCGCACGGGCATGGTGCCACCCAGCAATTCATTTCTCTTGCGGCCGGTTCCAGAGTGGTCGCTATATGGACTTAACCACACGGGCTATTCTCGCGACCATTCGTTGCAAGCAGAAGCGCACCGGACGTTCGCCAATGGGCTCGGTTTCCAGGCTTTCTATACGTTCGTCCGAGCCTTGACTACCACCGACCCAGGTGGCTTTGCCGATGGAAACACGACGGTCAACGGTGGCGGGGGGACCGGGAGTCTCGGCGGCAGCGGCGGGGCCACCGTGCCTGAAAACATCGAATTGTTAGGCGAGCCCAACCTCAGTTACGCGCAGCGCCTCAAGCTCGTCTACTTCAACAACACGACCATACCTCCCCATCGGTTCACCTTCGACGCTATCTACGACCTGCCCTTTGGGACAGGCAAACACTTTGCCGGCCAAGTGCCAAAATCTCTCAACTACCTCATCGGGGGCTGGCAGTTGGCCACCATCGGCACCTGGAATAGCGGCCCGTGGATGGGGGTCAGCACCAGTCTTGTGCAAACAGGTCCGGTTCGTATTGCTGCCGGCAAACGGGCAACCTTCGATATCCCCGGCAGTTCGTTCCGTTACCGGCAGTGGTTCGCCGGGAACTTCAACCCTTCGAACGCGACGAACGTCTCGGGTACGCTCGCTGGAGCAGCCGTGCGGCCAGCCGGACCGGATTGCACTGGGGCGTACGACGGCAAGCTTGCTGTGACACTGAATGATGGGACCTGTTACGATGCTCCCTTCAGCGGTTTCTATAACCCCAATCCACGCGACAACGTCATCGGACCAGGAGCGTGGAACGACGACCTCTCCCTCTACAAACACTTCAAATTCGGGGAGAGGTTCGACATGCGCTTTTCCGCGGATGCCTTCAACGCCTTCAACCACCCGAACGACGTGGCGCCCAACATCAGCACGGGGTTGCAGAACTTGGGGCAGCAAGCAAACAGTTCGCGCGTTATCCAACTCTCTTTGCGTGTGGAATTCTAACCTCGGTTGCCCAACTGTCCGGAGGTCGCACCACCTGGCGCGACCTCCGGACTGACCTTGCCCTTCCTGCTCCGTGGCGCTAGGATGCCCTCCCGCGCAACGCAACAGGAGGCTCACCACAGAGGACACAGAGTTCACAGACAAGAGGGGAAGTATTCTTCTCTGTGAACCCTGTGTCCTCTGTGGTGAAGCTTTTCTTTGCCGCTGGCGAAGACTATGATGACCGGGACCACAGAGAAAAAACTGGCCGAAAAGGACCTGGCAGGACGGCCACTGAAGGGGTTCACTTCATAATGGCGCGAGGGCTCTTGGCATTTGGCGTCGCTCTGTGTCTCTGTGCCTCTGTGGTGAATCTTTGCGCCGGCCAGGCGAGCGCGCCAGTCGAGGGCCAGCTTGCGGAGGGGGTCAAACTCTTAAGCGCGGGGAGTCTTCTCGAAGCGGTCAATGCTCTCAATGCCGCAAAGCAGGCCGCCCCGCAGGATGCCCGCCCCTATTTTTACTGTGGGATGACCTTGGCCCAGGAGGGCAAGATGCGCGACGCCGCCGCGGAACTTGCCGAAGCCGTTCACCTGGCGCCTGACCAGCTTGATTATCGGGTGTTCCAAGCCCACGTGTTCCAGGAGCTCATGCAAACCGCCGCTGCGGAAGACACGCTGCGGGTCTTCGAGAGTGACACCGCGCTTCGCCGGCTCGACCCCGCCTGGTTGCGACTGCTGGGCGATGTATATTACCGCCTGGGCAAGATCGACGAAACTCTCCGGATTCTCGACCGCTGGGCGGAGGTCGCCCCGAACGACGCTCGCATCGACCTCGACCGTGGCCAGGTTTACGTGATGAAGGGCGAGCCGGAAAGAGCGGTAAATTTCTTCGAATCGAGCCTTCGTGAATCAAGCCGGAACCCTCAGGCCTATTTCGAGCTGGGGAAAATCTATTACCGGCGGCACGAGTTTCCTGCCGCGAAGGAAGCCCTGCTGAATGCGGTTCGCGAGGATGCGAAGAACCCTGAATATGCTTCGAAGCTTGCCTCTGTTTACTTGGCAATGGGCGACACGGACAGCGCCATTGAAGAATTGGAAAAAGTAGAATCCGCGGGCTCCAGCTTCCCAACTATCTATTACGACCTGAGCCGGGCCTACCGCAGCAAAGGCGATTCGATTCGCAGTGCGGGGTATGCGAAGAAGTTCGATGAGGTGACTTCAGCCGAGCGTGCTCGAACGGCCCGGCGAGAGGCAGCTGGCCGCCCACTTGGCCAGGCAGAGCGATTATTGGAACATGGCCACCCGGCCGAGGCGCGAGCTCTCTTCCAAAAATCTCTCGAGGTTGATCCCGACCTCTGGGAGCCCAATGCCTACCTGGCGGAGATGGACCTCGACTCCGGAGACCTCGTGAATGCGTATTCCCATATGCAAAAGCTTCAAAACGTCGACCCCGAATCCGCCATTGGTAACTTTTTGATGGCGCGTTACTGGTTCAAGCAAAAGAAGTACGTGGACGCGCGAAACTACGCCGAAAAGGTGAAGCTTGTCCGCCCCGACAATTCCGAACTGCGCAGCCTGCTTGGCAACATCTATTTGGAACTTGGTCAAAGGGAGAAAGCTCGAGCGGAGTACCAGGCAGCCGTGAGCCTGGCGCCGGACCGGGCCGATTTCCGCGCCCAATTCAAGAAGCTGAACTGACGCGAAGCGGTTGCGCCAAGTCGACGTGCGGCACGGCGTCGAAGGTGCGACAAAATCGATCCGATGTCATCGTGGGCGAAGGATTACGAAAGCTTCGTCTACGATGACAGCCTGTTGCTTCTCGGGATTTATTGGAGGATCTATGGAAGGCAAGCCTTTGTCTTCGCGACGCTCGTTTCTGCGCGCGGCGCTGGCAGCACCTGTGGCAGGCGCCATGATGGGGAGCCATTCACCGCTGCGCGGGCAGGCGAAGCCGGCCGCGGGTGCCACTTCGGTGGTGGCGCGTGCCGCTCTTGATCGCGAGCTATATGATTGTCACGCCGTCCTGAACGGGCACGTGCAATTCGATCTTGCGGCTTCCGGCCCTGTAGTCGTCCGCTGGCTCGATAGCTTCGGCCGCATTGTTCGAGAAGTCGAGTTGCCAGCTTCGCGTTCCGGCGCGGCGCCCCAGAGCTTCTCGTTCGACCTGGACGCCGGCTTCACTTACCGCAACTGGATTCGAATTTGGGTGGATGATGTCGAGCAAGCCGAAGGAGCAAGCTTCCTGCTTTCTCCACCGCCCAAGCTTTGGGATGATTTCCATGCCATCAGTTGGGCTAACTATCCGGACGGGTTTTACGATCTGCTCCGACAAGCGGGCGTGGATGCGACGATCGCGTACCGCGAAAGCGGCGATTCCGCCCTCGACAACAATTTTGATTTCTATGTCGAACAGATGGCGTGGGAAGTATTTTCGATCTATCACAAGGAGCAGCCCCTCTGGAGGGGCCTGCTGAACCAGATCGCGCTGGATCGCAACAACATGGACCTTTGGATCCGCCAACCCTGCGTGAACGATCCGAAGACAGACGAATACGTGCGAGAACGCCTCACCCGGTTCGTGCGCTTACATCGCGATTTCCGGCCTCTCTTTTACAACATCGCCGACGAACTCGGCGAGGGCGATCAAATTCGGCCCAACGACTTCTGCCATTCGACTTTCTGCACGAACAAATTTGCAGAGTATCTGCGGAAAATGTACGGCACTCCCGCCGGCGTCGCGCATGAGTGGGGCGTAACGGAAGAGACCCGCTGGGACGACGTGAGCCTCCGCAACGGCTCAGCCTGGGCAAAAAGCAACCTGATGATCAATCGGACCACCACTGACCAGGCTTTCGACGCTGTTGCCATCGCCGCTCTGCAAGCGAAGTATGGGGGGCTCGCAGCGCTCAACAAGGAGTGGGGCTCAAATTTCCCCGCCCCTACCTCGGGCGGGAGCGGCCGCGAACAGTGGGAACCGCTGCGCGCTCTCCTGAGTGAAGCGCGATCGGTCCCGGAGCTGACTGAAAAAGCCCTGAGCGAGAGATTGGGCCCCATCGAGCAAGCCAACGTGCGCTGGGGGACTCACACCACGTGGGCTGCCGAGGAGCACCCCACGGGCTTCAAGTCCTGGTCCGAAGTCGTTGCCTTCCTCAATCGCTTTTACCGTGAGCTGTCGCAAGTCCGCTCCACGGAAGGTTGGAACGTATCGCCGTGGTGCGACTTTCGCAACTTTATGGACGAAACGTTCGCGGATGCGGTGGGCCGGGCGCGCCAGGTCTGCAAAGCTGAAGACCCGCAGGCGCGCTGCGCTACCGAAGGCGGACAGGTTCCATTTGCATTCGGGTGGTATAACTATGAGAATGTTGTTAAAGCGGTGGATGTTATTGAGCCTTATAATGGCGGCAATAATGTGGAAATCATCCGCTCCCTGAATCCCGAGGTCATTATGATTTCCACCCACGGCTTCGAGCATAAGCCCGGGGCGCCGTTGACGGAAGCAGACCGCCTTTATCAAAAGCGCGCCCCTCAGCCCATCTGGTGGGGACTGTTCCACGGCCACCGCGGCTCGATTATCTGGGATGATAACCTGCCGGAGTACCGGTTCGTGGATGAAGAGACTCGCCAGCTTACCCCGGCGGCCGAGACCTTTGCCGGCACTTTCCAGGAACTGCACCAGGGCGTCGCCAAGCTCATCATCAACAGCCGGCGGCTGCACGATGGCATCGCCATTCATTATTCGCAAGCCTCGATGCAGGTACATTGGCTGCTTGACAACGTCGAGAATGCACGGCGATGGATGTCGCACAGTGGCGGTGACCGCCACAGCCATTTCACCGGCGTGCGGAACGCCTGGACCAAATTGATTGAAGATCTCGGCCTACAATATGAGTTCGTGGGCGGCAGGCAGATCGAGGCAGGAAAACTCACTCTCGACAAATACCGGGCGCTCGTCCTGCCGCAGTCGCCGGCCGTGAGTGCGCGCGAAGTCGAGCAGATCCGGCAATTCGTTCGCTCTGGCGGGTTGTTGGTGGCTGACTACCGTACGGCGACCATGGACGAGCACGGCCGCGATCTGGGGCGCGGGCAACTGGACGAGGTATTCGGCATTTCACATGTCAAAGGCCAGACCAAGGGATCCGCCGTTTCGGGCGTCGAGGACTATGAATCTCTGCGCTTGCGGGGTAAGAAGCTGAACCTCATGATCGGCGACGAAACCCTCGCCGCGGCGGCCGGTAAGCCGCTTGCCCAGAGCGGCCGCGTGCCACTCATTGTGGTCAATGATTTTGGCCAGGGCAAAGCCGTTTTTATGAATGTGGAAGTCGCCCGTTATCCTTACGACCGGCTGGTTGCCAGCTCGACGACGAGCTTGCTGGAAGTCCTCGATCAGGTGTTCGGCTTAGCGCGAATCGAACGGCAGATTCGTGTTCTCGACGGATCCGGAAATCGCCTTCCCGGTGTGGAGGTCGTCCGCTTTGCGAATGGCGAGTACGAGCATGTGGCCGTCTTTCGCAATCCCCAATTTGACGATGGGGGCTGGGGCGACTTGCCGACGAATCCGGAGCGCGGCTGGGCCGGATCGATTGATAATTCGTTGCTTGAAAAGGACGCCCAGGCCACTATTTCTTGGCCGGCTTCCATCTCGACTTACGATGTCCGCGGCAAGCGCGACCTGGGGGCCACTGACAAAGTCCAAATGACTCTCGAGCCCTGGAGTCCCCTGATCTTCACCCGGGCTCCCCAGCCCATTCCGCCCCTGCGCGTGGAAACGCCGTCTGAGCTTAAGCCGGGCATCCCGCTCGTCATCACGCTTCGGAGCGAGGCGCCCTTGCCCGGAGGGGCTTTTCGAGTTGTTCGCCTGGAGTTTATGACACCCGAGGGACGACCCTACGAACTCTATGCGCGAAACGTACGGGTTGAATCCACACCTCATTTGGAGCATTTCAATCTGGCATACAATGACCCCAAGGGGCTCTGGAAGGTGAACGCGTACGACGTGATGACGGGCGGCTCAGAGGGAGCGACCTTTACGCTAGGGGCGTGAGAAAAAGTGGCACCCCCTCACCCCCGGGCCCCTCTCCCCCAAGGGGGCGAGGGGAGAAACAGCCCGATTTTATGCCCTCGCCCCCTTGGGGGAGAGGGTGTCCGTCAGCCGACGGACAGGTGAGGGGGCAGCCCGTCACAATATTATGTGACCTCCCGGTAGGACTAGCTTCTATGAAGTGGTGCCTCACATTGCTTGCGATATTCGTGCTGGCGACGGGGGCGCGGGCTGCGAGCCCCAACCTGGTCTTGATCACAATTGATACCGTCCGGGCGGACCGCGTGGGCTGTTACGGTTATCAGCCGGCTCACACCCCCAACCTGGATGCCCTGGCGAGGGAAGGGGTGCTGTTTCGAACGACCGTCGCTTCTGTGCCGCTGACCCTGCCCTCTCACTGCTCGATCATGACGGGCACTTACCCGACTGTCCACGGAGTTCGCGACAACTTGGGCTACACTCTGGGGGAATCGCCACCGACGCTCGCCACCCTACTGAAACAGCACGGTTATTCGACAGCGGCGTTTGTGGGCGCCGACGTCTTGGACCCGCAACGCGGGTTGAACCGTGGCTTCGACACGTATTCCTGCCCACTACGCCGGAAAATGGGGCGGGATAATCCTCTTGTCTTCAACCTGGTAGAGCTGCAACGCCGCGCAGAGGAAGTCGTCGCGGACGCCCTCGGCTGGCTGTCCGCCCAACCCAACCCCGCAACCAAACCGTTTTTCGCCTGGATACATTTGTACGATCCGCACCTGCCGTACGATCCCCCGGCGCGGTTTCGAGCACTGCTTCGGGATCCTTACGACGGAGAGATCGCCTACGCCGATGATGCACTCGGCAAGGTTTTCCAGTTTCTGAAGGATCACCACGTTTACGACTCCACCCTAATCGTCGTGGCGTCTGACCATGGCGAAAGTTTTGGGGAGCATGGCGAATACGCGCACGGGTATTTCATTTACGACACGACCTTGCTCGTCCCCTTCATCGTTAAGCCGCCGTCCGGTGCCGGCATCGCGGTCCATCGCTGCGAGACTCCCGTCAGAACCATTGACATCGCACCCACCGCGCTCCAGTTTCTCGAGATTGCCCCGCCGCCCGGCATGCAAGGCGTTGGCCTGCGATCCCTGCTCCTCGGCAAGACGGCGGGCTCAACCACCGGAGCGACCTATTGCGAAACCTTTTACCCGAATGAATTCGGCTGGAGTGCCCTGCGGGCGCTACGCAGCGGGCAGTACAAATACATCGAGGCTCCGAAGCCCGAACTCTACGACCTCGCGCGAGACCCCCAGGAAAATCACAACCTTTACCAAACCAAGCCGGCCGTGGCCCTCGACCTCAAGGCCAAACTCAATAATCTTCTGACAAGAATTACACCCAAGGAACCTCTCCGGCGGTCGGCGTTGTCTCCCTCGGACTTGCAGGCCCTTGCCTCGCTCGGATATGTGGCAACCTCAACTCCCATCGCGTCCGGCACACCGGGAAATCCGCTGCCTGACCCTAAAGACGAACTACAGACGTTCAAAACGCTTTCCTCGGCCACCCAGATGGCCGCCGAGGGCAAGTGCGACCGAGCCCTGCCGCTACTCACTCGTCTGGCACACGAGCAGCCCGGCGTATACCTTGGCCAGCTCACTCTCGCCAAGTGCGAACTCGCTTCCGGCAATTACAGCGCCGCGGAATCTGCTCTGGATTCTGCGATTCACGCGAATCCCGGCCAACTGGACGCGGTATTTTATAAAGGGATATGCCTGTTTCAGGAAAACCGATTCAAAGAAGCATTGCCCAGCTTGCAACTGATTGAGAGGGCTCTGCCCAACGAACCCTACGTTCACTTTTATCTTGGCTCGATCTACGAGAGGGAGGGGGCGGCTGGGCCGGCGCTGGAAGAATTCCAAAAGTGCGCCACTCTGGATCCCAATTTCGAAGTCGCCGTGTATAAAGTCGGCTTCTTGTTGGCGAAGGGCGGCAAGTTCACGGAGGCGATCGTCGCATTCAGGATGGTGGTGGACATGGATCCCGGCAATGCCTCCGCGCACTTCAATCTTGCGCTGGCTTGCGCTAAATCCGGGAACCAGAGCGCAGCCCGGCCCGAATTCGAAACCGCCTGTAAGCTCGACGCCTCAAAGTGCCTTCCCCGCGGTCAGCAATAGAAGAGCGGAACCTGTTTGCCTGCGGGGAACTCGTGACGACTAAGGCGGATTTTGGATGCGTTGGCTGGCGATTTTCCTTACGCTTATCGTCCAGGGAACGGCAGACGTTGCTCGCCGGCCCTTTCTCGACTCGACATACATGTCGAAGGTCTTCGGCGAAGAGCGCCATTACCGCATCTTCCTGCCGCCCGACTACGCCTCGAGCCACCGAGCTTATCCTGTCATATACTACTTTCACGGCCACAGCGACCGTTACACACTTGAAAAATACGACGACGGCAAGGATACCGTCCCCAAGATCGCCGCGTTTGTGGCGGCGCATCCCGTAATTGTCGTTGCTGTCGACGGCTATGTGGCCCGGGACTATCAAGGCTTCTACGGCGGCACGCCGTGGGACATCATGAGGGATGGCGGGGATTACGATTTTGGCCCCTACTTCCTAGAACTGGTCTCGCACATTGACAGCACCTACCGCACTCTTACCTCCCGCCGCTCTCGCGCAACTTCCGGCCTGAGCATGGGCGGATTCATGAGCCTTTACCTGAGCGCGCGTTATCCCGACTTGATCGGGAGCGCCTCGGCATTTAACCCTGGCCCCGAGTTTTATGTCGGTGGTAAGCGCCGGCGCGTATTGTGGCGGCCGAAAGATCACGTGACGAACCACACCCGGACGATGGTGCGCCTGGTGTGCGCCAGCGGGGACTACATCCGTCAGTATCATGAGGAAACCCGCGCTGCCTACGCGCGGGCTGACGATGTTGAATTTGAGTACCGGCAGGACGAGTACCATCGGCATTGGGCCACTTCGATCGCCGAGACCTTCGAATTTCACCTGCGCGCCTTTGCCAACTCCACCCTCGATGATATCCCCGACACGTGGTATCACGCCGACGCCTACCCCGCTTTCAATGCCTGGGGCTATCGCGTGACGTCCTCCGGAGAGAGCGAGGGATTCACCTGCCTGGAAGATGTCTGCCAGGGTGGACTGCGCGTGACCACGCGGAAGTGGGCTCCGGATGGACCGCCGATACCCAGCCGGCGCATAACGGTTGTCACCGCCCCGCTCTACGAGCCGTCTGCTTCCTATCAGCTCTTAGATCGGAATTTCTCGACCGGAGCCACGTCAAAGCAAATCTTGCAGGCAGCTTCCGATGGCCGCCTGACCATCGCCACAGACGGCGCCGGCCACCAGTTCAGCTTTCACGGGCCCGGGGCGGACGATCAAGCTCCCCTTGCGCTCCCTCTCACCACGGGTGATAAGTTGAAGCTTCCGCCGGATCGCGAGCTGACTTTGCCGATTGGAATTTACAATCCTCGCACTACAGCAATGACCGATGTCAAGGCAACGCTCTCGAGCGAGTACCCCACGGTCCAATTCTTGGCCAGTGAGGTGACGATCCCCAGGATCGAATCCGGAGCTTCCGTTGACATCCGAGACCGCATTCGTGTGCGCTTCACGGCCGGCGAGGGATATTTCGCTCCAACGCGGCTCAAGTTGGATTTGGCGTACAACGGGTGGCACGCCGTCTCGAAGAACCTCGATGTGCTGATCATTCCTGAGAACGTTCCGCCGGCGCTCGAGGTCGCCATCCTCGACGGGCGTACGGCGACGTTCAAGGTTTTTCGCCAGAAGGGCAATCAAGGCGGAGGGGAGTCGGTGTCCCGGACTGTCCAGGAAGGAAAAGGCAATGGGAACGGCGTGCTGGAACCCGGTGAGGACGCAACGCTCTGGGTCCATCTGCGCCAAGGAATGGATCCCTTTGATAAGCAAAACTGGTACCGCGCAAGAGTCTATTCGGACTCGCCTTGGGTTACGGAAGTGTATCGACTCGAGGAGCAGAAAGGGCTCGAGTGGACAAGTGCCAGGGAACTTACCAGTGTCATCCGCCTTTCACCCGAAACGCCCCACGGCACGCGGATCCCCCTGCTTCTCGAGAATGAATCCTGGAGCTTTGCTTGGACGCCCGACGTCCGGTACGGAGAGGAAAAACTCTATCAGGCTTTTCAGCTTCACGCCCATCACTTGCACCGGTATGAGCTGGTTGTTCCTTAAGCCCAGGAAGCAGCGCAGTCGTCATAGCGTCACTGTCGCAGGCCCTTCAACATTCCAGCCTGGAGCCAAGCGAGGCCCTGGCGAGCGTACAGATAGGATTGGTCAATTTCGAGCGCTTTGGCGAAATTATCACGCGCCAAAGCATCATCTCCCCGCATGGCGGCATATATCCCTGCCAAGTCGTAGGCCTGAAGGCGAAGATTGACCGCGTTGTCGGTCTTCCGCTGCTCATTGACGGTCGCGAATTCCTTGAACCAGTCTTCGGCTTTCTGCGCCTGGCCTATCTTGCAAAGGCCGATGGCGCGGAACAAACCTTCCCCTTCGATGGCGTCATCCAGTGTCTTGGCAGCCGCTTGCCATGCGGCAATCGCCGCGGCGGAATCGCCCGCTGCCTGATGCACCAGAGCCTCGTACATCAACAGCCGCGAACTCTTGACGGCAGCGAAGTCATCCACACCCAGGGTCGAAGGAGGCCGCGCAGCCGACTTCAGGTCCGACAGCGCTTCGGAGAACTGGGATTTCCCGGCCGCCTGGAGCGCCAGCGTCAACCGAATCCCGCGGTAGAGGTGGAGGAGCGAATAGGAGAGGTGAGTAGCTTGGAACTTGTGCGCGTCAATAATCTCCAAGGCTCGCGCGTAGTTTCCCATCTGCGCCTCCAGCGAGGCCAGTTTTTGCACCACTTGATCGCTGTTGGGCTGAAGTTGCAAGGCCTTCCTGAATGCCTCTCTCGCCTGCTCCGTATGGCCCAGGCGGGCATTCACGTTGGCCACCAGAAGCGTAGTAGCCAGATGGTCGGGGCGGGCCTCGGAGGCGCGAGTCAAAAGGCCAAGCCCTTCCTCTTGCTTCCCTGCTACTAACGTCGCCATGCCCAGATTCCGCAGAGCCGAGAAATTACGCGGATCGACTTGTACGGCTGCACGCCACAGTTCGGTGGCATCCCCTCCCCGGTCCCGGCTATAAAGCAGGTCTCCCAGCAGGACTCGGGCATTGGCGTCTTTGGGCTCAACTTCTATCGCCGCCGTCAGAACTTTGACGTCTTCCGCGCGAAAAGGAAAGATCTCGATCCGCTGGTCCTCCTGCCGCGCCTGCTCGAGAAACTTCCGGGCTGCCTGCTGGTCACCGAGTTGCCCTGCGGCGTAAGCTCCGTAATAGAGGAGTAGTGGGTAGGGAAGCTTTCCATCCTTCGTGGTAATCTCCAGACCATGCGCTAGAATCTGTGAAGCCTCCCGCCAGGCCGAAAGCCGGAAATACTCGGTTGCCAGCTCCAGGTACCCTTGCGGATGATGAGCGCAAGCCCGGTCAAGCGCATCCAGATCTTCCGAGGGCTTCTGCTCGGACACATCAGATTGAAACCACCGCTCGGCCTCCGCCAAGGCGTTTGTCGGGTCGAGCGCCAGGATCGCATTTGTTTCGCTCTGCGCTTCCGACAGGTGTCCTTGTTTGCGTAGCAGGTAAGCGTACGCCTCCCGGACGGATACATCCTCGGGAGTGAGTGCGGCAGCCGCCTCGAGCTTCAGCAGCGCGTCGCCCGCGTTGCCTCCGCTGAGATCAAGCAAGCCCAAAACGTAGTCACGCCGTTCGAACTTGTCTGAAGAAGGAAGTATTCGATAATAGTGGCGTTGGGCATCCAAGTGTCCGCCCGATTCAGCAGCAATGATGCCGAGGAAGTACTGAGCGTCGCCGTTGGTGGGATCACGCTCCAGAACCTTCTCGAAATGTTGAGCGGCCTCATGCCACTCGAAACGATCCAACGCTAATAAGCCCAAGCGGAGGTGCGCTAAAGAAAAAAGCGGGTCCTTGGCGAGCGCCGCGTTGTAAGCTCTCTCCGCGTCGTCGATCTGCCCGAATTTCTCGTGCCCCAGTCCGAGCTGATAAGCTTCCTCGGCCGCCAATGTCTCCAACGGCCCGAACTTCCTGGGAATCGAGTCGCTGGCGTAGGACGCATCGGGATGCGACCCCTCGGGATAGAATTTCTGGTCGAGAAGAACTCCTCCCTCTTTGGAGACAATCTTCAGTTCGAGTATTTTGCCCGAAGTCTCCCGCCCCAGGGGAACGTCAGTTTGAAAAGACTTACCAAGCGTAAGATCCTTCGTCTCACTCCATATCTCTTGACCTCCGCAGTAAAGTTCGTGAACGCTTCCGGGAAAATCGCCGGTCGGTGTCACGGCGAGTTTGACGATGCCGGGGCGCTGCGCGGGGATATCAAAGTGAACGGCCACATCGCGAGTCGCGGTGGTCAGCCCGCCCAACTTGCCTGCGCCAAACCAGTATTCGGTCCAGCCATCCGTCTTTCCGGGATCAATGAACTCATAATTGCCATCCCAGATGAAACGGCCGCTCTGGGTTTCCATGTAAATGCCGTCGCGATCGGTGTAGTTCTCGGCTTGACGATAAGCTGTCAGGCCGGATCCAAACGTCCAAGTTTTCTCCCCGCGTGCCAGCAGCCGGTTAGTGAAGCAGATCGTCCCGTAGTCGGCCTTGTAATCGTAGATAGACATGAAATTGTCGTAAATATCGAGGCCGAACACTCCCAGCATATTGATGTTGTTTTTGTTCCAGCTCAGGTCCGTTCCATCAATGACAGGCCATGTGCTCAAAGCCGAGCTGACGTGGCCGATGGTTTTGGTCATAGGATAAATGAACCTGCTGCCCTCCGAGGCAGCCACGCCGGCATTCGTCCAGATTAAGTAGCGGTTGGGCAGCAGGTTCTTGTTGTACAAGCGAGTGGTGAGCTCAAGGTAAGCTTTGCCGGGCCGCAGCGTCACCTCAAGAAACATCTTGTCGCGAAAGAAGTGATCGATGTGCGACAGCACGACGGTGGCGCTGCCATCGGAATGGCGCACCAAGGCCCATGGCCAGGGCTCTCCCGGCCAGGTGATCATGTGAGTATCATAGGGGCCGTAGAGCTCGAGATTGCCCACCGGCCAGGCGTTACGCGGATTGTAACGGCCAGGCTTGATCACCGTCGGATGATAGAAAAGTTCGCGATCGGCTACCTTATCGTGCGCCGACCAGATCCGGCCTCCCAGTTCCGGAAGAAATTCTAATCGCAAATACTCGTTTTCAAGCACCAGCGAGTCATATTCGACGGCGACAGGTTTCTCAGACCGTGATTCCCAATCCAAAGCGGTATAAGGGTAGAAGCCCATGCTCTCGATCGAGGTGAATAGCGGGGCCACGGTTTCGGAATAGCTGTAGGTATAGGTTGGCCATACCCGCTTGCCATGCGCGAACTTGACGGGCTCTTGGCCCTGCGCAGTGCCCGCAAGCAGAAATAGCAAAAAGTTGAACGCCAAAAAAGAAAACAGCGTCCGTCGTCCGTGGTCCGTGGTCCGTCGTTCGTTCCTCGCAAGGTGGTGCCGAGGCCACACTTGCAACGGACAACGGACTACTGGCGACAGACTACTAACCCTCGTTAACATCTGCTGCTCCTTGCTTTATGCGAGTCACTCCCGCGAACGCGGGAAACTATTATCGAATTTCGATTTACACACCGCACCATCTGCAAACAAAGATCAAAAGCGTCTGCGCCGCCCTGACCACCGAATCAATTTCCAAGTATTCATCCGCGGCGTGTGTATTGCCCCCGCGTGCTCCCCAAAGCACCGCGGGAATTCCGAAGGCTTGGTGAAAAACGAACATATCGCATGGCCCTTCAATTCCCGCAATGGGCGGCTCATTTCCGAGGACCTGCGTGGCGCAGTCCGCCAGTTCGCGCACGAGCGGTTCAGACTTCAGGATGAAAGAGCCCGGCAACCATCTTACCGGGAATTCGACCTGCGGCCGAACCGGGAAAAGCTGCGGCGCCGCGGCCACCACGGAATCCAGCCATGCGAAGAATTCTCCTTCAACGTCCTCTTGCTTCTCTCCGGGCATCATTTGCCAAAAAACTTCCAGCAGGCAGGTCTCCGGAATGGTGATCGGCTCCTTCGTGCCCCAAGGACCGGTGAAAACTTTGGTGACAGAAACGGGCACCGGGTCGGCGGAGTCCGCGTACAATTCGTGCACGGCTGCCCTGACGCGCCTCTGCTCGGCAAAGCCGTTCAGATGGTGCAATAAGTGGTGCAACTGGGAGATCACTCCGGCAGGCAATGCGCCTTCCGTGAGGACGCCTCCCGAAGCGCTCAGTTTGACGTGAGCCGTCCGTCCACCCCGCTGGGCGGGACAAACACGTAGGAAGGACGGCTCAGAGATTACCGCTGCCTCAGCATTAAAACCCTTTAACCTTCCGGCCAGTGTCCCGTTCACACCGCCAAATTCCTCATCGACCACCGTCTCGAAAACCAAATCGCCGGCGAGTTCAATCCCCAATTCGTCGAGCGCCTCGAAGATGAATAAGTTCGTTCCCACGCCGCCCTTCATATCATTGGAGCCACGCCCGTAGAGCCGGTTGTCGACGACCTCGCCGCCGAACGGATCACGCGTCCAGGGCAGCGTTCCGCGTGGGACGGTATCGATGTGACCTGAAAGGAGCAGAGACCGCCCGCCCCCACGCCCCTTGCGTCGCGCGCCGAGATTGGGCCTGTCGCGGTAATCGCGTCCCGGCCAGAAGAGTGGGTGACTTTCCAGGGCGGGAACCTCCCTCAGATCATAAAGCGTGGGGCTCAGGTGCAGCTTGCGAAGAAAATCCGAAGCGTATCGCTGGCATGCTTCTTCATTTCCTGTGGGCGGCGTGTTCTCGGAGGGAATTCGTACCAGATCGCGAATGATCTCGACCAGCCGATCGCGACGTTTCTCGACATGTGAACGGAGTAGCTCTTCAAGGGTCGAATTAACAGGCATAAGAGAGAATCTTCCTTCCAGGTTAGACGGCACGCGTCCCGCAGGTTCCGTGAGATTCGGGCAGATCCAGCCGCCGGCTCAGATTTTTAAACTCACCGGCCGATTTCGAAACCCCCGCGTGAGACCAGCCAGATAAATCACCCCCAGACCCAGCCAGATGAATCCAACCGCCTTGGCCTTGCTTGTGAGGCTCATCCAGACGTAAATGCAAACCAGAGCTCCCAGTAAGGGGAAAACGAGATTGGTCAACGTATTCAGTCCTGCTCGCTCTCTCCGACGGAAATAATAGTGACGGATGACGCTGAGATTAACCAGAATAAATCCCACAAATGCGCCGAAGTTCAGCAATTCCACCGCAAGTTGGAAACGTATGAGCAGGGAGCCCACCAGTGTGAACGCCGCCATCACATAGATGCTTCGGGTGGGCGTCGAGTAGCGCGGACTCACATAGCCGAAAATTGACTGCGAGATAACGCCGTCGCGCCCCATACCGAAGAGCAGCCGCGACGCACCGGCCTGGCCGGTGAGAGCGCTGGCGAGACCCGCAACCAGAAGCACGAACGTGATCCAGCCGAGCATCAAGGCCCCACCCAAAACTCTGCTGATGTCGAGTATGGCGGTCTCGCTCTCAGGGAAAGAGGTGTAATCAGGCCACACCAGAGCAGCGAGATACACAGTCAGAAAGCAGAACACCGTCTGAATGATGCACACGGCCACGGTAGCGATGGCGATGTTCCGCTCGGGATTCTGCGCGTCTTCTGCCAGGGTCGAGACGGCGTCAAAACCGATGTAGGAAAGCGCCGCAATGCCTGCGCCGAGCATCAATGGGTGCAAAGCGAAACTGCTCCGGTTGAGAATCGCCGTGCCAACCCACAGTCCGCTCCAGCCGTGCGTTTGGACGACGCGGAGGGCTGCGAGCGCCACAAACAATGCCGCTGAGAAGGTCATGATTGCCATCATGACGCGGCTGGCCTGCGCGGTCACCCTGATGCCGCGCACGTTGATGATGGTGATGGAAATAGTGAAAAGCACGGCCCAGAAGGAATACGGCACACGCGGCACAAGCCGGGCTGCGGTTAGACCAGCGTACACCACGCTCAATAGCGGGATCAGGAAATAGTCGAGGATCATCGCCCATCCCGCCAGGAATCCCACGTATTCATTGAGAGATCGCTGGGCGTATGTATAAGTAGAGCCCGCAGCGGGGAATGCTCCGGCCATCTTTCCGTAGCTGGCAGCCGTGAACAGCATGGCCACCATCGCGACCAGGTAGGCCAGCGCGGCGTGACCGTGGGAGGCTTGCTGCACGATGCCGTAAACAGGGTAGGGCGCAGTGGGTGTAAGGATGACCAAACCGTAGAGAATAAGGTCGCGCAGCGAGAGGACACGCTTGAACTCGGGCTTATATCCGAGCGCTTCCAGCGTCGCGTCCGCAATTTGATCAGCCATCCGGCGGAGCCTGGTCTATCCCCCACACGCAGCCTGGCCCATTCCTCATGCTGGCGAGAATTACAAACTCGGTCCTGGGCCTCGTGCCCCAGTATGATAAGCGAGCGCGGCAGAACAGTCCACACGTGATAGTCTTTTGCCAAGCGGTCGTGGACGCGATCCAGATGAGAAGCAAGCGGTCCTGGCCGTGGTGAGAAGTCCCGACCAAGCTACTGAGTCAGAACCCCGCTGAATAAGCCCTGCCCTCGTGTAAAGGCAGTTCGACTCGATAGGCCGTAATGCGGCTAATCTTCATAGGTTTGGATGTCGGCGTAATGAATTATGCCAGCGAGACCTTCAGCGCCGCCGCGAAGTCTGTCGGTGGCTGATATTGGGCCGGAAACTCCACATGCAGGCCATCGCTCGCCTGGTTCCACTTCACCTCGGCATCGGTGCCCAACAATTGCACGTGATCGATCTTCCCTGGATTCGTGGCTCTCGCCGTTCCCAGCGCCTGGACGACGAACTCGCCCGCCGGCCAGCCGAGGGTAATTGCATAAACGACTGTGTTGGCTTTGTTGCGAGTAAATCGGACGTCCTTGTCGCCCACCTTGCTGATGCTTTCACCCTGGAAGGAGCCGCTCTTCACCATGGACGGCCCTTCGCCGTAAATCTTCCAGGGGCGCGTCGAGTAGATCGCTTCGCCGTTCACCTGCATCCAGTCGGTGATCTTATCCAGAATCGCAATCTCCTTGGCGTCGATAGTGCCGTCCGGCCGGCCGGGAATGTTCAGGATGAACGTGGCGTTCTTGCTGACGGCGTCGATCATCCAGTGGATGGCGTCCCGCGGCGGCAGGTATCCTCCGAATTCTCCAGGTTTCTCGAAGAGGGCGCGATTGTAATGCCACTCTCCGATGCAGGTTTCCGACTGCCAGACATACGGCATGATCTTGTTGGTCAGGCCGCGTTCATAATCGGCGACAACGGCCTTGGCCAGGCGGTCGGGCACGTCTTTGATGTTGAGGATGGCTTCCAGCTTTCCGCCGTGAGTCTTCATATTGTGGTTGTAGAAGTAAGCACCGATATTCATCCCAGCCCAGCCCAACGGAAGCAGGGTATCGTCAAAGTAGAGCAGGTCGGGATCGTGCTGATCGATCAGATCGCGTGTGCGGTCGTAGAAATTCTTCACATAGGAGATGTCAGGCAGCGAGTGCGGGGGGTGTTTCGCGCCGTACAACCGCTGCGGGTCAAGCCCCTGCCACCACTGACCCTTGCCCTCGGCCTCGGTCAGGTCGCCGTCGTACGGCACGCCCGCCAACGGGCCCGTCTTGTCCGCGCCGTGCGAGGTCTGGAACCACCACCAGTTGCGCGCCTGGTGGACCGTGACGCCGAGACGCAACCCCTGATCGCGCGCCGCTTTGGCCCACGCGCCGACCACATCGCGATGCGGGCCCATGCTCGCGGCATTCCATGGCTGATGCTTCGAGGCCCAGACATCAAAGCCGTCATGATGGTTGGCGAGCGCCACAAAGATGCGGGCTCCCGCCTTCTTATACCGCGCAATCAACGCCTCCGGATCCCAGTTGAGTAGCGTCCACTGGGCGCAGAGATCCTTGTATCCGAATTTCGACGGATGGCCGTAGTGCTTCAACTGATACTGGTAGTCATTATCCTTTTCCATATACATGCTGCGGGCATACCAATCGCCCGATTCCGGCACGCACTGCGGACTCCAGTGCGCCCAGATGCCGAACTTGGCGTCCTGATACCACTCCGGCGTCTCGTACTGCAGCAGCGAATCCCACGTTGGCTTGTACGGCCCTGATCCACTCAGGTTGGGGATGGGAGAATTCACGGGCACGCTATCCCATGACCCGCCAGGGATCGACAGCTTTGTCAGCTCATCTTCTTTGCAGACGGTCCAGGTTTTCTCGTCGAGCTTTTTCGTCACGAACTGGCCGTTCTCCAGCGCATAGAAAACCCGCTCGCTCGCCGGGGTCGCGCAGAACTTCGCATAGTCTTGGGTGTAGGTGTTGAAGGATTTGAACACCGGCGATTGCGCTGCGTTATTGGTTTGCGCCAGCGCCGGTACGGCGGTGGCGGCCGCCGCACCCGCAATCACTTTGCAGAATTCACGTCGCTGCATAAGAAGCCTCCTCCCTGATTTCCGAAGAGTGCCGGAAGGGCGGGGCTTTAGCCCCGCCGCCTAGAAGCACTGGGTTGAATGGGCCTTTAGGCCCTGAAACAACGTCGCTTCAGGGGCTAAAGCCCCCATACGCCTGCCGTCATCAGCGGCGGGGCTAAAGCCCCGCCCTTCCAGGCGTCGGGTTAAAACTCACGAGCGGGGAGAGAAATCCCCCCTAGGTGATTTTCAAAACGTAAGCATGCTCGCCGGGGCGGCCCTGCGGCATTTGAACCCGCAAGCCCTGACGGTCTTGAGTCCATCGCAGTGGCTCGTCAATACCGAGCATCCGCACCTGCCGGATCCGGCCGAGCCACAACGGCTTGCCCTCCGGCAGCGAACCAATGAGCGATTCTCTCTCCGGCCAGCCCAGCAGGATCGCATACAGCGCTTGGCCTTTGGTGGTGAATCGGATGTCCTGGGCGGTATAAGGCTTGTCTTTGTCTTCGCCGTACCCTGCGCCGCCGGATAAATTCTTGGTCGGCCCTTCCCCGTAAACGGTCCAGGGGCGCGTGCCATAAATGGCTTCGCCGTTCATTTTGAGCCACTGCCCCATGGCGAGCAGAATGTCGACGCCTGGCTGCGGCAGCGAGCCATCAACCTTGGGGCCGATATCGAGCATCATACAGCCGTTCTTGGAAACGATATCCACAAACGTGCCGATCAACTTAGTGGCGGTCTCGAAATGCGCCGCAGCCACGTAGAACCAAGTACTCATTTCCGAATCGTCAAGCCACGGGTACGGCGTAATGCCGTCCTCATGTCCGACTTCGATATCGAAAATGCCGGTATGCTCATGGATGCCGCGGTCCTTTTGAGTCACGCCGATTTCTCGCTTGTGCTGTGCAGCCCAATCGTAGGCGGTGGCAAAAAGCCTTTGCTCGTACTCGGGCGTGATCACTTGCCGGAATTCGAAGTCGAAATAGATCAGGTCCGGCTGGTAATTATTGAGCACCTCGTGGACTTCCGCCAGCCACTTGTCCAGGTAATGCTTGCTGGGTGGCGCGCCGGCCTGGTGCGGCTCCGTGTAGAGGTCAGAATACTGCGGGTCGGCAGCATCGAAGGCGAACGCCGGCTCATAATATCGCCACGCATAGCCGTGGTGAAATGTGGTGACGAAGCGGAGGCCTTGCTTTCGATACGCTCTCTCGAGTTCGCCCACGATGTCCCGGTGGGGGCCAAGTGCCACGCTGTTCCAGCGCGTGAGGGCGGAATTCCACAGGGCGAAGTTATCGTGATGGGCAGCGACAGGCCCGGCGAACTTCGCGCCGGCCCGCGTGAAAATGTCAGCCCAGGCATCAGCGTCGAACTTCTCTCCCGTGAACCGGGGGATGAGGTCCTTGAAACCCACCTTGTGCTGGTCCCCGAACGTCTCCTGGTGGTAGTTGAACGCCGGGTGGTCGGGCTTGTACATCTGGTTGCCGTACCATTCGGCGTCTCCGGGGGAGTCTGAAGAGCCAACGGTCACCGGGCCCCAATGGGTGTAGATCCCGAATTTGGCATCGCGAAACCATTCAGGATCGTGGTGCGTGCGCAGCGAATCCCAGTCCGCCTGGAAAGGGCCGCGCGCGATCAGCGAGTCGATCTCCGCTGTGGCTTTGGCAAGATTCTTCTCTTCGATTTCACGCGCCGCCGCGGAATCAAGGCCCTGATAGATGTTGCGTACAGGCGGAACCTGCCGGCTCGCTAGCGTCCGTGCCGCAGCCAGTCCGCCTCCGAGTTTGCAGCCGATGGCTGCGTACAGTCCGTTCCGAATAAAACTCCGTCGGTTCATGGTCGCGTCTTCTCTGAGTCAAGCGCTCTGCCTTAAGCAACTGCGAGAGAATCATGACACGACGCTCGCCGGAGATCAAGCCGCGCTAGGTGATCTCACTTCTGGATTTCCACCATGGCCAAACCGTCCCGGGGCAACTCCAGATTGATCTTGCCGTCTTTGAGAAGCACGGTCTGGGGCGCAGGCAATCCTGCGCCTGCGTTCAGTTGCCGGATCTGTGCCGCGGTGGGATACCGGGGCCTTCCCATGGCTTCGTAGGCCGCCAACGTGTTGCCGTGCTGCGCATCCACACGGGTGAGGCGAACTGGCGCATCCGGCTTCAGGCCCCGGAACTCGAAGCGGATTATTTGCGGTGCGCCGCGTTGATCCGGATCGGCCAGGTTCCACGCCGCAACCACCAAGGCGCCGTCGCGTCGCCGGGTCACCAGTACGTTGGGCGCTGCGTTGGCGAGCCGTTCGTGCCCTAGCTGATGTAACAAGGCAAAGCCGGCAAAGCTGGGTTTCTTGATTCCTCCCGCTGCGATCAGCCCGAATCCCCCATAAAAGGGCTCTTTCACGACTCCGCCCTCCTCAAAAACATCGTCGAAGGTCCAGAACGACATCATCTCCACCAGACCGTCGCATTGCCGGATGTCATCGGCTAGCGCCGCTCCCACGTAGACCGTGTCTCGAGCCTTCAAATCGCCGAAGGATGGAACGTTCCACTCGGTCCACAGCAGGGGCAAATTCGGCCGGGCTGACGCCGCGATCTGAGCATCCACCTTCTTGATCGCGCGGCAGACTCGCTGATCCATGGGGATGTCTTCGTGAGTATGAAAGAGATTCTCCACCGTATCGTCCGCGTAGCCATGGCTGGAGATGAAATCAACGGGGATATTCTCAGCGGCGCAGTGCGCAAGAAAGTCATCCACCCAGTCCGCCGCAGCGGTGGCCGGACCGCCCACTCGCAAACGCGCATCCACCGACTTCAGCGCACGGGCGGTGTGATCGTAAAGCTCGAAATAAGTCGCCTGCTTGGGTTCCCCAGCCCAGAAGTCGATGTTGGGCTCGTTCCAAACTTCGAAATACCACTTCGAGACTTCGTCGATTCCGTAACGTTCCACAAGGTGGCGGCCGAAATGTTGGATGAGGTCGTCCCACTTCGCATAATCCTTGGGCGGGGCCACATTCTGCTTGTACCAGAAGGGGTGAATTGCTTCTCGCGCCGCGAGTTTTTTCGGCATGAAGCTGATTTCAACAAAAGGCCGGACTCCATTCTGCAGCAAGCCGTCGTAGATCTGGTCCACATAGGAGAAGTTGTAGAGAGGTTGGCCACGCTCATCCTCGTCGTAGACGCCCACTTCATCATGAAGAATCGCGTGGAACCGCACGTACTGGAATTCCGTGACCTTTTTGACTTCACGCAGGTCGTTGCGGTAGCTCTCCCGCAGGCTTAAAATGGCCCGCCCCGAGCCGAACATCCGCTCCCAGAAATGCGGAAATGGCTTTGCCGGGGCGTTGGCATCCACAGTCACGCTTTCCGCGGGCGACTGGGCATGACCGCTGAGGACGCAGAGTTGCACGCCAACCATGATTGCGACGGCGAATCGGTACCTGCCGAGTTGCATGCTTCCCCCCTTTGGCGAACCCCGGTTACGATTCAGAATCGGGTCAAGTATAGCAGAGCATTGAGCATCCACGAGGGTGGGCCGGCCAGGCGAAACCTCTCGCGCATTTTTCGCGTCTTAAATCTGCCTCGATGTATCACCGGATGTGAGCATCGAGTTGTACGATTCTGCCGGGAACGCGTTTTCACACACAAGGCAGGTGACGGGAACGCTCAGGTTCTCCGGCACAGCATTGCCTTTGGTTCGTGAGGTGAAGACCTCCATTTCGCAGACGGGGCCATTCGCGAAAATGCG
>Ga0326727_10003710_pt1 | contig 48065 bp, 45 predicted proteins | sample MB2enrmetagenome_FD_207643 | JGI IMG/M metagenome (GOLD analysis project Ga0326727, IMG submission 207643) | Lab enriched peat soil microbial communities from McLean, Ithaca, NY, United States - MB29MY | ecosystem: Environmental > Terrestrial > Soil > Wetlands > Peat | place: USA: New York... | reverse complement strand
GGTTCGCCACAGTAAATCCGCGCCGCTCCGAGCCGCGGCTTGCCAGAGTTTGTAGCTGGGGAAGAACCGGTCCGCCAGGCACAGCATTCCTTTGCGCAGCGCAGGCACGACCCCCTGAGCCAGCGTGCGATGTGAAGCGTCCCGTGCAGGACCGGACCGGGCTCAAGGGGGTCTACGATTTCGATGTCGAATTCCAGAACAAGCTGCCGGCGGCTCCCGCGGGACCGGACGGCGGCGCGCTGTCCGGCGGCGAGGGCGCTCCGGACCTTTTCGGGGCTGTCCAATCTCAGCTCGGTCTCAAGATGGTCGGCCGGAAGGGCCAGGTCGAAATGCTGGTGGTAGACAGCGCCGACCGGGCGCCGACCGCGAATTAGATGGACCAGGAGGGTACGAGTTCATTGGGGGCCATGAGAATGTCGCTATTCGTCAACGAAGAAGAACGAGGCGGCAACCAATTACCCAGTTACGGCAACGGGACGGCCTTGCGCCTTTTGGTTCCGCTGGTCGAAGCGGCGGCGGTCGCCCGTCCGCGCGGGGCATGGTAGAGTTGCAGTATGAAGTTCCCGGCGCGAATTGAATCGAAGCCTGCGGTGATGATGGGCAAGCCGTGCGTGAAGGGCGCCCGGATTCCGGTCTACCTGCTGCTGGAAAAACTGGCGGCCGGCGAGACTTTCGAGCAGTTGGTCGCCGCGTATCCGCAAGTCACGGTGGAGGACTTGCGCGCCTGCCTGGAGTACGACGCTGCGCTGGCGGCCGACGAAGTCGTTCTGACGGAAGCGTGAAATTCCTATTCGACGAGAGCCTCGCTGTTCCACGCCCAGCAGACGGCGTCCGCCGCATTACCGATTCTCCTCAAGGTGTTTGATCCGCGCGTCCATAGCCTGCTCCACCCGGAGGAGTTTCTCGGTGAAGAGCTTTTCCATGGCGTCGAACCGGCGATCGATATCGGCGCGCAGTTCGTCGATCCGCTTGTTCAGGTCGCTTAGTCTGGCGTTGTTCACGAGGATGCCAATGAGCACCGCCAGGGTGGGCACGCTCACTGTCAAAACCGTCTGCGCGGTGTCCGCCATGAATTTCGTTCTAGCGCAAGGCCTTGCGCCGGCGGCGTGATGCGCGCCGCGAGGCAAAGAGAACGCCTTTACGCGAATGCAGGCCTTACCCAATCTTGATCAGCTCGAGCAGTTGCGCTTCGTTCAGCGTTTGAACGCCCAGGGCTTGGGCTTCGGCCAGCTTCGAGCCCGGGTCTTCGCCCGCCACTATGTAATTGGTCTTCTTGCTCACCGAGCCGCTTACTTTGCCGCCGGAGGTTTCGATCAGGCGCTTGGCTTCGTCGCGCGTCAGGGTGGGAAGCGCGCCGGTGAGGACGAAAACCAAGCCCGCGAGCGGGCCGTCCTTGGGACGCCTGGATTGGTGGTCGAAGCGCAGGCCGGCGGCGCGGAGGCGGTCCACCAGCTCGATGTTGCGCGGCTCGCGGAAAAACCGAAAGACGCTTTCGGCCACCTTGGGGCCTACTTCCGGGGCCGCTTGGAGCTGTTCCAACCCGGCGCCGGCGATGGCGTCGAGGCTGCCGAATTCCTCGGCCATGAGCTCGGCCGTGCGCTCGCCCACGAAGCGAATGCCCAGCGCGGCGAGGACCCGCGGCATGGGGTTCTTCTTCGATCTTTCGATATTCCGAACGATGTTGCCGGCCGATTTGGGACCCATACGCTCGAGCGTCAGCAGTTTCTCGGCCGTCAGATCGTACAGATCCGCGACGCTCGTCACCATGCCGCGATCGACGAGCTGATCCACCAGGACGTCGCCCACGCCGTCGATGTTCATCACCCCGCGGGAGGCGAAGTGCAGAATGGACTCCTTGAGCCGCGCCGAGCAGTTGGTGTTGATGCAGCGGCTGGCGGCTTCGTCCTCGGCGCGCGCCACCGCTCCTCCGCACACGGGGCATTGCCCGGGCATGTGGAACTTCTTGCGATACGAGCCCTGCGCGTAAACGCGAACCACCTTGGGGATGACGTCGCCGGAGCGCTCGATCACCACATCGTCGCCGATTTCGAGCGACAGGCGTTCGATTTCGTCCTCGTTGTGCAAAGTGGCTCGCGAGACGGTGACGCCGCCGACCTCGACCGGATTGAGGAGGGCCACGGGGGTGAGCGCGCCCGTGCGGCCCACCTGCACCTCGATGCCCCGCACCGCCGTGACCGCCTGGCGCGCGGCGTATTTGTAGGCGATGGCCCAGCGCGGGGCCTTGGCGGTGAAGCCCAGGGCGCGCTGCTGCGCCACCGAATCCACCTTCACCACCACGCCATCGATTTCGTAGGGCAGATCGTCGCGGCGCGCCTCCCACTGGGCGCAGAACGCCAGCACGTCGTCCATGGCGCCGCAGATCCTGCGGTAGGGGTTCACTTTGAAGCCCAGGCGGGCGAGTTCCTCGAGCGCTTCCCACTGGCTCGGCAAGGCGGGCTGGCCGCCAACCAGGAGGAAATAGGCGTAGTAATCCAGGCGCCGCGAGGAGGTGATGCGCGGCTCCAGCACCCGCAGGGAGCCCGCCGCCGCGTTGCGCGGGTTGGCGAAACGGGAAAGCCCTCGCTCGTCGCGCTCGGCGTTCAGGCGTTCGAAGGCGCTCCGGTTCATGACCGTCTCGCCGCGGGTCTCAAAGGCCTCCAGCTTGGTTTCCACTCGCAAGGGCAGGGAGCGGATGGTGCGCGCATTCCCGGTGACATCTTCGCCCACCTCGCCGTCTCCGCGGGTAATCGCCTGGGTGAGGCGGCCCTGCCGGTAGTGCGCGGCCATGGAGAGCCCGTCCATCTTCAGCTCGACGACGTAGCGGAACGGCTGGCCGCCCAGCAGCTCGCGGACACGGCGGTCGAAATCGCGCAGCTCGGCTTCATTGAGCGCGTTGTCGAGGCTGGTCATGGGGGAGCTGTGCCGGACCTTCACAAAGCCCTCCCTTGGCTGGCCGCCGACGCGCTGGGTGGGCGAATCCGCCGACGCCAGCTCGGGGCGCCGCTGCTCCAGCTCCTGCAACTGGCGCATCAGCGCGTCGTACTCGGCATCGGTGATTTCGGGCTGGTCCAGGACGTAGTACTGGTATTCGTGGTGGCGAATCTGTTCGCGAAGCTCCTCGGCTTCTCGCGCGGGATCTTTCATGGGCCCCTCAACTATAATCTAACCAGGAACCTGGAGAACATCATAACGGCCTACCGGAAGACCGTCCTCATCTACAATCCCCGCGCCGGTCGATTCGGGAGGAGTGGAAGCGCGCTGGTCGGGCGCGCGGGCGAAATCCTCGAAAAGAATGGGCATCGCGTCACCGTTGCGCCCACCACGGGCCCCCAAACCGCGGGAGCCCTCGCGCGGGAGCATATCGGCCGCGGGGCCGAGTTGGTGGTGGTGGCGGGAGGCGATGGCACCATCAACGAAGCCGCCGAAGGCATGATCTACTCTTCGGTTCCGCTGGCCGTCCTGCCGGGCGGCACCGCCAACGTGCTGGCTACGGAAATGAAGCTCGGCTTCGATTTCGAGAGGGCCGCGCGGCGCCTGGCGGAATGCCGGCCGCGGCGTATCTCGGTGGGACGCCTGGTTTGCGAAGGCCGTGCGGCCCGGCACTTCCTGCTCATGGCGGGGGTGGGACTGGACGCCGGAATCGTGTACCGCGTAAGCGGTCCGCTGAAGGCGCGCACCGGGAAATTCGCCTACTGGGTGGCGGGGTGGAGTCTACTGGGCCGGCGGCTGCCGGAGTTCCACGTGGAGACGGCCGGCGCGGACCGCGTGTGCTCGTTCGCGCTCCTCAGCAGAGTGCGAAACTATGGCGGCGATTTCGAAATCGCCCGCCGGGTGACCTTGCTGGAAGAGTGCTTCGAGGTGGTGCTGTTCGAGGGCCGCTCCACCGTTCCGTACGCCAAGTATTTCGCGGGGATGGCCTTGCGGCGGCTGGAGGGGATGAAGGGAGTGACCATGCTGCGGGCCAGCAATGTGAAGCTCGCCTGCCCCGGGGACCGGCGCATACACGTGCAGATCGATGGCGAATACGCCGGCCGCCTGCCCGCGGAAATCAGCATCGTGCCGGACGCCCTCACGCTGATGGTTCCACCGGAATACGGGCAGTAGGCGCCGCGCGTCCCCTCGAAAACATATCGAGGACGGCGGCGACCCGCTCGGCGCTCCAGTCCCTGCGATTGGTGAGCTGGAGCGCAGCCCATAACGCCTCACTCCGCCGACGCGCCATCCCACTCGTGCCCCTGGTCCGGGTAGAACGCCACACCCGTGCCGCAAGCTACCAGCCATCCGCCCGGAACCCTGGCTCGCGCCACGGCATAGCCGCCTGCATCCAACCGCTCAAACTTCAGCCTGGCCTCCCCGGCGCCTGGTGCGGCGGAAGGTTCCGGTTCCACCGGCGCTGGAGCCGGCGCCGGCGCGTCGGCCGGCGACGCGACGGCTTCATCCGGCCTCGTAGCCTCCAGAAAGATTTCCTGGGGAGCCGAATACAACGCGCCCAGGTAGCGAAACCTCTCCCGATCGCGATCGGTCCCCATTGACTCCACCAGCGCCCCGAAGGGTATCGTCACTTCCGGTCCCGCCAGTGGCGCTCCTGTCCGCTCATGGAGCTTGGTGGCTTCGATTCTCTTGTTCAACGATATTTTGGCCAATTTGCCTCCTCAGTCACCGCTGGATCGACCAGGCGCGCTTGCGGTTGCCGTACGGCGGCCATGCCCCATTTTGCGCTTGTTCCCTTCCTTTCGGCAACAGCCGGTTTTGGCGGAAAACAAGTCCCTCACTCCGCACCAAATACCTTTTTGGGGGCCGTTAGTTTGCGGCCCCCGTTTCTGCGTGTGACTGGCGTGTGAGGAGGTTCGTAACACCCTCATTCCGAGAATGAGCCGCCATCAGGGAACGAGGGGGCCTAGCGCACGGTCGATCTCGGCGTCTGTCGGAGCCGTGATGCGAACGCCCCTGTGCAGGCTCCAACGCTCCACGTGGGTGACGCTTTCGCCAGGCGCGACCTTGGCGATGGGCCCGAGCGTCTCCATCTCCAGAAACTCGTCGTTGGTGAAAGTTTCGAAGGAGCAGCCGAAATCCGTGTAGGTCTTGCGCGGATCCGCCTCGTAACTCTTCAGGAACAGGTCGCCGTCCAGCAGGTAGGCGGCCCAGGTCTTGGGATTGAACAGGCCCACCTTCTGCGGCTGGGCGTTGTTGGGGTCCTGTCGCAGCAACAGATACTTCCGGGTGAGGGTCAGGCGCTTGTCGGAGAGGTCCGTGTAGGCCCACATGGAGAGCGGATTGGTGACCTCCAGGTTGTCGGGGTGTTTGCCGCGCGGGGGAAAGCCGGCGATCTCCAGACCGCCCTGCGCCAGCATGGTCATAGCCCAAGGGGCGAACTCCAGGGTGAACAGGGTCTTGTTGGCGATGCGATGGATCACCGTCACGCTCGCGCCGGAGGGCTCCATCTCCACGGCGATCTCTTTTTGAAGGCCGGTGAGCGGTTCCACCGGCTCGCGCGCCACCACGCCTTTTTCGGTGATACGCACCTCGACCGGAACGTTATCCGGCGCCCAGGTGGCGACGGGGTCCTCGGGCGCTTTCCAGACGCGGTGGCCGCCGCGCAACTGGAACTTCTCCTCGCCGGTCTTGCCGAGCTGCTCGCCGTATTCCTTGAAGAAATTCCGGCCTCCCACGAACCCGAAGCGCATGACCCGCGGACCGATATCTCCCGTGACGATGGCCTCGATCTCGCCGTTGCTCACCCGGTAACAGTTGGGCCAGCCTTGGTAAGCGACTTTATCCACCTTGACCGCAGCGCCTAAGGACATGATGACTGCCATGGCGACGACGGGAACGCGCGCCGCTCCTAGCATACGGACCTCCCTTGCGACTTGGGCAGAAGCTTACTCTATCATCTGGGCAGCTACCGCGGCGTTTGGGCGGTCTCGACAGCCAGTTTCTCTACGTCTTCCAGTTCCTTGCTCACGGCGGGTGCGTCCGCGGCTCCCGGCGCCAGCGCCAGGTAGCGGCGGAACGCGTCGGCGGCCTCGGCGTATTGGCGCTGAAGCGTGAGGATGTCGCCCAGCAGGTGCGCGATCTGCGGATACCGGCGCCGCGTATCGAGCCTCTGCGCCGAGCGCACGCTTTTCTCCGCCGCTGGCAGCAGCCTGAGGTTATAGTTGGCCACCGCGTTATAAAAGAAAGCCTCGGGGTAGCCGAAGGAATCGAGGCGCACAATCTGGGCGGTTACGTCCGCCAGTTCCTTCCAGGCGCCGGCGCGCAGGTGGAGCAGCGACAGTTCCAGCAGCGGTTCCGGCCAGCGTGGTTCGCACATGGCGGCGGCCTCGAACGATTGGCGGCCCTCCCCGGCGTGGTTGTGAGCCGCCTGCAGTTTACCCAGCTCGCACCAGGCGAAAGCGAAACTGGGATCCAGTTTGACGGCCTCCCGCAGGCTGTCCATGGCCTCGTCGAATTTCTTCTTCTTCGCCAGTTCCATGCCCTTTTGCAGAGCCTTGCGGGCCGGTTTGGACGCTTTCAAGGTGGTAACCGTCACCGTCGGCTCCTCCCCTTTGACGAGGCGATGCAGTAGAATGACGCCTACGTCCGGGTCAGCCCCCGCATCGTGATCGAGCAGGCTCACGGTTTGCGATCGGTAGCCGCCCAACCGGGCCCTCAGTTCGCAGTTGTAGAAACGATTGCCCGAACTGAGGCCGATGCCAGCGTCCCCCATTGACGCCATGCCGCCGGTACCCACGCCCGTCCCTGACGGGGACGTCTGGCCGAAGCCGCCCGCCCCTTGGCTGGCGTCCGCCATAGCCTGAGTGTTCTGGCCCAAGCGAATCGAAAAGTAACCCTGGCCGTCGGTGTAGCCTTCCGAATGGGAAACGCCGTTACACACGCGCTCGATTAGGACGAGCGCGGGCGGCGGAGTGCCCTCTTCCAGCATCACGCGGCCGCTGACCGCGACCGGACGTGTCAGGGCCCGCGCCACCTTGCAGGTAGTGCTGTCGATTGAAGGGCCTGGCGGCAGCGAAGAACCTGTCCCGCTGGTTCCGTCCGACCCGGTTCCCATGCAGGAACCAGTGGTCGATGGGATTTGACTGAAAGCCGGCAGCAACAGAATCGCGGCCGCGGCTCGTGAGATCCCGCGCACCCAATGTCGAGGCGACATGAACGACTTCCGATTGGTACGTATTATGGCACAAGCAGCGGTCGCGGCGATGCAAGCCGGAATCTCCCTTTTGGACCTCCAACTCCCATTCAGTTTGAAGGAGAGGTGTTTGTGGACGCAGGGAAGACACTCGCTGGACCGAAACGACGGCGGCTGGATGTATACTGGACCGGAAGTCCAAAAAGGAGATTCCGGCCGGCAAGAGCTGGTTCTTTCGAGGGCCAGCGGATTGTGGAAAATGCGAAGCGGACAATCATGAAACTTCGAATCTTGTTTTGCTGCACCCTCACCTGCTCTCTCGCCCTCGTTGCGAGTGGTTGCAGATCCACCACTTCTGGTACGGATATCCCTCACTTGCGGAAGCAGGGGACAGCCACCCAATTGATCGTGGATGGCAAGCCGTTTTTGGCGCTGGCGGGAGAATTGGCCAACAGCAGCGCCACCAGCGTCGAGTACATGAAGCCCTTGTGGTCCAAGATCGCCGCGGCCGAAGCCAACACCGTCCTGGCGGGCGTTTCCTGGAACCAGATCGAACCACAGGAAGGGAAGTTCGACTTCCGTGCGCTGGACGGCGTCATCCGGGACGCGCGGAGCCACAACCTGCGTCTCGTGCTTCTTTGGTTCGGAAGCTGGAAGAACAGTTGGTCCAGCTACCCGCCCGACTGGGTGAAGAAGAATTTCGATCGCTTCCCGCGGGTCCAGATCTCCGGGGGCAGAAGCATCGAGGTGCTCAGCGCCTTGAGCGATGCAAACCGGGACGCCGACGCGCGCGCCTTTGCGGCCCTGATGCGGCACGTCAAGGAAGAGGATGGCCGCGAGCACACGGCCATTATGATCCAGGTGGAGAACGAGATCGGCCTGCCGTCGGAGCCGGGGGAGTACCGCGACCGCTCGCCCATGGCCGAAAAGGCGTACCAGGGGCCGGCGCCGAAGGAGCTGATGGATTACCTGCAGCAGCACAAGGACAGCCTGATCCCGGAGCTGCGCCAGGTGTGGGAAGCGGCCGGCTCCAAGACCTCGGGGACCTGGGAGGAGGTCTTCGGCAAGGGCACGGCGACGTCTGAAATCTTCATGGGCTGGAACTATGCGCGCTACGTCGGCCGGGTAGCCGAGGCGGGCAAAGCCGAATACCCGTTGCCGATGTACATGAACGCGTATACGTATGGATTCGCGAAGGCAGGCGAACCCATACGCAACAGCGGAACGCCCATGCCCGACCTGATGGACGTGTGGAGAGCCGGGGCGCCGCGCATCGATTTGCTGGCGCTCGACATTTACGGCTCCGACTTCGCGTCGTTTTGCGCGGATTACAACCGGTCCGGCAACCCGTTGTTCATCCCCGAGACGAGGGGAATGCCGCCATATGGGATGGAAGCCCGAGTGATGTACGCCTTCGGACGCCACGATGCGATCGGCGTCTCGCTCATGGGGATCGAAAGGCCGGGGGTGGTTCCCGACATCGAGCTGACCAGCGGCTACGAGCTGATCGGGCAGTTGACGCCCCTGATTCTGAAACACCAGGGCGACGGCACGATGTCCGCGGTGGTGCTGGGCCCGAACGATCCACCGAAGAAGATCCAGGTGGGGAATTACACGCTGGAGGTGACGCGTTTCGCTCCCCGGCGTGGCGCGCCGCCATCGCCGAACGTCTCGGCGGCGATCTTTATCGCCACCGGGCCCGACGAGTACTATGCCGCCGGGACCGATGTGAGCGTCACGTTTTCTCCCAACACTCCGGGACCCGAGTATGCCGGAATCGGCACGGTGGAAGAAGGCGCCTTCGTGAACGGCCGTTGGGTCGCCAGCCGTCAGCTCGCGGGCGATGAAACCGGGCAGGGGAAGAATCTGTCCTTGCGGAATCGTCCGACGGACCGAAACCGGGACAGCTACGCGGGCATCCAGCGCTTCACGCTGTACCGCTACCACTGAGACTCGCGCTGGGCAGTGGCGGCGTCCCGGTCGCGAAACGGCTGCTGTGCTTCATACAACGCGATCCTGGCCGCGATCTCGTCCGCCAGCGCGGGCTGGTTCTCTTGCCCGGCCCGCGCCTGGGCTCTGCGCGCCGTGGCCGCCGCCTCGGCGAACTGCCCCTTCTCGGCGTAGGCGGCGGCCAGCGTGTCGAGCGTCCGCGCGTCGTTCCCTCCGGAGAGCTGCACCGCCCGTACCGCGAACGCCAGCGCCTCGCCGCCGTCGCGGATGGCGGCATCGGGCGCGGTCGCCAGCACCCAGGCCGCCCACCGCAGCGCCTGCGCGTCGCTGGGTTGCAGCCCGATGGCGCCGCGCCAGTGCGCCAGGGCCTCCGCCGTACGCCCTTGCGCATAAAGCGCCTCACCCAGGCTGTCGTGGGCCTCCGGGTATTTGGGGTTCAGATCCAGCGCGCTTTGCCATTCCCGGACGGCCCCCCGCGCATCTCCCCGCTGGCGCAAAACCAGCCCCATATTGTAGTGCGCGGGCGCATATTTGGGATTCGACTCCAACGCTTTGCGCAGTTCGACCAGCGCCTCGTCGAGCCTCCCCACCTTGGCCAGAGCTCCGCCCAGGTTGGCGCGCCCCTCGGCGAAATCCGGCTTCAGCTCGGCCGCCTTCCGGAATTGCGCCACGGCTTCCTCCGCTCGCCCCGTCTGGACCAGCAGCACGCCGAGATCGTTGAATCCCCGCGCCGAGGTGGGATCGGCCTCGATCGCCGCGCGGAGCTTGATCTCGGACGCTTTCTGGAAATGAATCCCGGATTCCTCGCGGTGGCCCGTCATGAGCAGCGCGGTTCCCAGGCCGCGATGCGCGAGTTCGTCATCGGGGTTCAGCTCCAGAACTTTCCGCCACGTCGCGGCGGACGCTTCGTACCGCCCGGTCTTCTGCGAATACGTCGCGCTATTGACCAGGCGGTAATAGTCGAGGACCGGGCCGCCGATTTGCCGCAAGCCATCGGCGGGGATGTTCACAAACTCCGGAATGTTGGCCGCGCGGTTGGCGGCGGTGGTGTTATCGATCAGAATGGCGGGGCTGTCATTGCCATCCGCGTCAATGTGGGTAAGATACAACTGCGTGTAGGGCGACCGGGCTTTGGATGAAAACACCAGCCAACGGCCATTGGGCGAAAAGCTGTGCCACGAATTCATCAGGGGCGTGTTACAGCGCATGCGCCGCGGGGTCCCGCCGGCCGCCGGAACAATGTACAACTGGCTGTCGGGACGCATGAGCAGCCCGTTGCGGCATTTGACGAACACGATCCATCGTCCATCGGGCGAGACCTTCGGAAAGGTGTTGCTCATGCCGTTGGCCGAGGCGCCGGCGATGGGCTCCGGCGCGCCTCCCTGGCCGTTGTGGAACGGAATCCGGTAGAGGTCGAACTGGAGCTGGAGCTCGTTGGGGTCGTTGGCGAATTTCGCCAGCGGGACTCCCGGCGGATTGGGGTCCGTGGCTGGGGCGCGATCAAATACCAGGTACTCGCCGTCGGGGCTCCAGACGGCGCCCATCTGCACGAAACGCGGGTCGTCGGCGCCGGGGAGCGGCTGGAGCACTCCCGTCTGGCGGCCATACCAGGTCACAATCCCGCGCGTCGGGTAGAACACCTGGAGAAACCGATAGTCCAGGAAATTGGCCACGTAATAGTTGCTGGGAGGCGCTTGCGAAGGGGCAGCCATGGCGGCGGGGTTGACCGTGGTCGCCACGTACCGCCCGTCCGGGGAGACTTGAGACATGAAGCCGATCCGGGCGCGCCCCTTCAGCTTGCCTTGCGGAGAACTCCACTGAATCAGTTCCTGCTTGCCGATCGCCATGTTGGGCGCAACGGCAGCCAGCATGAACAGTCCCCAATTGCTCTGTAAACCATCGAGATCCATTCCCATGGTCTTGCCGTCGCGGGAGAACGAATGGCAGTTGGCGCACACCGGCAGGTTGTCCATCACCACCCGGCTCCGGACTTCGCCCACGTTTCGAACCCTCCAGGCGACGAACGGCAGCGCCTCGGCGATCAAGGGTCTGAACACGCCTCGTTCGAGCTTGGCGGGCATGAGCGGCACGTCGCGATAGAAGATCGGCGCGCCCACCGGGTCCCTTGAAGTGCGAATGGCGATCCTTCCCGCGGAGACGGGATGGTCCGGAGCGTCAGCGCGAAAGCCGGCGATGTCGACCGTAGCGGGGCTCGCAACCGAGCGCCGCTTGACGGCCTGCCACGTTGCGCTGTCCGGCGTCCAGGAGTGCGCCGCGGCCAGTTGGGGAGTGAGCCGGGGCGGCTCGTTGGTGTCGGCGACGCAATCCGGATCGATCCTGCCGACGCGCAGGCGCTCGCCCTTGGAAGTGGAGTGAATCGTCGCTGCGCCATCGCCAAACGAGATGTCGATGCGCCAGAAGGTGACGCCCTTCCCGCCATCGCGCCACAGGAACGTGGGGGGCGCGATTTCGGGCGGAAAAATCGATCCATTCTCCGGATAATCCACCGTGATCGCCGCCGCCCGCGCCGGCGGCGGGTTGGGAGCCGCAGTCAGCGCCATCAGAAGGCCCGGCAGAAGAATCGCCCTGCGCGACCAGCCGGCCATTATCCGCATCCCCCCATAAGACCAGCTTACTGCCGATTCTTCCGGACGTAACGACTTCCGCCGCCAATCCCCTACCTGCCGGAACTCCCCGCGCCCGCCTTCTTGCGGCCGATGGCGACGAGCGAGGTGGGGGACCAGGGTAGATACGCGTCAATGCGCCGGAAGAACCACACCATCCGGTCGAAGGTCTTCAATTGGAACCGGCCGATGGTTCTGCGTTTCAGGATCTTCCCGTTCCACCACCATCCGGGCCGGGAAATCCGGTTGAAACGCAGCACCGTCTCGACCGCGAATCCGGCCTCGGTCATCCGCCGGCGCAACTCGTCTTCCGAATAGCGCCTGCGGTGCCCCAGCTCCTCATCGAGGGAGCTGAACAGGCCCGGCCCTTCGGGGACCAGGATTATGGCCCGGCCCTCAGCCTGAAGGGTTCGATGGATGCTGGTCAAAGCGGCCCGATCGTCTTCGATGTGCTCCAAAACGTTGAGGCACACGACCGTATCCACGCGCCCGCGGAACGGAACATAATCCCCGGCCCGCGAGGCATCGAGCAGCGCGGTTTCGAGGTTCGGGCGTCCGGAGAGCCGGACTCTCAGCCGCTCCAGATGTTCGCCATCGAGGTCGGTGGCGATATAGGTCTTCCTCCTGGCCACTAAGACGCGGGTCAGGTTGCCGATGCCGGCGCCTATCTCGAGCACGTACCGACCCAGATGCGGCCTGATGGCGTCCGCAATCCAGCGGTTGAAATGGGGTGCGTCGGAAAACGCATCCAGAATGGCTTTGTCTTTATCGAGGTAAATGTCGCCGGAAAACGAGGCCGTCAGGATCACCCGGAATGCGTTGAAGGCGTCTTTCAACCCGATTTTCTTGCCCTCTTCGTAGGTTCTGCCGTTGTAACTTATGGGAGTTTCATAGATGCGCGCCTGGCGCTTCGCCAGCTTGATGGTGATCTCCGGCTCGAATCCGAAGCGCTGGCTGCGGATGGGAATGCTCTTCAGAAGTGGAGTACGAAAGGCCTTGTAACAGGTCTCCATATCGGTCAGATTCAGGTCCGCGAAGATGTTGCACATCCCGGTGAGGAAATGGTTTGCCAGCGAGTGCCAGAAATACAGTACGCGCCGCTCCCCGGCCACCATGAAGCGGGACCCGTAGACCGCATCCGCGCGGCCGTCGAGCAGCGGGGCCAGGATGCGAGGGTACTCCTTGGGGTCGTATTCGAGGTCGGTGTCCTGGATAATGGCGAAGTCCCCTTGCGCTTCCGCGATGGCCCGCCGCAAGGCGGCGCCCTTACCTTGATTGCGCTCGGTGCGGAGCAGCCGGATGGCCCCGGGATGCCTGGCCGCGACAGACTCGACTTCTTCCACCGAGGAGTCCGTGGATCCATCGTCGGCGACGATGATCTCCAGGGTCATGCCCGGAGGCAAAGGAGCGGCGATCACCTTCTCGAGCAGGGCGCCGACGAGTTCCTCCTCGTTATAGAGCGGCGCCAAAACCGACAGTTTCAATCAGTGCCCCCGTAGCCGCCTTCTGTGGGATAAGGCTCCCGCCTTGTCAATCCCGGTGTAACTCTTGCGTCCGAGCTTCGCTCGGATTGACAAGGCTGGAGCCCTATCCCACATTGATAAGGCTGGAGCCTTATCCCACAATTTCAGTTCACCTTGGCATGCGGGGTGACGCTGCCTTCGGTGCGGCCCATCACCCACTTCACGGCTTCCAGATACATTTTCTGAATCATGGGGTCGTCCCAGGCCTCGATGGTATGGCCCAGACTGGAATAGAACACGCGTCCCTTGCCGTACATCTTGGCCCACGCAATGGCTTGGTCTTTGTCCGGCCGCGTGGCGGCCACCCCGTACTGCGGGTTGACGTAGTTCAATTGGGTTTCGTCGAGGCGCATCAGCACGTTCACTTTGTCGCGCGACCAGTTCTTGGGCGAGTACATCTCGTCGTTCAGGCGCAGACGCTTGGGGAAGTGCTGCATGGCGGGGAAGGTCTGATCCTCCACGATCACCGGCGCGTCGAAGGTGCCCCACGGATGGGCGGAGAACCAGCCGCCCAGCATATCCGCGTAATCCGGCCAGTTGTAGTTAGCGTCCAGCGCGGCATGGCAGGCTACCAGCCCCTTGCCGTCTTCCTTCACGAACCCGAGCAGGGCCGCCTTCTGCTCGTCGTCCAGTTTCCAGTCGCCGGTGTTGTTCACTAGCGCCACCGCGTCGAACCAGTCAAGCTGGTGGGCCTCGGTAGTGGCGGGCTTCTTGGTCACCCACTCCATATCGGTCTTGATCTCGGTGTCCCAAATTCCCGATTCCCGGCCCAGCTTATAAAACGTGCCCAAGCCATAGGAAGTGGAGCCGTGGTGATAGCCGCGGGTCATGCCCAGCACCAGCAGGTGCTTTCGCGGCGTAGGCGCCGGCAACTGACGTCCGCCGGGAGATGGGGCGCCGCGGCCGCCTCCGCCGCGGCCGGCCTGCGGTTGAGCCTGCGCTCCCTGCGCCGGCGGCGTCTGCGCCCGCGCGACGCCCATCCACAGAACCGCGGCCCCGATCGAAACAAGGGCCGCAACCGATGCCCGACCCGACAATTTGCGCATAAGATGCCACCTTCCTTTTCCAGCACTCTAGCACAATGGCGCACGCGCTACCGGCCCCTGCTAGGATGGAAGTCTACCCCCACCTATGCCCGAGAAGCCCTACGACCATAGCCAGATCGAACTAAAGTGGCGCGCACGCTGGGAGAACGCCGGTTTCTACAAGGCCGAGGAGAACTCGAACAAGCCCAAGTTCTACGTCCTCGAAATGCTGCCCTACCCCAGCGGCACGCTGCACATCGGCCACATACGCAACTATTCGATCGGCGATGCGCTGGCGCGCTACAAGTGGATGCGCGGCTACAACGTGCTCCATCCCATGGGTTGGGACGCTTTCGGGCTGCCGGCGGAGAACGCCGCCATCGCCAACCAGCGGCCGCCGCGCGAGTGGACCCTGCAGAACATCGCGGCCATGAAGAAGACCCACCGCCGCTTCGGCTTCAGTTACGATTGGGAGCGCGAAGTCTCCACCTGCGAGCCGGAATACTACCGCTGGAATCAGTGGTTCTTCCTCAAGATGCTGGAACGCGGCCTGGCCTACCGCAAGAAGGCGCTGGTGAACTGGTGCCCCCGCTGCGCCACCGTGCTGGCCAATGAGCAGGTGGTGGAGGGCTGTTGCTGGCGCCATGAAGACACCCCCGTGGAGCAACGCGCGCTGGAGCAGTGGTTCCTCAAAATCACGGCTTACGCCGATCAGTTGCTGGACGACATGGCCGGGCTTGAAGGCGGCTGGCCCGAGCGCGTGCTCACCATGCAGCGCAACTGGATCGGCCGCTCGGAGGGCGCGGAGATCGATTTCACGCTAGCCGAAACCGGCGAGCCCATCCGCGTATTCACCACCCGCGCCGACACCATCTACGGCGCCACCTGCGTGATTCTGGCGCCCGAGCACCCACTCACCGCGCGCCTGCTGGACGCCGAAGGCCAGGCTCGCGCCAAAACCATGGTGGATGCGCGCGCGGGGCGCGATCCGGGCGATATCGAAAAGGAAGGCTTTTTCACCGGCCATTTCGCGGCGAACCCCTACAGCGGCGAGAAGGCCCCCATCTGGATCGCCAATTTCGTGCTCATGGGATATGGAACCGGGGCCATCATGGCGGTTCCCGCGCACGACGAGCGCGATTTCGAATTCTGCCGCAAGTACGGCATTTCCGTCCGCCCGGTGGTCCGCCCGGTGGATGGCGCTCTCGCCATCGAGCCGGGCATGAGGGAGGCGTTCACCGAGTATGGCATCGTCGAGGACTCCGGTCCGTGGTCCGGCCTCCCCAGTGAAGAGGCTCGCCGCAAAATGGCGGAATACGCCGCCGGGCGCGGCTTCGGCCAGGCCGCCATCACCTATCGCATCAAGGACTGGGGCATCTCCCGCCAGCGCTACTGGGGCACGCCCATCCCGGTGATCCACTGCGCGTCCTGCGGGGTGGTCGCGGTCCCCGAGGAGCAGCTTCCGGTGCTGCTGCCGCTCGATGTGGAAATCACCGGCGCCGGCCGCTCGCCGCTCGAAAACGTGCCCGCGTTCGTCAACGTCTCCTGCCCGAAGTGCGGCCGCCCCGCGCGGCGCGAAACCGACACCATGGACACGTTCATCGATTCGTCCTGGTATTTCTACCGCTATTGCGACGCGCGCAACAGCGCCATGCCGTTCGATCCCGCCAAGATCGCCTACTGGTTCGAGATCGACCAGTACATCGGCGGCGTCGAACACGCCATCCTGCACCTGATCTACTCGCGTTTCTTCACCAAGGTGATGCGCGATATCGGCGTGGTACAAAACAGCGAGCCGGCGCGCCGCCTCTTCACCCAGGGCATGGTAATCGCCGAAGGCGCCAAGATGTCCAAGTCCAAGGGCAACGTGGTGGGAGCGGACGTCATCGCCGAAAAGTACGGCGCCGATACCGCCCGCATGTTCGTGCTCTTCGCCGCGCCGCCGGAGAGAGAAGTGGACTGGCGCGCCGAGGGCGTCGAAGGCATCCATCGCTTCCTGGGCCGGGTGTATCGTTTCGTGACGCGCAATCTGGACCGCGATTCGGCCGCGCCGGGGGCCTCGGATAAGAAGGTCCTGCGCAAACTCCACCAGACCCTGCGCAAGATCACCGAGGACTTCGAAAGCCGCTGGCACTTCAACACCTGCATCGCCTCCGTCATGGAACTGGTGAACGTGCTCTATGACGAGGAGACGGACATTTCCTCCGCCGTCCTGGCCGAGACCGCCGAAAAGCTGGCGCTCATGCTGGCGCCCTTCGCCCCCTACGTTTCGCAGGAAATCTGGGAGGAACTGGGTCGCAATGGCCCGGTTTTTCGCCAATCCTGGCCGCCCTTCGACCCCGAGCTAGCCAAGGAGGACGAAGCCGAGATCGTGGTGCAGGTGAACGGCAAGCTTCGCGCCCGCTTCCATGCGCCGTTCGGGACGCCCAAGGAAGAGCTGGAAGCCCGCGCGCAAGCCGACGAAAGAGTCCGCGCGCTGCTCGAAGGAAAACGGGTGGTCCGCATCATCAGCGTGGCGGATAAGCTGGTGAACATCGTGGTGAAGTAAGGGCTTGTAGGCGCGCCGGTATGTGGCATTGGGCCGAGAGCCTGCGCCACCGAAAAGGAGATGCGCCGGCGCTCGGCTTGCGGTAATCTCGGAGAACGAGGCCATTCCATGCGAATCCGTAAATCGCTTTTGTGTTCCTGTCTGGTGGTCGCCACGCTCTCCGTCGGGGCCGCCGCCGCGCAAACCCCGCAGCCGAAGCGCGAACCCGACGTGCCCTACGTGCCCACTACCGAAGAAGCCGTGCAGGCCATGCTGAAACTGGCCGACGTGAAGAAGACCGACTTGGTGTACGACCTCGGCTGCGGCGACGGCCGCATCGTGGTCGCCGCCGCCAAGGACTTCGGGGCCCACGCGGTGGGAATCGACATTAACCCCGTCCGCATAGCCGAAGCCAAGGAGAACGCCAAGAAGGCCGGCGTGGAGAACCTGGTGCGATTCGAGGAAAACGACCTTTTCGAGGCGGACTTTCACGAAGCCACCGTGGTCACCCTGTTCCTGCTGCCGAGCGTCAACCTGAAGCTCCGCCCCAAGCTGCTCGAACAGTTGAAGCCGGGCACGCGGGTGGTTTCCAATACCTTCGACATGGGCGACTGGAAGCCGGAGAAGGAGGCCACCGTCGGCGACCCCAACGAGGACGCCTACGCATACCTGAGCAAGAAATTGTTCCTGTGGATTATTCCGCGAAAGTAGGTCGGGCCGTGTATTCCCGGCCCCTACGCCGCGCCGTAGGGGCCGGGCAAGACGTTGGCCCCACCCGTTCTCACTTCCCTTGGTTGAAGCGCTTCTCGATCTCCGGCCAGTTCACCACGTTCCACCATGCCGCGATGTAATCGGGCCGCCGGTTCTGATACTTCAGGTAATACGCGTGCTCCCAGACATCGAGGCCCATCACGGCGCACTTACCTTCCATCACCGGGCTGTCCTGATTGGCGGTGGAAACGATGTCGAGGCTGTGTCCCGATCTCACCAGCCACGCCCAACCGGAGCCAAAGCGCGTAACGCCGGCCTGAGCGAATTTCTCCTTGAACTTGTCGAAGCCGCCAAAGGTCGCGTTTATGGCCTGCGCCACGTTGCCCACGGGCGCTCCGCCGCCGTCCGGAACCATGATTTTCCAGAACATGGAGTGGTTGATGTGCCCGCCGCCGTTGTTCCGCACCGCGGTCCGTATGTTCTCGGGCACGCTGGCGCAGTGATTCGCCAGCAGTTCCTCGACCGTCTTGCCGGCCAAGTCCGGCGCCGACTCCAGCGCCTTGTTCAGGTTATTGACATAAGCGGCATGGTGTTTGCCGTGGTGTATCTCCATCGTCATCTTGTCGATGTGCGGCTCCAACGCCGCGGGCGCATATGGCAGCGCCGGCAGCGTGAACGGAAAAGTGGTCCCTGTTAGTACCCTCTGAGTCATTGTTCCTCTCCAAAATGCAATTTCACCGGTTCCCAGCCGGTCGTGCCTAAACAGCAAGCGGCCGCTCCCTGAGAAGCCGCGGACTAGAGCTTGGCAGGCGAAAGCGCCTGCCCCACCCTATCCGTCGCGGCCCGCTTGTTCCAACTCGAACGCTATACGGAACATTGTAGTCTCGCCGAAGTGACTTGTCAGTATCTGCATGCCCACTGGCAGCCCACCGGCTGTCAGCCCGCACGGTACGCTCATGCACGGTATGCCGGCCAGCGAGCCGGTAATCGTGTAAATATCGGAAAGATACATGGCCAGCGGGTCGTCCACCTTCTCGCCCAGCTTAAAGGCCGGGAAGGGCGAGACCGGCGCCACGATGGCGTCCACCTCTTCGAACGCCCGGGCGAAATCGCGCGCCACCAGGGCCCGCACCTTCTGGGCCCGCAGATAATAGGCATCATAATAGCCCGCGCTGAGGACATACGTCCCCAGCACGATGCGCCGCTTGCACTCCGCGCCGAATCCCTCGCCGCGCGTGTTGCGATACATATCCGCCAAAGTGTGCGAGTCGCCGGAACGGAACGTGTACCGCACGCCATCGTAGCGCGCCAGGTTGGAGCTGGCCTCGGCCGTGGCGATGATGTAATAGCAGGCCACTGCGTATTCGGTGTGCGGCAGGCTGATTTCCCGAACCTCGCACCCCTGCCCCCGAAGCGCGTCCACGCCCTTCGCGATCAAGTCGCCGGATTCACTCGTCAAATTCTTTAGATACTCGCGGGGCAGCCCAAGCTTCAGGCCTTTTGCGCCCACGTCCAGCGTGCTGGCGTAATCCGGGACGGGGGCCCCCGCGGAGGTGGAATCCCGCACATCCCGTCCGGCGATGGCGCCCAGAAGGGTAGCGGCGTCCTTCACCGAACGGGCGAAAGGCCCGATGTGGTCGAGCGAGCTGGCGAAGGCCGTGAGACCGTATCGGGAAACACGCCCGTAGGTGGGGGTGACCCCGACCACGCCGCAGAACGAAGCCGGCTGCCGGATGGAGCCGCCGGTATCGGAGCCCAGCGCCGCCACCGCCGTACCCTGCGCCACCACGGCCGCCGAGCCGCCGCTCGACCCGCCCGGCACGCGGTCCGGGGCCAGCGGATTGCGCACCGGGCCGAAGGCCGAATTCTCGGTCGAGCTGCCCATGGCGAATTCGTCGCAATTGGTCTTGCCGACGATCACGCCGCCGGCGGCCTCCAGCCTTTCCACCGCCGTGGCGTCGTAGGGAGGGACGTAACCGGCCAGCAGCTTGGACCCGCAGGTGGTGACCACGCCTTTGGTGAGAATCACGTCCTTCACGGCCACGGGGACGCCGGCCAGCGGCCCGGGATCTTCGCCGCGCGCCACGCACTCGTCCACGCGCCGGGCCGCGGCCATGGCGCGCTCCGGCGAAAAGCGAAGGTAGGCGTTGGTCTTGGGATTCTCGGCTTGGGCGAAGCGCAGCGCTTCCGCTGCCAGTTCGACGGCGCTGAACTCCCGCGCCAGTACGCCCTGGCGAACCCGATCGATGGTGAGAGAAGCGATATCCATGTTTGTTTCCAGCGTGTCGTTCCAGCGGCTCGCGCCGGTGCCCGGACAGCCTACCGCTCGATGATCTTGGGAACCTTGAAATACCCGGCCCCGGACTGCGGGGCGTTGGCCAGCGCCGCCTGATTATCGAGCGGCGGCGCGGCGACGTCGGGGCGCAGCGTGGCGCCGTCGGCGGCTTCGAACAACACCTGCGCCATGGGCTCGACTCCGCTCACATCGAGCTCGTTGAGCTTGTCGATATGCCCCAGAATGCCGTCCAGGTCCGCGCGAAACTTGGCCACCTCCGCGTCGGTGATGCGAAGGTTGGCCAGGTCGGCCACGTAACGGACTTCCTTCTCCGTGATCTTCATGCCAGCGCCTTTTTCCGGGATGCCCGGTAGATGGAGCGGAGCACGGGGTCGGCTATTTCACTGGCTTCGTCGGGCGCCAGCGCGGGCACGGCGGCGGCGGCGCGCTCCGGTTCGCGGCGCCGCGGCACGATCCGGAACTCCACCTGCTCCACCACGCCCCGGCCCAGGCTCTGCTCGAGTTTCGCCAGAATCTGCGGCGTCAGGGTGAACAATTGCCGCTGCCAGATGGCATCCTCCACCTCCACCACCAGACGCGTCCGGACCATGCGCGCGGCGCGCGTGTGCCCGGCGATCTTCCGGCCCACGGAGAGCGCCCACGCCGCGCAGGCCACCTGGGCGTCGTCAATGGGCTCGCCGGGAAGTCTCAGCCTTCGAATGGCCTTGCTGGCGCGTTCCATGGCACTGGTGGGAACGCATCATTCTAGCATGGGGGCCGGCCCGCTCAACACGCCAGATCTTCGCGGCCGATCTTGAAATTCTCCAGGCTGCCCAGCACCGTGAGGGCGATCTGCCTGGAATCGAAAAAAGTCAGCGCGATGCGCCGGACATCCTCGGCAGTGACGGATTCAATGCTCTCCACCAGGTCGTCGAGGGTGAAGAAGCGGCCGAAGTACATCTCCTGCCGCGCCAGGTTGGACATGCGGCTGGCGGTGGATTCCAGGCTCAACATGAGCGATCCCTTCAGGTGGTCCTTGGCGCGGCGCAGCTCCTCTTCGCCTACGCGCTGTTCCTTGAGCTGGCGGAACTCCTTGACGATGGATTCCACCACCTTGGGCGCGTTTTCGAGCGACGTTCCGGCATAGATCGAGAGGCAGCCCGTATCGCGGTAGGGGCTGAGCTCGGAGAAGACCGCGTAAGCCAGGCCCTGGCGCTCGCGGATGTTCTGAAACAGGCGGGAGCTCATGCCGCCGCCCAGCACGGTGTTCAAAACGTAGCACGCGAACCGTTCCGGGTGCGCCAGCGGGTAGGAGGGAACCCCCAGGCACAAGTGCACCTGCTCCAGTTGCTTCTTGTTCCGCAAGGCGATGCGCGCATGGGCCCCGGGGGCGACCTCGGGAGGCGCCGGGACGCCGGGCGGCAGAGACTGGAAATGCGAGTGCACCAAATCCACCAGGCGGCCGTGGGTCAGGTTGCCGGCCCCGGTGACGATCAGGTTCGAAGGCGCGTAGACATCCGAGTAGTAGCCGCGGATAAAATCGCGGTCGAAGCGCTTCACGGTTTCCCGCGTGCCCAGGATCGGCTTGCCCAGCGGGTGGTCCTTCCAGAAATTCGCCGAGAAGATTTCGTGGACCAGGGAATCCGGGCTGTCCGCCTCCATCTTGATCTCTTCCAGAATCACGCCTTTTTCGCGCTCGACGTCCTCTTCGCGGAAAAGCGGGTGCAGAACCAGGTCCGCCAGAACGTCGAAGGCCAGCGAAAGATGCTGGTCCAGCACCTTGGTGTTGAAACACACCAGTTCTTTGGCGGTGAAGGCGTCCAGGTTGCCGCCGATGGAATCGACCGACCGCGCGATGTCCTCGGCCGAGCGGGTGGTGGTGCCTTTGAAGAGCATATGCTCGATGAAATGCGAGACGCCGTTCTGCTCGCCCATCTCGCGGCGCGAGCCCGCGCAGATCCAAATCCCGACCGAGACCGAGCGCACATGGGGCATTGGCTCGGTGATCACGCGCACGCCGTTGGCGAGCACGGTCATCTCAATATCCCTTGCGGGAGTTGTGGGCGCTGTCATGCTGTGGTTGGGTGGAGAGTCCTATATCTATCGTACAACCTTCGGGAGGGCGCCTCCGGGGAATGTGGGGTCGGGATTTCGCCTGTCAACCCGAGCCATGTGGGACAGGCGCTTCCGCCTGTCAATCCGAGCGGAGTCTCAAGCGCCGGCGGCTGAAGGTTGGCAGGCGAAAGCGCCTGCCCCACAATTACACTGGTAGCAGAATGTCCCAGCCGCTCGTGGGGATGGACCTTTCCGAACTGCGCGAGGCCGTAGGCATAGGCCAGCCCGCCTACCGCGCCCGGCAGTTGTACGAAGCCCTATACCGACGGCGGGAGTTCGACCTGGCGCGGATTTCCACGCTTCCGGCCGGTGTCCGCGAGGCCCTGGGCGGCGGGTATGCGGTGGGACTGCCCGACATCGGCGCCACGTATGAGTCTTCCGACGGCGCCCGCCGTTACCTTCTACGCCTGGCGGACGGGCGGACGGTAGAGACCGTGCTCATGCCCGAGGGCGAGCGCGATACCCTGTGCATTTCGACGCAGGTAGGCTGCCCGGTAGCCTGCGCGTTCTGCATGACCGCGCTGCTGGGGCTGGAGCGCAACCTTTCGGCGGGCGAGATTGTGGGCCAGGTGTTGCTGCTGGCGCGCGAGAACAAGCTGAAACAGGAAGGCGGGCGCCTCAACATCGTGATGATGGGCCAGGGTGAGCCGCTCCTGAACCTGGCTAGCGTGCTGAAGGCCACGCGCCTTCTGCTCGATCCCGCGGGCTTCGGCCTTTCGCCGCGGCGCGTCACGGTTTCGACCGCCGGCATCGTTCCGGGAATCGCCGAGCTGGGCCGCGAAACGGTGCGGCCCAAGCTGGCCGTCTCACTCAATGCTTCCACCGAGGAGATGCGCCGGGAGTTGATGCCGATTACGCGCAAGTACCACCTCAAGGATTTGCTCGATGCCTGCAAAGCCTATCCGCTGCGGCCCTGGGAGAAGCTGACCTTCGAATACGTCTTATTGAAAGGCGTGAACGACGCGGATACCGACGCGCGACGCGTGATCAGGCTGCTGGCGAACCTGAATTGCAAAGTGAACCTGATTGCGCTGAACCCGGGGCCGGAGATTCCCTTCGAGACCCCGGCGCCGGAGCGGGTGGCGGCTTTCCAGCAGATAGTAAGACGGTCGCTGCCGTGCTTCGTGCGCAAGCCGAGGGGCCTGGACATTTACGCGGCGTGCGGGCAATTGAAGGGCAGCGTGGGGTAAGGCGGCCGGAGCTCGTTCTCGAACCGGCCCACTTGCGATCTCTACGCCCCGGAGCCCTGGCATAAGGGGTATTCTCAGAATAGGAGCCGTTCCATGAGTATTGAAATCGCGCAGGAAACCGAAGCCCGTCTCATTGGCGAAGCCCGGAGGCAAGGCATTTCCGTGGATGCGCTCTTGGAACGGCTGATAAACGAACGCGAGACCACCGCCCCCGCCGCCGGCCCTCCCTCCGAGTTGCCAATTCTGCATCTTGGAGCAATGGGAGCCTTCCACCGGCGAGACATTTACGACGATGCTCGTTGAGCCGGGGGTACTCGACGCGAACATTTTGGCGTATGCTGTCAACGCGGACGCCCCGCGCCACGCGGCCTCGCGCGGCCTGCTGGAAGCGGCCCGCGATCCTTCGATTACGCTCTACGTCACGTCGCAGATACTCTGCGAGTTTTATTCGGTTATCACCAACCCGCGCCGGGTTGCCGTGGTCACCTCTCCAACAGAGGCGTTGCGCATCATCTCGGCCGTGCTGGCTTGTCCCGGTCTGCACGTGCTCCCGGCCCCGGCCCGTACAGTTGCGGGATGGATGGAATTGCTGCGGCGTCACCCGGTCATCGGTGGAGACGTGTTCGACCTGCAAATCGTCGCGACCATGCAGGCCAATGGCGTTCGGCGAATCTACACCTTCAATGCCAGCGACTTTGAGATATTTCCCGAACTCACGGTTGTCACGCCGTAGCCGGAGCGCGTGGCCGCCTTCCAGCGGATAGTAAGACGGTCGCTGCCGTGCTTCGTGCGCAAGCCGAGGGGCCTCGACATTTACGCGGCCTGCGACCAGTTGAAGCGCAGCGTGGGGTAAGGAGCCTTAAGGCCAGTTGTCCGGTAATCCCTCGCTAGATTGCTCGATCCAAAAAGTTCACAGACTGCGAGCCGAGTGGCGGGGAACCTGCCTATTTCTTCCCTCAGGGGGCTTCGACCTCATAGAGCAGGGGGGGCATGGACGAACCGATAGGAACCACGCGGTACCCTGCCGTGACCAGGTGCCCGGGCAGGTAATCCTTTTGTATCGCGGCGAGTACGAAGCGCCGATGCGCCGCGAGGACCGCATCATAGGCGACGATGTGGAGCTTCGAGCGATGGCTCAACGCGGACATCAGGAGCGCACCCGTGTCGAAACCGAAGTAGCGTAAATCCAAGTCGCGGTTGACGGGATAAATGAGGCGTTCACGGAGCGGGAGCGCCGCATAGTAGGACAGCTCCATAAACACGTGGTGATCGGCGACGACAATGGGCTCCGAAGCATCCGGTAATGCCGCCAGTTTCTGGAATACCGCTTCACCCTGTATGAGATCCGGCCTTTCAAACAGACTGTACGACTCGCGTATGGCGAGCACGGCCAACAGGAGGCCCAGCGCGCTCATTCCCACGGCGTTTCTGCCACGCGCCGCCACAAACAACACCGCCGCGACAAGCACGGCGATGCCGGTCACCGCCCAAAGAACATAGCGCTCAACAAATACATGCGTAATGTTTATTGACAAAACCAGGATGCAAAACGGCATCAGCAAAAGCGCGCCGGATGCCACCCACTCAGGCGGCGTCAAGCCTGCCTCGCTTGCAGTCCGGCGCCGCGGCATTCTTGAAAAACATACAGCCAGCAAGCCCAGCGGCGCAAACGTCATCACGTAGACGTACATGGCCGGCATATCGCCCCACGAAGCGCGGGCCCAGTAGTGTTCCTGGAACTGCTGTCTGCCCGCCGCGATGAACGGGTAGTGCAGACCAAGCACAATCAGGGCAGGCGCCATGGCGGCCAAAACGGCGACATCCAGCTTTCCGGACTTCCACCAGCGCGTCATTTCAGCCAGAAACAGTGGAACCAAAAAGAAAATGGAGTAGTAATGCAGGGCGGTCATCGACGTTAGGCAGAAGGCAAGCAGCGGGATGGCCACAATTCTGCGCCGGCCATCGGCGGCAGCCTGCCAGCAAAGCAACGCCCCCGCGGCGCAGCACAGTATAAGGCCGTAGCAACGGCCTTCGGTTGAGTACTCCAGGCAGGCATTGCACGCTAGCAGGACGGCGACTAACGAATAGAGGGCTGGTAATCGCCGGCGGCAGAATGCCAGCAGGCAGAAAACCATGCCGCAGAACCCAAGGGAAGAGGGCAAGCGAACCGCCAGCGCCTCGTGCCGCACCAACGGCAGAATCGAATGGACAACCATGGCGTACAGCGGGGGTGCTCCATCGCAGCCCTCCAGCGTCGCCTTGACGATCTCTCCCGGACTAGCCTGCCGCGACATATGGAGCGTGTAGAGCTCGTCGATCCACATCTTGTCCCGCAGGCCTCTTACGACGGCGCATACCAGCAACAGCATTACAAGAAGCGCGGCGCAGAGCCTGAAATGCTTTTCCAGGGCAAAGTTGACCTCGTCCGCCACACGAGCGAAGACATTAGTCGTCGAAGGCAGTACCATACCGTCTCTAATTTGACCAGGATTTCCTTCTTGGCTTCCTGGTGGGAACGATTATACACCCAACCGGTTTCATCGGAGCCGATTATCTCATTTGTTTATTTCGACTGGCTCCCGAGGGACGCCTGGCGGCCCGGACGCCCGACTTCTCAACCACGCGGGGCTTTGAGGAGATGCTCGGGCGGGCTGGCATAAAGTAACGCCGAAGGAGGCGCGCGGCGTCATTGCGGGTCCCGCGGCCCGCGGCGCTTCCTTGCACTGGGAATTCCGGGTGAAAAATGCTAGCCTTGGCCCGATGCAACATAAACTCATTTGTCTGCTCTCGTTCGCTCTTCTCATCTCCGCTCCGGGCTGCCGCAGGAGGCCGAAACAGCCGGCCATTACCGAGGAAGTGAACGCCAAGCTGGCCGCCTCTCAAATCGATATCGGCGATCCGGCGTTCGAGGCCTTGCTGCGGGGAGGTTTTTATGCATCGGAAGGCGGGTGGAGGTGGACCGGCCGGAAGTTCGCCGTCGCGCTCACGCCGCCGCCGGGCCGGGAAGCGACGTTCTTGACGCTGGACTTTTCCTTGCACTCCGAAGCCATCCAGTCCAACAACGCGGTGACGCTCACCGCGAGAGTCGCGGGTATTGAAGTGGGCCGGCGGCGGTACACCAAGGCTGGGCGTTATCAGTTCGTGGCGACGGTTCCGCCCAAAGCGCTCGAGAAGCGGCCGGCGACGGTGGAGTTCGAGGTCGACAAGACCTTCCGGACGAGCGGCGACGACCGCGAACTCGGCGTGATCGCCATTTCCGCCGAACTCACCCACGGCGTGACCGCCCTGTTCGACCGCGAAACGGAAACGGCCCGCGCGCGCCAGGGCTATCAGTACCTGCTCGCCAAGCGCGGCCTGCTGCTTCCGCCCGACAAGCAGACTGAAATGATGAAGCTGTTCCACGAGATCCCGATCTGGCGGAACATGTTCTTCCAGAACGTGCCCATCGAAAAGAGCCCCCTCGACCTGTGGATGATGCAGCAGATTATTTACGAAACACAGCCGGATTTCATCGTCGAAACGGGCACGTGGATGGGCGGCTCCGCGCTCTACTGGGCGCATACGCTGAACGGTATGGGGATGGAGCAATCGCGCGTCCTGACGGTGGACGTTCAGGATTGCCACGCCACCGCCGCGGAGCACCCGCTGTGGAAGAAGTATGTCACTTTCTTTCTGGCCAGTTCGACCGATCCGGACCTGGTCTCGAAAATTGCAGCCCTGGTGAAAGGCAAGAAGACCCTCATCACGCTCGATTCGGACCACTCGATGGGCCACGTTCTGCAGGAACTGAACGCGTACGCGCCGCTGGTGAGCCCCGGCAGTTACATCGTGGTGGAGGACACCCACCTCGACGGCGTTCCCACGGACCCGTCGTTCGGCCCCGGCCCCATGGCCGCCGTGCGGAAGTTCCTGGAGCAGGGAGGCTCCAAGAAGTTCGAACAGGACCTGACGCGCGAAGCCTACGTCATGACCTTCAATCCGGGAGGATGGCTCAAGCGGAGGCCCGGCCGTTAGGGCCACAAGCCTAAATGAGTCGCGGTCTTCACGCCAGCATCTTGAGCGGGGTTCGCGCCTGCTTCACTGCCCGAGCCCCTTCGCCGCCGCTTCCTGAAAGGCGATCCGCACGTCGGAGTTGTCCGGATTCCCTTTCCCGTCGCGCTCGAACATGACAATCCAGATGAGATTCTTGAGCGGGTCGGCCCAGCTCTGGGTGCTGAACGCTCCGCCGTGGCCGAACGAATTGGGCGAAAGGACGCTGTTGGCGGCCATCTTCGACGGGTCTTCCACCACGCAAAACCCCAGCCCCCAGGGCATCCCGGGGCGGGCGTTGAGCGCACCGGTTTGCTTGCGGGTCATCTCCGCGACGGTCTCGGGTTTGAGGATGCGCCCGCCATGGAGCGCGCCCTTGCCGAGCATCATCTGGTAAAACCTGGCGATGTCCGCGGCGGTGGAGAAGAGCCCGGCCCCGCCGAGCGGCGGACGCTCGCGGTCCGTGACGGCCGTCTTGTAGAGATAGGAGATGGTGGTCTCTTCGAGCTTGCCGGTTTGCGCGTTCCAGCGATAGGGATGCGCCCAGCGCGATTCTTTCGCCGGCGCAATCCAGAAGCTGGTGTCCTTCATTCCCAACGGGTCGAGCACCCGCTGCTGCAAAAACTTGTCGAACGGCATCCCACTGACCGCTTCCACCACCAGCCCCAGTATGTCAATGCCCGCCGTCGAGTACTCGAAACGGCTCCCCGGCTGGAAGCGCAACGGCTGCTGCGATAGCTTCCTGCAGGTTTCGGCCAGGGTGAGATGGGGCTCGCGGCTGGTCATCTCCCCGAAGCCGCTGGTGTGGGTCATGACGTCCCGCAGAGTGACGGGGCGGGACGGCTGGACGGTCCGGCCGTTCTCGTTAACCACCAGCCCGGCGAATTCGGGAAGACGCCTGGCCAGCGGGTCGTCGAAACTCAGCTTGCCCTCGTCGGCCAGGATGGCGATGCACACCGACGTGATCGGCTTGCTCATCGAGGCTATCCAGAAGATGTCGTCGGTCCGCATCTTCCGGTCCTTGGCTATGTCGGTCTTGCCAACCGCGCCGAGGTGGACGATGCGATCCTTGGTGGCGATGAGCGTGACGATGCCGGCGGCCTCGCCCTTATCGACAAACTCCTGCATCCGCGGCGCGATGGCGGCGAAACGATCCGCCGGCTGCGCGCGCAGCGCTCCCGGCGCGACGGCGATGACCAGCAGCGCCGCAACGGCCGTCATCGTCTTGCGTAATCTCATGGCTATGCCTTCAGACCTTCTGCACTCTCCGCAGCGTAAACAAGTCGGGGCGCATACTTTCCTTTTCGAAGCGCTTCCAATCGTCGTTGACGTGGATCAGTTTGCCGCTGATGTGGTTGGAACGTTCCGAGGCCAGGAACAGCGCAAGCTGGATCTGCTTCTCGGGCGCCATGCCGCCGGTGATGCGCGACTGTTCGGCTTCTTCGATCTCCTTGCGGCCGGCGCGCGCCTCGCCGGCGTGCAGAATCTCGTCGGTGATGTGGGTGTAGGTCCCGCCCGGCGCCATGGCGTTCACCTGGACATTTTCGTCCCGCACCTCTTCGGCCAGACACTCCACAAACCGGACCACGGCGGCCTTGGAAGCGGCGTAGGCGGTGAAATTGGGGCGCGGGTGGCCGGCGCCTGGCCCGGCGATGACGATGATCTTGCCCGAGCGTTTGGCCACCATGGCCGGCAGCGCCGCGCGGCAGGCATTGGCCACGCCCTCCAAGTTGACGTCGATGGCTTCGCTCCATGCCTTGGGCTTGGAGGAAAGAAATGGCCCAATGGGCCCCGCCACGCCGGCCGCGCAGACCAGCGCGTCGAGGCCGCCGAAGACCGCGCGTACGCGGTCCGCCGCCGCCATAACCTGCTCCAGGTCGCGCACATCCGCGCGGATTCGCAGGGCGCTCCCGCCAGCCTGCTCGATTTCGAGCTTGGCCAGATCCAGCTCGGCCTGGCTGCGCGCCAGCAGGCCGACGCGCGCACCCGCTTTCGCGAAACCGAACGCCAGCCGCTTACCGATGCCCCGGCCCGCGCCGGTTATCAGAACGCATTTGTCGCGAAGAGAGGTCAACCGTCGGTCCTCCCGAATTATTTGGGCGGTCCGGATACCCGGCCCCGGTGGGGCAGGCTTCAGCCTGCCAGGCGGTCCGGATATTCGGCCCCTGACGATTGTAATCCTCTTCGCGCTTCCGCTGCCCGTTATAATCGGCTTCAAATGCTGCTGGAACTGGTGGTCGAGAATTACGCCGTGGCGGAGCGCCTGCGCATCCACTTCCACTCCGGGCTGAATCTATTGACCGGCGAAACCGGCAGCGGCAAGTCGATTGTGGTAGGCGCCTTGGGATTGCTGCTGGGCGGGCGCGCCTCCGCCGACGCAATTCGCACCGGCGAGCCGCGGGCGCGGGTGGCGGGCATTTTCGACGTGCGCGATAATGCGCCCATCCGACGCCTGCTCGAGCCCTCGGGCCTCGATATCGAGGACGGCGAGCTGATCGTCGAGCGCGAAATCCTGGCCGGCGGCAAATCGCGAGCGTTCCTGGGCAGCCGACCGGTGGCGGCCGCCCTGCTGAAGGAATTGGCGCCGCACCTGGCCGATATCCACGGCCAGCACGACCAGCAGCTTCTGTTCCTGCCCGAGGCGCAGCGCGACATGCTGGACATCTTCGCCGGCTCGGGAGAGATGGCCGGCCGCCTCGCCGCCATCCATGGCGATTGGCTTTCGGCGGCGCGGGAAATCGAGGAGCTGGAGCGCGGCGAGCAGGAAAAACTGCGCCTGCTGGACATGTGGCAGTTCCAGCGCCGCGAGATTGAAGGCGCCGCCCTTGGGCTGGGAGAGGACGCCGCGCTCGAAAACGAACGCCGCGTGCTGCAAAACGTGCAGAAGCTGGAGGAAGCCGCGGCCACCGCGTACGCCGCACTTTATGACAGCCCCGAATCGGCGCTCTCGCTCACCCGCGCGGCGACCAAGCGCCTGGACGAGCTGTGCCGCATCGATTCGTCGCTCGAAGGGCTGCGCGAGCACCTCAAGGCCGCCGACCTGAGTCTTCAGGAGGCGTCCTATGGCCTGCGCGACTATCTCTCCGGCCTGGAGGCCAATCCCGGCAGGCTGGAAGAAGTGGAAACGCGCCTGGCGGCCATGGACCGCCTCAAACGCAAGTACGGCCCGTCGATTCCCGAGATTCTGGCGTTTTTGGACGAGGCGCGCAGGCGGATCGAATCCGTGGAACATGCCGGAGAGCGCATGGAAGAGCTGCGCCGCGGCCGCAAACGCCTCTCAGGCGAGTACGAAAAGCTGGCCGCCGAGCTGACCGCGCGGCGCGCGGCGGCGGCCCGCAAGCTCGAAAAGAAGGTGGAAGCCGAGCTGGCCCAGCTTGCCATGGAGCGCACCGTCTTCCGCGTGGCTATGACGCCCGCGGACTGGTCCGCCGAGGGCGCCGACGCAGTCGCGTTTCTGGTTTCACCCAACGTGGGCGAGGAACCCAGACCGTTGGAAAAAGTGGCGTCGGGAGGCGAGATCTCGCGCATCGCCCTGGCGCTGAAGACTTGCCTGGCAGGTCCCAGGACCGCGGTTCCGCGGACGCTGGTTTTCGACGAAGTGGACGCCGGGGTGGGTGGCAGCGCCGCCGAGGGCGTGGGACGCCGCCTCAAGCGGCTGGCCGCCGCCAACCAGGTGCTCTGCGTCACCCACCTGCCGCAGATCGCCTGCTTCGCCGACCATCACTACCTGGTGGAGAAACTGGAATCGAAAGGCCGGACGGTGGCCACGGTGGAGGAACTGGACGCCGGCGGGCGCACCCGCGAAATCGGCCGCATGCTCTCCGGCCAGAAGCTCACTCCCGAAGCGCTGAAGAACGCCGAGCAGTTGATCCGCATGAGCGTTTTTTGATGGCGGGGGTGGGACAGGCGCTTCCGCCTGTCAACCCGAGCGAAGCTCGGGCCGCGCCCGGTTCTGCGGGATTTCGCCCACCTGCCCCCTATCCCCCTGTTGCGAAATTCCGCAAGGGTTTTGATTTCATACCCCGCTGCTTGGTAGACTAATTGCTTCTTAGCATGAGAGTTAAGGGCCGGAATGCGCCAATTTGCGTATTCCGGCCGGCAGAATGGATGGGCCGAACGTGACCACAGCCGCTACTGAAAACAAAATAGAATACTTGCGAGCGCTTCCGGGCGATGACGTCAGGCAGATCATGTGGCGCTTCGCGGATCGCTACGACTTGCAGATGATGGTGCAATCGGCGCGAGCGGTGGCGCGTGGGCCGGTGGCACGCCTGGTGGCCGAAGGGGCTCGCAATACGCACGAGTGGACGCCCGCCAAGGCGTCCTTGCTTCAGGCATTCGACGAATCCGGCATCACCGCCGTCTTCATGGACCCCTCCGAGGGCGGATTCATCGAGGGCCCCAAGAACCTGGCGTTGGCGCTGGTGGCCTTCGAGCTGGCCTGGGTGGACGCCGGCGCCGCCACCGGCAGCCTGGCCGGGTGCCTGGCGCTCTCCCCCATCCACGAGCGCGGCACGCCGGAACAGCGCCGCTACTACATGAGCAAGTGCGCGCCCGCGCAGGCGGGCGAGGACCGCAAGCCCTGGCGCGGGTCCTTCATCCTCACCGAGCCGATTCCCTATGTGGGCGTGGAGACCGGCATCCTGGGCGGCAAAGTGCGCGTGGCCGAGTGGAATGAGGGCCAGGAACCCATGTTGCAGGTGGAGAAGCGCGGACGCTTCATCACCAGCATGGGGTTCGCCAACTTCGTGACGGCGGCGGTGGAATCCGACGATCCGCGCATCAAGGGCACCTGCTTCGTGGTGCTGGAGGAAACCGATCCGGGCCTGTTCGACCGCGGCACGCCCACGCGCAAGATGGTGCACCAGCTTTCCTCCACCAGCGATCCGATTCTCAGCCTCAGGATTCCGGCCAGCCGCATCGTGGGCGGGTACAGCCTCAAGTTCGGGGTCATCACGCCGCGCTATTCCCACGGCGAAATCATCGAGGCCGTCTTCAGCCACACGCGCGTCACGGTGGGGATCATGTCCTCGGCCAAGCTGCTCTCGGCGATAGAGCCGTTGATCCGCTATGCTCGCGGGCGGTTCCGGGGAGGTTCCATCGCCAGCCCCGGCTCTCCGCGCTATGAGCTGGGCCTGCAACTCAAGCAGGATGTGGTGCACCGGCTGGTGGACATATGGGCCGCGGGCGAGGCCAGCGCTTCGCTGGGCTTCGAGGCGGCGCGCGCTTTCGACCTGCTCGATCCCTTGGAAAAGCAGAAGAATGCCATCCTGGCGGAGCGCGGCATCACCGGCGGAACGGCCATGCTCAAGGCCCTGCGCCCGGTCCAAAAGGACGCCATCGAGTATCTGGGCGGCAAGCGGCCGGAGTTGCGGGACGACGTTCTGACGCAGTGGGCGCTGGTCGATTCGGTGGCCAAAGTCCTGTGCCCCGCCTGCAAATTGTGGAACACCGGCCACGGCTCGCACATGATGCGTGAGGCCGTGACGCTCATGGGCGGCTACGGGATCACCGAGGATTGCCCCGGCTTCCTGGCCCACAAGTGGATGGATACGCAGCTCGAAGCCACCTATGAAGGCCCCGAGGCCGTGCAGCGCCGGCAGCTCAGCATCACCATGACGGACGAGCTGTTCCTGGCGCAATATCGCGAGTGGATCCGCGAAATGCGGCTGATCGCCAACGACCGTCCGGGAACCGGCGCCTGCGCCCTGGCCACCGCCATGCAACTGTGGCTGTGGACCCTCCAGCACCTGCTCCACAGCGCCGACGCCGATGGCGCCAAGCTTTACCAGAGCGCGCGCCAGGGCGTCACTTTCCCCCTGGCCGACGCGCTGTGCTGGCTGGTTTCGGCCCGCTCCCAGATTCTGGACCTGTTGGAGCTGGAAAAGAAGGGTCCCGAAAGCCCCACCGTCGCCGAAGGGCTGCCGGGCTTGCTGGCTTTTTTAACCGACCTGTGCCACGTGCAATCGGCGCGCGCCGCAGGCGAAGTCGGGCGGATCTGCGCCGGGCTGGTCTTCGGCTACAACCGCCATCCGGCGTGGGACACCGAAGGCTGCGCCTCGTGCTATCAGGCGGACGATCTCGAAGCCATGGAGAGCCTGATTCCGGGCATCTCCAGCCTGGCGCGCGGGTACTCCGACGTGATTGAAATCGGCGGCGCCCATCCGCCCAAGGCTGGTCCCTGCGTCCGCTTCACCGGATTGGATCAGTTCACCAGGCTGCGGGCGCGCCTGGATGGCTGCCTCACCGGCTCTCAACTGGCCAAGGACCGGGCCGCCGAGGCGTTGACCAAGGTCATGATTCCCGAGGCTCTGGATTACCCGGTATGAGCGAGACTCCGGTCGAACGCCAGTCCATGGACGTGGACGTGGTTTGCGTTGGCTTCGGCCCGGCCACGGCCGGCTTCCTGGCCACACTTTCACGGAAGCTGGTCAATCCCGACGGTTCCCCGGCGGTGGAAAGCCCCTCCAACCCGGGGCTACCGCTCCAGGTGGTCTGCTACGAGCGCGCCGACGACATCGGGTTTGGCGTTTCCGGGGTTGTGACGCGCGCGCGGGGCATTCGCGCCACGCTGCCGGATATCGACCCCAGCCAGATCCCCATGGCCGCCGCGGTGCGTCAGGAGAAAGTGGTCTACCTGCTCGATCCCGTGGGCGCCAGCCGCAGGCCGGCCATGCTCCGCTTGGGCGACCGGCTCTTGCGCCTGTTCGGAATCGTCCGGGAGCACGGCTTCGAGCTGCCCTATATCCCGCCGTTCCTGCACAAGGACGGCGGGATCGTGATGTCCCTAGGCCAGTTCATGCAGTTCGTCGGGAACGAGCTGATGGCCTCCGGCACGGTGCAAATCTGGCCGGCCTCGCCGGTGGAAGAGGCGCTCATCGACGGCGCCCAGGTCCGCGGCGTGCGCCTGTGCGATCAGGGCGTGGACCGGGATGGCCGTCCGGAAGCCGGTTTCATGCCTGGAATGGACGTTCACGCGGCTCTGACCGTAGTGGGAGACGGGCCGGTGGGCGCGGTGGGCCGCCAGTTGGACGAAAGCTTCGGGCTGCCGGACGGCCACCACCATCGCGAATGGGCCGTGGGCATGAAGATGGTGATCGACCTGCCCGAGGGGACCGACCTGGAGCCCGGCACGGTGTTTCACACCTTCGGCTACCCGGAACCCGAGATTTTCGGCTTCCTCTATGCGCATCCGGACCGCGTGGCCACGGTGGGCATCTTCGTTCCCTCCTGGTTTCGCAGCCCCATGCGCACCTCTTACCGCTATCTTCAGCATTTCATGCTGCATCCCTACATCTGGCGCCACCTGAAGGGCGGCAAGCTGCGTTCATGGGGCGCGAAATCGCTGCAGGAATCGGGCCGGCGCGGCGAGCCGTTTCTAGCCGGCGACGGGTACGCCCGCATCGGCGAGGGCTCCGGCAGCACCAACGTGCTCACCGGCTCGGGCGTGGACGAAGCCTGGACCACCGGATCGCAACTGGCGGAGGCGGCGCTCGACCTGCTCGCGCGCGGCGAGCCCTTCAGCAAGGCGAACCTCGAAAAGACCTACCTGGCCAGGCGGCGCGCCAGTTGTGTGGAAGAAGAAGGCCGCATCGCCGAAAAGGCTCGCGATGGCTTCCACCGGGGCATCGTCACCGGCTTGCTAGGCATGGCGGTGGCGGGCTTCACGCGCGGCAAGCGGTCCATTGGAGGCGAGCCGCGGACCGTCCCCGACATTCTGGAATACTACCGGCGGAAGATCCCGGCCGCCGACATCGACCAGATTGTCGAGGACTGCCGCAGGCGCGGCGTCGGATGTCACAACGCCCTTATGGAGCGCTGCGGATGGCCCGCCATCCCCTACGACGGCCAGTTGCTGGTCACCCATCAGGACGCCCTGTTGATCGGCGGCAAGGTGCAAGCCCCGCCGGGCTTCGCCGATCACGTGCGCTTCGAGTACCCCGACTTCTGCGAGCGCTGCGGTTCTAAATCCTGCATCGAGATCTGTTCGGGCCAGGCCATCACGCCCGGCCCCGCCGGCGCCCCTGTGTTCGACCGCGAGAAGTGCGTGCACTGCGGCGCCTGTCTGTGGAGCTGCCCCACGCAGTTCGACGACGATCCGCCGCGCGGCAACATCACCTTCCGCGCCGGCGCGGGAGGGCTGCACTCGAACGAGAACTGAGGTAACGCCGACGGTCTTGCCGTCGGCGTGCCGGAATGGTCTTGCTTGGCTTGCCTTACCAGTCCGCGGCGGCTCATATGGGCCTGAAAGCTGGAAGTGAAGGGAACGTCGGAAGTGGGGCTATAATTCGCCCAGGTCCTTAAGAATCCGCTCATAGTGATGGTTCGAAAGCCGGAACCCGTGAGAGCGCAGTTCGTCGAGCTTCTCTTGAACGCTATCGATAAGGCCAAGAATCTTTGCGTCCGCGTAGATCAGGGGAGTTCGAATTACCACCATGCCGCGCGAGCGTGCACACCGGACGCCGCGCCGCTCGTCCATGAGGACGGGGGTATTCCCAAGCGCTTCCGCGACCAGAATCGCCTCGCTTTCGCCCAGGTCCAGATGGAAAGAACTGCAAAGTGCAGCCACCCGCGCGGGGTCGGGAGGCTGGGCGACGGAGATCCAGTCTCCTAGCGCCGTTTGCACGGCTCTCCGGACCGGATAGTCCGCGCCGCTTTCCACGACCTCGCGATACACCGCCGGAGGGATAATGATCGTACCGTAGATCTGGCGCAGAAGATCGAAATCCCGCAGCAACGCCAGATAGTTTAGCGGGCTACTGTCGGAAACGACCGCGCTCACCGGCCGATCCGCCGGGTGTGATCTTCGCGCCAGCGCCGGATCTGTGCGAAGTCTTCGTCGTCCAGCTCGACCCGGAACCCGACGCCCGAGCGTTGTAGAAGATCGAGAAACTGGATGCGGGTCAAACCGAGCATCCCGGCCGCTTCGCCAGTAGTGACGCGATCATCGGAGTAGAGATTGAGGGCAGTTTGCTCCTTGACCGAACGAATGAGTTCGGCCTCGGAGCACTTGTCCACGGCGCCGTCGGGAATCTCAAGCTCGATCTCCAGCTTCATGGCGCCTTCATTGTACCGCGGTGGACCAAGAACGCAGGCGGCGGGTTCAATGGGGGTCAACAGGCGGCAACCGGGCGCCCGCCGCCGGCGCCCCCGTGTTCGACCGCGAGAAGTGCGTGCACTGCGGGGCATGCCTGTGGAGCTGCCCGACGCAATTCGACGACGATCCGCCGCCCGGCAACATCACCTTCCGCGCCGGCGCCGGGGGGGTGCACTCGAACGAGAACTGAAACCACCCCGCTTATGAGGGACGTGCCGGAAAATGGTGAGGTGGGAAGCCTCCGGGGAGGCCCCCAGGCCCAACCGCTCCCTGACGGTCGCGGCTCGCCAGGCTCTTGACGAGCCGCGACCGTCAGGGTGCGGTCGGGCGATGCTGGCCCCTCACGTTTTTCATGAAATTCCGCGCGCCGAAGGCCATCCCAACAGACCACAAGAACCGATGGTCTGTCCCACCCTTATAATCGAATCAGTGGATCTTGAGAAGTCCCTCCTGCGCAAGGTCGGCGAAGCCATTCACCGCTTCAAAATGATTCGCGACGGCGACCGCGTGGCGGTGGCGCTTTCGGGGGGCAAGGATTCCGCCACCCTGCTCGAAATCCTGCTGTTGCTTCAGAAGCGCGCGCCGGTCGAGTTCTCGGTTTGCGCTTTCACCGTGGAGCAGGGCAAATTCCTGCGACCCATCGAACCGTTGGCCGAGTACCTCAAACAGCGCGGCGTGGCGTGGACCTACCACCGCGACGCCCCTTCCCTGCGCCTGCTCGCGGACCAGCCCGAGCACGGGTGCGACCTGTGCAGCCGCTACCGGCGGCGGGCGGTTTATGAAATCGTGCACGCCCTGGGGGCCAACGTGATCGCCTTCGGACACACCGCCGACGATTTCTGCGAGGCCCTGCTGCGCAATGCCATGTTCACCGGCAAGCTGAGCGCCCTGCCGCCGGTCACCGCGTCGCGGGACCGCGAATACCGGCTGGTGCGCCCGCTGGTCTACGTTACCGAGGATCTGACCCTGGCCTACGCCCAGGCCAGGGGAATCCCCCTAGTGCCATGCGGCTGTTCGCAAAAGACCGGTACCGTGCGGCGCGCCCTGCGCGACGTGTTCGCCGGCCTGGAGCGCGAACATCCGCATTTGAAAGAGAACATCCTCTCGGCCATGGGCAATGTGGATACCGGCCGGCTGCTCGATACGCGCTTCCTGAAACTGGGGGCCGAAGGCCCAGCCGAGCCCTTCCCCATCGTCACCGACCTGTAAACATTCCGTAACCGGAAATTGACCGGCGACGCGCCGCCGATTACCATGGGGGTCTCTTTTCCATCACCCTGCTTATGAGACTCCTGCCACGCGAAGAAAAGTTCTACGGGCTCTTTCTGAAACAGGTCGAGATCATATCCGAGGCCACGCGGCTGCTTCTCGACGGAGTGCGCACTGGAAACTCCCGCATGGCCGGCGCCGCCACGGAGATCAACGTTCTCGAGCACCGCGGCGACGAGGTGATCCACGAGATCTTCACGCGCCTCAACCAGACCTTCATCACGCCCATCGATCCCGAGGACATCCATAACATCTCCGCCGCGCTCGATAATGTCCTGGACGGCATCGAAGACACCGCTCACCGCCTGGTTTCCTACCACATCAACCCCATTCCGCCCGACCTGATCACGCTTTCCGAGTTCGCCCAAGGGTGCGCCAAGGAGCTTCACGGGGCCCTGGCGGCTCTGGAGATCGGCGGTCCCATCATGCCGCACTGCATCGAGATCAATCGCCTCGAAAACGAGGCCGACCGCATCGGCCGCAGCGCGGTGGCCGATCTGTTCAACAAAGAGAAGGACCCGGTCACCCTCATCAAGCTCAAGGAAATCTACGAGTTCATCGAGGACACCATCGATAGCTGCGAAGACGTGGCCGACGTTCTGCAAAACGTGGTGGTCAAGAACAGCTAGCCCATAACGGTCCGCCTTTTCCAGCGATTATTTTCTCCGCGTGCGTTTTTTCTCTTGACTGCAATCGCAAATTGCAATATAGTAATCGCAGATTGCAATAACAGGAGGATTTGCAATGAACGGTATTCTACGAATCGCGGCGCTGGCCGCACTGGTCCTGCCCGCCATGGCGCAGGACATTTCCGGCGATTGGCAGGGAACCCTTAAAGCGGGAGGAGCCGAGCTGCACCTGCGGTTACATTTCGCCAAGACGGCCACGGGCGGCTTCACCGGGACCATGGACAGCGTGGACCAGGGGGCCAACGGCATCCCCATCGCATCGGTTTCGCTCACGGGTTCCAAGCTAAAGCTCGACGTTAAGGCGATCATGGGCGTTTATGAAGCTACCCTGAGCGCGGACGGCAAGTCGCTTTCGGGAACCTGGACGCAAGGGGGCCAGCCGTTTCCCCTCGTGTTCGAGCGATTCGCCGCCCAGTCCCTGCGCCGGCCGCAGGAGCCCGTCAAGCCGTACCCGTACCAAGAGCAGGAGGTCGAATACCAAAACAAGACCGCCGGCATTCGCCTGGCCGCCACTCTGACCACCCCGCAAGGCAAGGGGCCGTTTCCGGCGGTACTGCTGATCCCCGGTTCCGGAGCGCAGGATCGCAATGAGACGGTCTTCGGCCATCACCCCTTTTGGGTGCTGGCCGACTATCTCACCCGCAAGGGCATCGTGGTGCTGCGCGCGGACGACCGCGGCGTGGGAAAATCCGGCGGCAGCCTCGATACTTGCACCACGGCCGATCTCGCCACCGACGCCGAAGCCGGTCTCGCCTATCTCAAAACCCGCGCCGAAGTGAATCCCCGGAAAATGGGGCTGCTGGGGCACAGCGAGGGCGGCGTGATTGCGCCCATGGTGGCGGCGCGCAACCCGGACGTGGCGTTCATCGTCATGCTGGCGGGCCCAGGCGTGCCCGGCGACCAGGTGGTTGCCGAACAGGTCCGCATCACGGCCAAACTGAGCGGCGCATCCGACGAGCAGGCCAACGCGGCCGTGGGCATGGAGCGCGACATGCTGGACATGGTCAAGCAGGAGAAAGATCCAGCCGCCCTGGAGGCGAAGCTCAAGCAGAAGTTCGGCCCGGCCATCCCCGACGATCAGGTTAAGGCTCTCACTTCGCCCTGGTATCGCTACTTCATCTCTTACGATCCGGCCCCCGCGCTGGCCAAAGTGAAGGTCCCGGTGCTGGCCCTGGACGGCGAAAAAGACACGCAGGTTCCGGCGAAAGCCAACTTGCCGGTGATCCGCAAAACCCTGGAAGCCTCCGGCAACAAGGATTTCGAAGTCGTGGAAATGCCCGGTCTGAATCACCTCTTCCAAACCGCCAAAACCGGCGGTGTGGGCGAATACGAGCAAATCGAAGAGACCATGTCCCCGGCGGCGCTGGAGAAGGTCGCGGCTTGGATTCTGAAGCGATAGCGCGCCCCAAGGTGGGGCAGGCGCTTCCGCCTGCCAAGCCCGCCCTTCGCCCGGCTGGGTCGCCGACGGCAAGACCGTCGGCGTTACCGATGGACCTCAGGTTGGGCCGCCTGGAGCGGCAGCGGAACCGAAAGCGAACCCACATGCGCACCCCGTTCGTCGACCACTGCAACTCGCACCGCGACGGCATCCGGCTCGCGCTTCAGCCTCAGCTCCAATCGCAGCCCCTGCTCCAACGCGCGCTGGTAGGTCTCGGGCCGCAGATCCAACTGCGCCGTCTGAGTGACGCCCTCGTACCGCTCGCCGGTTGCGCCGATTTGAACCCCGACCATGCGCAGCGATCCGGTCCATCTTTCCGTATTGTGCGCCAGGCTAAGATCCGCGGGATCCACGCGGATCACCACGTCCACATCATTGGCGCCGCCTGGTTCCACGCTGGCCTGAATGCCGATCTCCGAGCTATCGAGCGGCGACGACAGCGCGCGCGCAAGGCGATCCACCGCCGAGGCGCTCGAATCTTCTTCCCTTCCCGTGGCGTAGTAGCCGCGGCGGAAGCGGAGTCGGACGTCCGGGCGGGTGGAACGGACGCGAATCTCGTGATAGGCGCCGTCTTCGGCGATGACTTTCGGGTAGTAAGTCATCACGTACACCTCGCGCGAGTCGTCGAGCGCCATGCGTACGCCCCGGTCCAGGTCGCTGCGGTCGTGATACGCCACCCCTCCCGTCGCATCGGCGATCTGCGTCATCGTGTGGATGTTGGTGTTGGGATCCTTGGGGTCATCGCTTCCAAGCTTGAACATCTGCTTGGAAAGGCCGCGGGCGTCGATGGGATAGACCGAGACGTTGGCGTCGTTCAGAACCGCCATGGTCCGATTCATCTCCGTGCCGAACGCGCGCCATTGGTCGAGCGGCCCGCTGTACCCGGCGCTTGGGGCGATGGTCCGCTGCGCCGTCCCGACCGTCATGGGAAAAGCCGCCGACAACCACAACAGGTTCTTCCGCCCGGGCACGCCCTTCACATGGTTGGCGATGGCTTCCAGCGCGTCGAACGTGTCGATCGCCCGGTTGGCATCGTACCTCGCCTTGACTTCCGGCGGAGGTCTGAAAATCATGCCATGGTCCTCACTAATATCCAGCTCAAGTTCTTCCAGCAGGTCGTTCCCCGAGGGCACTTCGCCATGATAGGCCTTGAGCTTGGCGAGCAGCGACGCCCGATCGGAAGAGAAATCGTGGAGTACCCGGAATTTCGAGCCGAAAGCGTAGATAGCCACGCGCTCCGCCGGGTCGATCTGCTCGAGGATGCTCGCCACCGCCTGCCGCACCACGGTCTGGTTGCGGTACTTGGTGTTGACCGCGTCCAGGAGAATCATAGAGAGCACCTGGGGCTGCTTCGCCTTGCCCAACTGGCCTGCTTCGCCTACCCGGTTGGAGTAGGTGTTGGGCGGCAGTACCGCCTGGCTGGGCGCGGCCCGCGAGCTAATCTTTTCGAAGCTGGCGATGGTTTGCTCTTTCCCGTTGTCGAATACCCGAAAATCGCTTACGCCCAGGCCGCTCACGGGCAGGCCTTTGGAGTCGGTCGCGATAACGCTGACCTCGACCGCATGGACGTTGGTACGTATCACCACCTGGTAGCTGGCGGAAAGACACACACACGTCGCGCAGACCAGCAGGAGCGGGAACTTGAAGGACTGGCTAAGAGTCATCGATCCCACCTTCCGTTTGTCATTAGGGAGTTAAACGTGCGTTTATCCGGGCAGGTTTCATTTTCCGCCGCCGGGTTCCAATATATTTTGGGGTGGAAATTCGCTGGCGTGTTCGCCTCGTCGCCTTGGCTAATTGAATTATCATGAGGGTTCATCCGGAGGAATTGATGCCCTTGAACGTAAAGCCCAAGGACGGCTGCCGCTGGGACCTGGTCGCGCTGGGCGAAGTCATGCTGCGCCTGGACCCCCGGGACCGGCGCGTCTGGACCACCCGCACCTTCGATGTCTGGGAGGGCGGCGGAGAGTACAACGTCGCCCGCGGCCTGAAGCGCTGTTTCGGCCTGGACACCGCGGTGGTATCCGCCTTCGCCGACAACCCGGTGGGGCGCCTGATTCAGGATCTCATCTACCAGGGCGGCGTGGACCAGTCACTCGTCAAGTGGGTCCCCTTCGACGGCGTCGGCCGCTCCGTGCGCAACGGTCTGAATTTCACCGAGCGCGGCTACGGCGTGCGCGCCGCGGCGGGCTGCTCGGACCGCGGCCACACCGCCGCTTCGCAGATGAAGCCCGGCGATTTCGACTGGGACAAGATCTTCGGCGAATACGGCGCCCGCTGGTTCCATTGCGGCGGCATTTTCTGCGGCCTTTCGGCCACCACGCCCGAGCTCACCATTGAGGCCATGCAGGCCGCCAAGCGGCACGGCGTGATCGTTTCCTACGACCTCAACTACCGCGCTTCGCTCTGGAAAACCATCGGCGGCAAAGCCAAGGCCCAGGAAGTGAACCGCAAGATCGCCGCCCTGGTGGACGTGATGGTGGGCAACGAGGAGGATTTCTCCGCCGCCCTGGGCTTCGATATCCCCGGCGTCGACGAAAGCCTGACGAATTTCGAAACCGCTGCCTTCCAGAAGATGATCGAGCAGGTGGTGAAGGAGTTCCCCTTCCAGGTAGTCGCCACTACCCTGCGCAAGGCTAAAACGGCCTCCACCAACGACTGGGGAGCCATCTGTTACTGCGACGGCCAGTTCTACGAAGCCGCCAATCGTCCCGGCCTGGAGATTTTCGACCGCGTGGGCGGCGGAGACTCTTTCGATTCCGGCCTCATCTATGGCTTCCTCACCGGCAAGGACCCGCAGTGGTCGGTGGATTGCGGCGCGGCCCACGGCGCCCTGGCCATGACCACCCCCGGCGACACCACCATGGCTACGCTCTCCGAAGTGCAGAGCGTCATGAAAGGCGGAGGCGCCAGGATAGCAAGGTAGTTCAATTAAAAGAGCAGCCGCCATGTGGGGCAGGCTCCTTCGCCTGCCCCTATCGCCACGCGCGATTACTCCTCTTTAACTACGCGGACCGCGATCTCCGCGGTCACGTCTTTGTGCAGGCGCACCGGTATCTTGTACTCGCCGAGTTGTTTGATCGGCTCGTCCAGGTGGATCTTGCGGCGATCGATCTCGAAGTTCTGCGCCGCCAGCGCTTCCACGATGTCCTTGGACGTTACCGACCCGAACAACTGATCGTTTTCGCCGGCCTTCTGCACAATCGTCAGGCTGACGCCGTTCACCAGCTTGGCCAGGTCTTCAGCCTCGCCCTTCTGTTTGGCTTCCTTGCGCAGGTGCGCCTGGCGCTCCTGTTCCACGATCTTGCGGTTGGCGTCGGTGGCGGGGACGGCGATCTTGTTGGGTAGCAGGAAATTGCGGGCATACCCCGAGGCGACCTTGACCACCTGGCCGCGGCTGCCCAGTTTCTCCACGTCTTGTCTCAGTATGACTTCCATGCCTGTTCCTCCCGCGCCTCAGAACTGCGCCGCGAACGGCAGCAGGGCGATGTTGCGCGCTTTCTTGATGGCGTCGGTCAGCCGCCGCTGATGCGGCGCGCAAACTCCCGAAATGCGGCGCGGCACGATCTTGCCCCGCTCCGCCACAAAGGCGTGCAACATCTTCACGTCCTTGTAGTTGATATCGTCCACCTTCTCGACGCAAAACCGGCAAACCTTCTTGCGCCGGAAATACTGTTTCTTCTGGGTAGCGACGGCCTTGTCTCCGCCCGTGGGCCGCTGTCCGGCGCTTCCCGGTCTTCCTCTGGATTCCGCCATGGTTTACGCCTCCTTTGGCAAGCCGGGCATGGCCGGCGTTTCCACTGACTGATGCGGCGCCACGGGCTGCGCGGGCGCCGGCCCGGCCCCGGGGGGCGCGGACGCGGCCCGCTTGGCCGCGCGTTTGTCGCGTTGCTTTTTCCGCTTCTCCAGACGCTTCAGCGTCTCGTCGATTCGCACCGTCAGGAACTTCAGCACGATGTCCGATACCCGCAGGCGGCGTTCGAACTCTTTGACCATCTCGGGGCCGGCCGTGTACTGGACGAGCACGTAGAAACCTTCACGGTACTTATCCACGCGGTACGCCAGCTTGCGCTTGCCCCACTTGTCCAGTTTGTCCACGGTGGCGCCGGCGCCGGTGAGAACCGTGCGCAGGGCCTCCAGCCGCTGGTCGATCTCTTCTTCCGGAACGTCCGGCTTGATGATGAACAGCGATTCGTAAATTCTCATGCTTCCTCGGTTTGTAAGCCAGGGGCGCGACGATTGAACCTCGTCATGGCCTTTTCGACGCCCTCGGCAATTATGGAACGGACCGCATCGGCCGCATAGCCGGTCAGTTCGTCCAATTCCTTCCTCTGCGAGCGCCGGAACGGCGCCAGCACAAATGCCGCCCCATCCCCAATGGGATGGTCCGGATGAATCCCCAATCGTACACGAACAAATTCGTTGGTCCCCAGGCTGCCAATCAAGGACTGCATGCCTTTGTGACCGGCCGCCGAGCCTTTCGGCTTGATCCTGACGGAAGTCCACGCCAGGTCCAATTCGTCGTAAACCACTACCAGGCGCTCCGGCCCGATCTCATGCTTCTCCATCAGCGGTCCGAGCGAGGTCCCACTGAGGTTCATGAACGTTTGCGGCTTGGCCAGCATCACCGGGCGCCCCTCGATCTCGCCCACCCCGACGAGCGCCTTCGAATCTCTGCGGGTGACGCGGATGCCGTGCAACTCCGCCAGGCGGTCGATGGTGAGAAACCCCAGGTTATGCGGCGTGAGCGCGTACTCCACGCCAGGGTTGCCCAGACCGGCCACCAGAAACATGGCGTTCTACTTCTTCTTGCCCTTTTCCTCGGCGGGCGTTTTCTTGCCCTTCTCCTCGGCGGGCGCTTTCTTGCCCTTCTCCTCGGCCGGAGCTTCCTCGTCCTTCTTGCCCTTCTTGATGACTTCGGGCTCCGCCGCGGCTGTGGCCCCCGCTTCGGGCGTGGCGGCCGCGGCCTCCGGGGTGGCGGCCACTTCTTCGGCGCGCAGAGCCACCACGTGGGCTACCACCGCGTCCGCCGGGCTCAACAGCTTCATGGAACCGCTCAGGACGATATCGCCGGCGCGTTTCGCCTGCCCGATCATCAACTCCGTGACGTCCACCACAAACCTCTCCGGAATGTCGTCCGGAAGGCATTCGATTTCCACCGCGCGGATGACCAGCTCCAGCAGCCCGCCCTGCAATTTGATTCCCTTCGCCTCGCCTTCGGGGTGCACGGGGACCGCCACGCGCAGCCGCTTGGTCAAATCGACGCGTTTGAAGTCGGCGTGCAGCAGGTTTCCGCGAACCGGGTCCGTCAGTTGGTCCACAAGCATCACCGCCGTGGATTCGCCGCCGTCAATCGCCAGGTTGAAAATGGTGTTGTATCCCGTGTCGCTGTGGACGATCTTTATGATGTCGCGCGGGTTCACCGCCACGCTCAGGGGTTCCTTGTAGGCTCCATAAACCACCGCCGGAATCTGTCCCGCGCGGCGCGTACGGCGCGCCGCATTCTTGCCGCGCGTGGCGCGCACCACGGCGGCCACGGTTATGTCTCTTCTCACTGCATTTCTCCTTGGCGGGATCGAAGTCCGGTTCGCCCCGAAGGGTTAACGTGGGTTCGAGAGCCCGTAAAACCCAATGCCCGGCCGCTCCATAAACTCTTGCATTACCGCTCCCTGACGGTCGCGGCTCGCAACGCAACGGTCGCGGCTCGTAACGGTCTGGCCCGACCGCTCCCTGACGGTCGCGGCTCGTAACGCAACGGTCGCGGCTCGTAACGGTCTGGCGAGCCGCGACCGTCAGGGAGCGGTCGGGGCGGCCATTTCATTACCAGCCCTAAATAAACAACACACTCACCGAAGTCGCCTCATGAATCGATCGGATGGCTTCCGCCAGCAGTTTCGCGATCGACAGCGATTTGATCCGGCTGCACCTTTTCGCCTCTTTCGAGAGCGGAATCGAATTCGAAAAAACCACTTCCTTCAAGCACGACGCCTCGATCCGGCTCACCGCCGGACCCGAAAGGACGGCGTGAGTGGCGCAAGCCGAAACGCTGGCCGCGCCCTTTTGCATCAACGCCTCGGCGCCCTTCACCAGCGTACCCGCTGTGTCGATCAGATCGTCCACCAGCAGGCAGTGACGCCCCCTCACATCGCCCACCACGTTCATCACTTCGGCGACGTTGGCTTCCTCCCGCCGCTTGTCGATGATCGCCAGCGGGCAGTTCAACCTCTTGGCGAACGCGCGCGCCCGCTCCACTCCACCCGCGTCCGGAGACACCACGGTCCGGTCCGCGGCGCCCTCCGCTTTGAAGTACTCGATGAGAACCGGGGAGGCGAACAGGTGGTCCACTGGAACGTCGAAGAACCCTTGAATCTGCGCGGCGTGCAAATCCAGGGTCAAAATGCGGTCCGCGCCCGCCGTCTCCAGCAGACCCGCCACCAGTTTCGCCGATATCGGAACCCTGGGTTTGTCTTTCCGGTCCTGGCGGGCGTACCCATAATAGGGTAACACTGTCGTAATTCGCTCCGCCGACGCGCGTTTGAGGGCATCCATCATCAACAGGAGCTCCATCAGGTTGCGGTCCACCGGCGTACAAGTCGGCTGGATCACGAAAACGTCCGCGCCACGCACGTTTTCCTTGATCTGGAGGTAAATCTCGCCATCGGAAAACTGCTTCACCATGGCCCGTCCAACCTGGATGCCAAGGGTGTCGCAGATCTCGTGCGCCAGCGCCGGGTTGGCGTTCCCGGTGAAGACTTGTAAACGGTTGTGATTCATTTCAAGTACCGGCTTCGGGGCGGCCATATTTCGGGTATTGCGTGCCCGGCCAGCGCGCGCCGCCACATGGAGCGGTACCTTGCCCGGCCGACCAGCGAAACGCGATACGCTTTCTCCTCCGTAAGAAGACCGGACCCTCCGGCCAAACGCCGCCACGCCCGGGAAGCTCCTTCCCGGGTGGGAAACAATCCGAACAGGGCGGAACCGCTGCCCGTCATCATGGCAAACGACGCTCCCGCGCGGGTCAGCGCCTTCTTCAGCGCCGGAAGCCGGCCATGCCGTTCGAACACAACGGTTTCAAAGTCGTTACCGGCGAGCTTTCCGGAACCCAAATCCCATACGTGAGTCTGGAAACTAACTATTTTATTTTGTTGGGATTCGGTTGTCAAACAGGGACTTAGCGCGGCGTACGCTCCAGGAGTGTCCACGTGAATTCCGGGGGCCACCAGCACGGCTGGCCACGCGCGCGCATCGGGCAACGGGAACAGCTCGGTTCCGCGGCCGATGCCCACCGCCGTTCCCCCCAACAGAAAAAACGGAACGTCGCTGCCGAGCTGCGCCGCCACGGCGGTAAGCTCCGCGAGGCTCAGCCATCCGCCGGCCAGGGCCGGAAGCGCCAGCAGGACCGCCGCCGCGTCGGAAGACCCGCCGCCCAGCCCGGCGCCCATCGGTATGCGCTTGCGCAGCCGCATCTCCACGCGCCCCGTGATGCGCATGGCTTGAAGCGCCAGCCGCGCCGCGCGCGCCATGAGGTTGTCGGAGATGCCCGCGTCGTCTTCCAGCACTACGTCCGTCCGCCGTCCGGGGGCGAATGCGATATCCACGATGTCGGCCAGCGAGACCGTCTGGAAGATGGTGCGCAGCTCGTGGAAGCCGTCCGGCCGCTTGCCAAGCACCCGCAGGTCGAGGTTGATCTTGGCCGCCGCGCGAACCCGCGCCCGCCGGAACCCCCGTTCGAGACCGCTCATTTGTCGTACTGCAGCAGGGAGAAGACGTCGTGGCCGCGCAGCCGCCCGCGGCCGTTGAGAAACGTCAGTTCGACCACGAAGCCCATCCCCGTCACCACGCCGCCCACGTCTTGCACCATGCGGGCCGCGGCGGCGGCCGTCCCGCCGGTGGCCAGCAGGTCGTCCACAATGAGCACGCGCTGGCCCTCGCTAATGGCGTCCTTGTGCATCTCCAGGCTGTCCGTGCCGTACTCGAGGGCATAGGTGACGCTGACGCACTCGGCCGGCAGTTTCCTGGGCTTCCGCACCGGCACGAAGCCCGCGCCCAGGGCGTAGGCCAGCGCCGGCGCGAAAATAAATCCGCGCGCTTCGATGCCCAGCACGATGTCCACCCGCGCTTCCGGGTAGTGGGATTTCAGCCCGTCGATCACGGAATGGAATCCATCCTTATCCTTTAGCAGGGTGGTGATGTCGTAAAAGAGAATGCCGGGCTTGGGCCAGTCCGGCACTTCGCGGATGAGTTTCTTGAGATCTTCCATAGAGGCGACCGGGGATACGGAGCGCTTTCTCCTGAATCCCCGCGGCTTTCGTACTCCAGTGTAGAACGCCGCGAGCGCTAGCGCGAGCCCGAGAATTGTCCAATGCATGATGAGCCTGAACGGGAGGCCCGATTCCAATGCGGGGTGAGCCTGAAATGGAACTTTGATTCCAATGCGGGATGAGCCTGAAAAGCAAACTGTAGGATGCTGCGAATGA
>Ga0326727_10003709_pt1 | contig 48068 bp, 42 predicted proteins | sample MB2enrmetagenome_FD_207643 | JGI IMG/M metagenome (GOLD analysis project Ga0326727, IMG submission 207643) | Lab enriched peat soil microbial communities from McLean, Ithaca, NY, United States - MB29MY | ecosystem: Environmental > Terrestrial > Soil > Wetlands > Peat | place: USA: New York... | reverse complement strand
GTAAGGTCCGCCGGCGACCATGAAATAGGTGGCGGCGACCAGGGGCACAAAGCGGATCTTGCGCGAGTCGGGATGGAGGGCAAACCGCATGGGAATGACTCTACTGAATGTAAATGGGCGGGGGCGAAGCGCAAAGCTCGGATTGCGGTTGAAATCAGGGGCGTTTATAGCATTTTCGGAAGATCAATATCGAGCAAGCTCCGGCCTTCCCCGAAAAGCGGCGGCATAGGTTGGCTTTGTAACAGGGCACGACTTTTAGCCTGCCCTGAGCGAAGTCGAAGGGTGCCGCAAAGCGCCCCAAAATCAACCAGGGCTTTAGCCCCTGCCAAATGCTTGAGCGCCCACATCTGCCATATGGTCAGCGACACGTCGTTTGCCTGAGCAAGATTGATATTCATCTTCGGAAAATGCTAGGTGGACGCAAGGCCAGCGCAACTTGCCGACAAAAGTGCAGGCCAGGCGAGCGCGATTTCCGGTATAATCCTGCCTGAGACCCGGAGAGATGGCCGAGTGGCTGAAGGCGGCGGTTTGCTAAACCGTTGTACGGTCAAAAGCTGTACCGGGGGTTCGAATCCCCCTCTCTCCGCCACCTTACAAAGCAAGTTATTGATATAGGGTATAAAACTAACAAAACAGACGACTTGACTGTTATTTCGGATGTGCGCTGTGTGCGCACAGTGCGCCTCGGTTCGCCTAATACAGCCCTTTTACCTTACAAAATGGAAGGCACCTTACAAAGGCTATTCGCCGCCTGCGGCATGGGGAGTGATCCTCAGCGAAGAAAGATGGGAAATGCTGGACCATGTGATCGAGATTGGGAGAGTCGAACTGCTTCTAAATCTGACGGAGGAACGGTACTCGAAGCTAAAGCGCTGAGTGAATGCAGACTGTTTCGCTCGGACAAGAATCACCGAAGGGTGTCGGAAGAAGGACCACGACGATTGAATCGCAAACGGCCGTTCACCAAAGAGAACAAACCGGCCCGGTATTAAGCACACCATAGGCACTCAGCTACTCACGGTAGACGCGACAAAAAAGAACGCGAGGCCTATGCCCCGAGCGAGAGTGGGGAAATAAGCGATGAGTCCGAAGATAACGCTGGCGAGGGAAAGGAATGCGAGCCCTGACCATCGCTCCAAATGGCCGCTACACTGATGGCAATCAGGATCCCAGTATTTCGGCTAATGTGCGCTTTCGCTGGTTTCGATCGCCGACTTAGACCTGTTCTTCAGGAGTCAAGTCTCTCAGAAACCTGAACCCCTTTCACACAATCGGTGTTTGTTTTGTTGCGTTCGACGAAGGAAGCCGACAGGCCGGATCGGTAACGGTGAACTCCCTCTGATATGGATTTCTGCCGCGAAAAACACTGCGTCTGTTCTGTACTGTCAACACACGCCAATGCGTGCCACGATAATGTCGCCATTGTGGCGACATTCACCGGCGGGCAAGTCTTGAGATTTCGGTCGCAATGCCGACTTTTCAGTCCCTATCCGGTTCTGAGAGCCGATACCATCTCCGCGCAAAAACAATTCTCCCAGAGGAGGGAGCAGTTCCACCGACGGCGATTGTGGGGTATTGTGAGAGCAATGCCCCAAGAATTTCGACATAACCACTATGTCCCGGAGTGGTACCAGAAACGCTTCATACCGACGAGCCAGATCGAGCGCGAGCTGTATTACCTCGACCTCCGGCCGGAGTCGTTCGTCGACGGGAAGGGGCGCGTCCACGAGAGAACGGGGCTGCATCGCTGGGGTTTCAAGTTCTGTTTTGCGGAGCGAGATCTATATACAACACAGCTCAACGGAGTGGATTCGACGGAAATTGAGAAGCAGTTCTTCGGGGCCATTGACCGGGAGGGGCGCAAAGCGGTCGAGTACTATACAAACTTCGCCCATCCATGGGATGGCGGCAACGCGCTACAAGAGCTGATGATGTACATGAGTACCCAGAAGCTCCGCACGCCGAAGGGCCTGGGTTGGCTGCGCGAAGCTACCGGTGCAACGGACCGGAACCTGCTTCTCGCTGCCTTGCTGCAGTTGAGGCAACTCTACTGCGCGATTTGGACGGAATGCATCTGGCTTTTGGCTGACGCCACCCGGTCGGATACGAAATTCATTGTCTCCGATCATCCTGTCACGGTGTACAACCGCCGCTGCGGCCCACGATCGCAGTGGTGTCGCGGGTTCAACGATCCGGACATCCAACTCCATGCGACGCATACGATTTTCCCACTGTCCATGGAAAAGGCTTTGATCCTTACGAACCTCTCCTGGGTGAGGAATCCCTATCAGTCGGAGGTGGGGGTAAGGCCGAATCCGAATCCGTTCCGAAACACGATGTTCAAGGTTCTTGACATACAGACTCTGCGTCATCTGAGCGAACAGGAGGTCAGGGAGATCAATTTCATTATCAAAAGTCGAGCCCTGCGCTACATAGGGGCCGCCCGCGAGGAGTGGCTCCATCCGGAGCTATACGTCACCAAATCAGATTGGAACCGATATGGACAGGGCTACCTCTTAATGCCGGACCCGCGTTCGGTCACCTACGGAGTCGAAACCGTAATCGGGTACGAAGACGGCACCGCTACCGCCTTCGACGAATACGGACGCCGCCCTTGGGATAGAGACTTCAAGGGGGAGGGTAGCGTAGATGACGACTGGAACACATTCCACTGCTTTCAGGGTGAGTTTGCAAGGCTTTTTGGTCCGTTCAGGAGAGGGCGCGCCTCCAGCGTCATGAGGTTGGACGATGAGCGCGACAGTGATGATTATCATAAATATCACTTAGGGCTAGAGCGGAAAGGGCTGAAACACGGCCGCAAGAGTTGCTAACTACCGCGAAGTCTTCGGCAGTTTATGTGCTTTCGGTCCTGATAGACGCTCCAGCACCGCCGATCCTCAGACGTGGGTGGATCGGGAGATTCCCGTCGCGATGCCGACATTTGGGGAGTAATCGGCGTCGGTGCGACTCGGCGATTTATCGGGGTTCTGTGCGCGGCGTCGGTCTAATGATCCTCACCGCGAAGACAACCCTCGAGCGCGACGGGGCGGGATCCGGTTCCAATCAATTCTGCTCGTCAGGGGGTTTCTCTGCTGCTTCAAGCAACGATAGAAGATAGAGACCTCTCTTGGTTGGGCGGAAACAATAATCAGACGGCGACTGCCGCGTGCCGACGCGAGGAGCTTCATACGCCAAACCAAATCCACTTAGACGCGCACCTAAAGCGATGCCATCATCGGGATCAATTCCGAGTTGTCCAGCTTGTCGCTTGAATTCCTCAAGATTTGACGTGAAGTCATCGGGTCTATTCAGATTCGGCGCATGTTTAATCACGTCCCGGTTTACGTCTCGAAGCAACTTGAGGAGTTGAATATCGTCCGTTCCCAGTCGGGCCAAATCTCGAATGTAGCTTGCCAAGTCCTCTTGACGATGCCGGTCACTTTCCTTCGGAAAGCAACCGTGCGCCGCAACTTTGCCGAGGAGCCGCGCGTCCTCTTCGCCCACAGCCGCCGCAGCTTCCATCATCAGAGCTGTCGCCGCCCGTTTGAACCACGGTTGCTCTAAAACACTCTCCACGTCTTTTGGCAGATTATCTTGCATCCGCTGTAATTCATCGCACAATGCGAGGAAAGCTACTATTACTTTCTCTCCGCTCTTAAAGCTATCTGAAATACCCTTTGCGATGCTGAATACCTTAAAAATGGGGGAGGCCAGTCCACCTACCTGTAATGCCGTGCCGATCCCATCGAACCCCTCGCTCTTCGCAAGGGCGCGTATCTTCTCAAGCGGATCATCTATTGCCATGCCGCGAGTATACGCTCGCGCCTGCTTCACGAAATCATACACTGCTTAAGAAGCGTAAACCGAATATCAAGCCGCTTTGAAGCGTCTTCCAGGCGGGTGGCCTCTTCGGACCCCCAGCCCGGCGGCGGAGCACGAGATTCCAGTAGCCAAGCCGTAATTATCGGGACCTACCCCGGTAGCACGGAATCGGGCTTGCTGCGGAATGAGGAAAGTGGAAGAATTAACGCTCGCTTGGTTTTGCCTCTCGCGAGGTGCGTTTGAACGGTGCGATTGCCCTCCAGACAAGGTGGGAGAATTAGATGAAAACGTTTTATCACCGGCTCGATCTGACATGCGATGAGCACGGAAGTACGTGCGGCCCAGAAGCTGTCCATGTCGGTAATTCACAACTCCTGCTCGCGCTGTTTCGAAAGTGGACTCCAGTCATATCCCAAACCCAAGCATTCGATACTGTGACGGTACTTGGTTCAGCCGCAGCAGACTCCGAAGACGGAAGCTACTTTCGAAGTCTTGTTCACGATCGGCGGATTCGCTTTTCGCTATACAAGACAAACAGCATACGAGAAGCCTTCATTCAGAAACTTGAAAACCCAAATTATGTATTTGCGAGCTGGCCGGAACTTAACTCAGGTGAGCTCGATGCGAAGCAGGTAATTGAAGCGATTCGCGAACCAAAGAGCAAGACGCTTCTGCCTGACCAAGTGCGTTGGCAAGTTGAGACGCTGCATGCCTTGGATGACGCGCTAAGTGAAGACCGCTCAAGCGTGATTATGGCGCAATCACCGCGAGAGTCTCTCCATCAACTGCTGAAGAGGACTGCCGCAAAAGCTGCGGAGATGAAACTCGCGTCGGCCAGCGCACTCGCCAATATGGAACGCCAGAATTCAAACGAATGGAGCGTCTGCTTTACAGCTCTTATCGGCATGGACTGTACACTCGACGTCCAGCGCGAAGCCTTGGCGATTCTGAACATTTGCTATGACTCGGTGCTGGCTGATTCCTTGCGAGCCGGTACGTCCGGAATATTGACTGAGAGCGCGACCGCTGCGCGGTTAATGAAGGCCATATTGCCAGGGGCGAAAACCGGGTCAATGTATGGGCCGTCCTCGTCAATCGCCATTCAAGACCCTTTGAAGTCGGCGGAGATACAAGACATTCAGCAAGTTGGCTGGAAAGAAGTAAAGACCTTCTTGGACGAACATGAGGATCTGCAGGAAGACCAACTCATCCGCTACGCAAGTGCCGCAAGCCTGATTGCAAATGTTGCGACAGACGATGGCGGACGGCTTGGCGTGTGGCCCAGCAGAGCGAACTACGCCTACAAGATGGCGTTGCTGAAGGCAGGCCCCGTAATTACTCAGAAGATCGAGGAGATGCTGCCAGTCGTGGGCGGGGCAGCGGGGTGGATAGTGGCTGGCCTCGCAGCGTATTGCCCACGCCGGTGAAATCCTTGTAGTACCGGCGGTGGTTCTCCTGCAACATATAGAAGATTGAGTTCTCAATGCCGCGCAGGCAGATCGTGGGTCCCAGCTCATCGTTCTCAGCTGTGTGGTTCAAGACGATGTCCAGAATCACTTCCATTCCGGCGCGGTGAAAGGCCTTGACCATCTCTCGGAATTCCACTGTCTGCCGCCAGCGCGATGCTTCAAAGCTGTAGGACTGCTTGGGAGCAAAGAAGGCAACCGGATTGTAGCCCCAATAGTTCTTGAGCTTTTCTCCCGTGACTGGATTGAGCCGCTGCGACTCATTTTCGTTGAATTCGAGAACCGGCATCAGCTCAATTGCGGTCACTCCCAAATCCCGCAGGTATGGGATCTTTTCGGTCAACCCGGCGAACGTTCCAGGACGCGTCACACCCGAACTCGGATGGATTGTGAAACCGCGAACGTGTGTCTCATAGATGACCGTATCGGAGGCGGAGTGCTTTGGAGGAGAATCCATCCCCCAGTCGAAATCGTCGCGGGTAACGATGCATTTCGGCGTGGTACCGGCGTTATCGAAGGTCGAAATGCTCAAGTCAGTTAGACTGCTGGAGGAATCGTAGCCGCGAGCGGCCAGAAGATCCCAATTCTCGACCCCGGCTATTGCTCTTGCATACGGATCGAGAAGCAACTTGTGAGGGTTGAAGCGGTGACCTTCTTCGGGTAGATACGGCCCATCGATGCGATAGCCGTAGAGTTGTCCCACGACAAGGCCTCGGACCCAAACGTGCCAAATGTCACCGGTCCGATGACGCAATGGATCCAAGACAATGATCCGGCTCGGAGAAGAATCGTCAGGCTGTTTGTAGAGCTCCAAGCGAACACCGGTCGCGTGTCGGCTGAACAAAACGAAACAAACTCCGTCTCCTTGCTGATGCGGACCCCCAATCGGAAGTGGATTTCCCGGCTGAATCTCACTTTCCTCGAGCGAGGCGACCAATCGACTCCCCGAATTCTGTTTTGTCGTTGATTCAGTCATTGACATCGATTGCCATCCTCTTGTGCCAGAACCTGAAGATTGCGCGGCGCGGATCGTGGCTCGGTGACTGCGCTATTTCCGCCTTGCACTCGAGGGTATTTCCGTATTGGCCCGCTTGTTCCACCCGTGGAAACGCGAGAAGTCACCAGCATTCCAAGCCTCGCGGAGTCCAGGAGCACTCAGATCCGAGTCTGGGCGAATTTCACTCGTCACAGCGCGCAAATCGCGCCAAAGATCTGCGATCGACGGACGGCCCCAGAACCAGTAGCCGTTATAGATGCTGTAAATCACGAGGCCGGGCTTGAGCACGAGCGTATGCGGGATCATTGGATTGTGCTCGGGGTCGGTGTACTCCTGGATGTCGAGATCCTTCTGAATCGTTCGGTTGGGGTCGGAAAGGAAGGTCCACTGGGCTCCGACTGACGCGCGGAATTCCTGAAGAGTATGGTGATCGTCGGTGGCGACCGTGGCGCATTGTGGACCAGGAACCCGGTTTCGCCGACGAAGTAGTCATGGTCTTTGTCGAAAGACCTCGCCGTCTCGCTGACAACTTGTCAGTCCCTACATAGGGCTGACCCCGGCTGCTAGGAGCCCTTCGGGACCCTTGAGAGCTGACAATCCCTCCTTGCTATCGACCCGGGAAGCGACCACAAAGCCGTTCCATCCGCTCCCACTCAATCGGTACAAATTCAATCCTGGTTCGAGCATTTCCAACGGCTTGCTCGGGTGCGACTCTAGCAAAGCTCCATCCTGGAGCTCAATCTTCAGCCCTTCGCTCCACGCCCTGACATCCATCGCACGCACATCCCTGAAAAGAATGTCGATCGTAGTCGTAACGCTGTTGCTACGATTGCCACGGAGCAGAAGCAGGCCGTGCCCTGCTGCGTAGCTCTCAATAATAAACACGCGATCAGATTCAAAAATGAGTTCTGCGTCCATATTTTTCACCTAGAAGGGATTCGGGAGCGGTACAGTGCCTCCCGGCGGGTAGAAATTGACATTTGGCAATTGCCCGGCATCCCGCAGTTGCTGCAGCTCCCATCCGGTGTAGGAACCACATTGGATTTCGTTCTCGACCATTTCTGCCGTCGTATTGCCAATGAGGCCTGAGAGATTCACATGGAATGTTGTTCCACCCTGGCCAATAAGCCCCAGGAGGGTACTCTGCCAATTGGGATCATTGAGAAGATGGTCTGCGCCGATCTTGTTCGCCCAATTCCGTAGTCCGTTTCTCTTTCCAAGAGCGATGTTGCAACCGCATCCTTCGGAGTTATGAACCAGGAAGCCGGTTTGTCCGACGAAGTAGTCGTGATCTTTGGCGACGGTGCACGGCTACTGAATCGTAGTAGTAGACCCATCACATTGAAGGGGCACGCGAAGCAGCACTGACATCGTTCGGCAGGGATTTCAGTGTATTAGATAACGCGTCTGTCAGCTTCCTCGCGTCCCCACTTGAGATAGACACAGACATACCTCCCGTATCCGACCCTGATAGATCGTCCACCTCCTCCAAACCGCTCACGAGGGTCAGGTCGAGTCCTTGTGGGCTTTTACGAACGATAAAGGCGGCATCTTCATCACCATCTATGTTCTTGAAACGGTGAACTAGAGGTTCATCGGTGGATGCGCTATCTCCATGCTTTTGCGAAGCCAAACTCCGTTCAAGAACCGCAACCAGTGCCCGACCATCTTCGGACTTAAAAGCAACTTCAATATCATCGGTGGCTTCGGAAAACGCCAAATAGACCGGGCTGAAGTAGACTCCAATCTGCACACCGCGTTTCAAATCGTCGAATCTGAATCCATCCATGCTGAACCTCAAAAAATCCCTGGGATTGGGTCGCCCGGCATCCACTTCCCGATGTTCCTTTTACCGACCTTGATCTGCCAATGGGGTTCCGTTTCGCAGGCTGCAGCTCCTGGACCAAAATACGGATGCTGCTCAAAGCGCATCTCAACCCCTTTTGCAATCTTCCAAATCCACCTATTCCGTCCAGGCGTGCCCCAATCAGGTGGTCCAGGAAGACCAGGTAGATCGGGAATCGGTTCACCCTCAAATCCTAAGAGATCGTTCATATCCTGGGGATTGTCAGGCCAGCAATTGCACCCGCCAGCATTGTGAACGAGGAAGCCTGTTTCGCCGACGAAGTAGTCGTGGTCTTTGTCGGCGGTGAAGTTGTAGACGGTCTCCTCGCCCGCCACCGGCGCGATCGCGGTGATCGCGCGCCAATTGCCATCCATAGTAAAGAGGCGATCGCCGATGCGCAAGTCGCTGGAGTTGATCCACTGCGCGGGCTGGTCGCCGTGCCGCGCCCAGAATGGATGGTGCGTGCTCGGCCGGAGCGGCAATCCTTCGCCTTCGATGCGTTTTCATTCCAGGTGTCGGTGTCGGACCCGGACATCTCGTTTATCGGAGCGGATTTTTCCACTACCCCGGACGCGTACATTTTCCCCAGCGTCAACTCGTTTGATCAGGTCGTTTCAGCTCCGTTGTATAGCAACACGCTCCCGAATTTCGAATTCCAAGCGGCGGTGTTCCCGCTACGCGCGAATGAGACTGGGGGGCCAGATCCGGGCGGCCCCAGTGGCGGTTTTGCGGCCGGTGTTGCCGAGCACGTCGTGCCATGTAAGCGCCATCAGTATCTTCATGTTCCTTCTCCCATTCCTGGTCGTGAGGATTCCAACTGAAATCGGTCGACAGGAGCCATCAGAACAGAAGCCCGGGCGATGAACAATTGGACGATAGTATCGTCGATACCTTGGTATCGGTCGCCTGCTAGTGGCCCATCACCAAGCGTAGGCAAATCGAGAAACGGCCTTCGTCCTGAAGAGCTACCGCAGGCACGCAAGCGTGAGGGCGTACCAATCGCGACTGTCTTTCCATGTCCCTCTGATCTGAAAACCAGCCTCGTTGAGAAGGCTTCGAATGCCATGGTCCGTGAACTTATAACTATTCTCCGTGTGAATGGTTTCGTATGGCATGAAGTGAAGATCAAGGTCCGCGTGCTCGATACTTACATCCTGCTCTCGCGTGCTCTCAAGGTGCATCTCGATCCTACACTCAATGGAATTCCAAATCGCGCGATGACGGAAGCGAGCGGCGTCAAAGTTGGCGCCCAGCTCTCTATTAAGACGGCGCAAAATGTTCAGGTTGAACGCCGCGGTGATTCCGTCACTGTCGTCATATGCAGCGAGAAGGGTGAGTTCGTCTTTCACCATGTCTGTACCGAGCAATAGCACGTCGCCGGCTCGCAGCTGAGCGCCGAAATCGCGCAGGATGAGTCGCGCTTCCTCAGGCGAGAAGTTGCCGATGCTTGTACCGATATAGAGTGCCAGTGTAGTGCCGCCGAAGGGTTCGAGTTGGAGCGGGTGAGTTACATAGTTCCGGACTATAGGCTGTATGCGCACTTCCGGCAATGCGCGCGCGACGTTGTGGCACGCCAAGTCGAGCGCGTTTGAGCAGACATCGACGGGTACATAAACAACCTCGTCCGAACGGCGCAAAGCAGCTTCGAGTAGAATGCAGGTTTTCGAGGCGGTGCCGGCTCCCAACTCGACAAGCCGCAGTGGCAACGATCTGTCGCTATGAGCTCCGGCAACGATCGCATCCGCGTGCCCCGCCAGGATCGCTCTTTCTGTGCGGGTGGGATAGTACTCGGGAAGGGTCGTGATGCGGTCGAAAAGATGAGAGCCCTCAGCATCGTAGAACATCCAGGGTGAGAGCGAGCGTGGTCGTGCGGTCAAGCCGCGCCGAACCTCGCAAGTCAGCGCTTCGCGCTCACCTACCGGCGCGAGAGCCTCGAGGTCAACTATCTGAAGGCAGGTTGCCATATACAAGAATCCTTTCAGGCGGCCAAACGAATCCCGCTGAACTGCCATCTGGTTGCCGGAGGGAAGAAATTCCGATAAGTCGCCCGAATATGACTTGCAGGGGTGGCGCAAGATCCACCGCGCAGAATCATTTGGCCGGACATGAACTTGCCGTTATATTCGCCAAGCGCGCCAGGCAGAGGCTTGTATCCCGGATAACCGGTGTAGGCGCTTGCAGTCCATTCCCAGCAATCGCCGAACAGTTGCTCAATACCCTCACCTCGTGCTGCGGTGGGATGGAGTCTTCCAGTTTCGAGCAGGTTTCCATGAGCAGCTGTTTGGCTCGCGACGTACTCCCATTCCGCCTCAGTCGGAAGTCGGCAACCTCTCCAACGTGCGAACGCATCGGCCTCGAAACAACTTACGTGGCACACTGGTGTGTCAAGCAATGCCGAAAGCCCGCGCCAACCCATCAGTGTGAACACGCGCCAGCCGGTCTCATCGTCAGCATCACGCCGCCAGTACAGAGGCGCCTGCCAAGCCGCGCGCTTCACGTTGTCCCAGCCTTCGGAAAGCCAAAACTCGGGGCGCGTGTATGCGTCGTCCGATATGAATTCCAGGTATTCGCGGCAGGTGACTTCGCGGTTTGCGATCTGGAAGGCTTCTAAAAAGACATTGTGGCGCGGAGTCTCGCTATCGAAGCAAAAATCGAGGGGATCCTCGGCTCGAAGTGGATAGCCAATCTCTACCAATCCACCGTCAAAGTTGCGCCAAGTTAGCTCGGAAACCGGAGGGTCCTTTGATTCGGAGAGGGCGGCGGTCCTATACGAGGGGCTCAACGGATTGGAAAAAAATGCGTGCTTGATGTCCGTCAGGGCGAGTTCCTGGTGTTGCTGCTCGTGATTCAGGCCCAACACTACGCGCCGAGTTGCTTCTTCATCGGCGCCGCTTGCAAGGAATTTATCCATCTCGCGATCAATATGTGAACGGAACGCAAGAACCTCGCCGAGCGAAGGTCGTGAGAAGGCCGAGCGCAGACTTTTGTCGGGAATGTCCCGGCGGAGGGAGTTGTAATAGCTGTTGAAGAGCCAATGAAACTCTTCTCGGAACGGTTGGTACTCCTTGAGGAAGGGCCGAAGCACGAACGTCTCGAAAAACCATGTGGTGTGAGCTTGGTGCCATTTCATGGGACTGGCTTCAGGACACGACTGCACCATTTGATCCTCGGCCGAAATACCAGTGGCCAGAGCACTTGTCGCCGACCGCACGGCCTTGTATTTGGATCGGATGTCCGGATTCCGCACGTCGCCTCCGACTCTGCCCCGAGCCGCTTGAGTAGCCCCATCCCGGCTTTGCGTTGCAGTGGCACTCGTTTGAACCATGGTGTCCTCCCGCGCAGTTTTCGCTCGCGCGTAGCGGATTGAGTCCTATGTGCTGAATGCATAGAAACAGAGTGCTAAGAACGACGCAATTAGACCATGGTATTGGCGATACGTTGGTATCAGCTCTTGAAGTCCTGGGCAATGGTTGCTGGCGGTGCCAGACAACATCGACCGGATCGCGACACGGCCGAGGCTGCCATCATTACCGACTGGCGCCATTCTCAGATCGACGTCCATCACGAGAGGGGGCCGCGGGCGCCCGGGGCTCACACCACTTCTTCTTTTCGTTTTTCAGGCGGAGTGTGTTCTTCCCTTCTACGCAAACGGCCCCAGTTTGGCGAGAATGATCGGCAGATACTCCGAGACCGTCGGATGAATATTCATCGCGCGCTCGATGACCGTATACGGCGCCTTCGCATACATCACGTCCAGCAGAACGTGGATTACTTCGTCGCCTCCGACTCCAAGAATCGCAGCTCCGAGAATTTGTTTCGTTTCTGCATCGACGCAGATCTTGATGAAACCTTGTGTCTCGCCTTTTTCGTAGGCCCGGCTCACTTGACTCATCGGAAATCTCGCAAAAAGGGCAGGACGTCCGGATTTCCGTACGTCTGCATCCGTCACGCCGCATCGCCCTAACGGCGGATCAATATACAGCGCGTAGGCTTGGATCCGGTCGGAAACCCGGCGATGGCCGGCGTTGAAGAGATTGTCAGCAACAATCTCGTAGTCGTTATAGGAAGTATGCGTGAAGGCGCCGCGGCCGTTGCAGTCCCCGAGCGCCCAGATCCCGGGCACATTGGTTTGCAGTTGCTCGTCAACCACAATGTAGCCGCGGTGGTCGGTGGCGACCCCGGCCCGGTCCAGTCCCAAGTCGTCCGTGTTGGGAGTACGCCCCACGGCGAGAAGAACGTGAGTGCCCACCACCTCCGGCGGCCCTTCTTCGCATGCGAGGCCGACTGCGACACCGCCATCGCGTTTCTCGAGCGAGATACATTTCGCATTCAGCCGGATGTTAATGCCCTCAGCCTGCAGGATTTCGCGCACAGCATCGGAAACGTCTTCGTCCTCCCGTCCAATCAGGCGCGGTCCCATCTCCACAATCGCGACTTCGCTCCCGAGCCGGCGATAGATCTGAGCGAACTCCAGCCCAACGTAACTTCCGCCGACGACAATGAAATGCTCGGGCAAGACATCGAGGTCCATCATGGATGAGTTGTTGAGGAATGGGACGTCATGAATCCCCGGCATATCTGGAACTCGTGCGCGTCCGCCCACGTTAATAAAGATCTTGTCAGCTTCGAGAACCTCATCGTTGACCATGACCGTGTTCGCCGACTGAAAGCGAGCTTGACCCTGAATGACTGTACAATTTGGCGTTCCTCGGAGCCGCTCCTCGACTCCCTTGCTTGACCTCGCGGAAGCTGCATCCTTGCGGGCTTTGACTCGCGTCATATCGACGCGCATATCGGCAATCGAGAAACCATATTCCGCACCTCGGCGGGCAACGTGAATCGCCTCGGCACTCGCCACGAGCGTCTTAGTTGGAGTGCATCCCGTATTCACGCATGTGCCGCCAAACTTATTGCGTTCGATAATCGCGACGCTTTTGCCGGCGCCTGCGAACCGCGCCGCCATAGGAGGACCCGCCTGGCCAGTTCCGATAATGATGGCGTCGAAGTGCTTGGTCGCAATGGTCAACGCGCCCCCTCTATGTGGATCTTGCCGTCTTTGGCCGCCTCTTCGGGCGTCTTGCCGTCCTGACGCGCGACAATGTAGGCGGCGTACCAAGCCGGCCATTGGTGCTTCGGAGCGGTAGGTTCGTATTCGCTGTGGTGCTTCTCCGCCTCTTGCAATAGCTCGGTCAGGGTTGCGACATCCAGGTTACTAAGTCCTCGGCCGGGCAGCCGCGTTGTGACCTCCTGTATCAGCCATCCATTGCCGTCGGGATCACGAAACGTGGCGAATGAGCCGTAGGTGGCATGCTCTGGCGCCGGCCCGTTGATGCGCCCGCTGCCGCCGTTCCGGAACTGAGCGCCTGGCGTTCCGGGGTGGAATACCTCACTCACCTCAATACCGCGGGCGGCGAGATCTTTACGAGCTGCTTCAATGTCTGAGACGATCAGGTAGAGGCCCTGGGCCGATCCTGTCGCGGCAGATGTAATCTTCGAGCCGAACTGAACCGAGGACCCTGAGCCGGGAGGCGTGAACTGAACGACGCGGAAGCCGTTGTCGTAAGGGAAGTCGGCGTCGAGCCTCCACCCGAGTCTGGTGTAGAACTCCTTCGAGCGGTCAACATCCGTGACCGGAATGACGACCACTTCGAGTCTCATGTCAACTACCGCTATAGCCGAGCCGATTAGTTCATTGCTCCGAGGCGCACTCTGGGTTGACATGTTTTCTCCTCCTTTATTCCGTATACGAGCCGCGGCCAACCTCACCTTCATTAGGCCAGAATCGCGATGACAAATCTATTGGACGAACGTATCGGCCGACATCAAATGTACGAACTGGATATGCGAGCACTGAGTCGTGCGTTCTTCTACGGTCCCCAATACCAAAGTATTGCCAATACCATCGTCCAATTGATTCGCGGGAGCGCCTGGGGTGTAATCGCCGCATTGCGGCGCTGCCCTTACCGATTCGGCAAGTAGGCAAGGAAAGGATGGCAAAGACATGCCGGAAGCAACCTGGAAACCTCATGAGAAACACGGAAGGCTGACAATGCAGAGCGACTTACCTGACAGCGTCTATGCGTTCCCGAGGCAACGCAAGGAACCACTGACTGATGCACAACATGTGCGAAATGCGGTCGCCCGGTTCGATCAAGTCATTGATGTTTCGGATGCCGATCGTGCGCTGGCATTCGCCAACATCGAGAAAGCTGCAAATTACTACGACGTCAACCTCGCGGAAACTTCATGGCACGACCTGAGCGTTCATCCTCAAAAAAACCGAAAAGAGGCTGCCGCCAAAGGCGCTGTGACGCGCGAACTGCGAGTGCAGAGCCAAGAATCCAATGGTTTGAAAGCCGCCCGACAGAAGAAGTAACGACAGAAGTGGAGATGAAATATGAAAGCAATTGTTGTCCACGAATATGGTGGTCCGGAAGTACTGAAACTCGAGGAGTACCCTGACCCGGTTCCCGGTCGGGGCGAGGTGCTGGTGCGGGTCGCCGCCGCGAGCGTGAATCCGATCGACTACAAAAGGCGTGCCGGGTTGACGAAAGACTTCTATCCCATGCACTTCCCGAGTCTAATAGGAGTCGATATGGCGGGGACGGTGATCGGGGTTGGACCGGGAGTTGAAAACTTTGGCGCCGGCAACCGGGTGTTCGCAATGGCAGACAACACGTACGCCGAGCTTTGCGTCGTGAAAGCGGACGTTCTCGCGGACATCCCCATGGGCCTTAACACGATCGAGGCGGCAGCGCTGCCGCTGGTGACAGTGACCGGCAACCAGCTTCTTTCAGCAACGGGAGTCAAAGCTGGCCAGACGGTGATTGTCGTAGGTGCTGTAGGAAATGTCGGACGTTCGGCTGTATTCACTGCGAAGGATCGCGGGGCGACTGTGATCGCTGGTGTTTTGAAGAGGCAGATGGAAGAAGCGAAGACCATCGGCGCGGATCAGGTGATCGCAACCGACGACGACACCGCGATTGCGAATCTTCCACTCCTCGATGCGCTGGCGGATGCCGTCGGCGGAAGGACCGCTGAGAAGCTGATCGCCAAGGTCAAGCCGGGAGGAGTGTTCGCTACGGTTCTCCAAGCGCCGCGGAACGCCGCGAGGTACCCGTCCGTAAAGGTGGTGCCAGTATTCTCGCATTTCGATAGAGGGACTCTGCAGTACATGGCCGAAGCGGTGCGAGATGGCAAGCTGGTAATCCCGATCGGCTCCAGGCTGCCACTCAGCCAGGCGGCCGAAGCTCAAGCCGCCGCGGAGAAGGGCGGCGTTGGGAAGATCTTGCTGTTGCCTTGACACTTTTTTGGCTTTGCATTGAAGAAGCAGACTCAGGTCCGCCGGTAGCGTAAATACAGATACGCAACCCTTTCCTTGACGCTGACCATTTGAAACCAAGGTGCGGATTCCGGCACAAACTCCATTCCTTCGACGACTGCCGGTCGAGTTGCATCGCCCTTACGGCCCGCGATTTGCGGCGACAGCGTCAGAAAGAGTTCGTCTATAGCTTCTGCCGCCAGAAACTCTCCGAACAGCGTAGGGCCGCCCTCGTGGAGAAGCGTACTCACCCCATACTGCGACTGCAGCAATTGCAGGATCGCCCGCGGCGCGATGCTGCCGTCACTCGAATTCAAAGCATGTATCTCAACAGAGCTTAGAGTCGCAGCCCCCTGGCGCGTGAGCTCATCTCTGCCAGCCGATGTTGTGATCACCACGGTGCGCATAGCCGGCGTTCGGAAAATCGCTCTCTGCAACTCCAGTTGGCCGCTTCCGCTAACGATTACGAGCAAGGGATACTCTGGTTTATGCAGCGCGTTGGCCCGGTATTCCGCATATAAATGCTTCGCATCGGGGCAGACGTATTCAGGAGTCCAAAGGCTATTCGCGCTTACGTCGTGGAGGGTTCCGGCGCCGACTATGACGGCATCTGCAGAGGCCCGTAACAGGCCCATGATGAACCGGTCCGCAGGATCGCTACCACTGATGGTTGAGCCGCCAGACTTACCCTTAATCTCGTAGCTGACGACCCCGTCAAGAGTGGAAACGAAATTCGCAATGACGAACGGGCGAGTAGCGGGCGATGTGCGAAAGTGCAGATCCCCGTCATACAGCTCTCTCAATTCCTGCGGGAGTGCTGATTCAGCGTACTCCTCGTCACAATCAATCAGGGTCCGTACGAGCCCCATTTGCTGCCTCTCTGGAAGCCCCGCAGAGGGCGAATCAACCGGTATTATTGGCGGACTTTGATTTGCGCCTGGTCGTTGGCAATCCTCGCGATCGTAAACAGGCGCGCCGAAGCAGCGCCCGCATTCGACCACCTTGCCATCATCCGTCAAGCATCTAAATCCGCGCGCCATCCGGACCAACTCTGGGCGTCTCCGATCTCATGCCGCTGAAACCAACTTCTTCTTCTTCTCATTGAGTGCCGGTAGAAGAAGTTTCAGAAGCGCTTCGTCCGAGAACGGGTTCTGACCTGATATCAATTCGCGATCTTGAAGGGCGTAGCTCTTCCATGGAGCGAGCACACTTACGTCAGCGCCCGCCGTACTCAAGGCGAAGTCTGGGTAGAAGAGAACCTTGCCACCAATCTCAAGCGGCTCCCGCTGCTGCTCTTCCGCCGTCGAAAAGATCGTCATCTTATATTCGGAATAGATCCATCCTTGAGCCTTTGCATGCGCTCCTACGGCATCGCCCGCTGCCAGCGCTGCGACCACTTCCGTCGAATTCGGAAGAGCCGAGAGAAGTGAAATTGGGCCATGGCAGAGCGCCGCCGTAGGCTTGGATGTTTCATGAAAGTGTCTCAATACGGTGCCAGCGTCGGGATCATCGAGAAGATCCATCATCGGGCCATGGCCGCCGGGAACGAAAACAGCGTCATATTGATCTAGGCCCGATGCGATGACATCCGAGATACGAGTCGGATTTGTGAGCCCGGTCAGGGTGTCGCGGAATTTTAGATAGTCCTGAAGCTTGGCCTCGTCCCCACCGAAGAAGTCGGCCACAGCTGAATGGATATCCATTTGCGGCGTGTTGCCTTTGGGGTTGGCGAAGGTGATTTCATAGCCCTCGCTCATCAGGGCGCGAACCGGAACCGTAAGCTCGTTGAGGTAGTAGCCAGCGTCGGTATAAACCTTGCCATCTTTCAAGGGCAAGCCATGACCGCTCGATACTAGCACTAAGACTTTTCCCTTCGTTGTCATTGTTGTTTTCCTTTTGAAATCGAATTCTGTTCCCCTGAATATGAGCCAGCTCACCGTCCGCGGCTTCCTCCAAAGTGCGCAAGGACCAGCCACCGCGGTTGATAGAGCTATACCCCCGGGAATCCAAACATCAACCATGACTGATTGGCCACCCAATGCGGGTAGAGCTCCGTCATCTGATCGAACAGGTCCTGGTCGGACGTTGCGGTTTTCTGCACCCGGTCGAAGTCCTCAAGGTAGCGCTTGGTCTCCTGGATCGCTGAGGGAGAGTCGGGCGCGCCAGGCTTCTTGTGACCGGCGACTACGATCGTCGGGTTCAGCGCTGCCAACCGGTCCAGATCCGCGATCCAATTCTTTCGGCTCCCGGGGGTGGTGTCGCCGACATACATCCTGCATTGGTTGTATACGACGTCGCCAGCGACGATCAGGCCGATCGATGGAACGTAGAGAGAGGTCGAATCGGGACTGTCGGTGCGACCCTGCTCGATGATGCGCAATTCGTGGCCCTCGAGAGTGAACGTGTCGTGCTCATAGGGCTCGGGTGAAACCAACTTGGTGGCCACTTGCCCGGGAAAGAGCCGGCGGGCTAACCGCTCCACTGAGGGAGTAAAAGACATCTGCATGGCGTTCACCGTCTTGGGCGTTGCTATCGCCCGAGCGGCCGGGAAACGGTCGAGCAGAATGCTCAGACCGTAAAAGTGGTCGAAATGGGCATGCGTTATGTAGATGGTCTCCAGGTTGCGGTTGTGCAGAGCGACCCAATCCGCAAGGGCCTCGGCCTCAGCCACGGTCCCCATTGCGTCCACCAGCACCGCGTCGTACTCGCCGAAGATTAAAGTCGACGTGATGGGGTCAAAGCCCAACGCTTCGCCGAAGGGCTTTGGCCGCTCGCCGACCATTGTCTTTCCCGGGGCCGTAAAAACGTTCACATTAAGCGTGTTCGACGCGACAGGCGCGGTCACGTGCATGGTCTCTTTCAGTCCATTTGTGCCGTCCATTTGGTACCCCTTTCGATGTCAGAGCGAGTGACTGTTCAAGGCAGATTGGCAGAAGCGCGACGACGAGGCGCAGAGTCGGCGGCCCACGCGGGCCGGGCGTCAACCGTAGGTAAGATCCGTGCTCTGTCCGACCTCGATGATGTAACCGTCAGGATCGCGGATATAACAGCGAATCTCGCCGTATTTGGGTATTGGCTCCGTGATGAACTCGGCTCCTCGACTTTTCCATAATTCATAGCATGCTTGAATATCCGCAACGCGAAAATTCATAAAGCTGTTGATGTGATTCGGGTCGGGGACGCTGAGGGTTACCGTCGGCTTGTCGGGTGTCGGCCCGCCCCCGACGTTCAAAATCATCCAGATATTCGCGAGCTGAAGGTACGCTGGCGCGTTGCCGTCTCCCAGGCTTAGAATACGGCCGCCGAAGACCTTCTCATAGAAGCGAGCCGACCGGACGATGTCGGCGACGGTGAGAAAATGAGCGATACTGATCCCCTCCCGCGGGGGCATCTCATAGGTCCTGTGTTCCACTTGTACGCTGCACATTGACGACTCCAGTTTTCGACGTGCCATCCCCTGGGAGGTCAAGTGCGGCCGTTTCAGCGCTTACAACGGCTCCCATCGGTGGCATCCTCATGAAACCAGAAGCGAAACCACGAGTCGATTGGACGAACGTATCGACCAACACCAAGGTATGGGTTGGTCATGTCGGCAATGAGCCGCGCGTGCTCCATCCGGCGTGCTCCCAACGCCGAGGTATCGCCAATACCTTCGTCCAATTACAGAGTCGGGCTGCTTCATGAAAGGATTTGAGTATTGTTTGCGAACGGTGAACGCCCCGTGCACACTTCACAGTCCACCGGCCTGCGAGCTGGGAGACGAAAGACGTCAGGTCCAAAGCGAGGATGAATCGAAATGAAGACCAATCGGCGCGGAATCAACCCTGCCTCGAAGCCGAGTGGCAATGGGTGTGTGGAATGCCTGGCGTCAGCGAATGGCTGGTGGTTTCATCTCCGTCGTTGTGCGGAGTGCGGGCACATCGGATGCTGTGACAGTTCTCCGAGCCAACATGCATCCGAGCATGCGGCGACAACAGGGCATCCAATCATTGCCAGCTTCGAGCCGGGTGAGGACTGGTTCTACGATTACGAGACGCGGGCGATGATCGAGGGTGTGAAATTGCTTCCGCCGCATTCGCATCCGAGGAATCAGCCCGTTCCTGGCCCAGCGGGAAGGGTGCCAGCCAACTGGGAATCGCTCCTAAACTAGCTGCCCGTTACCGGGCGGCCAGCGCATGAAACGCTTCCTTTAGACCGCGGACGTATTCGGCTGCATCCTTCACTCCTGACGCAAATGATCTCCCACTCGTCGGCGCTATATTTCCGCCAGAGCCTGATGTACAAGATGGATCGAGATCGCACCTTCGCCAACCGCTGACGCAACCCGCTTCACGTTTCCCGAGCGGATGTCGCCAACTGCGAAAACTGCCGGCAGGCTGGTCTCAAGCATTTGCGGGGGCCGGCCGAGCGGCCATTTTCGCGGTGCGTCTGCCAGAACCGGATCCAGGTCCCGCCCCGTAAGAACGAAGCCCCGCTGATCAAGCGCGACACAGCCACGCAACCAGTCGCTACGCGGCGATGCACCCGCCATCACGAAAACGTGCCGGATATCGCGCGTCGTTGTCTCCCCTGACGATCGGTCGAGCCAGGTGACCCCTTCGAGGTGTGATTCGCCTTCCAATGACATGAGCTCAGTCTCCAGATGCAGCTCGATTGCCGGATGCGTTGTAATCCTCTGCGTCAGATAGCGCGACATCGTCTCGGAAAGGGTCCTTCCGCGAACCAGCATATAGACCTTCTTGGCAGTCTCTGCCAGGAAAATGGCAGCCTGCCCGGCCGAATTGCCTCCGCCGATGACGACGACCTCATCACCCCCGCAGAGCTGTGATTCCATAAATGTGGCTGCGTAATAGATTCCATTTCCTTCGAACTTCTTTAGGTTGGCGACGTTCGGCGTATTGTATTGTGCTCCTGCGGCGATGATGATGCAGCGAGCCTGCAGAATATCGCCATTCTCCAGCGCCAGCCGATATGGCCTCTGATCGCATTGGAGCTTGACCACTCGCTGTCCCACCATCATCTGTGCGCCGAATTTTTCCGCCTGAACAACGCCACGGCGGGTAAGCTCCAGGCCGGAGACGCCAGTGGGGAAGCCAAGGTAGTTCTCAATCTTCGAGCTCGAGCCCGCCTGTCCGCCGGGAAAGTCGGCTTCGATCACGACAGTGTCTAAGCCTTCAGAGGCTGCGTAAACCGCCGCCGCCAAACCGGCCGGCCCCGCACCCACGATGGCGACATCACGAATGCGTGATTCATCCACCGTGCCCGAGAATCCCAGGCATCCGGCCAACTGCTGCGTAGTGGGATTGCGCAGCACGGCTTTTCCGCTGCAAAGCACAACAGGTATTTCGTCGATCTTCAGGTCAAAACGGTCGAGCAGCTCCTGAGAAGTTGTGTCGCTGTCAAGATCAACATAGGTGTGCGGATGTCCATTGCGGGTGAGAAACTCCCGCAAGCGAAGAGTATTGGCTGAGTAATTCGATCCCAGGATAATGACATTACCGATGCCGCCCGCAACGAGCGCGAGGCGGCGCTGGATGAAAGCGCGCATGAAGATATCGCTTAGTTCAGCATCTCTTGCGATGAGCGAGCGCAACGCAGTCACGCTGACTTCAAGGAACTCTCCCGGCTCGGCTACACGCCCGGTCGATACAGAGCCAGCTCCGGAAATCAGGAACATTTCCCCGGAGAAACCTCCCTGACCAAACGTCACCAATACGCGCTCGCCAGAGAGCGTAGTCATCACAATATCGAGCTTCCCTGAGAGCACAACGAAGCAAGGCGCTCCTAGCTGACCCGGCTCGTACAGGATCTCTCCGGCCCGAACTGTTCTCGCGGTGCCGTATGGCCGGATGCGGTCAATCTGCGCCGCCGTCAGAACCGGGAAAGCCTCAGCCTGCCGATCGGGTGTGTTTATCGATGGCTGCATCTTAGCGGGTCTCCGGTGTTAATGTCGGTTCTTGACGACGATGCTGCAAACCGCAAATGGCGGTTTCGAAAACGAATTTTTGCGCCTCGAGATTATGTGTCCATCTTTTCGATCCATTGGGCGTGCCATGCGTGAGCCTCGAATGGATCGGCAAAGTACCGTGCTCCCTTTGCAACATTGTCGCACCTGAACTCAATGATGCTCACGGTTCTCCTAGGGGTTGTCGTTTCGCGGATCGTCGTTCGCGCTGAGGTAATCCAGTCCAAGCGGCCCGATTGCGGTTACTTGCGTGACGTACTCGCTGGATTTCGCCCAGTGGAAATGAGGCGTGTTGCCAGGGAGAATGATCACGGCGCCGGGTGGATAGGCTTCCAACTTGCTGGCGTCGAATTCATTACCCAGCCCGATATAAAAGACGCCGGAAATCACGGTATACACTCGATCTTCCGGGTGCTTGTGAGGCATCAGCTTCTCGCCGTGGGGCACTTTAACCCTGATTGTGTAGGGGCCGGGCTTCGAGGGCTCACCCACGACGACGGCCAGCCGGACGCAAGGTGGGAACGCCGGGAACGGCTTCCAATCGATATCCTCGGACAAGATAGTTTTGAAAACCTCCTGCCCGAGTTGGTGAGGACGGACTTCGCCTTGCTGAGCACCGTTTGCGGCGCTCGCTGTCTGCGACATACAAACCTCCCTCGTGCAGAGAATTTAAAAGGTCACCGCAAGCTTTCGAAGCGTCTTCGCCAGGAGTGGTTCGGCGACATGACGCTGTGGCTATTCAGCCAGAACAAAATGGGCCGCGCAATTGGACGATAGTATCGCCCACACTTTCGTATCGACCGCAGTGTCTTTGTGCCTCAGGCATAAGGCTTTCTGCATCGAGCTGGTCCTGAAAACCGATCAAAGCGAAGGAAACTCCCCTCCGTGCACCTGATACGAAGGTATCGCCGATACCTTCGTCCAATTGTTTTGCTCCCTTCACGTCTGGCCTAATCGGACGAACTTGAGATGCAGGTTGATGGGTCCCGGAAGGCTTTTGTGAAGGAGAAAGCACTATGTCCAAACGCATAAAGGAATCTGTGACGGAAGAACTGGAAGGAAAGAAGCTGGAGACACGCGCCGAGGTGAAACGTCTCGCCGGTCTTACGATCTTTGTGGTCGTCGTAACAATGCTCGCTGTGCTGTTCCTCACGGCCCTTCACGCACAGGACAAAGACTCGCTCAACCCGCCGGACAAGTACTCGCTTAAATCGCCGAGCGGAATCGCGTTCGCAGACTTCAGGGGGTACGAGGACTGGGCCGTCGTCTCTTCGGCTCGGACTGACCAAGTACAAAAGGTAATCGTCGCCAATCCGGCCATGATCACGGCGTTCAAGTCCGGCGTTCCCGGCAACGGCCAGCCTTTCCCGGATGGCTCCATGATCGTCAAGCTCCAGTGGACGCAAAAAAAGAGCACAGAAGCCCAATTCGCCGTGGACGTGCCAGACGCGTTTAGCCAGGCGTTCGTCATGGAAAAGAACAGCAAGAGATTTCCGACGACCGGCGGGTGGGGGTATGCGGTAATCAACTACGATGCGGCATCGGGCAAGTACACGGCCGATCCCACAAGCCTCTCAAACTGCGGAAACACGTGCCATACGGTCGTGAAGGCGAAGGACTACATCTTCCACCCGTACGAGAAGCGTTGAACCGCGCCTCCGGGCATCAAGGCCTCGCACGGCGCAGTTTAATTAAGAGCTGCACAGCGGTTCGGCTCGTGATCGCCTTCGCCGGTCTTCGACTCGGGACGCCGATTGGGCTCGGCGTGATGTTTCAGTTGCGTAGCCCACCCGCGGGTCAATGCAGACGATGAAGTCGATCATTCGTGCGTTAGCGATAATCGCGACTGTGTTCGCCGCGGCCCTTGCCACGGGGGACCAGACGAAGGAGGGAGAAATGGGACGACCGGTTTTTTACCGTACTGTTAAGGTCGACGGACTCTCGATCTTTTATCGGGAAGCGGGGCCAAAGGATGCCCCGACCATCCTCCTCCTCCACGGCCTGCCATCGTCTTCGCGGATGTTTCAGCCACTGTTGGCGAGGCTTTCTGACAAATATCATCTCGTTGCGCCCGACTATCCCGGCTTCGGCCACAGCGACTGGCCCGGCCCCGCGCAATTCGCTTACACATTCGACCACATCGCCTCCGTTATGGACAACTTCACTCAAGCGCTCGGCCTCACACGCTACACGCTCTATGTGCAGGACTACGGCGGCCCCGTCGGATTTCGCTTGGCATTAGCGCACCCTGAGCGCGTGCAGTCTCTCATCGTTCAGGATGCGGTCGCGCATAATGAAGGCCTCGGCTCGAACTGGGTCGCGCGGCGGGCATTCTGGGCCGGCCGACTCGCCAATGAAGAAAAGTTGCGCGCCAATCTGCTCTCGCTTCAAGCCACCAAAACTCGTCACGTCGGCGATGATCCGAACATCGAGCTCTATGATCCGGATCTTTGGTCCGATGAATATGCGTTTCTGAACGCGCCGGGGCAGGCGCAGATTCAAAGCGATCTCTTCTACGACTACCGCACGAATGTCGATGCCTACCCAAAGTGGCAGACCTGGATGCAGAAGACACAGCCAAAGCTTCTGGTCATCTGGGGCGAGCACGATCTTTCGTTCGATCCCGGCGAGCCGGAGCGCTATCGCAAGGATGTACCAAATGCAAAAGTCTACGTGCTCGATGCGGGACACTTCGCACTCGATACCAAAAGCGACGAGATTGCGGCGCTGGTAGGTCAGTTCATGAAAGCCCAGAAGTACGCCAACCGATCCGAATCGGGTGGAGCGAAATAGATGCAAGTAGAAATAACCACGGACCGCCGCCGCTTCTTGGGCAATGCGGTGATGATGATCGCTGCCGCCCAGCTCGGCATCGCCGGATGTGCGAAGGCGCAGTCGACCGGGGCTGCGCGATTGCCCGTTGAAGGCGATCTTACGTCTCTCGGCGGCGCGACGACGTGGCTCAACTCGCAGCCCTTGACGGCGCGAAGTCTGCGCGGAAGTGTCGTCCTCGTCAATTTCTGGACATTTTCCTGCATCAACTCGATTCGAGTACTTCCCTATTTGCGCGCGTGGGCCGCGAAATACAAAAGCCATGGTTTGGTTGTCATTGGCGTGCAGGCGCCAGAGTTTGAATTTGAAAAGAATGTCGATAATGTTCGCTGGGCTGTAAAGGACAGGATGATCGAGTACCCGATCGCCATCGACAATGACCTTGCGATCTGGCAAGCCTTTGATAACAGCTATTGGCCGGCTCTTTATTTTGTCGATGCGCACGGGCATATTCGGCATCATCAATTCGGCGAAGGCGAGTATGAACAGTCGGAAGTAGTCATTCAACAATTGCTGGCCGAAGCCGGAATTCAAGGCATCGGTCATGAATTGGCTAAGGTCGGAGGCGCAGGCATCGAGGCCGCTCCCGACTGGGCCGACTTAAAATCGCCTGAATCCTATGTTGGCTACGATCGCGCCGAGAATTTCGCGTCTCCTGGTGGCGAAGCCTGGGACAAGCGCCACGTCTATGCTGGCCCCTCGACATTGAAGCTCAACCAATGGGCGCTTGCGGGTGAATGGACGGAAAAGAAGCAGTTTGCCTTATTGAATGCACCTAACGGGCAGATTACGTACCGCTTTCATGCTCGCGATCTGCACCTCATCATGGGCCCGTCAGCGCCGGGAGCTACCGTGCGTTTCCGCGTGTCGATCGATGGGCAGCCGCCCGGCGTTGCGCATGGGGTCGACGTTGACGGTCAGGGCAACGGCACTGTGATCGAGCAGCGGCTCCACCAATTGATCCGGCAACCGCAGCCCATTGTTGATCGCCAATTTCAGATTGAGTTTCTCGATCCGGGCGTCGAAGCTTTTGACTTCACGTTCGGCTGATCGATGAAGAAGCTATCGCCCCCACAATCATCGCCAGGCCAGTGGAGCGCGGCCAGATACCACCGGGCGCCTAAGTCAAGCCCATTGAGAGCAAGACGAACCCGCAGCATTCGAATTAAAGGAGTCGATTTATGAGGAACCATGAAGCAATTGAAATCTCACGCCGGCGCTTCGCAATCGCCGGGCTATCAGCCGGAGCGGCAATGCTCGCACCGGGCACGCTCTTCGCGGACGGTGTCCAGCCTCTATCCGGCAACGCGCAATCGGGAGATCTGCCCACGATCACGCCGGTATCGAACGCCTCGTTTCACCCACTGAAGCAGATCGACGCCGGCCTCCTCAATGTTGGCTACGCTGAAGATGGCCCCGCCGACGGCCCTGCCGTCATTCTTCTCCACGGCTGGCCTTACGACATCTACAGCTTCATCGATGTCGCGCCGCTGCTGGCGTCGAAGGGCTACCGCGTAATCGTTCCGTACTCGCGTGGTTACGGCTCTACGCGCTTTCTTTCGACTGAAACTTTTCGCAATGGCCAGCCATACGTGGCGGCCCTCGACGTTATCAATCTTATGGACGCTCTTAAGATTCAGAAGGCGATTCTCGCCGGTTTTGATTGGGGAGGAAGGACGGCGGATATCTTGGCGATTCTTTGGCCGGAGCGTTGCAAGGCGCTCGTCTCTGTGAGCGGCTATCTGATCTCCAGCGCTGCCGGCAACAAAGCGCCGCTGCCGCCAAAGGCCGAACTCCAGTGGTGGTACCAGTTTTACTTCGCCACCGAGCGTGGCCGGGCTGGCTACGACAAATACCGCCACGATTTCTCGAAGCTCATTTGGCAGATTGCCTCGCCCCAATGGAACTTCGATGATGCCACCTTCGATCGCACCGCGGCATCCTTTGACAATCCGGATCACGTCGCCATCGTAATCCACAATTATCGCTTTCGGATCGGGCTGGCTGAAGGTGAACCGCAGTACGACAAATTCGAAGAGCAGCTCGCCCAACTTCCCACCATCGCTGTACCCACGATTACCCTCGAAGGCGATGCCAACGGCGCACCACACCCTGCTGACCCATCTGCTTATCGCCAGAAATTCACCGGCAAATATGCGAACCGGATCGTCGCGGGCGGCATCGGGCACAATCTGCCTCAGGAAGCTCCCCAAGCTTTTGCACAAGCTGTGATTGACGTCGACGGGTTCTGAGTGGTCTGAGTCTGCAGTTTAGGAGGTCTGTGTACTGTGCCGAGCCTGATCAATCAATGTCGTTCGTGGGTTTGAGTGCGGTGATCATCGCCGCCTGCCTGGCAGGAGGAACACTATGAAGCGGATTGCTTTCTTGTTGTTTGCAGTTGTAGCGGTGGCCGGCGTGGTCGTTTACATGGCCCACGCATCTGGACACGCCGATGGGGAGGCCTCTCCGATTTTCAGAATCAAGATTCCCCCCGGATACCGCGACTGGAGGTTGATCTCTGTGGCTCATGAAGGAGGCGACCTCAATGATATTCGCGCCATTCTGGGAAACAACACAGCGATCAGAGCGTACCGGGAAGAGAGGCTTCCGTTCCCGGACGGCACGATCATTGCCCGAATAGCCTGGAGTTACGTCCCCTCGGAGGAAAACAACAAGGTCTTTGGCCGTTCCCAATCTTTCGTTCCCGGTCCCGCCCCGGATTGGTACCTCCAGCTGATGGTCAAGGACTCAAAAAAGTACGCAGCGACGGGCGGCTGGGGGTTCGCTCAATTCAATAAAGGCGGCAAACCTGCGGACGAGGCGAAGCTCAAGACCTGCTTTCCCTGTCACGAGCCTGTCAAAGCTCGCGACTTTGTCTTCACCCGTTACGCGCCTTAATAGAGAATCAGCGCGCAGTAACGATTCTGGCGCTCTTTGATCGGTACACTCAGTCAAGCCGAAATCAGCAAGTGCGCTTTCGACAATAACTCAATGACTCACAGGAGGACTCATGGCAACAGCTGCAGTCGCGCTAGGAACGATGAAGGTGGCGCAAGTCTCCAATCCCGGAGCAGATTTCCAGATTGTCGAGCGCGAGATTCCCGAGCCGAGCGCAGGACACGTGCGAATCAAGGTGCAAGCCTGTGGTGTTTGCCACAGTGACGTGCTCACAAAAGAAGGCTTGTGGCCCGGAATTCAGTATCCCCGCATTCCCGGGCACGAAGTGGCGGGCATCATTGATTCAGCCGGCGCAGGTGTTTCCGGCTGGGAGAGAGGAATGCGTGTGGGTGTCGGTTGGCACGGCGGCCATGACGGGACGTGTCGCGAATGCCGGCGCGGAGATTTTAATAACTGCCGCAACCTGCAAATCCCGGGTATTAGCTACGACGGCGGCTACCAGGAATACATGATCGCGCCAGCAGAAGCACTCGTGGCTATACCCGGCACCCTGAATGACGCCGAAGCGGCGCCGCTGCTCTGCGCTGGAATTACCACGTATAACTCGCTGCGCCACTGCGGTGCGTTGCCCGGCGACCTGGTCGCGGTGGAAGGTATTGGCGGTCTGGGTCACCTGGGGATTCAATTCGCGCAGAAGTTTGGCTACGAAGTCGCGGCGATTGGGCGCGGATCTGAAAAGGCCGCGCTCGCGAAGAAACTGGGAGCGAGCGTGTACATCGACAGTCAGGCAACGAACGCGGCCGAAGCACTGCAAAAACTGGGCGGGGCACACGCAATTCTTGCGACGGCGCCAAGTTCGAAAGCAATGTCTGAGTTGGTCGACGGGCTGGGGCCAAACGGCAAGCTCATTGTGGTGGGAGCCACATTTGATCCGATTGAGGTCACGCCGATCCAACTCATCACCGGAAATAAAGGCCTTCAAGGGTGGAATACGGGAACTCCGGCTGAATCGGAAGACACACTGCACTTCGCCGAACTTACAGGTGTGCGTCCCATGATTGAAACCTATCCGCTTGAACATGCGGCCGAAGCATACGCCCGCATGATGAGTGGCATGGCTGAGTTCCGCGTCGTGCTGACCATGTGACGCCGGCCCACTGCGGTGAAGAGCTGCCCCATTGGGGATAGGTGATTCTGCTTGTTTACCCTCGCATTGAGCAGATCTCGCTTTCGAGTGAGGTCAACGTAAAGGAGGAAGGAAGATGGCAAATCTGAAATGCATGAGTTTGAAAGGCGCGTCTTTCCCGATGATCGTTGCCATGGCGCTGTTCGCAATCAGCGCAGCGGCACAAAGTGTAACGGATAGCTGCGGGCTCGCCCAAGTTATCCCGCTCACAACCCCTGAGCCCCCAGCGAAAATCGTTGCTGATCCTCCGCTGCCAGGACCGCTCGCGTCCCGTGGAGTGGTCGTTATTCAGTATTGTGTCCAGAACATTCATCTCGAGCCGGTGTTCGGCGCGGGCGCTACGGCCGCTTCGCCGCGTGTCGGGCACCTTCATGTGAGCCTTGACGATGCCCAGTGGGTTTGGATGGATGCAAGCGGAAATCCGGTCATTCTCCAGGGGCTTCCCCCGGGCCCGCACAAGGTGTTGCTTCAATTGAACGACGCGAACCACCACCCTCTCGACCAGGTCAAAGTTTCATTTGTCGTTCCAGGAAACACGGATTCCACACCACATCACTAACCATGTACTCAACACAGGCCACCTCGTGCTCGACATCAAATCGGATGAGATTGCTGAATTCTATCGAAGCTTCGTGAGATCAGCGCTGAAGAACCGGCTCCCTATTTGCATGGGATGACGGTGTCAACAACTTCACAACCAAACACTGGAGGGGATGATATGTCAACGATTACAACTAAGGACGGTACGCAGATTTTCTTCAAGGACTGGGGCCCGAAGGACGCGCAGCCCATCGCGTTTCATCACGGCTGGCCGCTTTCGTCGGACGACTGGGACAATCAGATGCTGTTCTTCGTTGCCCATGGCTATCGCGTCGTCGCGCATGACAGGCGCGGTCACGGCCGCTCCTCGCAGGTAGACACTGGCCACGACATGGACCATTACGCGTCTGACGCTTCGGCAGTGGCCGAGCATCTCGACCTGAAAAATGCCGTCCACATCGGCCATTCGACGGGCGGTGGCGAAGTGGCGCGCTATGTCGCGAGATACGGCCAGCCTCAAGGCCGCGTGGCCAAGGCCGTGCTCGTCTCCTCCGTCCCCCCGCTCATGCTCAAGACCGAAAGCAATCCGGGCGGCACGCCGATCGAAGTGTTCGACGGACTCCGCCAGCCGTTGGCTGCGAACCGGGCGCAGTTCTACGTCGATTTGGCTTCGGGTCCGTTTTACGGGTTCAACCGGCCCGGCGCGAAGATATCGCAGGGGACCATCCAAAACTGGTGGCGCCAGGGAATGATCGGCGGCGCGCTGGCTCACTACGAAGGCATCAAAGCATTTTCAGAGACAGACCAGACGGACGATCTGAAAGCGATCACGGTGCCGACCCTCGTAATGCAGGGCGACGATGATCAAATTGTCCCCTACAAAGACGCTTCCCTGCTGCAAGCGAAGTTGCTCAAGAACAGTACGCTCAAGATCTACCCCGGCTACCCTCACGGCATGATGACCACGCATGCCGACGTGATTAATGCGGACCTCCTGGCATTCATCCGAAGCTGAATCCCTGTGGGCCGCGTGAAGCACGCGGCTCGCCTCACAAGTTCTTTGCAACATATCGAGATGGCGAGGAATATCACCCGGGAGATCGCGGTGCATGGACGATGACCTACGAACGCCCCTAAGAGGTTTCTATGCAAGCGACGATTCTTCATCACTGCCGTATGTTGCGATTTCAATTTGCATAACGTAGCAAAAGGAGAATTCTTGCCATGCGATCCGACCTTGTTCCCGGTGCGGTGTTTCCCGATTATGAATTGACAGATCACGCTACGAAGCGCCGCAAGCTCTCGGACTTGCAGGGCCAGCATCCGATGGTTCTGGTCCTGAGCCGCGGGGGATATTGTCCGAAAGACCGCCGGCAAGCCGAGCTCCTGGTCCAATTCCACCGTGAGATGGAAGTTGGATACTGCCGTCTGGTCACGATCAGTACCGACAACATCACCTTAACGAACGAGTACCGTTCGGGCGTCGGCGCCCATTGGCCATTTCTTTCCGACGCCGGACGTATCGTTCAAAAAGATCTCGATATTGCCGAGTACACCGACCCCGATCACAATCCGATGATTCCTCACGTTCTTGTTCTGGAGCCGGGCCTCGTCGTATACAAGATTTACAACGGCTATTGGTTTTTCGGCCGCGCGACGCTTGAGGATCTCCGCCAGGACCTTCGCGCAGTCACCCGAAAGTGCCGGCCTGATTGGGACATCACGATGCAGGAAATGAAGGTCGCATGGAAGGAAGGCCGTAAAGAGCTTTTCTATCCATACGGGAAGACCTATGCGCAAACATGGGGAGAGCAAGATTGAGCCTAGCCTACGGTTGAAACGCACCGTTGAGAGCCGCCTCGAGTCGAGTTACAGTTGAGTTTTAGGGGCTAAACAAATGGATCCCAGTCCGAAGGGCGCATCCGACTCGCCAAATAGTTTACCAGCCCTCGCGCAGCCAGTATCCGCGCCACTTACGCGTGCCGCGATCTTCTTGGTCGTGACGCTCAACCCAGGCCCTGACGGCCGCGCCACGCTGCGTTCTTTCTGCAGCGGCCTCGCCAAGCTGTTTCGCGCCGTAGAATTCCGCGACTTGGAAGGAGGACTCTCCTGCGTTATGGGGATCGGGTGTGACGCGTGGGATCGCATCTTCGGGTCACCGCGACCGGCAGAATTACACCAGTTCCGGGAGATTCGCGCCGGAGATCGCCACGCGGTATCGACGCCGGGCGACCTGCTGTTCCACATTCGAGCCAAGCGCATGGACCTTTGCTTCGAAATGGCCACGCAGATTATGGTTCGCATTGGAAATGCCGTTTCGCCGGTCGACGAGGTGCAAGGCTTCCGCTACTTTGATGACCGCGATCTGATGGGTTTCGTCGACGGGACCGAGAATCCCAGAGGAGCGGCCGCGACCGCCGCCGTTCTCATCGGTGACGAAGATGCCAACTTTGCTGGCGGCAGCTATGTCATCGTGCAGAAGTACCTGCACAACCTTGAAGCATGGAATGCTCTCTCGACGGAGGCGCAAGAACGTATTATAGGCCGCGCAAAACTTTCCGACATCGAATTGCACGACTCGATCAAGCCAACGTCGGCGCATAACGCGCTCACGACCATAGTCGAGGACGGGATAGAAATAAAGATTCTACGTGACAACATGCCCTTCGGCCGCCCCTCGCATGGCGAATTTGGCACCTATTTCATCGGCTATAGCCGTTCTCCGCGCACCATCGAGCAGATGCTGGAAAACATGTTTGTCGGCAGGCCGCCCGGTAACTACGACCGCATACTTGACTTCAGCCGGGCTGTCACTGGAAACCTATTCTTTGTGCCATCGGCGACTTTCCTGGAGAACGCTACTGAAGACCAACCCAACGTTGCGGAACCCTCAGCGTCAGTGATGGAGGAAACCGGTTCATCCATTCCATCGGTGCGCGACGGTTCGCTTCGCATTGGATCCCTTAAAGGAGAAAAACGACATGAATAATCTCCATCGCGACCTTGCTCCCATTTCCGACTTGGCCTGGGCGCAGATTGAAGACGAAACGTCGCGGACCCTCAAGCGCTACCTTGCCGGGCGGCGGGTCGTCGACGTGAAGGGGCCGGCCGGCACAGGCCTGTCTGCTGTTGGTACTGGGCACCTGCGGGCGATCGCCGCCCCAGCTAAGGGCATCGTCGCAAGGCAACGCGAAGTAAAGGCGCTGGTCGAGCTGCGCGTTCCATTCGACCTGGATCGCCATGCAATCGACGATGTCGAGCGTGGTGCCGATGATTCCAACTGGCAACCCGCGAAGGACGCCGCGCGACAGCTTGCCTTTGCCGAAGACGGAGCGATATTCGATGGTTATGCCGCCGCCGGCCTTGAGGGAATTCGTAAAGGGACCGGCAATCCAATTATGGTTCTCCCGGTCGATGTGCGTCAGTACCCGGAGGCCATCGCACAGGGTCTGAGCAGACTGCGGCTCGTGGGTGTCAACGGCCCCTACTCCGTGTTACTCGGAGCCGATGCTTACACTGCACTGGCTGAGACCAGCGACCACGGATATCCCGTATTGGAGCACGTCAAGCGGCTCGTCGACGATCAGATCATCTGGGCGCCTGCTATCGCCGGCGCTTTTGTGTTGACCACACGTGGCGGCGACTTCGAGCTGCACATTGGCCAGGACGCCTCCATTGGCTATCTCAGCCACACCGATACGTCTGTCCGCTTGTATCTTCAGGAGACATTCACTTTCCTCCTGCTCACTGACGAAGCTGCAGTGGCGCTGGCTCCTCCTCAGAAGGCAAAGAAGATTTGAGCGGTGCGAGCTGCGGGAGTCGGAGAATTGCCTCGGACGCTCTATAAGTTGCCGGGATCTTTGTATCCCCGTTCTGGCTCGTTCGCTGCGATCAGCGCCATCCTTAGCTATTGACTCTTGCGAAGAAGCTTGCACACGCACTGTTGCAACGTCTCCAGGTGGCCCTGCCAGGCTTCTTCCAAGCTTCGCATCCATTCTTCATGCGCATGTCTTCCGGGGAGTGCTCTTTCCGTGGTTTGTTTAAGCGCGATGGTTCCAAAATTCGATTGAGCGAAATGCTCTTGACGCATCTGACTAGCCATGACATTTCCAATGCGAATGGTTGCGGTTGACATAACAACGGATCTCCTTTCGCGCCAGCCGAGAGATTCATGTGACACACCCGGCAGTGCTCGGGTCTGACTTGTTCGGATGCGCCGCACAGTTGCCATTACGCCAGAAGAGTCGGGGTGAATCTATTGGACAAAGGTATCGATTGATGCTTTGGTCTCAATTGGTCGAATCACCTTGGTGCGAGAGATCCGGTAGCCAGGCGAATTGCCTGTGGCCGCAAAGGGAAGATACTTCTCTACCACAATTCGATTTGAAGATACGGTTGCTTGAGGCTGCTCGATTTCGTCGAATCGAGAATATCCATATTGGCCCAAGGATGTGCCCCGGAGAATTTAGCCGCCTCAGCAGCCGCTTTCGCTCATGAATGCGCCCGCGCGGGCGGGAAGTTACTAAATACAAAGGAGATTCACGCCGTTCAATGCCTTGCGCACCCTCCGCCCGGAAGGCGTACAGAAGGTTTCTTGGGTCGTGTAGATTGTAGCGAACACTTAACCGGCGACGACATTATCCGGGTACCCGAGCGGGAAGTGGGGGTATGATGGATGGACGGTTGGTGGCAGGCGCGCTTCCCTCCTGTTTTTGCGCCAAGAACTCTTCCCAGGCCAATTCAGGCTGCCCCGCCGTGATCGCAGTCGACTCATTCCATGTGAACGGATTGTCAGCAAGATACCCACCTGGCAGGCGTCTTAGGGTGCACTACGCCCGACGCGATCAAGATCCTTGTTCGAGCAGAGTTTTACGGAGGGATCGAAAATGACCAGAACAGCGTTGCCAATCTCTCTAGCGGGCTCTCAACTTGGCGCAGTTCGTCATGTTTGCGCGCTCTTCTCGAGTGATGACGAAGAATATCGCGTGTTGCTTCCGTTCATTAAAGAGGGACTTGAGCACGGCGACAAGGCCATTCATGTTGTCAATCCACAACAGCGGGATGAGCATCTGCGTCGGCTGACCTCCGCGGGAATCGACGCGGCGGTTGCTCAGCAGGCCGGGCAATTGGAAATCAAGATAAGCACCGAGGCATATCTTCGCGATGGCGAGTTCGATCAGGACCGGATGCTTGAGACATTCGAGAAACTCGCTTCCGGAAATGCGCCGGGAGGGTTCCCGATCAGTCGCATCGTGTGTCGAATGGATTGGGTGGTTGGAGACCAGGCCCGGCTGGAGAACGTGATTGAATTTGAATCGCGCGTGAATGATGTCTGGAGCCGGCATGACGACGCAGTCATCTGCACCTACCATCTCTCTCAATTCAGGGGAGATGCGGTAATCGATATCCTGCGTACGCATCCGTTGGTCATCATTGGCGGCTTCTTGCAGCAGAATCCATTCTTCACACCGCCGCAGGAATTTCTCCGGGAATATCGTGCACGGCGGTCCAACCCCGGCATCGCGCCTATCCAGGAGCCCTGAGATGGCATTTAGTCAATCTCCAGAGGAGTTGAAGTACCTTCAGCGCTGCATGGGTGATCTGGTCAGCATGCTTGCACTCCCTGCGGTTTGGAGCGCGCAAGAGCCACGTCAAATCGTGACGACCTTCCACGATGCTCTCATGGCGACACTGAATCTGGATTTCCTCTATACACGCGCGAAGATCGAAACGGATGGTGAGCCAATCGAAATATTGAGGACCGCACCGCATTACGCGACGACACAGAATGCGGATGAGATCCGCCACGCCCTCTATGAGCGATTCGGAGATGACCCACGAAATTGGCCGGCGGGGATACGCTGCCATCTCGGTGGGCAGGAGCCTTCGCTCTTTTCCATGCGATTAGGAATCGATGGCGAAATTGGGATGGTCGTAGCCGCGTCCGAGCGCGCAGATTTTCCGGCGGAGGCGGAGCGATTGCTTCTGGGTGTGGCAGCAAATCAAGCGACCCTCGGATTGCAGCAGGCGCGCCTCTTGAGCGAGCAGAAACGGATCGCCGATGAGCTCGATAGGCGGGTCGCGGAACGAACAAGAGAGCTTGCCAAAGCCAACGAAGAGCTGCAACTCCAGGTTGGATTGCTGCAGCATCTTCCTGTATCCACCTGGACGCTCAAGCCGGATGGGACACCGGATTTCGTGAATCGAGTCGGGCTTGAATTCTCCGCTCAAACCCTCGATTTCATTCGATCGCATCCCGAGGCCTGGATGACCGCGGTCCACCCCGAGGACCGGGAGACGGCATCCAGGGCCTTTTGGGACGGAGTGCGCTCGGGACAGGGTTTTGCGATTGAAACCCGGTCTCTCCGCGCTCGGGACGGGGTCTATCGCTGGCATCTCCAGCAAGCCGTGGCCTTGCGCGATGCGGGAGGGAAAGTCCTCAAATTCGTCGGTACGACCACGGACATCGACGACCAGAAACGTGCCCAAGAAGAGCTGCGGGCGAGTGAAACCAATCTCCGCCAAACTGTCAACAGTATTCCTGGGCTCATCTGCACCATGAATCCGGCCGGTGAGATCGAAGAGCTTAACCGACCACTCCTGGAATACTTCGGGAAGACTCCCGAGGAACTGAAGGGTTGGCGGATGACCGATGCTGTTCATCCGGATGACCTTCCTGAAGTGACAGAGGCTTATATGTATTCGGTCACCACCGGAACCCCCTATTCAATTGAACATCGGTGCCGACGGGCCGATGGGGTCTATCGTTGGTTCCAGGTCCGCGCCTTGGCCGTACGAGATGCGGACAGTCACATAACGGGCTGGTATGTCTTACTGACCGACATCGACGACCGTAAACGCGCCGAGGACGAACTTAAGCGGAGCGAAGCGAGACACCGGGTTGTGGTTGAAACAGCAAGCGACGCGGTGGTCAGTATCGACGAAGGCGGCACAATCATTCTTGCGAACCCCGCAACGAAGCGGATATTTGGATACACCCCGGAAGAGCTTGTCGGCAAGCCCCTCACGGTCCTCATGCCGGGCGCGATGCGAGGACTCCATGAGACGGGCCTCAAACGAAATCTGGAAACCGGCGCGAGACATCTCAACTGGCAGGGAACTGAGATGACTGCACTGCGGGCTAACGGTCAGGAGTTTCCGGCAGAGGTCTCATTCGGAGAGATGACCGTGGATCAGCGCAAGGTATTCACCGGATTCATCCGGGATATCTCCGAAAAGAAGCGCGCTGAAGAAGAGTTACGCGCCAGCCAGGCGGAACTCGCGAGAATGATGCGAGTGATGACGATTGGACAGTTGACTGCCTCGATCGCACATGAAGTTAATCAACCGTTGTCGGGCATCGTGACGAATGCCAGCACGTGCCTTCGGATGCTGAGCGGCGATCAGCCGAACATCGAGGGTGCGCGCGAAACGGCGCGGCGCTCGATTCGCGATGGGAATCGCGCCTCTGAGATTGTCACGCGCCTGCGGGCCCTTTTCAAGAGAAGGGAAGTTGCTGCCGAGTCGATCGACCTGAATGATGCGGCGCGGGAAGTGATCGCGCTCTCATTGAGCGAGCTGCAGAGCGGAAGGATCCTGGTCCGGCATGATTTCGCCGAGAATCTACCGGCAGTGAAAGGCGATCGCATCCAGCTTCAGCAGGTCATTCTGAATCTGGTGCACAACGCTTCAGATGCGATGCGCGATGTTGACGACCGGCCGAGAGAGCTGCTGATCAAAACGGAAAGCGACGATAACAAGAACGTCCAACTCACCGTGCGGGACACCGGCATCGGTTTCGCTCCTGATGCCGCCAATCGGCTCTTCGATTCGTTCTACACAACCAAGGACGACGGAATGGGAGTCGGACTTTCTGTCAGCCGTTCGATTGTCGAAGCTCATCGCGGCCGGATCTGGGCATCAGCCAACGAAGGGCCAGGATCCTCCTTCGCATTCTCCATTCCACGCGATTTCAGCGTTGAACCCGCGTAGCAACTATAATCTGCAGTCGCTCTCTCCCTGAGGCAACCAATACCTAAGTGCAATAGACGCCGCTGGCCACAAAGCGGATGATGATGCTGTGGGGTGTTGCCAAGAAGGGACTCCATGGAGACAAACTCGGCCGCGTTTTTGGTGTGCAGTCCTGAGCGTTGTGAGGGGCGCTTCGGAAGGGGCACATCGACTTCCTCAAGCAGCGCTGGAGCGAACCCACGATTCTCCACGTCGTGTAAAGCTGTGCTCAAATGCGGACTGAGATATCCATGATGAACTCACTTTCGCTAGTGTCAATCGTCGACGATGATGAATCGATCCGCGAATCGCTACCGGATTTACTCAAAGAGTTCGGTTTTCCATCCCACACATTCTCTTCGGCGGAGGAGTTTCTCGCGTTCGATGGAATCTCGGAAACCAAATGTTTGATCCTCGACATCGCTATGCCGGGGATGTCCGGGCCTGATCTGCAGCGTGAACTGAAGCGTCGCCGGTCGAGTTTCCCAATTATCTTCATCACCGCTCAGAGAGACGAGACCGTGCGGATGCAGATGCTCGAATCAGGAGCGATCGCATGTTTGTTCAAGCCCTTCAACGATACGGCGCTGCTGGACGCGCTCAATGCTGCTTTTCCGGTCAAATAGGCTTTCCCCTCCTCGTTCACGTTACGGATTTACAATGACTCCAGCGAACGCACATTGCCATGAAGTAAGGTGCTTCCCCATGTCGCCTGCCTCGCCCGTCATCTTTGTGGTGGATGATGATGTCTCCGTCCGCGAATCGCTTGACCTTCTGATACGTCATGAAGGCCTCGCGGTGGAGACCTTCACTTCGGCGCAGGAATTCCTGGCTCGTCCGCGGGTCTCTGTGCCGAGTTGTCTAATCCTGGATATCTCTCTACCGGACCTGAATGGCCTCGAGCTCCAGAAGCGAATTGCGCAGGATCGTCATGACATGCCAATCATATTCATCACCGGCCATGGGGACATCCCCATGACAGTGCAGGCAATGAAAGCGGGCGCCGTCGAATTCCTCACCAAGCCCTTCGGCGAGGAGGCCTTGTTGAATGCGATTCGCAATGCGATCGAGCGCAGCAAAGTTCTGCTCGACCGCGATACTGAGATTCGGGAATTGAAATCCCGGTATGTCCATCTCACGTCGCGCGAGCGCGAAGTGCTGGCGCTTGTTGTTGCCGGCCTTCCGAACAAGCAGGTCGGCGGTGAACTGGGGATCAGCGAGATCACCGTGAAAGCGCATCGCGGCAGCATGATGCGAAAGATGAAGGCTGAGTCCCTCCCTGAATTGGTGAGCATGGCCGCTCGCCTGCGCCTGGTGCGGGCGACTGCGGCCGCCCCAAATGTGAGCCAGTAAGCAGGCTTCTTGGATCTAGTCTCGGCAGGCAACTGCGAGTCAACCTCGCCGTGGGGCCTTCGATATTTTGGGGTCGTGTTTTTTCCACGAGTTTTCGGGGCAATCTGCATGAGAAGATCCTCCGTTCCCTGAAAGGTGAAGCTTAGGGTCTTCAAACGGGAGTTATGGGCCGCCACGCCATGATTTGTAGGTATCGTCGATACTATTGTCTAATTGCATTTCTCCCCTCCCATCTGGCCCAAGCGCAATTGCTGCAGGCGCGTTGTTCGGGGCCGGAAAGACTTAGCTTGTGAAAGTAGAGAACACCATGAGCAAACATCTCGAATCGCTGTACCAGAATCTTCTCAACGGCAAACTGCCCCATAACCTAACCTGGAGCGAAGCTGTAGAACTGGTCGAGCATCTGGGTGAGGTCCAACCACATGGCGAGGATGACTTTGTATTCCGCATCGGTAGCCAGCGCGCCTTTTTCCAGCGACCGCATACCCATGATCTTGGCGTGGAGGAAGTTTCTCGACTGCGTAAGTTATTGAAAGAGGCCGGACCTCGCGCGCAGGTGGAAAAACCGGCGGAGCCCAACCGGATGATTGTCGTCATCGACCACCACGCCGCCCATGTCTACAAGGATTTCGGTGGAAGTCGCCCAGCAAACGAACACAAGGCGCAACCTTACGATCCCTTCGATTCTCATCATCATCTGATCCATCGAAAGGAAGCGCACTACCGCGGTGAGCGCGTACCCGAAGAGCATTCGTTTTATGAGGAGATTGCCAAAGACATCGTTCCGGCGAGTGAGATCGTCGTCATCGGTCACGCCACTGGAAAGAGCAACGCCGCCGGCCTCTTGAACGAATACCTGAAGGCACATTATCCCGACGTTTCTCGACGAGTGATCGCTAGCGAAAGCGCAGACCTCTCGGCAGTGACCGAGCCGGAAATTGAGGCTATAGCAAAGCTGCACATGATCGCTGTCATCTAACGACCTACTGCGCTCCAAGAATGGCGACGCCCTTTCTTGAAAGGGTGCCCTTGGTTTCATGCTTACGATTTATTCAAGGATGACGCGGTTTGCTGACTTGTGCAGCGGTTAAAGGCCACGGTTAGGGCTTTCGGCGCGGTTTTACAAAACGCAGGTTCCGCACCCGCTCCGGTAAGAGACTAATGATCATGTTACGCGGGTGATAATTCCCTGTTCGGTGCTGCTCAAGAATCGGGATTGCGTAGCGGGAACTCGCTTGTATTCCGAATCATAGAAAACCTCGCTGGTAGACTTCTGGGGCAAAATTCACGAATTTCCCTGTATTATTCCCTGTTAGCAGGAAATTCGATACAGAGAACGGTTCGCTCGAGACTCCATCCACCGCCATTTTTTTGAATCTAAATACCCTAAAATCTACCGAATCGTTGAGGGGCCGGACTCCAAAAGGGCCTCAAGTGTCCCATGATGAATCGGGCAACAAAATACTGCTACCGTGCCCCATCCTTTTCCGCGCTTTTTGCGGAAAAGGGTGGGAAACTGAACCACCGTTTATTTGCCGAATCTATAGTGCCCGCTTGGCTCTGCGTTGCCTCTGCAATGTGGTTTTCCAGCTTCGTCATTGCGCTCCGGACATCGGCAGCGGCTGCTTTGATGTAGCAGGTTGCCGTCGTGCTCACGTTCGCATGACGAAGGTTGCGCTGGATGACCGTGCGGATGAGTGGGGCCGGCCCGCATTCTCTCTCTCGATGCAATGCCCGCTGACGCCAAGACGCCTCGGCCGTCAGTCCCCAGCCGGCTTTGGCATCGCCTTTGGTTGAAGCGTTTGCCGGTAATGGGCCAGCAGCTTATCGCGATTCTGGCTCAGGTCTCTTCCGCTGGGCCTGGAGGGATATGGCTTCTTGCCCATCATTCCCTTCCAGAGAACGCGGTTGAAGGTTTCCCCATCGACGAGGTCGGCGTCGGTAAAGTTCATCCCCTTGGTGACGCGCACCCAGTAGGCCACGTCGGGCGACGGGTCATTGCACGGCGTGTTCGAACTGGGCAGCGGCAGTTGCGAACAATAGAGAATCGCAGCCGGAATTGCGGTAAACGTCCAGGAACTCGACGTGGTGTTGAAGATGTCGCTCATCGGCGCGGCCAGAGCATCGTTCAGGTTCAAAGGCGGGAGGCCCAGAACCTCTTCCATAGTGCGCACGAAATTGAGGGTGGTATACGGCGTGGAGACAACCGCATTCTTCACGTAGGCTCCGGCCACGTACGCCGTGGTGCGGTGCGAATCCATGTGGTCCCCGCCATCCTGCGCGTCGTCTTCCACAACAAAGATCAGCGTGTTGTTCCTGTAGATCGGGCTGTTGGCAATCTTTTGTGCCAGCAGGCCGACGGCATAGTCGTTGTCGGCCACGTCGCGCTCCGGCGTGTTCACTCCGTCGATCGCTGCGCCGAAATTTCCCGTGTGGTCGTGCATGAAGCGAACCAGGGTCAGATTCGGCAGCCCGCCGGAGGCGTAGTTGGCATCGAAGTCCCGTTCCCACTCCTTGAAGCGGTAGTAGTCCGGGAAGGCGGGATCGAAGCCGCGGAAGTACGGATCGGTGAATGGCGTGAGCGCGACATTCGCAGACGGGGCCACAATGGTGTTGGTTGAGTATGGGTCATGCGCCAGCGGAGTCTGGCATGCGGGCTCGTTATAGCAGGTCGTGTCGACGTAGAAACCATAGGAGCGAACCGTGAGGCCCGCGCGCAGAGCGTTGTTCCACAGAAAGCCGGTATTGATTTCGTCATTCGGTCCATCCGGCGAGGTCGCGTCGGTCTGGCCCGGCAGCAGATCCTCGCCGCCCGTGACATTTGGCGAAAGAGCCCCGCCCGGCATCAGCGGATCGGAGGCCTGGCGCTGGGCCAGGGTCGGCAGGGCCACGTTCACGCTACGATTCGTACCCCCGTCCAGGGCGAGGCCGCGTTGCGCGTAATTGACCGGATATTGGTGTTCAACTATGTCGGGGGCGCGAGCCGACGTACTCCACGACCATCCGTCGTAGCTTACTTCGGCGGTGGCGAGAAAATTGTCCAGCGTCACAAAGTTCTGCGCCAGATTGTGCTGGTTGGGCGTGATCGCCTGCCCAAACAAAGTCAGCGCCGGATCGCCATTGCCGCGGCCCAGGTCGCCCAGAATCTGGTCGTAGGTCCGGTTCTCCTTCAAAATGTAGATGACGTGCTGAATGCCGCTGCGTACCGCCGCCATGGTCGCGGCCTGGTCCGCAGGTTCTACGCTGCCGAAGTGGTTATCGGCAGTGACCTCGCTGGTCAGAGTGTCGAGCTCCGGCTGGACCAGGGTTCCGGCCAGCGGAATGGCCTGCAACCCGGCCCTGGTCAACTGCGGATTGTATTCATTGGAAGGCGTACAGGTCGGGTACCCGGCTGGCCCGTAGGCATAGCACCAGTTGGGATTCGCGCCCGTCGGCGACTTCATATTGACCACATACGCCCATGCTCCATCGTTGCTGAGGCTAACCGAGTTCGGATACCAGCCAGTGGGAATCAGGCCGATCACCTGGTCGCCGCTGTTGGTTCCGGTCAGCTTCACCACGGCGATGTTATTCAGATTGCCATTGGTCACATAGAGATACTTCTCGTCCGTCGAGAGCGTCACGCTGTTGGTATTCGCGCCGGTAAATTGTGTCAGCGAAAAAGACGCTAAATCTGCCGGCGGCGCGATCGCCGGAATGGATTCGATTACCGTGTTCACCGTGGCGGGCTGGTTCTGGCTGGGAACACCCACGTCGCCCGGATTGAGATCGATCACATCCACCGTATCCGACTCGTCCTCGGCCACGTACAGAAGCGTGCCGGCCGCGTTCAGCGTCATCTTGTTCGGCTGGCCTTTGACGGGAATGCGGGCCTTGACGGACGGCGAGGGTTGCAGGAAACAACCGGGTCCGGTGGTGCCATGCGTGCAGCTTTCTCCCAGGTTCACCACGTCGATCTCGCGGTCGCGAAGGCTCGACACGTAAGCTGTCAATCCAGGTCCGCTGGTGCCTGAGAGCACCACCCAGAAGGGATATTCTCCGCCCGGTATGCCGGGAGTCGGCGATAAAACGGCCCTGCCAGGACGCAGATCGAGTTCCGTCCCTTGCAGCATTCCCTGGCCTCCTTGCGCCGAACCGGTGTCTGGTACCCATTGGCTTAGCCAGACGCTCAAGCCTCCGGTAAAGACCGTAATCGAGTCATTGAAATAATTCGCCACCACCAGTGTCTGGCCATCTGGCGAGATCGCCAGGCCGGCAACCATCGGAGCTACGAAAACCGCAGCGTTGACAGAGGCGAATTGATTGTTGGGCACCGGAAGACCGTTCCCCGATGGATGGCCAAGAACAACAGAGGAGGGGCTTTGGCCCAGGTCAAGCTCGGCGGTATTCACCCAGATTCCGTTTTTCTGCGTGACGATGTGGACATTGTCGCCGTTGTTGGGCAGCGGATAGGGAACGGGGTCGGTGCCGAAGGGAGCATCGCCCATGCCGCCGGAGACGTAGAATGCTGTACCACTCGGATCCCAAACAATGCCGTGGTAGGCATTGGGAATTGGAACCGCTTGCTTGAATACGGGCGAGTGATTCGTGATGTCGAAGATGAATATGTACTCATTTGAATGGAGGGGGTCAAATATTGGGAACGCGCCCTGAAAGACGCGGTTGTATCCGCTGGTCAGAACCAGCAGGGTATTGCCATCCGGGCTCACCGCCGTGCTGACAGCCTGCCCTGCCATCCATTCCACGGGCGCCACTTGAGGGTTGAAGGTGTCGGTCACCGTCATGCCCGTGTCCAGAAATTGAAAGCTGGAACCCGGAGCTGCCAGCGGATCGATGGCTTGGGCCATGTTGGGCACGGACTGATGCGCGTTGTAGATCGTGATTGTCAGCGGCGCAGTGACCGTGCCGCTGGAATTGGAGGCCGTGACGGTGTACGTCACCGTGAGCGGCTGCGCAGTGGCCGTGGACAGGGCCGCCGGAGTTCCGCTCAGCACGCCGCTGGATGGATCCAATGTCAATCCAGTTGGGCTGAGGTCGGGGTACACGCTGTAATTGGCCGGGGTTCCTCCCAGAGGGCTGAGGGTTGGATTGTCCGGCGCGATCGCCGTTCCTGCCGCATACACCGGCGCCGGAGTGGCGTACGCAAGTCCCGCCGGCGCCATCGCGGCCGCTAGCACTTCGATGGTCAGCGTCGCGGTGGTGCTTCCCGTCGCGTTGCTGGCCGTCACCGTGTAGGTAAGCTGCGACGACGCAACCTTGGGTGTCCCGCTGATAATCCCCGTGGCCATGTCGCCAAAAGTGGCCGCGACGCCGTCAATTCTCAACCCCAGGGGAAGCGAGGGGGAAACACTGTAGGCCGGGATCGCATTTCCGCCCGAATCCGTGTACGGAAGCGGTACTCCGCCTGTGCTGGTTGGCACGTTGTTCGGAATCGCCACGCCCACCGTGTAGGTTGCATTGCCGGGCTGGTAGGCCAGTCCCGCCGGGGCCGCCAAAGACGCGGGCGTCGCAGGGTCGACCGCGATCGACACCACTGCGATCGCAGTGCCCCCGGTGGTGGTCGCCGTTACCGTGTATTGGGTTAAGGACGTTACCACTGTGGGTATTCCGCCGATGACCCCCGTGGCCTTGTTCAAACTCAGACCCGCCGGAAGCCCTGGACTCACGCCGAAGGAAACCACCGTGCCGCTAATGCTCGAGGGGTCGTTTTCCGTGATCGGCGCATTCACAATGTAGGTTGCCGTGCCCGCGGCGTAGCTGAACGCGGAAGGCGCCGGGGCATTCACTGTAATGGTCAGCGTTGTGGCAGCGTTGCCTGCGGAATTCGAAGCGGTCACGGTATAGCTGGCCTGGGCCGCCACTGCCGCAGGGGTTCCACTGACGACTCCCGTGCCCGCGTTCAGGTTCAATCCCGCGGGAAGAGCCGGGCTCACCGTGAACGAGGTTGCAGCGCCCCCGGTAACGGCCGGGGCATCGGGCGCGATGGGCACACCCATGGTAAACACCGCAGTGGCACTTGCGTAGTTGATTGCGGCCGGCGCCGATCCGCCGTTATGCCCGCACCCACTGAGAAGAACGGACAGGAATGCCAAACATGACCCAAGCCAACGCATCGACCGCATGGAGCCCGACCTTTCATCGCCTGAAATTCTGCCGAACCGCCCAGTCTTTGACTGAGCCAAAACGGCTGCAGTGTCAGAATCCCACTGGCTCAACTAAATTCTCAGAAGATGCACATATCTTTCTTGCGGGGAGATGGGGAGATGGGACTACGTGCCATTTTGGGAATCTGCAGGGAAGTGGAAACTCTCTCCGGCCCGTCGAACCCGATTCTGGTTTCATGCCCGGAAACGAGGCAAGGCAACTGATGCGCGAGCCGCTTGCGCCGATGACAGATTCTAGTGCGAGATGCTGCGCCACATCGGCCAGGCGCTCGACAAGAGGCCCTTGTTAAAGAATGCTGGCTTTCGCCTCCTGCTCCCGGCGCTTCTGATCGTTCCGCTCGCAGGATGCGGCGCTCCTTCCCGCCACGGCGCTTCAAGTCTGACCGTATCAATGCGACACGGCCCAACAGCAGTTTTCAAAAGAAGGAGAAACTCGAATGCCACAACTATCACGCCGTACATTTCTTGAGATAGCAAGCTTGGCAAGCGCCGGTCTCATCGGCGGATGCGGAGGATCCAACGGGAGTACCGGTTCGGATAACTTCCCGGTGCTCGTGTTCTCCGACGTTCATTTCCAGCCATATATCCAGCCGTTTGTGCCAGGTGGTACAGATTTCAATTCTGCGACACAACAGGCTAATGCGGATCTCGTAACGCAGCTTGTTTTAAAGGATACCTCCCAGTGGCCGGCACTCTTCACGGGTTCGTTGAATGCTTTGAACCTTTCACCTTCCGCGCCTCTCTACGACACCAACTATGCGCTGCTGAGCATGGCGCTCGCCAGCATCAAGCAGAATCTGGGAACGTGTTCGGCGGTTATTTTTACAGGCGACTTTCTTGGCCATGGTTTGTACCAGCTCTACTCGCAGTATTTAGTGGACGCACAACCCGGAGATGCGAATGCATTTGTCGACAAGACACTGACATTTGTCTTGCAGCAGATCAGGGCGGCTGTGGGCGCGATCCCCGTCTACTTCGCGCTGGGCAATTGCGATTCCTATACCGGCGAAGGGCCGGACAGCACGTTTCTTGCCAATAACGCGCAGCAGTTATACGCGCTCGCATTGAATAGCGCGGGGGATGGGCTGGATGTTATCGGAAGCATTGCCAATGGCGGGTATTATGCGATTGAGCCCGCGGGAATGAATCTGATGATCGTCGCACTCAACACGTTCGCGCTTTCCCCGGGCATTCCTGTTGACACGACCATGATCGACGATCAATTTGCATGGTTCGATGGCAAGCTTGCAGAGGCCAGCAATGCCGGCAAGAAGGTGTGGCTACTGATGCATGCGCCTCCTGGCGCGGTTGAGAGCTCAACCGGTATGCCAACCAATTACAATGGCAATGGCCAGATCGCGGCAGCCACGATGATGTGGGTAGGCACGAATCAGACACGGTTTATGGGCATCATCGATAAGTATCCCGGCGTGATTACTATGTCTCTGGCCGGTCATACGCACATGGACGAATTCCGGCTCATGTCGCCAGGCAATGCGCTGGCAATTACGGCGGGCATCAGTCCGTTCTTTGGCAATAACCCCGCCTACAAAATCTTCGCATTGGACAGCGCGAGCCTCGCCCCCACCGACTATACGGCGGTGAACTGCAACCTCCTGCCGGCGCCTTCTCAGTTCGGCAGCTATTACACATTCTCTCAGGCCTACGCCCTCGAAGGCCCCCTCGCCGCGTCGCTCGCGGAACTGTTTCCCGCGCTGCTTGCATCGAGCGATGCACAGACGCAATACCAGGGGGCATTTGTTTCTGGCAACAAGGCCGCCAATTCCATAACCAGCGCGAACTGGCCGGTCTATTGGTGCGGCATCGGATACATGGATGAAACGGCGTTCATCAATGCCGTGAACAGCTTCTGACATTTGCCTGCGCACGCCGCCTTTTCTCTGTTCACTGTGCGTGGTTCTGGGTCTCCGACCGCTTGAAGATGAACCTCCCGTGCCCCATCCTTTCGCCCGCTTCTTGGGGCGAAAGGGTGGAATAGCACGAAGTCCACAGACACGAATTCATGCGGTCAGAGACCTGGTCATCTCTTGAGAGAAGGGGTCAGAAGCTCTTCTTCCGGCTCAACATGCACTAAGACTTCTGCGATCTGCGGCACCTGCTCCAGGACAGCGTCTTCCACATCGTGTGCAATGTTATGCCCCTGTCGCACCGTCAGAGTTCCTTCGACGACGATATGCAGATCGACGTAGTAGCGAAAGCCCATCTTGCGGACGTGGCATTTCTCAAGGCCGATGACTCCTGAAACAGTTGAGGCAACGGAGCGTACCTCCTGTTCCAACCGAGGGGCAGGCGCAGTATCGAGTAATTCTGCGAAGGGCGCACGAAGTTGCCGCCATGCATTGAAAATGATGACTGGCGATGCACAGAGCGCGGCCCAATCGTCTGCTGCAGCATTTCTGGTCAACAAAGCGATCGAAATACCGACAAACGCAAAGGCCGAAGTAATGGCATCGCTTAAGTGATGCCAGGCGTCGCTACGAACGGCGGTGCTGTCGATTCCTTTGCTGACGGAAGACACATAGTGGGATAGCAACACCTTGATCCCAACCACAGCTAACAAGACCCATAGGGTGTATACCTCGGGTAAAGGATGCGGAGTTTGAATAAGCACGATGCTCTCGACCCCGATTACGATTGCGGCCACGATCAGCGCAAGGCTCACAATAATGGCGGCTACGGGCTCGGCTTTTCCGTGGCCATAAGGATGATCTTCGTCGGGCGGCCTGATGGAGACGCGCAAGCCCAGATAGACCACGGTCGAGCTGAGGACATCGGAAAGTGACTCAATTCCATCTGCGACCAAAGCGAATGAATGTCCAATGAACCCGGTTGTGCATTTGAACATGGCGAGGACAAAATTCAACCCAATGCCAATAAGCGAGGACTTCAAGCCTCGCTGGATCATCTGCTCGGGGGTTTGCCTTCTTGCCATACTTCGCCATTATCGCCAATTCTTTTGGCCGGCGAGGAGCTCTTTTCATGAAAACCAGACCACTTCGCCGCCCCGGTAGGGAGAATGTACGGCTGCGGCGGCTGACATCGCACAGATTTCAAGGGAAATGACAGCTTGAGGACGCGGGTGCAATGCCTATCACGGGCGCCCTGTCGTGTCGGCGACGGCGCCGATCAGTGCACCCGCATTTGATCGCCATGCGAATGCCGCTCCGCGAACGGGGCCAGATGTCGAGGCGCGGAGGAGGCCAAAGGAGGTCCACCTCCGCGCTACGCGCTCAGAAAGACGAGCGCAAGTTCCAAATGGTCACTGTATTCAGATCGACGTCAACCGCGGCAAAGCGAAGGGCTCCTCCGGACAGAGGCGTATCGGCAATTCCGAATGCCGCGCCGAGGGCTCCGCTGTCAAGTTGATAGGTGGCGACGAAATCCCCTTCTTCCGCGAACTCCACCAGTTCGTTCTGCGTGCCTGCCACAGCTTGCGCATATCGGTACAAAGGAATAACAAATCAGTGACAAGTGTCTGAATTGGTCTCTTCATACTCAGGTTCAATGCAACACGAATCTGTGAGAAAGACATTTGAGAGACAAGGTATGAAGAGCAGTTGGCTGCAGCGTTCGTTCGCGGTGTCGGCGACGCTTGTGCTGGTATTAGCCAGAATGACATGCGCACAAGCGCCTGGGACGGGAGCCAT